>ENA-UOUL01000004-UOUL01000004.1-bioreactor-metagenome-genome-assembly--contig:-NODE-4-length-332074-cov-13.113468_pt1:165000-332074 | contig 332074 bp, 342 predicted proteins | sample MGYA00249838_ERZ747220 | MGnify/ENA primary metagenome ERZ747220 (study PRJEB28778, sample SAMN05720191) | bioreactor metagenome | isolation source: Anaerobic biogas reactor | place... | reverse complement strand
GTCATCAGCCATTTTTTTTCCTATTTCCCATGCGGCAGGGTCTGGAGCTGATCGAGGGTCGAAGGAGTAGAAGTTCATTCCAGTAGGTAGTACATCAGGTTTTCTTATTGGACTTCCTGAAGGAGCGGGTGAAATGAATTCTCCTTTTAAAGCTGCTAGTAAGTTCTCCATTTCATAATTTTGGCTTAGTTTTTGTCTGATCATTTCTCGGTATTCGGGGTTATCTCTTTTTCCAGGGTCGAAGCTCACTATTGTTTCTATCATCTGATCAAGTAATTCCCCTGAAAGAGGAATTCCGAATGTGTGTAGACCATAAGGAATCGTTTGTTCAGCGAGATCTTCTAAGTAATGCTGAACTTCATGTGCAACATCTTCAAATGGAGTATTTTCAAGATCCAAATTTAAATCTATATGAATATTTAGTTTCTTTATAAGATCAATAGTTTGATTCTTAAGGACTTCCTTTCTTAGAGGATCAGCTGCTGAATGATAACTGTTTATGAGGTCATTAAGATCTGCCAATTCGCCATGTAATTCTGAGGGTATCATTGGAGGAATCATATGGTCTATTATTACAGCATATCCTCGTCTCTTAGCTTGGGTACCTTCGCCTGGATTTTCCAGGAAGTAAGGATTGATATTAGGCAAGTTTCCAATTAGAACGTCTGGCCAGTCGTCTTCACCTAGACCCAGACTTCTTCCAGGTAGCCATTCCAAGGTTCCGTGTGTTCCGAGGTGTATAACTGCATTAAAGTGGTTTTGGAGCCACAAGTAAAATGCAATGTATTGGTGGTGTGGAGGCAGAGTTAATGAATGTTTGATTTTTTCAGGGTCTTCTCCCCAACCTCGCATGGGCTGGGGACCTAAAAATATGTTGCCCAGCATAATTCCAGGGATAACAATCTGATCACCATAGATCATCACATTTCCTGGTGCTGGTCCCCATTCAGCTAAAATTTCTTGCTGAAGTTCATGGGGTAAGTTTTCAAACCAGGCCATATAATCAGAGACAGGTATGGTTAAAGCACCTGCTTGAACCACTTTTTCCAGTTCTCCCTGAGCCCATGAACCTACATTATTACCGGAAGTAAGCATTAGATTTACAATATCATCTGCTGAATAGTCAACTGGTATATCATAACCATCTTCTTTTAATGATACTAGGATGTTTTCAACACTTGCTACAACATTTAAGTATGAAGCAGACACACCATCTTTTCCTCCGCCTATGTTATAGTACAATAGAGCGATTTTTTTGTCTATATTATCAAGTTTTCTCAGTTCAATCCAATTTGCCACTCTTTCTGTGATTTTCTCTATTCTATCAGTTATGGGTTTAAAACGTACAATTGGAATACCTGTTTCATTGTCGATTTCTTCATAGTCTTTACCCCCCATAATGATAGGTTCGATCATCCCACTCATTTCAGGTTGAGCAACCTGCCACCATTGTTCGCTTAACAAACCACCTGAAGTTTCCAACCATTTTTGGAGATCAGAACTGTATGGTGGTGCAAATACAGGCACATTGAGACTTTCAAATTGTTCAACCGCCAGATCACCATCTGATAAGTATCGGAAGCCTGTGCAACTTATAAGAGCTTCAATTATAGTTTTGTTCCCGACTTTGAAGTACTTATCTATAATATCCTCACGACCAGAGGCATTTCCAAACGTTAATATTACATTGAAACCTTTACTTTCTAGACTTCTTAGAAGAGCTGTGTGTATTTCATGATTATCATTTTTAAAACTTGAGTCTTGCGCTACTACTCCCACCCAAGGCGCATTTTCATTGAAGCTGTTTCGTGTTTTATACCATGAGAAATAATCATCCAACGTGGTGAATAAGGCCACATTAGCATCCGGATGATATATGAATTTGCTTGGCCAGGTAATCACGCTTAAATCTTCGCCATCTTTTAATTTCATTCCAATAGAACTCATTACATAAAGTTGGAATCTACGCAAATTTTCTTTAGAGCCACCTTTCCAGTATTTAAAAGTGTGGGTGTCATCCGTTTCAAATCTAGGATCATCATCAAAAGAACCGGCGGAATTAACAGCCAATATTTTAATTGCATTGTTTTCAGCTATAAATTCCTTAATTTTGGCCACTCTATCTGGGCTGGAAACATAATGAACTATGATTAGGTCTGCTTTTGAAGCCGCATTCTTAATAAGCTCTTTGATTAGGGAGTCATTAGATAGAAACTGAGAAGAGGTAAAGTAATGTAAATTATAATAATATCCCTGACTTCTTAGTTCTTTATAAGATTCTGCAAAAGATTTAGCATAAGTATCCGAAGAACCAATAATCATCATATTATATGCCCGTAATGATACTGACGCATTTCCATAAAGCATAGGATCCGTTAGAGTTTTTTGTGAAACTGGTACAGTCACTGTTTGATTAACATGCCCCAATGCGCTCACAGTCAGGTTAAAACTGTTTTTATCACTGAAAAAATTCACTTTGTACTGATTATTTCCACTTTTTGTTACGGTTATTCCATTTATAGTATTTCCATCAGTGTCCGTTACTGTTATATTCGGTAATTTATTTCCAGAAAGAGCTTCCGGATGTTCTAAGTTGATGTTTAGGGTTATCTCTGGATCGATTTCATTGCTGCTATTGGTAATATTTTCAACACCACCTACCCCTTGTGAATCTTCTGCTGATACTGCTCCACACAGAAGTAAGGTGAATACAACTGTTGTTACTAATAGAATCGCCTGTTTTTTCATCTTGTCACCATGTTTTTTCATCTTGTCACCATTTTCGTTTTCCCACAACACAGTTATTCAAAAATATTTTAATATAATTAAAAAATAATTGAATATAAATTTATCTATTAAACGTGAAAAAAATTAAAGTAAATCTTAAATGGTGATGGAGTAAAATCACGGCAGATGAACCCTGCCCTAAGATCTCAATGACAATAGCCCCTAAAAGACATCTACCCAGAGCAATTATCCAAAAATAAAATCTATCAATCCCTTAATTTAAAAAAACTATGGAATTAATTTATGGAAAAAATAAAAAAAAATTTTAGAGCCCTAAGCGTTCCCCTCTGTAGTGTACACCTACAGCACCTATAATGGCAGCCACACCAAACAGGACAGAAATAGGCCAGGACGGATTGAGATCTTCAGGGTCTCCACTCTCATAAGCAGACACATTTTCAGTGCTCTGATTACTTGTTCCACTACTGGTTGGAGTAGCTACAGTTTGACCTGGTTCTGTTTCGGCTGGTCCACTTCCAGTAGGAGTAGTTGTGGTACCAGTTTTAGTAACGGTCTTGGAATCAGATGCACTGGGAGGGGAAGTACTTTTAGGGGGCGAGGATCCAGGATCTGGATTTGAAGGTTCGGAAGGAACCTCTATAGGAGTGCCATGACCAGGATGGGCACTTACAACTCCGGCAAGAGTTAAAGCCAGGACCAAAACGAATATTAGAACGGTTGCTTCTGTTTTCATAGTTTTAATCACACCCTCTCCTTTGACTGTTATAACGCTATTAGTAATATGATATATATGGTTTGTGTTATTACAATTGGTGCTGTTCACTTCAAAGTGTAATACCAAATGGTTGGGAAAAAAGAGTTCAAATTAACAAAAAAAAAGAAAAGGGGAAATGGTTTTATCTTCCTAGGAATCCACTTTTGAACAGGAATCCAAATGCTCCCAGTGCTAAAACTGCCATAACTCCAACGATAGCAGCAGTACCCCAAGGTGAATTTCCAGCACCTTCAGAGCCTGCCTGGGTTACTTCGTAGGCTTTTCCACTGTCACCAGCTTCTTCTCCTACGGCAGCACTAACTGACACAGCACTAACTGCGGCTCCAGAGTCACCAACTGATCCTCCGCGGGATATGATACTTGATCCTGGGGAAGAACCGGATCCACTGGATTCAGTTCCCGGGATGGTTGGACCATCAATCTGGGAACCTCCCTGCATTTTTATAAGGTCCTGCTGACTACGTACAGGTAGGCCCTTAATGTATTCAAGAGTATTGAGTGATCCCTCACCTCCGGCTATGATTTTAGCCCACTCTTCTTCCGTTACCCAAGTATCTGCAGTTAAGGAAATTACTGGTGCAGACTTCAGATTTGGTGATGAAGTATCACCCCAGTACAACCTTATGTATTCTTCATAAGAGTTGGAACCCTTTTCAAATGAAGGGTTTTTCCAGTTTATGATGGCTACTCTTCTGGTTTTGGTTTTGCTGTCGTAGACACTGAGAACCAGAATATCGTTTCCTGTGGTTTTACTGGTCATTCTCTGGCTATAGTAAGTTCCTAATCCCGGGGATATTCCTAGGAGATAGGAGTAGATGTCGTCTCTGCAGCTGATGGAGTTACCAATTAACGAGTAACTTTCATCTTCTCCAATTGGGAAGTTTTCGTAGATGTAGTTAGTAATCAAATATCCTGGTGAACTACCTCCACAGACGTGGTTGTGCCATAACCAGGCCATAAGGGCATCATATGGTGGATCATACAGTATCACTTGGTCGATTATACAGGCAGATTCGTTCTTAGCAGTTAATGCTCCGGTTTCTGGATCGTAGTATATGCTTTTACTGGTCACAGTTCCATTGGGATTTTCATAACTGAATTGGAAGTACAATGGATTGTGTCGGGCAGTGTGCACTGGTAGTAGAGTGGCTCTGCTTAGTCTGGAACCAAGAACTTGGTATATTCCATCCATGGTCATATCCATGACCTGGCCCTTGATCCGTACGTAACCGGCACTTGTGAAGACCGTGAGCTTAGGGTCATCCTTCTCCAGTTTAACTCCATTTTCGGTTTCAAACAGTTCCTTGGCCATGTTGGCTGCATTGATACCGATGTTCTTGATTGTATCAAGTGATAGGTTTCCGGTTTCGTAGTTAGTGGCTTTTTTCTTGTCAGCGATGTTAGTCAATCCTAAGCCAAGTATGTAGGTCATATCCAGCCCTAAAGCATCAGTAACTACCGTCTTGGAGTCTACTCCACCGGTTAGATTGTTGTGGATCTCTGGGGTGATGTTTTCGAATACGTATAGTATCTCAACTAAGCTGTCGGGATCATTTTCCAGTTTCTTTATTAACCAGGTGTTGAAATTCAGTTCTCCAACGATACCGGTATAGGCGTTTAAGCTGGTTTCCTTTTTGTAGTCCTGAAGCACTTTTTCTTCGTTGAACCTCATGATTATGAGGGTTCCCTTCATAAGGGTGTCACTCCAGCGTATGAAACCTACCATGTTATCCTCAGCAGTGGAATATCCCACCCAGGAACGTTTCCCAGTAGTTAAATCAAGGGAATAGATGTAGGCATCGTCATCTGATCCTCCGGGGACACTGATGGCTCGATAAACAGTGGCTTCTAATTCGTTTTGATTTCCGTACTCACCTGGTGGATAGTATTTCAGAAGCGTACTAACCATGGCCTGTCCAGTTATGGTTCCCAGACACACGTGGCCGTGGTAGGCGGCCTGTCTTAGAATATCACTGGAGAGTCCCTCTTTCCAGGCATGAGCCAGACTTACGTAGCCGAATGCGTTCTTACCTAATTTTGGTGTTATAGTTTTTTCCCATAAGTTCTGATCGATGGCTGAGAAGGTACCTAAATAGTCCGGGTTTAGTGAACCGTTCTTGAAGAATGCAGCTGTAAGTACAGCGCCTTTCTTAACAATGAAACAGAAATCCACGGGATCTGTTCGGACTGATTGGAAAGTCAGCAGGTTACCCTGTCCGTAGCTGATTTTGCCATTGGAGCCACTCAGAATACCTTCTAAACAATCTTCCGTGGTGATGTTGTTTCTGTAAGCCAGCCCCGCTGTGGTGATGCACAGTACATCATCGGCTGTGGCGAAGTTCAAGAGCTGGTCAGCTTTCTTGGTGACTTCTCGGCCCAGCTGGTAGTTGCTAGTGGCTTCCATGTTGAAGACTGCATTTCCATAAAACTCTGGATCAGAACCAGCCTGGTTTACTGCCACGTTCTGGGTCTGAGTAGTGTAACCAGGGGCGTTAACAGTTACCTTAAAGAGTGTGCCGTTGGTTACACCAGGATAAATAAAGTTCAACTTGTAGAAATCTGGATAGGTTGACTTTTCATACTGTACAATGGCGTTGTTTGAGTCTTTAACTTCTATACCTGGATTGATAATGTCATCCGCGTATTTGTAGTTAACCGATATAATTAGCACAGGATCAATGAGTGCCGCTTGATCAGAAGTAGTTTCTTCACCTAGTTCTTCACCCCCAGTGTTAGATGAATCTGCAGCTGATACAGCTCCACAGAGTAAAACAGCCATGACTGCTACAAGAACTAGTACTGTTCCTTGCTTTTTCATCCTTTTTCACCTCCTATTTATTCTTAGTGCGACTTTTAAAAAGTCGAGCCATAGTGTGTAGTAATACTATATATAATGTTTATGTTATTACTATGAAGTGTTATCTATGGAGAAAAAGTAATACTAACTAAAAAATTAATACTAAAATTCAGATATATCCCCCTATAGTAATACTGACGGGGGATTAAATAGTAAATGTTATATTCGTAAACAATGATTTATAGTAAGATCGATGAATTCATTTCTCGACCGGGTAATAACAGGGCTCCTGGTCGAAGATGAGAATTAAAAATTCAAGATAAAAGAGGTAATTAGTTTGCATTTACCAGACGGAATAATACCATTACCCCAAGCTTTGATTTACTGGATCATCACCCTCATCTTCATAGCCATATACTTGTTCAAACTTTCCAAGACAGAACACCGGGAAAAAAATGTGGTGTACACCTCCATCTTTGCCGCTGCTACGGTAGCTACTTCTTCTCTATCCATACCCTCACCCCTGGGAGTTCCCATTCATTTCTTCCTAATACCCCTGGTAGCCATTCTAATGGGCCCCTTAAGTGGCGTGATCGTGGCTTTTTTATGCCTGGTCATCCAATTTTTCTTAATGGGAATGGGTGGAATAACCACTCTAGGGGCTAATACCCTGGCCATTGGTGTAGCCATCAGTGTAGTCACCTACTTCTTTTACAGTATAATTCGGGATCTGAATTGGAGGCTAAGCATTTTCTCGGGAACCTTCCTGGGAATAATGGTAGCCACCATAGTACAGGTCCTGATGCTTTTTTTTGCTGGCCTTGCCACTATAGATGTACTTCTGGCCAGTTTAATACCATTTTATCTTTTAATTGCTGTGATAGAGGGATTTGCCAATGTTATTATCGTATCTTTTCTATCAAAAGTCAAACCAGAGCTAGTAAACCTGGATAAAATTTAGAGGAGGACTTAAACATGATGAATATAAAATCCACCATCCTGTTCTTGGTAGTAATATTTGGATTGATGATCCCAGTGAGTGCTCACGGAGTACATGTTACTCCTGATTCTGCCACAGCAATTATCATCGCCGATAATTCAACTGGATCAATTGCAAAAAGAACAGTTGATGAGATGGGTATGAATGTAACCGTGTATAGTTTCCAATCTGACGTGGATGTCAATCACGAACTGGAACATCTGCTCACCAATCCCAATAAGAAAGTGTTAGCCGTAGGATACTTGGACACAGTTAACAAGTTTCTAGCCCAACATCCAGAAGTTTCCGATCGGATCATTGTATGCAATCCTGATCCTGAAACAATTAGGAAAGGTTTAAACCGCCTAGATTCAACCCCCACAGAATCCAGTTATGGTTTTTTAACTCCATTCCTGACCGGCGCTCTGATTGGTGCTTTAAGCGGAATAGGTGTTGGAGCATTCCTTATGAAGAGGAAACTATCCTAAACTATTTTTTTATTCTTAATTTTTAAATAAATATCCTGGATGTGAGGATTAAAGGGTGATCCTAGTTCCAGTAAAAATATTATAAGTTAATATAGGCAGGGCATCCTATCTAGAGGCACGTTTGAGGTTTTTATAATATTTAGATGCCCTGCACTGATTTCTGTAGGGACTATGGCACTTATCCCTCCGGGAATTCAGGTCATGATGTCTGACAATAGAACTTGTAACCACCATTATAAATACTTTTTTCTTATTTAATATTACTTTTTACTTAAAAATATTGGAATTTTTATTACCAACATCTTCTGTAATTGGACTGTAGTTTTCCAGAGCTAATGGTTTAACCATTGTCTCTATTGTCCCATTGCTATGGCGTAAAAAAAATTCTGTGTGAAAAAATAGAAAGGAAAAGAATGATTTGATTTAAAGCTTGGGCTCCAGTCTCTTGATCATGAAGGCCATGAAGGCCACGATGGCTGGGAAGAAGAAGAGGTAAGCAATGAGTAGCAGGATAGGTGGAATCATTGGACCCATTACTGTGGAGGCCGCAATTAACATGACCATGATGATAACCGGTCCCAGAATGGCTATGAACATGTAAATCATGGTGAAGGAGTTCAACTTCTGGGCATAATCCTTGAGCTTCATCCTCATCTCATAGGCGGTGTCCTCGGCAATAACTCCCAGGGTTTTGGCCAGATCCCCCCCACTGGTTAGAGTCCTGGTGATCTGATACACCGCTCTTTTGAGACCTTCAGAATCTATTCTCTCACTCATATCCATTAATGCTTGCTCGGTTGTTTGCCCATACTTGATCTCCTCCAGTGCCCGGGCAAATTCCTCTGAAAGGGGGCCGTATCCAGAAGTAGCCACCGATCGCATACTGTCGTGCAAACCCATTCCAGCACGAAGTTCAGTTGCCATCTGTCTCAGGGCAAAGGGGATCTCCCTGGAAGCAGCAGTAGATCTTCCCCCTGATTTCATTTTAGGCAGATATATGAGGAACACAGTCAATAGAATAATTAGTATACCGAAGATAAGTCCGATTTCAAGACCAATACCTAGAATTAATAGTGCCGCAAATACTATACCAAATGAAAGCACACCCAGTCCCAGGATTAATTTAGGATCAACACCCTTCTTTTCTTCTTCACGGAGAAGTTCTTCCAAAGATGCTTTGCGGATGGCAGTCTTTTGTGATTCTTCCGTGGATGTATCAGCATCCCTCCTCTCATATTTCTTATCAATTAACTCCCGGAATATGGCGATCTCATCTTTATCCATATCCATACGTTTAATACTTCTCTTGGGTGTGCGGGTAGCTGCTGTCTTGAATTTTAGGCCTTCTGCCTCATCCTTTTTTTTGGGTTTGAGAGGAGATTTTACAGAAGGTTTGCGGGGCTTGATCTTGGGAGCTTTTATTTTACCGATTTTCTTTACCGGGGTTTGAACTCCACTACTCACCTTCTGAGCCCCTTCACCCACTTTTTGGGATGAATCAACAGTGAAATTACCTATACGGTTGAAAAATTTTTTAAGGCCCTGGAAAACCATTATTTACACCTTTTTTCTTACTGGGAAGATTCTATAATATTCTATCCATCATCTCATCCGGGTCCCGGTAGTAACTGTTTACACAGCGCCCCACTTCCTGAATGGATCTTATATTGTTATCAGCCAGGTACTCCAGTACCAGTCTTCTTTTTTCAATTTCTTCTTCTATCTCAGTTATGCCTATACCCCTCAGTTCGGCTATATCCCTTAAGGTCTGACTGGCGATACCCACATATTCCACTTTATCTGTAACGTTATTCCATTCGAATACACGGTTTAACTGGACATTGCCCTCTTCCATTCCTACTACTTCGGCCACCTCAGTGACCCGACGCATGGATCCTCCTTCAGACCTGTACATCCGGTTTTGCATGATTATAAAGTCCAAGGCAGGTATCATTATGTTAGGAACACTCATAGGAGGGTTAACCAATCGGGTTATAGTTTCCCTAGCCGTGTTGGAGTGAAGTGTTCCCATACCCGAGTGTCCGGTGTTTAAAGCTGTGAAGAGAGTTGTGGCTTCCCCTCCCCTAACTTCTCCAACAATTACACGGTCTGGTCTCTGACGGAGGGAGTTCTTAACCAGGGTATCCATATTCAGTTCACCCTTACCTTCAATGTTGGGGGGCCTGGTTTCCATGCGCAGAACGTGGGTGTGAGGCAGTTGCAACTCCAAGGTGTCTTCAATGGTTATGATCCGCTCCCTGGGAGGTACAAAGGCAGCAACAGTGTTGAGGGTGGTGGTCTTACCCGAACCAGTGCCTCCAGCTATGATGGCGTTACAGGGCTTCACACCCATACCATCTGTACAGACCCACAGGAAGCCGGCCAGGTGCGATGAAAGAGTTTTGAAGTTAATTAAATCTACCACGGTCAGGGGATCCTTACGGAACTTACGAATGGTTAAAGTGGAGCCATCAGCAGAAACTGGGGGAATGGTGGCGTTTACCCTGGAACCATCCTTTAAACGAGCATCTAGGATTGGCATCTGCTGGTCGATCCTCCTACCCACTTGTCGGGCAATAACGTCGATGATAGCCCGGATATCGTCGTCAGTTTCAAAAACAACGTTGGTAGCCATCATTCCAATCTTCCGATGGTAGACAAACACCGTTCTATCGGTTCCTATCACCATGACCTCTTCCAGATCATCGTCCTTGATCATGGGATCCAGTTTGCCATAACCCAGCATCTCCTGGGATATCTGGGTGGCCATCCGATCCACATCCCTGACACCCTTGCTGCGCAGGAATTGTTTGACTTCACCGGTGAATGAATCTTCATCAACTTGGAATTCCTCACCCTGGGCCACTGCCACTTCAACCAGCTTTTCCCTGATTTCTCTAAAAAGATCTAATTCATTTTTTGACAAACGGGGCAAGGCAACGTTATATTTAGGAATCAGACCTTCCTCAATAATTTCTGCTTTAAAAGCTTCAGACATATGCCTGGCTTTTTTGGTACGTCTGGAGCCCCTTTTAGAATGTTCCCTGATTAGGTTATCCAGGTTGAATTTGTCATCTTCTTTGGCAAAAAAACCTTCTTCCTCTCTACCCTCTGTTTCAGACTCTTCATCAGATCTTAAGGTTTCTTGACTCCTTTTTGATGTTTCTGCTTCATCTGCATCATCATCAGCAAATTCCCCTAAAAGATCTTTAAGAATCTCTTTGCGCTTGTCCCTCATAAAACTCGATTATTTATATAACGTATCAAATATTTAAGCTTAAGCCTAATCATACTCCACATTATCCCCTAACCCCAGGGACTAGAGGATTGGAAATTATCTGCCTTTACAATAATATTTTCCATGTAAGATAAAAAAACTGATCACAACACCCTTGCAAGCAGGGGTAGGACCCATTGGATATATCTTTTAAGGGTTAAAAAAACCTTATATGCCCCATATTATAAATAAAATTTCTGGATAACATTTGTTTTATGATTGAAGAGGTTTGTGGCCATATTAATTGACACCCCCACACTTTCCTAGATCATGGGATAAAAGGCAAAGATATGTGTAAAATGACTGCCCTATTTAAGCACATGGACATCATGTGCTCCTGCGGGGACCACCACATAAAAAGTTGTGAAGATGTGATGGAGACTTTAAAGAATCAATTCTTACCCTGCAGAGGCTGCTTGGCAGATGATCTGAAAAAATTTCGGCCTTTAAACCAACAAGTTGATCTGAAAAATGTGGACTACCAGTGGAAACTATGTAAATGTGGACGTCGCCACTTGGATTCTGTGATGGCCCATGTATTGAAGATTATGATGGAAGAAGGGCAAAGAAAAAATAATTCCACCCTACGCCACGCTGGAACCCCACTTATAACCCCCGGATATCCATTAAAAAGTCCTCCATACCTGGGAAAAGATTCGTTAGTCCTGTTAACTGATGAAATTGATCATAAATCTGCCTTGAGAATATATAAAGAGGTACCTGAGGTTAGGGGTGTTTTAAAAGGTGATCTAAAAGAAACAGTAGGGGTCACAGATTCAGAGTCATCTCCACACACCTACCAGTTGCTGAAAGGATGCGATCTGAGGTGTGATGTTTTAGAAACCCCATCAGGTCCGATTTGTATCTACAAAAACCAGGGCCAGATCCATATAGAGTTCCCGAAGCCATCTAATCCCAAGATAACTGTTCTTCATGAAACAATGGATCAGTATTCGAATCCAAGTGTTCTGGACTGTACTTGCGGGCCGGGAACCTTGGGAATATCTGCCCTTAAGTCAGGAGCTAGGAAAGTAGTTTTTAATGACATCTGGTATCCGGCTGCCTGGATTACCAGTGTTAATCTTGGAGTAAACGGTTTTCCTGTGGAATTTAGCCAAAAAAAACAGGGATTAATAGGAGAAGGTGATAACTTTCAGGTTTACTGTGCTGATCTCCGGGATCTGAAACCGTTTCTAGACGAAAAGTATGATATTGGAGTGATAGATCCCTTTCCAGGCGTAGATTTTACGGAATTTAGCCAAATCATGGGTAAGATCTGCCATGAAGTGATTATAATCGGGTGAATCCTCACAACCCCATATAAACCACGATAGCCGGCACTATTAGTACCCCCATAAGGTGTGATTTGTTAATACCAAGATAATGTGGGAGTAAACCCAGGGATATGGATGTTATGTAGGTCAGCACCACCATTAGAATGTTTGCTTGTTCTATAAATGAGAAGAGTCCTACTAGGAAGCTCATGAATATGATTACAGACCAAGTTAATTTTTGATAATCAAATTTTTCCAGGTTCTCACCGGCAGCATCTCCCAGTTTGAGACACAAGATCAGGGCTACTGATACTGCAGTTACGGATGTGAATATAAAAACCAGGAGCTGGGCAAAATTAACCCCATTTAAGAGGTGGTTAACGTAAACTGCTATTCCACTCCTGGGATTTCCTATCAAATAAATGGCCATTAGAGAAAATAAAGCATCAGAAACATTAACTCCGCTCATGGCCACCAGAAATCCTTCCCTCTGGTTCTCGGCATCACTACCTCCACTGAGTTCCTGGGCGATCATGCTACCCTGAGCTGGACCCAATCCTGGTAAAAACCCGAGTATGCTCCCTGCAATTCCTCCTGCAAAAATTCCCCTAATCACAGGGGTGTTTATGGTCACTTTGTGATGTTGATTCTGTTCGGGTAGAAACGAGTTCTGAGATAGGCTGTAAAGCATGGTGCTTACCCCAAAAAGACCAGTGAACATGCTCAGAAAGGATACACTGGTGGGCAGGGATGAATTTAGGAGGGTCCAGCCCATAATCCCAGACAGTACGAATAGGAGTGATGACCAGAACATGGACAGCCTATCCCTGCTGAGACGAATTATCATCACCACCACCACTATAATGAGCATTATCCATATATATGGCTTTAGCAGCCCGTAAAGTGGAGGTAGAACCATCATAAACATTGGCAGCAAAGCGATAATCACCAGAACCGAACCAAATCCTCCCAAAGCCACTAAGCGGATGGCTTCTTTTCCTCTTCCCTGAAGCAACATTTGGTGTCCGGGGAGTATGGATAGTACTGTTCCCTCCTCTGGAACACCCAGAAACATGGATGGAATGAACTCTAATAGGGCGTGACTAATGGACATGGATATTAGGAAGACAGAGATTGTTTCGGGGGAGTGAAAATTCAAAAGGAATGTAGAAGATGCGAAAACAAAGGCCCCTACTGTGTTAACATGGATCCCGGGAATTAGACCAGTTACTGCACCGCAGAATATGCCGATAAAACAAGCCAGGATCAGATCAACCATGTAGGAAACCAGCCAGATCTTTTTTGCATGATCTTATGACGAACCGATAATTAATATTTTTTGGTAAAAAATTATTATTCAAGGTGATGGATCCAGAGTATAAGTATAATCAATGATTTCTGGAAATATAAAAAAAATTATAAAAATAAAAAAAAACGGCTGATCCCACAGTTACATGAGCCGGCGCACGTCTACAACTTCTACGCTGTTAACACCATCAACCTGAGCCAGATTTTCTTCCACTGGTTCGGTTCCACCCTCGGCATCCCCAACCACAACCATCACTTTAAGGGCCACCAGGCCAAATGCGATTGGTTCCTCTTCAATTTTATGTAATTCCGTCCCTGATGGTATGGATTTTTCCACATCAGCTTTAATCTTTTCCAAGTCCACATCAGGGCTTTCAGGCATGAGTTTTATAGTTGCAACCACGTCTCCCATAGTATTTCCTCCCCTAATTGTTTTTTATGGTTTTTAAATCTTCAAGATATCAAATTAAATAAGGCCATCACGGCCCTTTAAATCCACATTTGCACTGGTACATGTGGCCAAAGGTTCTGCATTTCTGACAGCGAAAGAGAATCTCCTGACATTCTGGACATTCAAACTTTACATAAGTCTCTACAGGGGATATCTCTTGTTTACAAGATGTACATTCTATTTTATCCATTTAATCTCCTCCAATGAATGTGTATATGGAGCTTTTCCCATCCATTATGGATAAAACCCTTTCAGGATACTTTCCATTAACAACATAGCACGCGGACGGGTGCTGGAATAAAAGCTCCGCAAAACTATCATCTACCGATGTTTCACCAAAATCTAGCAGTTTTCTAGTATCAATATTTTTGAGTAGTTGGGCCCCATCCTGGGATGGATCCCGTGTGTATATACCATCTACATCAGTGGCTATTAATAGTTTCGCCTTCAAGAGGTGGGCGAAGTAGAGTGAGATGGAATCGGAGGTCACCCTCCAGGAGTGTTGCAGGGGGTCCAATAAATGCATAAGCTTTGATGGCATCAGTATTGGAGTTTTACCCTCTTTGTTAACATTCTTTGCATCTTCGAGAGAATATATTGCTTTTCCATTCTTTACTTTATCTGCTAAGAGCATTCCCAGAATATCCATACACATCACGGCGGCATGGTGGTTGGAAGTGTTAGAAAAGTGAATTTGATGGTCATATTGTCTTAAAAGGTTAGCAAAATCTCCTCCGCCACATACTATTAATACATCTCTATTTTTAAGACTCTCAGCTAATTTTATGGCATGACCCGGGAATAGGCTGCCACCAATCTTTACTAACCACTCCATCAAATACACCACACTGCTACTTGAGAAGTTTGAGATCCTGGGTTATTTTATCGATTTTCGCATCTTCATCAGGACCTATTCCCAGGCAAGTCACAGTTGAAGGTGGTAGTTCGGTGTGTCCCGCATCACGCACTAGGTAATGGGGAATACCTGCTGCCTTCACCAGTTCGTAGATCTGGTAAAGATCTTCTTCATCTTCAACCTTTAAAACCACCTTTTTTTCTGCCTCCCGCTCCCATTTAGTTATTTTTAATTTGTCAGCCCTCTTGTAAGCACCAATACTTCCGTGACAAGCTTGAGCAGCTATTTTACCCCTGCTCATGGCTAGATCTCCTCTGATGACCAGAACTTGTTTCATATTTATCACTAATAGATGGGCTTAATCCCATAAAAATAGTATTTCATTGATTAAGGAAAAAAATAAAAGAAATTGGGTTTATTTTATCTTGAAACTGTTTACAATGAGGTCGAAGTTAGACTGCTGGGAATCGTAGTTGGCAGCGGTGGTGCTGCATATAATACTGTAAGCCGTGTTATCTTTGACCAATAGGACCATGCGTTCCTTTTTTGCTTCTCCAGAAACGGTTACTGTGTAGACTAGTTCGCTAGCTGGAACTCCACTTACTGTTAGGTTTCTTTCTGAAACAATTTCTATCCCCTGTTTGGTTAGGGAATTTTTAGTAGAACTAACTACCTTTGAAAGGGGAAGATCAGTGGAAGTTTTTTGAGATGCCACCAGCGTCTTGTAAACGTCGTTTTTCTTGCTGTTAGGATCTGCTACCACGGCAATAACTGGCGCTGCACCAGAGGTGCCGATTGATACATCTTCAGGGGATAGTTTATCCCATCCTGAAGGATAATCAAAGCTCACACCGTTGGCATTAAACACCTCGTTTCCGGTGTCAAATGTGCATCCCGAGGCCAAGGTAGTTGCAACCATAACCAGAAATAGTAAAACAATACTTCTTTTCATGTTACACCCCATTATTTGATGAAGATAATTATGGGGATGTATTTATTATAGTTTGCGATTTTTAGGCATAAATTTCTCAAACAATATCTCATAACCCTATTACATTGGATATACAGCTATTAAAAGCCCGATAATGGAAAAAAATTTCTTAAATAAAACTATGTTGAGTTGGTAAAGATACATCCGTACATGAATTTTGTATGGAAAACACAGCAGGACATTAAGATATCTCCTTATCCATAATCCTTCTTCCCATTCGTTCTGGATCAACAGCGTACACTTCCAATCCAGGTATTATAACCCTTACTACTGGAATATCAATCTCTGGACGGGTGATATCAACATAAAAAATCTGTTCTATGCCTACTTTCTTAAGTTCATCCAGGGAAATTTCCAAGTCATCCTTAAAGGATGTGGTGGACTTGTTTTTCAACTGGGATAGCTTAATTTTTTCTTTATAATCACCAAACCAGTGTTTGTTAATACGTTTCATACGTTCGTATCCTGCTTTTCGCATGAAAATCGCCCGGGTGGTGTCCTCCCGGGTTCCATGTATCTGGGTGGCCCGACTCTGTGCCACTTCAGTTAAGGCCCTTATTACAGCTATTTCTGGATCTAGATGTGTGCCCACCCCCATGGTTAGAAGAGCCGGATCTTTGAGTACTTTATCATCAGCCACTGCCGCTATGGTGGTAATTTTTATATCGGCAGTGAGATCCACCAGTTTAATATCCACTCCTTTTTCCCTGAATTTAGTTAAAATGGTGTTGATAAGTTTGTTTTCGGTTTTATCACATATTACTTCTTTTTTATGTTTTTTTCGGGCTTCAAAAATGCTCCAGGCATCTCTTTCCACTACTTCCATTAATCCATGAAAAACTGCCTCTTCCAGCACGTTTCCTGATGCTAGGCCATTGGTGTTGGACTTGAAAAGATGAACCCCTCTCTGGGGATGGTAGGGATGGTAGACAGCATTAGCGGGTATAAGACTTTTTTTATCCGTTCTTGCATCCAGAGCTGTTATCCACTCGATTTTTTCAGACCGGGGGTCAGATGTTCTGTAGGGGATGATGAGGGAATTAGGGTCCACACATTCTCCAGGCTCGTAGAGCTGTGAAACTACATTATCCTTATCAGAATCCTGAAACTCTGCAGAATACCTTTCAAAAGCTTCCATCATAGCCGAAGCCTTGGCTTGTATTTTGGTAGCTCCTTTACCTGCGTATACACTCACTGCACCCTCGGCTGCTCCGGGCCTGATGGCAGAGTACACCGGTATTCCCACCCGGTCTAGGTGAGTGATATCGGCTATCCTGGTTACTCCCGCATATTTTAACTTCTTTTCAACCCTAATGATGGTTTCTTCTGGATTAACAGCCCGATGTGTGCATCCAAAGTACGTGACTGGAATTTCTCTAAACATTTAACCAGATCCTAAATTAGCCTTCCCATCATGGAATAAGCGACCATTAAGAAGGATAATCCTGCTGAAATGACCCATACCACTGGGTTCCATTTAAAAACCTTGGCTCCATCAAACACACCAATAGGTAGGAGGTTGAAAAGTGCCAAAAAACTGTTGACCATAAATCCCATTGTGCCCATAAGGAATATGTGGCCTGAAGAAGGGAAAAAAACGGTTATGCCCATGAAAATAAATGCCAGAGCTACGTTGGTCATGGGTCCTGCCAGGGATATTTTTCCATTTTCTTCCCGGGATATGTATTCTCCGTGAATGTAAACTGCCCCGGGTGCTGCGAATACAAAGCCAAAGTAGGCAGTTACCAGGGCTAATATTAAACCTTGCACCCACATCTTGTACTCGGCATAAAATCCGTAATGTACAGCTACGAATTTATGGGAAAGCTCGTGAAGGACAAATCCCAAACCTACCGACACCAATGTAACGGGTATTAGATAAAAGAAGATATTTATATTTCTTCCACTAAATATATAGGCGAAAGCACCGGCTATCACCAACATAGAGATTATTATATCCCTAATTTCTCTTGATGTAAACTTCACCATAATATTAAAGCCAATTTCTTACTTATAATAATTTTCGCCGGGAAGAAAAATGCACCTGAATCTGGATTTTGTAAGGATGGTATCCTAAGATCAGCACATCCCTGAACTATTTTTCTCAGATCCGCAATGTTACTTTAATATTAAAAATAGAATATTGTTAATCACTGTAGACTTCATCATGGATATTTTAGACTTCATGGCAACCAGAACATGATTTAAAAAATCGAAGAATCTTGTCAAAAAAAACTCTAAAGGTGTCCTAAATGACTATTTCTTGCGAATACTGCCAATTAAAACAAGGATATGGGGATTTGATGTGGGAAAGCAAATATTGGCTTATTTTCCTGGCGCCCAGCCAGAGATATCTGGGAACCTGTGTGGTTGCCCAAAAGAAAGGTTGTAAAGACCTCTCCGAAGTTGAAACAAAGGAATGGGTGGAATTTGGCTTAATTGTGAAAAAACTGGAAGAAAGTTTGCAAACAATATTCAACCCCACACTTTTTAACTGGAGCTGTTTTAAAAACGCTACTTTTCGTGGGCCAAATCCCAAGCCAGAAGTTCACTGGCATTTCATCCCCCGCTACAAGGAAGAAGTCTCGTTTGGGGGATTGAAGTTCAAAGACCCTGATTTTGGTTACATCCCCCAGCCCATAAGCCGAGAACTCCCTCCCGATGTACAGAAGAATCTTAAAAAGAAAATTGAAACACAACTATTTAAGTAAATACTAAGCATCTGAAATGTCTAAATCTAAGCCAATAAAAAATTTTGTGAGATAATACCCTATTTTCGAGGAAGATCCATGGAAATCTCTGAAATAGTCAACCAGATGCATGAAGAAGGAATAGAATCTCTTCTCATCTTCAAACCAGAAAATATAACCTATTTAAGTGGTTACTGGCCAACCAGTACCTCAATTTTACTTCTTAAAGATGATCCCGTGCTCCTGGTTCCCAAGTTAGATTTGAAGGAAGCAGAAGAAATATCTGCCCTGGAAGTGGATGAACTGAGATCACTACCAAAGCTAAAAAAGACATTGCCAGTACATCTGGGAGTAGAACCATCCCTTGATATTGCCACCTACAAGAAGATAGGTGAAGAGTTTAAAATTCAAGTCACAGATTTGGTGGAAAGATCCAGGATTATAAAGTCAGAAGGTGAAGTTCACAATATCCAGAAGGCCATAGAAATTGCTGAAAAATCCTTTCTGGAAGTGGAAATGAGGGGCAGTGAAGATGAAGCTGCCGCCAGGCTGGAATATATAATGAGGCTGAATGGCTCCAGTAAACCTGCATTTAATACTATTATGGCGTCAGGGCGGCGTTCCAGTTTTCCCCACGCATCTACCTCCCCAGAAAATATAGAAAGTCCATTGGTGATTGACTGGGGAGCAGTATATAATCATTACGCCTCTGACACCAGCCGTACCCTGGTTGAGACAGAAAAAGAGGAAGAAATTTTTGATATCGTCCTTGAAGCCCAGGAAAAAGCCATAAAAAATATTAAACCAGGAGTCAAGGCTTCTTACATTGACAAAGTGGCTCGAGATATTATAACTGACTATGGCTATGGTGAGAGTTTCCTGCATTCTACCGGCCATGGCGTGGGGCTTGAAGTTCACGAAATGCCTTCATTATCATCAAAAGAGGATAAGAAATTGGAAGCAGGAATGGTGATCACTGTGGAACCAGGGATATATGTGGAGGGAGAATTTGGAGTCCGAGTGGAAGATATGGTTCTTGTGGGAAAAAGATCCCGTGTCCTGAATAATATTGATTCACGCCTGAGTTTTTAGGAACTACTTGACCTGATAAACTTGTCTGGTGAGGAAAGAATCAATAAACCGTGACTTACTTATAATAATATAATATATAATAAGCCAACATAATTAATGAGTAGGTGAAAAAATATGGCCTTGATACCCCCCCCATTAGCACCAGTATCTGAGACCATGGACCGAATATTCCCAGATAGGTACCTGGTTAAACTCCAGGAGACACTTATACGTGCAGGAATGTACGTTAAAGCTTCTGATCTTATAACTTTACTTTTTTTAGTTGGTTTCGGATTAGCAATAGTGGCATTTGTGTTGTTTTCGATTTTTGGAATTAATCCTATTTTAGGAATCCTTTTAGGATTATTTGCTCCGGCAATTCTTGTAGGTGTATGGTTGTTCTTCCTAATGGAAAGAAGAGTAGATGCCATAGAAAATGGAACTCCTGACTTTTTAAGGCAGATCGCATCATTATTACGAGCAGGGGTAGGTATTGAGACTGCCTTGGAAGATATCTCTAAACACGGTAAAGGACCTCTCTACGATGAACTTAAACGGACTGTAATCGAGATTAAGATTGGAAGCACCTTTGATGAATCTCTGTTATCAATGGGAGAGCGTCTGAAGTCCAAAAATCTTGACAGAACATTCCGTATGATATTGGAAGGTAGAAGGGTTGGGGGAAGCCTGGCCGATGTGATCGAAACTGTGGCTGAAGACCTCAGAGCAGTATTGTCTCTTCAAAGGGAGAGAAGAGCAAACGTGATGATGTCCGTTATGTTCTTAGTTATAGCCGCCATTATAGCCGCACCATTTGCACTGGGAATGATTATGACTTATTCTTCATTCATCGAGGTCATTGGGAAACCAAATGTACTGCAGGATGCCGCCATGATGTCGGCCACAGGATATATAGTAATACACTCCATCATTGCCAGTTTATTAATTGGTATCGTGATGTACGGCAGTGCCCGGAAGGGCGTGAAATATGCACTCCTCTTAGTACCAGCCGCTTATGCCATATTTTATGTTATAACACGTTTAGGACCCGGATTACTAGGATTTACATAGAAAGGGGGTTTTAATATCGGAATGATGAATGATGAATCAGGACAGACTGGAGCAGAAATGATACTCATCATTGGAGGCATAATTGTTATAGCCATTGTTGCCGCCATAGTGTACCGGAATTATCTGCAGGGTCTGGGTGATGAAATTAACAAGACTGAAGTGCAGAACGTGACCAACAACATTCAAGATCTAGGCAACACCATAAGCAACACCTAACATCTTTATCCAAGCCCAAGGTTATTTTTGTCCACTGAATCCATTCTCTATTTTATTTAATTTTCTTCTAGCCTATGCTAAGACACTAGTCGGAGGGTTAAGTATGAATATGTTGATCAATGGGAAACTAATTGATAAAGATGATAAAGTAGCAGTTATTAACCCATTTAACAATGAAACAGTTGATGAAGTTCCCCTAGCAGATGCTGAAGATGTTAAGAAGGCTATTTTGGCTGCTAGTCAGGCCCGCAGATTAATGGAGCGAATGTCTTCCAGAAAGCTTTCACGTATCCTTATTGATGTACATCAAGAACTGAAAGAGAACTTGGAAGACTTTGCAAAGTTGATAACCCTGGAAACCGGAAAGACTATCCGAGATTCACGGATGGAAATGCAACGCTCATTGGAAACCATCCAGTTATCTGCAGAGGAGTGTAAACGTGTGTACGGGGAAACCATACCCATGGACGCTGCCATTACCGGTAGAAGCGTTTTTGGCTTTACCATAAAAATTCCACTAGGAGTGGTAGCGGCTATTACTCCATTTAATTATCCGGTTAACCTGGCCATCCATAAATTGGCACCTGCCCTGGGTGCTAAAAACTCAGTGGTCTTTAAACCATCCCTCACCGCTCCATTGGCTGCCATGAAACTTGCTGAAATCATGGGGCATCATCTACCCCCCGGAGCAGTTAACTGTGTAACAGGCAAGAGCAGTGAAATTGGAGATGAATTGGTAACCAGTGACCTGATCAATAAAATATCCTTCACTGGAAGTGTTGCCACCGGTTTATCCATAGCACATAAAGCTGGTTTAAAAAAGCTTACCCTGGAATTAGGTGGCAACGACCCCCTTATAGTCTTAGATGACGCTGATCTGGATGCTGCTGTCTCTGCCACCATGGCCGGATCCTATCTTAACGCTGGACAAGTGTGCATCGCTGTTAAGAGAATAATCATACAGGATGGGGTGGCGGATGATTTTGTGGATAGTTTAGTAGAACAAACAAAAAAATTAAAGGTAGGAAATCCCTTGGATCCCAAAACTGATATGGGTCCCTTAATTGACGAATATGCTGCATTAGCAGTGCAGAGTAAGGTGGAAGACGCTGTTGATGGGGGTGCTCAGCTTCTTTGTGGCGGCCAAAGAAAGGGGGCATTCTACCAGCCCACCGTCCTGGATCAAGTACAGCCCGATATGCAGGTGGTCTGGGAAGAAACCTTCGGACCAGTTTCCCCAGTTATAAGGGTTAGAACTGAAAAAGAAGCTTACCAAATGGCTAATTATACCAAGTATGGTTTGCAGGCCGGAATTTTTACTCAGGACATAAATCGGGCCAAACGAGCTGTGAAATGTATAGAGGCCGGATCGGTTCTTGTGAACAAACAGTCGACGTTCAGGACGGATAATATGCCATTTGGAGGTTTTAAATTGAGTGGTATAGGTAAAGAAGGTGTTAAATATGCACTTGATGATATGACCCGCACCAAGATGGTGGTTATTGGATAGGATGATGATATGTATGGTGAAGACCAAATCCAGATGTATCAGAAGAAATTACCAAAAAACCATGTCCATGGGAAGTTGATGGAAGAATTCAAAATCAGTGATACTGTGGCCATCAACCCCTGATGATAATTTAGGGATTTGTAGGACGATTATTAGGAACTGTTAATTCTTACAGCAAACAGGTAGAATAGATTACCGCCATAAAAAAGGTCTACATGGTTGTTATAGATAATTAATAGATTTCAAGGTGCTGCGCAATTTCTTCAAAAAAAAAATTGCATCAGCAGCTCTTTGACATTTTTTTTTAGTTTCGCCCCAAAAATGCTCCCACCAAGTTACGCACCTCATTAAGAGCTTCTAATGGAATGCCGCGGGGAATGCCACCAACATCACCCTCTACACCAGTTAAAACACCCTTTTCAGCCCCCAGGAACATTCCTTCACTGGTAATGCCGGAGAAGTTTTCTGGAGGTAACAGTGCCACCGCTACTTCATCCCCATTTTTAAGGGATAGATCATTGGTAACCACAGTTATGGCACGTTCACCCAGATTTAAATTACATATTAAAAGTTTTATAGCGACGGGGTGTTTTGCCACACTGACAATTTCCCCTTTTTTTATATCAACACCCATCACCGGGTCGTTTATCTCGCCCAATAGAATCCTCTGCTTGAGTCCGTATATAGTGTTTAGGAAGAAATTTATCTTGGCCAATGAGTTCTCCACTTTTTCCCTTTCACCAGGGTCAGCCATTTGCAGGAATTGACGATTCCAGGATTCTCCTCCCAATGCTTCCTTTACCTCCTGGACGCGTGCCTCCAGTGCTTCCAGGTACGTGCTCTGGGCAATTTCAACCGGGGAGAGGTAAGAATAATACAGTGCCTGGATCTCTGGAATCATCTTACGGGCAGCTTCCAGGGCTAGTTTTTTACTCCACCTTCCCTTGAGATTGGCCCGGTCCATGGTGTTAATAAATAGTTCAACAGATTTTTCAGCCACTTTAAGCCGATAATCGTTACTGGTATCCCACATGGTGTCACCTTTACTAGAACAATTCAGATCAAGATCAGGTTAGATTTAGCCGGTTATTAATATTAATTTTGAAGTCTATTTAAAAGAATATTTAAAAACCCGATTTTAACACTTAATTTTTTACTATAGCACCTTATAGTACTGGCTGTTTTGAATAAACCTTTTTTTGTCCTCGAAGATGTGGAAAAAGGAGGTTGGAAAAAAATGTTGTTGGGGTCCGTGCCAGTTTGCCACGCCCCCGTGCCAATAGCGGTGGAATCTGCACTTGGAAAAAAATTCAATTAATGGTCATATTCCGATTTTTACCCATTCATTTTGATATCGGATCTAAGTCCTGGTGGCTTCCACCCTTTCCTCCTGGTTCATGGCTGATAAGTACTTTACTTTAGAAACATCTAAACCTAAACCATTAGCTACTCTGGTTCCATATTCTTCATCGGCTTTGTAGAATAAAGCTACTTGTCGGTACTGGATATTTTCTTTAGCATCTTTCAGGTGTCCCACGATGTTTGAAACCAGGTTAGTTTTATTCTGTTCATCTAAGACCCTGCGATAAAGTTCACCGGCCTGGATAAAGTCCACATCTTCTGTGGGTCTGGTGTGTCTATCTATTATGGCCTGTACTTCTAGGGCGGGAGGGGCGAATGAAGGATCTGGTTCAGGTCCATTCATGGTGTTGGGATAGTAGTTGGGTCCTGATCCTCCCTTTTCATCAACATTCATAGGACCATCCCTCTGGTAACTATTTACCTTGGCATTTTTAGGCCGGTTAACTGGTATCTGGTGGAAATTAGCACCTAATCTGTGTCTTTGTGTATCTTCATAGGAGAACAGCCGCCCCTGTAAAAGACGATCAGGCGAGGGACCTATCCCTGGTACGAAATTGGAGGGGGCGAAGGCAGATTGTTCTACCTCTGCAAAGAAGTTCACTGGGGCACGGTTTAATACCATCTTTCCCAGAGGAATCAGTGGATAGTCTCCATGGTACCAGACCTTGGTGATGTCAAAGGGATCGAACTGGTATTTTTTGGCTTCTTCCGGAGTCATGATCTGGACATAGACCTTCCACTCTGGATAGTCACCGGCCTCAATTGCATTGTACAGATCTTCAGTGGCGTGGTTAGGATTTTCTCCGGCCATTTTCACTGCTTCATCATTGGTAAAGGTCTTATTGCCCAAGACTGTCTTGATGTGCACCTTTACCCATACGTAGTCGTTGTTTTCATTGTACCACATGAAGGTGTGGCTGGAGAATCCATCCATATGCCGGAATGAATAGGGGGTGCCCCGATCTGAAAAGAGGATGGTTACTTGGTGAACTGACTCGGGAGTTAAGGAGAGGAAATCCCAGAACATGTCCGCATCTGGTAGGTTAGTTTGTGGGTTTCTCTTCTGTGAGTGTATGAAATCAGGGAATTTTATGGCATCTCTAACGAAAAATATGGGTGTGTTGTTACCAACCAGGTCATAATTTCCCTCCTCAGTGTAGAATTTAACTGCAAATCCACGGGGGTCACGGGCCGTGTCAGCTGAACCTCGTTCTCCACCTACGGTTGAAAATCTTACAAAGACTTCTGTTTTTTTACCAACTTCAGATAGAAACTTGGCCCGGGTATATTTTGACAGGTCATTGGTCACCTCAAAGTACCCGTAAGCCCCGGCCCCCTTGGCATGAACAACCCTTTCAGGTATTCTTTCCCTATCAAAATGTGCTAATTTTTCTATTAAATGGACATCCTGGAGTAAAGTGTAGCTGGACCCCGCCCCAGTGGTTATGGATGCCTGATCATTGGCCAAGGGATGGCCCTTGTTGGTTGTATATTTTTCTTTTTCCACGAGAAAACCTCCACAATCTAATTAGTTCTAAATAGAACCTGGTTCTATATAGTTTTTTCTAGTCATAACAGGTGGATCAGGGTACACCCAAAAACTACCACCCTATGATTAGTTAATATATAGCCCCGTGTTGATATCTTTATTTAAGCACAGGGGAAGTAAAGAAAAGCGGATCAAAAATAACAAATTATCCTATCGTTATCTTAATTTCAATCAGATTAAGACATTGGATTTAAAAATAATAAATTGAAGATACAATTTTTCGGTATCAATTTTAAGTTTTTTTATCATTAAATTAAGTTAACGGTGCCTATTTTTCGAAATATTTAAGTATGGTGAGGTTTTTAAAATTATTTAGTTAAAGTAACATTCTGGGGCATCCCATTAAAGGATATGACCGGGAAAATGATAAAAAAGGCAGGTGGTTTAAGATGGTGGAGTTAACTAATCTATACAACTTGGATGTGTACACCACCCGCGGTAATTACGTGGGACGGATTCAGGACGTTGTGTTGAACATTAAAAAAGGTAGAGTTTCAACCTTGAAGGCAGTTGCCATAAATCATGACAAGAAAAGTGTGGGTATCAAAGACGTGATAACTAAAAGTATCCGCATAGTACCTGAATCTGATGAAATCCGGCCTCTGAAAGAAGAGGGTAGCATAGATATTCCTTACGAAAGAGTGCAAGCCGTAGGAGATATACTTCTAATCAGTCCCGAGATAAAAGAACCTGCAGTGCCTCCACAATAGGAAGATAGCACATGAAGGTTGGAATTCTTGGATGCGGCGCCATAGCTAACATAATAACTAATTTTTCCCAAGACAACAAGCTCGGCGTCGAAATTGCATTTTTTTACGATCGGGATATGGAAAGGGCTGAGAATTTAGCGTCCCAAGTGGATGGAAGGGTTGTTCTGAACTTTGAGGATATGCTGGATGAAGTGGATCTGGTTATTGAGGCTGCTTCCTCCCAGGCCGTAGAACAGATGGTTCCCCTTATTTTAGAGAAGGGCAAAGATGTGCTGATCATGAGCGTGGGGGGACTTTTGAATCCCCAAACTAGGAAAGCTCTTGAATCAATAGCTAAGAAGAACAACGCCAAGATCCACATTCCCTCTGGAGCTATTGTTGGTATAGATGGTATTAAAGCAGCATCAATTGGTAAAATCCAAAAGGCAGTCCTTATAACCCGTAAACCTCCCCATTCACTCGGAATTGAAACCCATAAAGAAACCATACTTTACCATGGAACGGCCAGTGCTGCGGTGGAGAAGTTTCCCCTGAACATTAACGTGGCAGCTACTTTGAGTCTAGCTGCTGGTATGGAAATTGAGGTGCAAATAATCGCTGACCCCCAAGTTGATCGTAACATGCACGAGGTCCGGGTTGTAGGTGACTTCGGTGAATTCCGAACTGTAACCAAAAACGTTCGCTGCTCAATTAACCCTAAAACCAGTGTTATGGCCGCATATTCTGCCATTAAACTCTTAAATAGTCTTAACGAAAATCTACAGGTAGGTACTTGAAATCCTAATTTTTCCCACATCACAATCCTCGATGTTTCCAGATAGATGTACCAGTGGATGTTCAAGATGAAAGAATGTGAAATTTATGCCAATTTGAGAGTTCCCTGCAGTTCTAAGGTGGTGGTAAGAGCAGACGGGAGAAACTTTCAAAGACTGACCCGGGAACTGGAATTAGAAAAACCTTACGATGAAGTCTTTGCCAAGTTAATGGCTAGTGTGGGAACTGATATTTTCCATGAATTCAGCCCAGTTATGGTGTACATCTTCTCTGATGAGATCAACATTCTCCTGGGAGAGATCCCCTTCTCGGGACGGGTGGAGAAGATTGATTCCGTTTTTGCTGGTTTTATAAGTAGTAGTTTTACCCAGAAACTCTTGAAAAACCAGGACCCTCCTCAGTTATCCCGGCCCCCATCCTTTGATTCCCGCATCATACCCCTTTCTCCAGAGGGGGTTGTAAAGTACTTCCAGGAACGGCAAAATGAAGCCTGGAGAAACTGTCTTAATGGCTATGCTTACTGGACACTGAGAAAGGAGTACTCCTACCAAAAGGTGATTGAAATCCTCAGAAGACTAAGAAGCAAGGACCTACACGATTTACTTTTCAGTAGGGGGATTAACATAAATGAAACACCATTCTGGCAACGTCGCGGCCTGGGTATTTACCGTAGGGACGTGGAAGTAGAGGGATATAACCCACTGGAAGAAAGAAGAGTTGTTTCAATTCGTAAAAGGGCATTTGTAGATTGGGAACTGCCCCTATTTGATGCTGAGTTTTTTTTTAGGCTTAAAAATTTTTAAGTGATTCTCCCATGGCAGATCGAAGACCCACCGAGGATAACCCTGGCATCTTAGACAAGTTAATTGGATATCTACTGGGGAATGAGAAACGAAATTTTCGGGAAGTACACATAGATGCCAGTATAGTTGAAGAAATAATATGTATTGCTAGGGAGTCCCATCCCAAGGAATTCGCAGCCCTACTGGAGGGGAAAATAACTGATGAGATATTAACGATTCAGGGACTTATTTTTCTTCCAGGGAAATCCTCCAGCCAGGGAGCAGTTATGCAGACTTTCATGAAGCCCCTCATCACCGGAACCGTGGGCTCCGTGCACAGCCACCCCACCTACAATCCCCACCCCTCCAATGCAGACCTTTACGTTTTCTCTAAAAACGGAATCGTCCATCTAATAATTGCCAAACCATATGATGAGTACAGTTTAAGGGCTTATGATAATAGAGGGATTGAAATTAGCTACAAAATTATTTAGAAAGCCATACTGCCGTCTTATTTTTACATGAACATGGTGAAAATCATGTAAAAAATTAAGACCAGGACGAAAAATCCCACGATCTGTATTGTTTGTTGTCTATCCATGTTTTTTCCCTCCTTATCTTGCAGATCCACTCATCTCTTGCTTGTAGAAAAATAAGTTCATGACCCTTTTCATTATAGGTTGACAGCCACAGCATCGTAAACGTGTTCCATTTTTTTCAGCTCGACTATCACTTGTTGAGGAACGTTCTGATCTACTTTCAGGACCATAACTGCTTCTCCACCAGGTTCCTGTCTACCCACCTGCATCTTGGCGATGTTTATGCCGTGTTCCCCTAATTTGGTACCAATGAATCCAATTATTCCTGGTATGTCCTTGTATTTAGCTATGAGCATGGTGCCTTTAGTTTCAACATCAACAGGGTAGTCATTTATCATTACGATTTTGGGCTCCTGGATGAAAATTCCCTCCACACTCACCTCGTTATGGTCAGCCTTCATATCAACCTTTATCAGATTTTTATATCCCCCTGCTTCGCTGCGTTTTCCTTCGGTGATGATTATGCCCCTATTTTGGGCAACAGTGGCGGCGTTTACCAGGTTCACTGGTTCGGTGAGTATGGGATTTAAAACCTCCTGGAGCAGTATTCTGGTTATTATATCATGATTTGGTATCCTTGACAGTTCTCCACAGTAGGTAATCTCCAGTTCGTTAATATTTCCTTCAGCAGTCTGTATTAAAAATTTTCCCATTTTTTCTGCCAGGTTGAGGTATGGTTTGATCTGTTGGAAGGTTTTGGGATCAATAACTGGCATGTTGAGAACGTTTTTAGGTGACCCTCCTTTTAAAACTTCTTTAACATCTTTAGCCACGATTATTGCTGCATCGCGCTGTGCTTCACGGGTAGATGCCCCGATGTGGGGGGTGAAAATCGCAGTATTTAGGTTTAGAAGGGGATTGTCCTTGGGTGGTTCCTGTTCAAATACATCTAAAGCGGCTCCACCAATTTTTCCATCTAGTAGGGCCTGATAAAGGTCATCTTCATTTATGATACCCCCCCTGGCACAGTTGATTATAAATGCCGTGTCCTTCATGATCTCCATTTCTTCTTTAGCTATGAAGTGCTTGGTCTCGGGAGTTAGGGGCACATGGATAGTTATAACATCAGCTGCTCTCAGGAGACCATCCAAATCCACTACTTCTACCCCTATTTCGGCAGCAGCCTCTGGTGTGATGTATGGGTCGTAAACCAGGATATCCATACCAAAGGCCTTGCAACGACTGGCCACCTGACTTCCAATACGACCCATCCCCACTATTCCCAGGGTTTTGCCGTTTAATTCCATGCCCATAAATGCACTTTTATCCCATTTGCCTTCCTTAACTGATTTATCAGCCAGGGCTATTCTACGGGCAAGGGAAAGCATGAGCCCCATTGTATGTTCGGCCACAGTTATGGAAGTGGATTCCGGGGCATTAACCACCATCACCCCCCTTTCTGTAGCAGCCTCCACATCTACGTTATCCACCCCTACACCGGCACGAGCGATTATTCGGAGTTTAGGGGCGGCTTCAATGACTTCCCGGGTGACTTTGGTTCTGCTCCTCACCACTATGGCTTCAAAATCGTTAATATCATTAACAAGCTCTTCAGGAGTGATTGTGGTGCGGACTACTACTTCAGCCACCTCTTTCAGTTCCTCTATCCCTTTTTCATTGATTTGATCAGCGATAAGTACCTTCATGTTATCCATCTTATTCACCAGTTTTCTGTGGTTTCATCTCATAGTTATTGGAGTGGGAATGTTTAAATCTTTGCTGACCATTGAGGGTTAGGGGGTCTGAAAAAGTAGAACAATTCAAGAGAAAATAAACAATCCACACTACATATTGGCTTTAATAACTGCTCATACTCATTTTAAAGTAAGTTAAGGTAGATAAATCCTTATTGGGGATGAGATATTATTTATAAAGTTAAATGATTGGACAATATATATATGGTGAATTACGGATAAAGTACTGGAGATTTGTGAGGTGTTCAGATGGTTTCAGTAGAAGAATTTGTAATTGTGAGTTCCAACTACGTGCCTGGATACGAAATCCTTGAAACTAAGGGTTTTGTTTATGGTCTTACCGTACGGAGTCGGGGTATGGGTGGACAGATAGGAGCAGGAATTCGTTCCATGTTTGGAGGAGAGATCAAAGAGTACGTGCACATGATGGAAGAAACCCGGGAGGAAGCTCTAAACAGAGCCATTCAACATGCCCAGGATATGGGGGCCAATGCCATCATCAGCGCCCGTTATGATTCCAATGATATATCAGATATAATGCAGGAAATACTGGTTTACGGAACTGCCGTTGTGGTTCAGAAAGAATAAGTGAGAATCAAATGTTTGAGGGCTGTCTAAAACTTAACAACGTTACATTACCCCGTACTCTGCTGGGAACATCACCCTTCATTGGAGCAGAACAGTTTGGACATCGAGCACGTCTGTATCAGCTCGATCTTTATAACCATCCCAAAAAAATGCTCCAGATCATTAGAACCAGTTACGATGAGGGTGTGAGGGGGATGCAGCTTTTACCCTACCCCCCAGTGATTCAGGCCTTGGAAATGGCCCGGGAAGATGGCATGGAAATTGATGTAATCGGAACAGTACGTCCAGATCAGGAAAAGGAGGACATTAAACTCCTGGCAGATTTAAATGCCAAGGCCATGCTACTCCACGCCATTACTACAGACCAGGGTGATTGGGATTTCATTGCCGATAACTTGAACCACATCAGGGAGACAGAAGCTATTCCCGGGTTGGTGACCCATCGCCCCTTCCACACCACCAGCAAGCTCCTAAAATCTCCTGTTAAAGATCTTTTTGAACTGTACATGATACCAGTCAACCGGCTGGGTTACCTGATGGACTGTGAACAGAACCTGGAAGAGGAGCGAAAACTACTCAGGGAAATGGTTCTGAAGCTGGACAAAACCATAATCGGGAAAAAATTACTGGCCGCTGGGATAATGACTCCCCATGACGCTTTTGAATACCTGAAACTGCTGGACTACGTGGACATTGTGGCAGTGGGTATTGCCTCGGCAAAGGAGGCCCATGAAACATTCGGGGTTCTTTCTAAAAAATAATATGTATACAAGGGACCCTTTAGTATGCGATGCTAGCTATCCCTTCTTTCTTTTAAGAGTTTCATGAAGTCCTGGGAACTTTTAAGTTCTTCCATCTCCCAGTTATGCACCACCGGCACTCCCTCTATGGACTTCAAGTTCTGCCGGTTGGCCAGTATAAATGCGGCTTCAGTGTCGGTGATGGATGAGATGTCCCTCAAATTCATGGCCATCTTGGCCAGTAACTTCTGATTCCTCTGCTTATCCAGGTTAGCTATTATAGGCTGAGCATCCTTAGATTTACTCTGATTAGGTCTTGCTAAAGCATCGAATGGGGTTCGATTAGTCTTTATAACCCCAAAGCCCAATTCTTCCAGTTCCCTGTGCTCAGATTCTTTAATTTTTGCATCCTGCGTGGTTACAGGGACTTGGAAAAGATTCACCGACACGGTGATCTTCATGTTCAGTATTCGCTCCAGAATCATTGCTGTTTCAGGATGGGCCCGGACCCTACCAGTTTCATATTTATAAATCGTCTCCCGTGAGACATGGACCAGATCAGCCAGTTCCTTTAAGGACAAATCCTGTTTTTCCCGGAGTTCCTTAATGATCTGGCCATCAATTTGTACATAATACCCCCCTCGGCCAGCGAATACTTCAGGATAGAGATTGTCAATAATCAGGTTGCGAAAGGTTTCCATTCCAATAACAGGGATGCCATGACGCTCATAGACCACATCTTCTTCCAAGTACTCGTTTTTAGATTTTGCCCCCACCACCAGTGGTGATGCCAGGAGGGTGTTGGCCACCATCTTTATTTCCCGGGCTTGTTCCATGCTAAAACCATCCACATTTACCAAAACCTTCATTAAAAGAAGTATTAATTCTCGTCGGGCAACCAGGTCAAAGCAACTCCTATCATATATATTAGAAGTTTCAAAACCATGGTTGGTCAATGTCTTAGTGATGTCTAACAGTAGTTCTTCCCGGTGCACTGGGAGGTTCGCATGTGGCAGATGATCACCCCGGTGATGCAATGTACAACAATATATTACATGTGGGTTTTGATGACACAGATTCCAGCAGTGGAATGTGTACCACTTATGTATGTGCTGTGGTTCTGGAGAGACTTAAAGCTTGTGGTATGACCATAAGAGGAGAAGCTCGCCTGATACGTCTCAACCCATTTGCACCCTATAAAACCAGAGGAAATGGTGCGGTATCCTTCAGTGTAGTTTTGGATGGTGCTGGGGTGGTTGAAAGAGTTAAAAAGATAGTTTTAGCTACGGTGGAAGAGTATTCACAGATGGACGACCCCTCCACCAACCCGGGAGTGGTGTTTTACCATGGCCCCATCACCGAAGATCTGCAGGAATATTCGTTACGGACTGTGCAGTCTATGGTTACCCTGGAAGAGGCAGAGAAACTCGCCCAAAAGATTGAAGCAGAAGTGTTTAAATATAAAAATGGTAGGGGAGTGATTGGGGCTTTAGCTGCCATTGGATGTCCATTAATAGATAAAACCTATGAATTAATTGCATACCGGGAAGTTCATAACTACGGTAAAGTCCGTAGAGTAAATGAGGATTCAGTGCGTTTGATGGATCGTGCCACTTATCCTTCTACCTTTGATAACTTGTATGAGGACCATATAACCATCACACCCCACACACCATGTCCTGTGCTTTATGGGATTAGAGGAGAGAGTAAAGAGGCTGTGTATAGGGCTCATAACCTGGTAAAATCTGAGGAACCAATTGAACGGTTTATGGTGTTTTTAAGCAACCAACACACTGACATGCACCTCCAAAATACTGATGGCATTGCTGGAATGGAACAGTATCAATGTTACCGGGTAGCAGGTGAAGTTAACAGCACCCCCTACGTAATCGAAGGGGGACACGTTATTTTTAACTTGAAAGACAAATCCGGAGAGATAGAATGTGCAGCCTACGAACCCACTAAGGGATTCCGGGATACAGTACGTGGACTTGCTCCTGGTGATGATCTTATTGTTTATGGAGGAATTGGAGATAAAGGAACTTTAAATGTGGAGAAAATTCAAATTTTTCATTTGGAGCCACAGTACCGGTACCTTAATCCCCGTTGCAAGTGTGGTAAGCGCATGAAGTCGGCTGGGAAAGATAAAGGATATAAATGTCCCCGTTGCAGTGATAGGATAACTGATGTCCCAAAAGAAAAGATGGAAGTACAGAGAAACCTGGAAAAAGGATACTATGAAGTTCCGCCATCTGCAAGAAGACACTTAAGCAAGCCCCTGATCCGAATCCAGAGACATAAATGACACTACCCTGTGCTTGTCTGAGTAACCAGCCCACACCCATCTTCTACTAATTTTTAGAGGAATTCTGTTTTCAACTGCAGTTTATGGGCCCCATCGTGTCTACCTGACTTGAAGTGGCCCAATTCAAAATCTAATCTGAATTTCTAGTTACCTTGATATCAAAAAGTTTATCATCATCGTTGCTATCCCTAGGATAATATAATATGATCACTGAGAAACTGGCCCATTTCATTCATTATACTGGGTATAGAGACTTTCCCTCAGAAGTTGTAAAACAAGCAAAACTGTGTTTTCTAGATTTTTTAGGGGTTTCCATTGCTGGCTCAAGGACCCGCAGTGGTCAGGTGATGCGAAGTACCATCAGTTCCAGGGGCTCGTCCACGGTTATTGGCGGCCCAAAAACCAGCGCCCTGGAGGCCTGTCTAATTAATGGCGTGTCTGCCCATAGCCTAGATCTAGATGATGGACATCGCCTGGCCCAATTGCACCCCGGTGCCTGTGTGATACCGGCTGCCCTATCACTGGCTGAATCCGTTGGGGTAAGTGGAATTGAGCTTCTAGAAGCCCTGATCCTGGGATACCAGGTAGCAATATCACTGGGCATGATGGTTAATCCCAGCCACAGAAACAGGGGATTTCACAGTACCGGGACTTGTGGAACATTTGGGGCAGCGGCAGCAGCCAGTAAAGTGTTAAATCTGTCGGAAGAAGAAATTATAAATTGTTTAGGTCTGGCCGGCACCCAGGCAGCAGGTTTACTGGAGTCCAACCATTCCGGCAGCATGGCAAAACATTTGCATCCTGGCCGGGCAGCTCATTCCGGAGTATTTTCAGCACTACTAGCACAGAAAGGATTCACAGGAGCACCCAGCATATTGGAGGGACGGGAAGGTTTTTTGAAAGCCATGTGCCAGGTTGATACCCAGCAAAGCGAATGGGGAACAATACTTGATTCCCATTACCATATAATGGGAGTTTACTTCAAGAATTATCCAGTGTGCAGACATTTACACTCGGCTTTAGACGCTACGTTCTATCTACTTAGGAAATATAAAATAAATCCCCATGATGTTGTTGAATTGGAAGTTAAAACTTACCAAGTAGCAGCAGAACACCAGGACTACACTCCACAGAGTTCAGAGGCCATCAGACAGAGTTTACCAGTCGCGCTGGCCCTGGCCCTTTCACAGGGACATCTGGATCCTCATGGGCTTTACACTAACAGTGAAGTATTGAGTTTAGCATCCAAGGTGTCTGTGAAGTGTAATTCAGAATTTGAAGCACTTTATCCGGGGAAAAGACCATCCAGAGTGATTATAAATACAAATAAAGGTTCATTTAAACATACAGTTTATTTACCTCGAGGAGAACCGGAAAAGCCCTTCAGTTGGGATGATCTTCTATCTAAATTTCAGAGGTTGAATCCAAAATTTGATGAGGATACCCTGGGTATAATTAAAAAGATGGATTCATATCGTGCTAGAGATCTAATGAATATACTGCTGAATTAGGGTAAAGAAGATTTAAAGGTGGTTTAATGAACACAGTGGATTATTTGAAGGATATTGGTATAAATATTGATGATAATAGCTCATCAGATTCTTCTAAGCTCTTTGAGGATGGTGGCCAGTACCGTTTTGAAGTGCCGGGAATCCAAAAACCAGTGGCACTGGCAAGTTTGATTGATGCTCTAGACCACTACGAGGTTCAAATTCATCGTGTGACTCAGACTAAAGGTATAATGTTACTTACTGACCAGGAAATACTGGAAATGACTGATTTAGCCCTAGATGCTGGTTTAGAACTGTTTTTAAGTGTTGGACCCCGGGCTACATATGATACCAGTGCTTCAGCCCAGACCCAAGAGGGGGCCAGGATTGGGTACCGTCTGCGGGGTTACCAGAATTTGTTGTACGCCATAGAGGATGTTAAGCGGGCGGTGCATCTGGGAGTTAGGGGGATCGTCCTGTACGATGAGGGCCTGCTGTGGGTGCTATCAAAGATGCGTAGCGATGGAATACTTCCCTCCAATGTTCATTTCAAGATTTCTGCCCACACTGGCCATGGAAATCCTGCATCTGCTCTTTTAATGCAGAATATAGGGGCAAATTCCTTTAATCCGGTGCGAGACTTATCATTGAACATGATGAATGAGATCCGGCAAGTCATTGACATCTCCCTTGATATACACACCGAAAACCCCAAATCCTCTGGAGGATTTATAAGGCATTATGAGGTTCCAGATATTATAAAAAGCGCGTCTCCAGTATATTTGAAGACAGGTGGAGCAGTTGCTTCCCATCATGGTTGGGATACCACCCCCAGCCAGGCTGGCGAACGTGTCCGGCAGGTGCGCCTGGTTCAGGACATGATCAACCGTTATTATCCAGATGCGATAAAATCTAAAGTGGGAAGTAGATATCTGGCCATTCCTGAACGAATAAAAGATTAACTATAATAACTACCATCGAGGACGATTTTATGGAGATCAATGTGGTGGAGTTGGTTAAAAACGCCGTTATAGAGGCTAGTACCAGTTTTCGGGATGATCAACTGAGTGCCTACCAGAATGCATTGGAAAGGGAAGAAAACCCCCGGGCCCAATGGGTCTTGGAGATCATGCTAGAAAATGCTCTGGTGGCAAAGAAAAATAAAGTACCCCTCTGTGATGACACCGGTGTGCCACACGTTCTAGTTGAGATAGGGCATGATACACCTATTCCACCAAATTTCCTTATCCAAATTAAGGAAGGGATAAGTGAAGGTCTTTTAAAACTCCCAGGTAGACCCATGGCTGTGCAAGGAGATGCTGTTGAAAGAATAGAGCAGACCCAGGGCCTGAGTATTGACTCCAGAAAACTGGTTCCTCCAGGATTCTTAGTTGACAGTGTAAATACTGAAGGTGTCAAAATCAATATATTGATGCTGGGTGGTGGATCAGAGATAAGGGCCCTTACTCGAAGCGTCTTTCACAAGAGGGATCATAGAAATCTTTTTAAGGAAGTGGTAACATGGATGAGATCAGAGATACCTAAGCTGGGGTGCACCCCCATCATCCCGGCAGTTGGCATTGGTAGAACTCATTATGAAGCTTCATCTTTAATGCTCAAGGCAATGGCAAACCGGAGGCTTGACCAGCCATCAGAGTTAGAAATAGGTATAACTGAATCCCTCAACCAGTCCGGAATTGGCTCCCTGGGATTGGGTGGAACCATAACTGCCTTGGGAAGCCTGGTACTTGTTGGTCCGCAACGGGCCAGTGGGGTTCGAATAGTATGTATGCGGCCCTGCTGTTCTGTGGAGCCCCGCAGGTCATGGGTGTATTTACCACCGGATCTATTGGAGTGAATATAATGGCAATTGGAAGAGAATCTGTGGAAAATCTTATTAAAATCGCTAAGCCGAAGTGGAAGACTTCCATTTCCCAGGTGTCACCCAATCAAATCACGACCCGGGGATTTCTCCAGGAAGATCTCATAGAAAATATGTCCTTCTCTGAGATGGTTTATCTGCTTTTGAAGGGTGAAATGCCAAAGAAAAATCAGTCCAAAATGTTGCAGTCCGTTCTGGTTTCTTTATGTGATCATGGAGTCACTCCCCCCAGCACCCAGGTAGCCCGATTGATGGCTTCTACTGGATCTTCCATGAGCTCCTGTGTGGCAGGTGGGCTTTTATCCTTCGGCAAACATCATGCTGGGGCTTTAAAACTTTCCATGAAAATTTTACAGGATGCTTTGAAGGGTGTGGAGATAGATGGGACTGATTTAGAAAGTGATGACCAGGTGCAAAGGGCAGCCCACCTGGTAGTGGAACAACACCAGAGTAAGGGTGAAAAAATCCCAGGATTTGGACACCGATTCCACCAACAAGATCCCAGACCACCAAAACTCATTGATATGGCCATTAAGTACAACTGTTTTGGAATTCACACTGAGTTAGCCCTAAAAATTCAGGAAATACTCTTCGAAACCAAGGGCATTCGTATAAATATTGATGGAGCCAATGCCGGAATACTTTCAGATTTAGGTTTTGGATGGGAGTTAGGAACTGGTATATTCATGATTGGAAGAATTCCAGCACTGGTTGCCCATGTTAATGAGGAAAAAGTCAGAGAAACTCCTTTTAGAAAGCTATTTGAGATTGAAGAGATTTATTATGATGGTCCGGAAAGCAAAAAATCAGATGACATTTTAATGAATGATTAAAAGTATTTTTTGTGCTAGAAAATTCCTGTTTTTTCCCGGAAAAATAAATAGCAAATCATAAATATAACTCAAAATAGAATTCCGTTTATCATAGTCATAATAGGGTGATTTAAATGACAACAATATCTGAAGCTATCACTACCATTAAAAAGGCCGAAAATGCCTCTGATAAACTCATAGAAGATGCTAAAGTTAAATCGTCAGAGATTATCGAAGAATCCAAATCAAAGACCATTGAAACTATTGAAGCAGCCCGAGAACAGGCAAACAGTGAAGCAGAGAAAATTTTGTTTGAAGCCGAAACCAGCGCCAAAAAGGAAGCGTACCACATAAACCGTGAAACTGGTGAAAAAGTAGAGCAGACTAAAAATAAAGCTACCGGTATGGTTGACGAAGCTGCAGAAGTCATTGTTAAAAGTATATTGTAACGTGAGTACCATGTTCAAGCCGGCAAGGATGAAAAAGCTCAAGATAATCACCTTAGACAAGTACGCTGATTCTGCAGTGGATTCACTTCACGAAGCGGGCTTGGTCCAAATAGAGGACATATCTGAGCGAATACAACAGGATGCAGAGTGGAGGCAAATTCTCAAACCTTCGGGAGCCTCTCCTTTCACCGGGAAAATATCTTCACTTCTGATGAAGACCACCGGAGCCTTGGATTTCCTGAAATCCATGGAAAGAAAGGAAAAAGGGATTTTACCCATGGTTAAAGGTTTTGTTAATCCACCACCCATCGAGAAGATGAATGTAGAGATCTTGGGGGTTCAGGATCTCATTGACGATACCGAAAACATCCTGGAGGATGTGGGTTCCAAGACCAGACCCCTCGAGGAAAAGTTAAACCAACTTGACATCAGAAAGTCAGAAGTGGAAAATGCACTAAAAGTTTCCCAAAACCTTATAAATTTTGATATCGATCTCTCACTTCTGGGAGAATCTGATTATGTGTCTTATTTTGCCGGGAAAATATCTTCAGAATCCTATGATACCTTTAAAGGAAAAGATCTGCCCGATGAAATAATGGTTTTTGACCAGGATACTGAACTGAAAAACTACAAAATTTTAGTTGTCCTGACCTTGAAGGAACATGCCGACGAAGTTTTAAGTCAACTGCGTAAGCTGGAGTTTGAAAGATTAGAAGTTTCAGGCTTATCAGGTAAACCCAGTGATATTATAGAACAATCAAAAAATGAGATAGAATCCATAAAACAGGAAAAAGAATCTGTTTTAGACGATCTGGCAATGATAAGTGGGGAATGGGTTGGTAAACTTCAATGTCTCAAGGAACAATTAGAAATACAGAAACAGAGAAGTGAAATCTTCTCATCCTTTGGTGAAACCAAAAATACTGTCATGTTTGAAGGTTGGGTGACTGAGAAAAAATTAAATGATACCCTATCAACTATCGAAACTTCAACTGAAGGTCATTCCATTGTTGATGTTTCTGATCCGGATGTAAACACTGATAAAGTTCCAGTACATCTTGATAACCCCCGTTTTGCCAAACCCTATGAGATGTTTGTGCACATGTATTCTCCTCCAGATTACCGGGAGATTGACCCCACCATCCTCATGGCCATTGTGTTCCCCTTTTTCTTCGGTTTCTGTTTAACTGAAACTGGTTACGGGATAGTGGATGCCCTTATAGGTTATATTATCTACCGTGGCATGGGGAGAAACAGCAAAACTTGGGCTAATCTGGGCCTGATTATGGTGGCTTGTGGTGTGTGGGCCATTATCCTGGGACTTGTAACCAACAGTTTAATTGGAGACTTCATACCCCGGTGGATATTTGGTGATCCAAGTGCCATGCTTCCCACCACCATCCAATCCATAAACTCCTTCGTACACCCGGAGAACATCCTCATAATCGCGTTGATTGTGGGTGTGATCCACATTAACATGGGCTTGGTATTTGGTGCCTACAACAACATAATCCGAGGCGAAGTTCGGGAAGCACTAGGAGCTCAGATTGTGTGGTTCGTCCTTGAACTCGGCGTGGTGTTACTGGCCATAGGATACCTCTTCGGAATGGGATTATTACTTTATTCTGGAGTAGGAATCCTGGTTTTAAGCATACTCATGCTGATTTATTTCAACGGTCTTTTTGGACTGATGGATATGTCAGGTTTCCTGGGAAACGTCCTTTCATATGCCAGGCTCCTGGCATTATGTCTTTCCACGGGAGGTATAGCCACCACCGTTAACATTCTAACCGGAATTGTGGCGGATATGATTCCCGTTATTGGAATAGTACTGGCACCAATTGTATTTATTGGAGGGCAAATTGCAAACGGTGCCTTCCAGACGCTAGGTGCATTTATAAATTCACTACGTTTGCACTACGTTGAGTTTTTCGCTCAATTTTATATGGGAGGAAGTCAGAAGTTTAGGGCCTTCAGAGCCAAAAGAAAGTATACTGATTTAGGAGGTAAATAAAATGGTAGAAATAGCTTTAGGAACAGCATTAGCAGCAATCGGTGCAGGTATGGCCGTAGGATTCGCTGGATTAGGATCAGGTTTAGGGCAGGGAATAGCAGCAGCAGGAAGTGTAGGTGCTGTGGCAGAAGATGAAGATATGTTCGCCAGAGGTATTATCTTCACAGCATTGCCCGAAACCCAGGCTATTTATGGTTTTCTAATTGCCATATTGATTATGGTTTTCACGATTATGGCTGGAAAGGTACTGCCTGCATCTTTAGGGCTGGTAGCAATAGGAGCTGGTGCAGCAATAGGATTTGCTGGTCTTGGCTCTGGAATGGGTCAAGGTATCACCGCATCATCCGCTGTAGGGGCGGTAGTCGAAAATGAAGACATGTTTGCCAGGGGTATCATATTTACCGCTCTATCAGAGACCCAGGCTATCTACGGGTTCTTGATTGCCATATTGCTCATGGTATTCGGCGGAATTCTGGGATGATGGACATGAGTGGGGCAGATAAGATAGTCTCAAGTATAATGTCTGATGCTCAGATTAAAGCCGAATCAATAATAGAAGAAGCTGAAAATAAAAGCATATCCATTCTCAAAGAAGGCGAAGGTCAAGCAGTTTTAGAGAAGGAAAGAATCTTAGAAAACGCTGAAAAACAGTCCCAAATGAGGTACCAGCAGATTATCTCAGAAGCTAAGATGAACTCCCGGAGAATGGAACTTGAGGCTAGAGAAAAAATAATTGAAGAAGCTTTCCAGAAGGCTGAAGAAAAGTTGAAAAGGATCGCTTCCTCAGATGCACCTGAATACAAGGCATCTCTTGAAAAAGTTATAACCGAAGCTGGTGTAGAAATAGGTGGAGGTAATTTAGTAGTTCTGGTTAAAAAGGAAGATGAAACTAAAATATCCAGTTCTATACCTGCCATTGAGAAATCCATCAGCGAAGAGTCAGGTGCAGCTACCAAGTTAGAGATGGGAGAGAACATTCTCAACATGGGTGGGGCCATTGTTAAAACCAAAAATGGTGAGATAGAGGTTAACAACACCATCGAAGCTAGGATGCTCCGGTTTAAAAAGTCATTGAGATCTGAAGTTGCTGGTATACTGTTCCAATCGTAGGGGAGATCACACATGGCAGAAGACATTACTACACTAGTAACTGGTCTGGGATTCCCCTCTATGGAAGCTTTTCTAGCAGTCATGTTTCTGATACTGGCTATATTTGGTTTGATAGTGGTTGTATCTACCATCAAACCCGTTCTGAGTATGTTCCCCTACACCTATCCCAACGCCAGGGTTAGAGCCAGAATGGGGCGGATATTCAGCGAAAAACAGTTTTCAGAGATCATTGAATCCGGGAACCTGGAAGAGGTAAAAAACTACCTACGCGGATATCCTGATTACGCAAAATATATCGACCAGTACCCCTTAGAAAAGGCTTTAGACATCCAACTTGCCGAAAATTATGACTTAGTAGCCAGGATATCTCCAGAAAACAGCAGAGACTCTTTTAAGTTTTTACTAAAAAAATGGGATATCCGGAATTTAAAAAGCATAATAATCGCCAAAGAAGCAGGTTTAAGTGCAGAAGAAACCATGGACTTGGTGGTTCCATTTGGTGAACTTACCGACAAGCTGGATGCCTTAATTGATGCGGATAACATCAACGAAGTGATAAACACACTGGAAGGAACAGAATATCCCCAGATTATGGAAGACGCCATTCCAATCTACCAGGAAACCGGGATGCTGTTACCATTAGAATCCTCACTGGATAAGTATCTCCTGGAGAACCTTCTAAGGACGGTGGCTACACCAGAAGATGATAACACTTCCTACTTAAAAAATTACGTCGGAGATTTGGTGGACAGTACTAACCTAAAAATCATCCTAAGGGCCAAGGTTGATGGATTGAAGTATGAGGATATTGAACCCTACATGATCAGTGATGGTTACCAGATTAGGGAGTGGAAACTTAAGGACCTTATGGAAGCAGAAGATGTATCTGGAGTGGTTAGTGGCCTGGAAGGAACTGATTATTCCACCCTACTATCAGATGCTATGGCTGATTACAACGATAGTGGTTCCATATCCGCCTTTGAAACCGCCCTTGACAACCACGTGGATGATACTGCCCAAAAAATATCTTTGAAGAATCAGTTTGGAATCGGGCCCATGATCGGTTTTCTAAGTAGAAAAGAAAGGGAAATAAAAAACCTGAAGATCATCGCCCGTGGAAAAAGGGAAGAAGGATTTTCTCCTGCCCAGATTAAGGAGATGTTACTATGAAATCAACAATTGCAGTTATGGCAGATCCGGACACGGTTACCGGTTTCATGCTGGGAGGAATTAAAGATGGGTTTCCTGTAGATAACATGGAAGAAGCAGGAGAAAAGCTGGAGGAACTCAGAAAAGAGTATTCCATAATAATAACCACCGAGAAAATTGGAGACTATCATAGAGCTACGATAGATAAGATGAGCAGTGAAGATGCACTGCCCATGATAATTGAAATACCAGATAAAACCGGCTCGATAGATAGGGAATCTGATCCTATCCGAGAGCTTATTAAACGAGTAATTGGGGTTGAGATGGTAGAATGACTGCCGAAGGAAAGATAATAAAGATTGCGGGGCCTGTGATTACCGCCGATGGTATGAGAGGTACTCAGATGTACGAGATGGTGAAGGTTGGTGAAGATAAGCTCATTGGTGAGATAATCGAACTTGAAGGTGACACCGCCACCATCCAGGTTTACGAAGAAACAGCCGGAATGAAGCCCGGAGAAGTAGTAGAGCCTACTGGAGGACCTCTATCAGTTGAATTGGGGCCCGGAATTATTGGTTCCATATTTGACGGTATCCAGAGACCACTGGAAACCATCAAGATCAAAACTGGTGACTACATTGAGAGGGGAGTGGATGTTCCATCCATACCCAAGGACAAGAAATGGACCTTCAAACCATTAGTCACCTCTGGTGCCGAAGTTAAAGGTGGGGACATAATAGGGGAAGTGCAGGAAACCTCTGCTGTGACCCAGAAGATAATGATCCCCCCGAATATATCCGGTGTCCTGAAAAACATAGCTTCTGAAGGCAATTACACTGTAGAAGAGGATATTGCCGAAGTTGATACCAATAAAGGGCCTGTTAAAATTCAGATGATGCAGAAATGGGCCGTTAGGGTGGGAAGGCCCTACAAGGACAAGTTAGATCCTGACATACCACTCATAACCGGGCAGAGAGCCCAGGACACCTTCTTCCCAGTGGCTAAAGGTGGAACCGCCGCTATACCCGGACCATTTGGGTCTGGTAAAACTGTAACCCAGCAACAGTTGGCTAAATGGGCTGATGCTGATATCATCGTCTATGTGGGTTGTGGTGAAAGGGGTAACGAGATGACTGAGGTTCTGAAGGAATTTCCGGAGCTTGAAGACCCGAAAACTGGTAAACCACTCATGGATCGTACCGTACTTATAGCTAACACTTCTAACATGCCAGTGGCAGCCAGGGAAGCATGTGTGTACACCGGGATCACCATCGCCGAATACTTCCGTGATATGGGATACGACGTGGCCCTAATGGCCGACTCCACCTCCCGCTGGGCCGAGGCCATGAGGGAGATCTCAGGAAGATTGGAAGAGATGCCTGGGGAAGAAGGATACCCTGCCTATCTGGCATCTCGTCTTGCCCAGTTCTATGAACGAGCCGGCCGGGTTACCACGGTAGGTACTGAAGATAAAACCGCTTCGGTCAGTGTTGTGGGAGCTGTATCCCCGCCAGGTGGTGACCTGTCTGAACCAGTGACTCAGAACACCCTCCGTATCTGTAAGGTATTCTGGGCATTGGACGCATCACTGGCAGACAAAAGGCACTTTCCATCCATCGACTGGTTGCAAAGCTACTCCCTTTACGTGGACAGTGTAGAAGGATGGTGGGATGGTTCCGTAGGTGAAGACTGGAGAAAAACCAGGGATGAAGCCATGGTTCTTCTGCAGAAGGAATCTGAACTCCAGGAAATCGTACAACTGGTAGGGCCTGATGCTCTCCCTGACCGGGAAAGGATTACCCTGGAAAGTACCCGTATGATCCGGGAGGACTTCCTGCAACAGAACGCCTACCACGAAGTAGATACCTACTGTTCCCCATCAAAACAGTACCAGATGCTCAAAACCATTATCATGTTCCAGGAACATGCCACTGCAGCTCTGGAAAGGGGGGCAGCATCGGCTGATCTTACCGCATTATCCGTTAAGGAGGATGTTGGAAGGATGAAATTTATCCCTGAAGCTGAATTTGACGAAAGAGTTAAAGAAATCCAGGATAAGATAGTTAAACAGACAAGTGAGGTATGAAGATGAAGGCCAATATCAAAACCAGGGAATATACAACTGTTTCCGAGGTAGCCGGGCCACTGATGATTGTGGAAGGTGTGGAAGGCGTTGCTTACAGTGAAATAGTGGATATTGAAACACCCAATGGTGAAATGAGAAGGGGACAGGTCCTGGAAGTTAAGGGTGATATAGCTGTGGTTCAGGTCTTCGAGGGAACCAGTGACCTTAACACCGCCACCACCAAGGTACGGTTCACAGGTGAAACTGCCCGTATCGGGGTTTCACTGGACATGCTGGGACGTGTTTTCAGTGGAACGGGTAACCCCATAGACGGCGGTCCTGAAATCATACCCGAAAAGGAACTGGACATTAACGGAAGCCCCATGAACCCATCTGCCCGGGAATTTCCTGCAGAGTTCATCCAGACCGGTATATCAACCATTGACGGGATGAATACCCTGGTAAGGGGGCAGAAGTTGCCCATTTTCTCGGGGTCTGGTTTGCCACACAACGACCTGGCTGCCCAGATAGCCAGGCAGGCCAAGGTACTGGCAGAAGAATCCGAGTTTTCAGTTATATTCGCAGCCATGGGTATTACCCACGAGGAAGCCAACTACTTCATGCGGGATTTCGAGCGCACCGGAGCCCTGGAGAGGGTTACCGTGTTCATGAACCTGGCAGACGACCCTGCCATCGAAAGGATCATCACCCCCCGTATGGCCCTCACCACTGCTGAGTACTTTGCATTCGAACATAACATGCACGTCCTTGTTATCCTCACTGACATGACCAACTACGCTGAAGCACTGCGGGAGATCTCTGCAGCCCGGGATGAAGTGCCGGGAAGAAGAGGATACCCGGGTTACATGTACACTGATTTGTCTAGTATCTACGAGCGGGCAGGCCGGATAGTGGGTAAGGAAGGTTCCATCACCCAGATGCCGATTCTGGTTATGCCCCAGGACGACATCACGCACCCCATCCCTGACCTTACCGGTTACATTACCGAGGGCCAGATCGTGCTCTCCAGGGACTTGCACCGTAAAGGTATCTACCCACCAGTAGATGTGTTACCATCACTCTCCAGACTGATGAGTGGTGGAATTGGTGAAGGACAAACCAGAGAAGATCACAGTGGTGTTTCAGACCAACTGTACTCAGCATATGCTGAAGGACGTGACCTAAGAGATTTAATGGCCGTGGTGGGTGAAGAAGCCCTGACCGAACGGGATCGAAAGTTCCTGGCCTTCGCCGATGATTTTGAAGGTAAGTTCATTACCCAGAGCAAGGACGAAGACCGTTCCATCCAGGAGACATTAAACCTTGGTTGGGAGTTGATGAGCCTGCTACCCGAAACCGAACTTAAACGGGTACGTGCTGAGCACATTCCCAAGTACCACCCTGACCATAAATAACCCAATCTACCTTTTTATAGAGGGATAAAATGGCACAAGAAATGATAGAAGGAGTCAATCCCACACGGATGGAGCTTCTGAAATTAAAACAGCGTGAAAAACTCGCAGTGAAGGGATACAGTCTCCTTAAAGAGAAAAGGAATGCCCTGATAATGGAGTTTTTCAACATCCTGGAGAGGGTTAAGGGATCCCGAGATAATGTGTCCCAGAAGTTGCAGGAAGCCTATCAGGATCTCACTGCTGCCCAGATTATAATGGGTGATTTAGCTGTAAAAAAGGCCGCCATGTCTGTTACTGAGTCAGTAGATGTGGATATTGACTCTCGAAGTGTGATGGGGGTTGTGGTGCCACTGATCGAATCAGAAACTGCCCAGCGCACCATTGTGGAGCGTGGCTATGGGTTTATGGACACATCAGTTAAACTGGATGAAGCTGCCAAGAAGTTCGAAGAATCCATCCAACTCATAATTGAATTGGGAGAGATCGAAAAAACCATCCTACTCTTGGCAGGTGAAATAGAGTCAACTAAAAGAAGGGTTAATGCCCTGGAGCATATCATTATTCCCCGACTGGAAAACACTGTTAAGTACATTGAGATGCGCCTGGAAGAGATGGAGCGGGAGAACTTTGTACGTCTTAAGATGATCAAAAAAACCATGGAAGAAACGGAGGTAGCCAATGGTTAGAATAATAACTCGCCTGGATCAGGTTAAAAGGGAGATGCACGATCACGAGAAACCACCTATTGATTTTCAGATAGGCACCATATCCGGGAAAGTTCGTGCAATTATTGCCGATGAAGACCGGGAATTCAAGGCCGGTCAGATAAAGTCGGTGAAGATCAAGAAGATCTCCATCAACGCCAAACATATATCCCTTATCAGCGCCTATGCCGCCAATAAATATGGACATGCCATGGCTGTTGGTGAAGAAACATATCTACCCATATCCATGGATCGAACCGCTGATCATGCCCAGTTCGCAGCAGCTCTTGATTGCAAAATTGAAAAAGACGACCTATTGGGTATTTTAATACTTCTTCCAGTAAAACTAACCGGCCGCTGGAAGGAATAAAATTTACTGCCCAATATTTTTTTTATTTTATGGTTTTGGTAAAGTTAATTCTTTTGTGGTGAAATCAATTGGACATAAGTTTTTTATGGAAATCTGACTGGGAAGAAATAAAAAAAGACCCGGATAAGATGGCCAAAGTCTTCATGCTGATCTCAGGGGCCCTGATCCTGACTACCATTTTAATAGTAATTGGAACCATAATATTTATTTTAAGGGTGCTGGGTTTGGTGTGAGGATAGCTTGTCCCAAATAGGCCATATATTTAATGGTAAATTTATTTTTTAAAAAAAGGCTTTCTGTGTTGGAAAAAAATAGAATAAGTAAAACTTGATCTTAAGCTACTCAGCAGGGTTTCGGTTTAAAATCTGTATCAGGATATTTACCAGTACGAAACCGCCTAATATAACCCCTAAAATGTACCATGAATAATCCATTGATATACTCACCTCTTACCGATAATAGATAGTTAACCCTTATTATAGAAATGCTTTTTCAATTTACTTTGATTTTTCACAACCCCATTTTGTCTATTACAAAGTCCTGGAGTGGTTTTTTTGCTTCATCCATTTCACAGAGAAGTTGTTCAGCCATGTCACACACCTGATAATAGGGACCTATAACTTCCTGCTTTTCCTTTTCTAATTTCTTCAAAACCGCCACCCGGGACTCTTTTTTCTTTGCAAAACGTTTCTTTGGAAGGTCATCCACCTGGTTAAATGCCTGGTTAAGTTCCCTTTTTCGTTTAATATAAATGGCTTCCACATACCGGATGTCTCTTTTTAGTTCCAGATGCAGATCTTTTAGTTGGACTTCCCTTTCTTCAAGTTCTTCCAGTATCATACGAGATTCGGCGATGGTCTTGGCCTCCACATCCAAGTCCGCCAGTTCCATTATTCTTTTATAATAATCGTTAGCTTCCATCATAATCTCCCCTCTGGGATTGGCTCATTTGCTCACACCAAGATCATGAAAAGCTTGTCAAGTTTTAAGATCTATGGTTACCTTCAGCATCTTATCTTCAACTTCACAGCGTGTGCTTAGATCATCATGGTCCCGTTCCATTTCCTTCAGACGGAATAATACGTTGGTGAGGGAGATGGTGTTGAACACACCTGTCTGGTTCTCAGGTTTAGATGATATAAGAAGTATTATAAAACGATTATCTTCTACAACGACGTTGTAATTGATGGCGTTTATGTAAATAGCATCAGATAGCCTTAAAAGTAGCTTAATATGTTTGATAGATAGTCCACTGTTTGAAATGATCTCTTTTATCTTGTCGTTTTCACGGCACTGTTCAATGTCGATGTCCATTTAACCACCCATCTTACCATTCGCTAGAAGATATTATACTCCACCATTTTAAATAAATTGTTTGTATGAGACTGGACCAGGATCGATCGGATCGGCTGTTGAAAAAACAGATCCTTAATCTTAATCGGCATATTCCCCGGCAGAGAAAAGCAGTATCTGAACTTATTGCGGAAGATAAACCCCACGTGATGGGCGTGGATGGTTCACGTCATCGTTTTAAGAGGAAAGAGCTGGAATTTGTTGTTTCAATGTTAAGTGATTCTGAACTGGACATTTTGAAGCTACCAATCTACATCGAAATGGACACCATGGCTTCTGGGGCCCGTGTGTCCGGCAAACTGGAAACCAGGATTTTGTGTAAGATCTTGGAAAGAGAAGAATGTCCAGCGGATGAAATTTTCATCTACCGACCCGAAATGAGGATAATACGCCAAAAATTACCTACTGTAACTCAGTACATGTTCCTAGTGAGGTAGATTGTCCCCCACCACGGTTCAAGGACTAATAATTGGTTTATTATAGGGGGATAAATTTTCATAAACACTGGTCACACCCAAATTGGCCTTATGTATGGCATTTTCCATGACGCTATCACTGCTAAGGATGGTGGCTGCTGGTTCTCCGGCTTCTATTATTACACCTTCCAGGGGGAGATCATGGACGTCCCTGAAATTGATCCTTCCAGCTTTTGATCTTTCCTGGGCATGGACTACCATCTTAACCGCGAATTTCTGGGGTGTGGGAATTGGTACTATTCTTCCCTTACAAGCCTCTATATGGGCTTTTGCCATGTTGATTCCCAATGATTTTTCCACACACTCAAATGTGCCCTGAATTCGGGGGTTCACCTCCACTACGTAAACTTCCCCCTTTTTTGCTATGAAATCCACTCCGTTCGATCCCACCAAGCCCAGGCGGTTTATTACTATTTCAGCAAGTTCCACTATATTTGCTTGGCCACAGTAGGGGGTGATGTTGCCCGTGTATCCGAAGGGTTCTTTCTGTCCTAGTTCACCCGCCCCTATAATTTGCTGACTGGTGATGATGGTTCTGGACTCTTCTGCAGTGCTGAGGACTGATGCACTTATGTTATCACCGATTATGTGTTCCTGCAGTAGCCAGTCCACCGGCCAATTTTCAGGATCATCCCACACCCTAATTCCATATCCCCCGGCACCACTTTTTGGTTTGATTATGAATTTTTTATCCGGGTACTGTTGTATGATCTCCCTAGCTTCCGCAATGCTCCCCGGCATATAAGTTAAGGGCAGCAGAAAGTCATCCTTTAAAGCATGGTACAGGAGGCCCTTATCATCCCAGGGCGAAGGATTCCCATAGATCTTTGCAGGGGGAAAATCGGAAGGGGAACAACCAGACAGGCAAATCACCTTGTCCACCCAATCCATTAAGGATAGAGCATTTTTCTTTAAATCCCCTGGGTTAAAATCTTTTTTAAAATAGCCACACGATTCTCCTGCCCTTTGTTTCACAATTGAACGCGAAAGATAGGTGCAGTTCTCCAGATCAGTAACTCCGAAGTAATCTGCAGAATAAACTTTGTAACCCAGTTTCTTAAGGGAACAAGCCACAGCCCGGGTGTTAACACCTACCACAAGTATGGTTTCCATGAAAAATCCCCTTTAAAAGAAATAGTCCCGAGCGGAGTCGAACCGCCGTCGCCGGGTCCAAAGCCCAGCAGGATTACCACTACCCCACGGGACTAATTTATAAAAAAGGCTGTGGTAATACAGCACTCCCTTTTTAGTTGAACGTCATATTTAAAGGTATCGGAGCTTGCAGTTAGGATTCAACCCGACGGTCACATTTAGTGTTGAATCGGCACTTGCGGCATTTATTGGGATTTTTGGTGGGTATGAACTCCCTATTAAACAGCAGCGCCTGATGAATCTGGTCAACGATATTTTTTATCTGGTTTTCAGCTTCTTCGTCAAAGTATTGCTGCCAAAAAATATCTCCAGTGTCGCTCTGACGAAGGGATGCTACTATTCTACGCCCATCCCAAAATCTATCCTTAAAGGCTAGGCAGTAACCAAAAACCTGGTTTATCAGGGAAGGATATGCTATATCCCCCGGTTTATCATCGATAATTATGAACTCATCCGGAGTCATCCATATCTCATCAATAAGTCCTCGAATTCCGTAGTGGACCGATTCCACGTATAACTCTCTGGAAAATATTTCGGTAGTTTTGGATGTTTCCATCATTTCTTCCATGGTTGTGGGGATCGCGCCCCTCTTAAACTCCTCTTCCAAGACATGGTGGATCTTACTTCCACTTTTCATGGCCCGGGTAGGTGCCGTTCTGATTCCCTTAACATTTTCCAGGTAGATGCTGTACTCACAGTAGCCCTGAACGTTTAGCCAGGATATGGGAAAGTTATTCTGACCCTCAATAATCATTACCTTAGCTATATCGGGATGATAAGTTGGATGTGAATCCTTCATGGTTTTTCACTTGCTCCTTAATCCTGTTCATTATTAACATTAGTGGTATGAAAAATATTATAAAGGTTGGGTGGGTGCAGATGAAAAGTAATGAACAATAATCATGGCAAAAAAATACTGTGGATTTTAGTCAGGGCGGAATAACAAGTTTTAGTAGGACACCAGTTTTCTTTAAGGATTTTTTTCTTCCCTACTGGCTAATTTACTTTTTATAGCGGTCCAAAAGTCACCTTTATGCTTGGATAGCTCTTCTTCAAGGAGTTGGGTTTTTTTCACTTCTAGTTGATACTTTTCCTCCAGTGCTTGATGGTTCTCCCTTTCTACTTCCAAATCACTTTCCAGTTCCTGATTTTTAAGACGAAGATTTTCCAATTCAGCAGTTAGTCGACGTATTTCTTGATTATTTTTGGTATTTTTAGCCACTAAGTCCTTGTAAGAACGGGATAATTCACCATGTTTCCATTCCAGTTCATCTAACTCCTTCTGATATGCATCAACGTGGCGCTGCAGTTCTTTTTTATCCCCAACCAGCTGTCCTTCTTCATCAAGCATCTTCTCCAGTTCATTTTCAGGAACCACGAAAACATCCTGGCTACACTCCAGTTGATCAGATCTTTTTAGGGGCACCAGGTACTGGTTGTACTCGTAGGTTTTCCTCTTACCACCCACGGTCTTTTTAGTCTTTTTCCGGTAACACTTGACTGTGGATTTAATCAGCTTAACCATAAGACTTACATCCCCCTATCAACAAAATTCTATTGTCAAAGTATACTTTTATAGTTGCTGCACCTAAGACCATATTCTAAATGAGTCATTTAATATCATTTTTTACACTTATAGAAGCTTTACAAACTGATAAACTATTTTTTAGATACACACAGAACCTTTCAAACTTCAGGGATAGTTGTGGTTTTATCTCCGACTATCACTATCATCTAATGTTAGTATTGTAGTGTAAGGAGTTTTGAATAGACTGTGAAAAAGGAGTGTCCATTGATAGAAGATACTAATTGAGGATAGATTATATGAAAGAAAGGATGAGAAAGACTGCATGAATGGTACCACCCTCCCCATGTTCTTTCCTGTAATTGGAAGTGTTAAGTGCACTCAATACGGTTACATCACCCAATTTTATGAAAATCTTGAACTAGCAGTGACGATGAAAAAAGATTGAGCTCTAGGAAATTTGCTTAAACTACCATTGAGTTGTGCAAGTAGTTATCATTCGTCACATGCCATAGGAAGGGTTTTCCTTCCCCCAAAAATCGAAAGGTATTTATCATATAAAAAAGACCTATTAATTGCCTATTGGTTAATAGGTACCCAACTTCTGGGACTCCTGTCATAATTCCTCCATTCAATACATTATACTAATTTCTAAAAAGAGGAAAAAGTCCCAGAAGTCCCCCCCCTAATTGCTATTAATTTTCATGATATCACCACCTGGAAGTGGAGTAGCAAAATCTTAAAATGAGGTATGTATAATATCCATGTGTCCCCTAGAGAGAGGTTCATCGCATGAAAACTGACATTTATGATCGTTCCTTAGATGGAGAAATAAACCGTGAAGACGCTTTAATGCTGGTTAAATCAAATCCCTTTGAATTATTCAACACCGCTGACCAGCTCCGTCAAGAGATCGTGGGTGACAAGGTCACCTTCGTGGCCAATCGAAACATCGACATCACCGATCGTTGCATCATAGAATGCGGGTTCTGTTCATTCCGGAACCACATCGGGTACGAAATGACCATCGATGAAATTTTGAGTAGTGTTCAGGAAGCAAAAGACGTGGGAGCTGTTGAAATATGCATATTTGGGGGTGTATTACCCCATATGACCGTGGAATACTATCTAGATATTCTTAAATCCATAAAATCGAATTATGATATTAAAATTCATGGATTATCACCGGTAGAGGTATATCATGCTGCTAAATCATCAGAAATAAGTACTAAAGAGGCTTTGAGTGCTTTTAAGAAGGCTGGCTTGGACACGCTGACTGGTGCAGCCGCAGAAATTCTGGTAGACTCAGTAAGGGAGCAAATATGTCCCAACAAAGTTTCCACTGCCCAGTGGGTGGAGATAATTACTGAGGCTCATCAATTAGGAATCCCCACCACCTCCACCATAATGTACGGTACAGTGGAAAACTGGGAGGATCGAATAGACCATTTGCTCATTTTAAGAGATATACAACGACAGACCGGTGGATTTACCGAATTCGTACCCTTGACTTTCCTCAATGAAAATAATCTTCTGGGTAATGCCTCTAAAGGTGCCAATGGTATGGATGATCTGAAACTCCATGCCCTGGCCCGGGTTGTATTCGGCAGAGATCTGCCCAATATTCAGGCTTCCTGGATAAAGATGGGTACAAAAATGGCACAAGTGGTGCTTTGTTGTGGAGCCAATGATCTGGGAGGCACTATGATGGAGGATAAAATTTCGGTAGCCGCTGGTGCATCCCATGGCGAGTATTTATCTCGAGAAGAGATGGCCCAAATTATTAAGGAAATTGGCAGACTACCAGCTGAAAGAGATACTCTTTACAACTTAATAGAGTGACATGCTTTTATCTGGTTTTAAAGGGCATATCCTGCTATAAATCTGTCTTCAACTCGTCCACACCAAGTTTTACTGGTCAAAATTCCTATTTCCTAGGGCATTGTTTATTTTCACCGATATTTCAACATCTATATCCACACAAGACTCCTACTTTAAATTAAAATGTAATCCAGATATTTTTTTTCCTTTCCCTACCCCGTTTGTTTATTAACAAATGTTCTTCTACTTACATCTTAAGCACTGGTTTTTTTCTGAAAAACTCCTATAGAATGGTATTTTTTTATTATTTTAGATATTTTGAAATCTATTCCCACCTCCTACTTTAGGGAAATCATTTGGGGGGAAATGGTGTGAAAGGTTTATTGGAAATCTAATATAAAAAAAAGTGTGGTGTAGACTTATGAGATCCATGTGGTCAGGGGCTTTGAAGTTTGGAACTATTTTTATACCCATACGTCTATATGCAGCCAGTGAAAATCTCCACATAGAATTCCATCTGGTGCATAAAACAGATTGTGGACGGGTTCGTTACAAAAAAGTATGTGCTAAAGACGGGGAAGAGCTTAAACCCCAGGATATTGTTAGGGCCATCCATATCGCCGGGGAATGCATACAGTTTAGCGAGGAGGAAATCAAGAATCTACATCCATTCACCACCCGTACCATGGAAATCCTGGGATTCTGTGAATCCTACGAGATACCCCTAGTTTCCCTCAGCAAACCATTCTATATAGGAACTGAATCTCCTAAAAAAGGAGGAGTGGCAGAGGGCTTCCATATGCTGAAAAAAGCCATGGAACGAAGTAAAAAAGTGGCGGTAGTGCGCTGGGTGGCCAGGTCCAACGAATATCTGGGGATGTTGACCTCCTACGAGGAGGGTTTCCTCCTGAAACAGATACTCTACCATGAACAGATCCGATCCCTAGAGGAAGTGGAGATCATGGAAGCCAAGGTGGACCCGGAGGTGCTGGAAAAGGGTCTGAAGGTGGTGGAGAAGATGACCTTTAACTTTGACTGGACCCAGTACTCAGAAAAATACAGCAAGGAATTACGGAAACTTATCGAAAAGAAGGCTCTGGGAGAAGAAATAATACCCGAAATAAAAGCTCCTGAAACTCGTTCTCTGGAAGCAGAGTTAGATAAGATGCTGGCTATGGTGGATGAAAATGAAGATAGAGCCCATGCTGGCTAAACTGGAAAGTTTAGATGTGAATTTAGAGGGCGTATGGATAAGTGAACCCAAATATGATGGGGAAAGAATTTTAGCCGAGGCAAAGGACAAAAAAATTGGACTGTGGACCCGTAGACATGTGCAAGTATCCAGGAAGTTTCCGGAAGTGGTGACTGCACTCCTGAAAGTTGAAGGTGATGACTGGGTCCTGGACGGGGAATTAACCGTGACTGGAGGCTTCCGTCAGCTTTTAAAGCGTAACGTGGAAGATAAAACTAAGATAAAAATCTTGTCCCAGAAGATACCATCCACCTACCATGTTTTCGACGTACTCCGATGGGAGGGAGTGGATATCACCACCCAACCCCTTAAAGAAAGAAAAAAAGTACTTTTAGCCCATATTAAGCCATCAAATCGGATAAAAGTTATGCCTTTCCGTTTAGTGACTAATATAGATGTTGAAAAACATTTTAGGGAGTACTTGAACCAGGGTTATGAAGGAACCATCCTTAAAAATGTGTTTTCACCCTACGAAGCCGGTAAAAGAACTGGTCAATGGATTAAAATCAAAAGAGATGAAACAGTTGATGTTAACATCATCGGTGCCACCCGTAGCACCGGCAGCATACCCTTCGGAGCACTCCTGATGGAGAAGGATGGAAAATACTTTGGAAAAGTAGGCACCGGATACAGTTCAGCTGAACAAAAGTTCATAATGAAGATCCTCCAAGAAAATCCAAGCCCCCCTACTATCCCCTTACCACGAGATGTGGCCTCCGAGGTCCTGATAACATCCCTACCTATACCCGCTGAGATAAGAGTAAATGAAATATACAAGGGTTCACCCCGGGCTCCCGTATGGGTGAGATTTCGGTGGGGGTAAGTAGAAGTAAGGAATGAAGGATGATTCTTGGGTATAATCTTCCCTTTACAATTTAATGCCCACTCCAGGGATGAATGACATTAAAATAGCCACTATGATCAAGATCAGGACTATTAATGCCAGGATCACTTGGATTTTCAATTCTGAATGGCTATTCTCTGGTTTTCTGGACTTTTTTTCGAGTCGAGGAAAGATTGTTAGTTTGGTACCGCACCTCGAGCAAAATTGGGCCCCTTCTGGGTTTTTTGTTCCACATTTATGACAATCAGGCATCAGGTATCCTCCATTGTTAAGATCAATTACCATTGGTTATATCGTATTTCGAGTTTCTGTTATATCATCATATATCCTTTGAATTCGCTTTATAATTTGATGGATATAATACTTATCAGCCGCCATGATCATCATCTGCACAGAATTCCATTATTAATAGCAACTTCAAGAAAATTATTCAAAGGATTCCAGTAAATATTAACATGAAATACTCTTTTATTGTCATTGTTATTGGAATATAGTGGATTAAAGGCTATGGAAATGTTTCTTAGTATGTGTATAACCCTTGTTGATCAAGTTAAGCATTTACTGGATATACCCCTCGCCAAAAAGCTGCAGATGAACACGTCTCCAGTAACTGTGCTATCAGCGGTCTTTTCACTTCCCTTATGCTTATCTCTACTCTGATCTTTAGGTGGCTGCACTGGAAGAAGGATAAACCAGCCCTAAATACACACATTTTGTTGCAGGAATAGTGCTTCACTTCTTTTTATCTCTTGGTCCGGGGGATATTAATTATTCCACTTAATATTTTTCTTAAATATAATTACTGGAATTATTTAACCGAAAAATAAGCTACATTAACTCCTGTTCTCTCCGACTGAAGATGAAAGCTGATGTGAGGACCATGAGAATTGTAAACAGACTCACAATTGCCACGCTTAGATAGAGGGGTAAAACCGATGTTTTCAGGATTATGGCTCGGAGGGCATCCACCCCATAGGTTAAAGGATCCAGGTACACCGCTATCTGAAGCCAGGATGGCAGGTTGGTAACCGGGAACAGGGCTCCGCTTAGTAAAAATATGGGGAGTACAATGAAGCTGAGGATGAGGTTAAATCCTTCCATACTATCGGTGAAAGAGGCTATTAGCAGTCCTAATCCAGCTAAACCCAGGGAGATCAGTAGAATGACCACTGCACTCTGGAGAAATATTTCAATTGTCATCTGGATACCTACCACGAAGGATAGTAACAGTAGTATCAGGCCCTGTATCAGGGCCGTGGTACTTATTCCCAGTGCTTTACCGAAAACAATTGCCGGCCTGGAAATAGGTGCCACCAATATCTCTTTAAGGAATCCGTATTGGCGGTCGATAATCACTGAAACCCCCGAAAATACAGCGGTGAAAAGAATGGTCTGACCTATGATTCCCGGGTATATGAAGGTCTTATATCCCCCCACAACACCTCCAAAACGGACGGCTGAACCCAGACCCGTGCCGAAGATAAGCAACCATAAAAGGGGTGTGACCACCGAGGTCAAGATCCTTGATCGGTACCTTACGAACCTTTTATTTTCACGGAGCCAGATTGTGTAGATTCCCTCGAGTTCCGTCATTTTTATCTGCCTCCTTCACCTATGGTTCTTCCAGTGTATTTGAGGAAAACGTCTTCCAGGTTAGGATGTTCCAGTTCAATGGAGTTCACGAAGATATTATGTTGATTAGCGAAGTTAACTATTTCAGGCACCAGATAGTCCCCCCGTTCCACCATAATCTTTATTTCCGAGTCGGCCTCGAAGATGTCCTTTACGAATGCCAGGGACTTGGCCCTTTCTAAAAATTCTTCTGCTTTATCCACCCTGATGGTGATGGTGTCGGCTTTTAACTCCCGTTTAAGGTTGCTGGGTGAGTCTGCGGTGATGATGTTTCCCTGGTTGATGATGGCAACCTCATCGCATAGCTTGTCTGCCTCTTCCATGTAGTGGGTGGTCATGAGGACCGTGACTTCCTCTTCCTGGTTCAATCTTTGGATGTACTCCCAGATACTTTCCCTGGTCTGCGGATCAAGGCCAAGCGTAGGTTCATCCAGAAACAAGACTTTTGGATGGTGTATTAATCCCCTTCCAATTTCCAACCTCCGCTTCATACCACCGGAGTAGGTTTTCACGAATTCGTCCACCTTGGATCCCAGGGCTATCAGATCCAGCACCTCCTCCAGACGCTTTTCCCGTAAATCCTTGGGGACACCGTAGAGGGCAGCGTGCATTTCCAAGTGTTCCCTGCCCGTTAAAATATCATCCAGTGCCCGGGATTGGAATACAATCCCAATGGAGGCCCTTACCTCCTTAGGATTCTTAACGATATCATATCCATTCACCGTGGCCGATCCATGGGTGGGGCGTAGTATGGTGCACAACATGGAAATCAGAGTTGTCTTACCCGCCCCATTTGGTCCTAAAACTCCATAAACACTGTTTGTAGGAATTTTTAGGTTTACAGAATCCACTGCAGTGAAATCATCGAATTTTTTGGTGATGTCCTTTGTTTCGATAATGTATTCCATGAGAACCTCCCCTAATCTCTGGATAAAAATAATGTGTACCGGGGTGATTTAATTATTTAGTTTCCATCGATAAAATTAAATCAAATCCTGATTAAATTATAATCAACCTAGAAATTCTAGTAATCATATAGGTGGTTAAAACTTGATTTTTCGTATGATAAAATCAGAGGGGCTAGCCCATCACTCTTACTTTCTAGCCGATGGTGGAAAAGCAGCTGTAATTGATCCCCGACGTGATGTGGAGGTCTACTTGGATCTGGCCCGGGAAAATGATCTTCAAATAAGCTACATCTTCGAGACCCATCGCAATGAGGATTACGTTATTGGTTCTCTGGAGCTTCAGAAGGCCAGTGGCGGTGAAATATTCCATGGCGAACACTTTGATTTTGCCTATGGAACTCCAGTTAAGGAGAAAGACAAATTTCGATTGGGAACCATGGAATTAGAGATTCTGGAAACTCCTGGGCACACCAAAGAGAGCATATCTCTGGTTCTTAGGGATTTAAGTGTCGGCAGTGATGTTCAGATGGTTTTTACAGGAGACGTGATCTTCACAGGAGAAACAGGAAGAGTTGACTTTTACGGAATTAAATCCCGGCCTAATATGGCCGAGTTACTCTACGATAGCTTGTTCGCCAAAATATTTCCACTGGGTGAACACGTGATCCTGTGCCCAGCCCATGGTGCAGGGTCAGTTTGTGGCGCTGATATAAGGGAACAAGAATATACCACTACTGGCTATGAAATAAAAACCAATCCTCAGCTTCAATTAAGTAAAGAAGAATTTATACGCCAAAAATCTGAAGAAGAATTGTATTGCCCACCTTACTTCAGGAAGATGGAGGAGTTGAATCAGTATGGAGCTCCCATTGTGGGCCGAGTCCCTACTCTAAGACCCTTATCTCCGTCAGAACTGGAACAACAAATGAATGACTTCCAGATTTTAGACATCCGGAAACCAACCAGCTTCGGCGGTGGTCATATAAAGGGTAGCCTGAACATGTGGTGGGGGTCTGTGCCTGTCTTTGCCGGGTGGTTTCTTAACTACCAGGATCCAATCATAATCGTTGACGACCACCACTGTGCCAGGGATGCTGTGCAACGCTCACTACTTCGCATAGGATTTGATAACTTATATGGGTATCTTTCCGGAGGATTTTCATCCTGGTATACTCAAGCACACGAAACAGAAGCTTTAAAACTTCAAACTGTACAGGAACTAAGGAAACGGCAGTTTGATGGTGATTTTTACCTATTAGATGTCCGTAAGTTGGTTGATCGTGAAAAAGGTTTCATTGAAGGTTCAAATCATATATATGCAGGGTTAGTTCCACAGCAATTGAATGATATCCCCAAAAATCAGGAAATTGTTATATACTGTGATTCAGGGAACAAATCCACCATGGTGGCCAGTTATCTTCTTCGAAAAGGTTTTCAAAATGTGGGTAGTGTGCTGGGGAGTATGGAGGCTTGGATGGAAGCTTCATATCCCGTGGTGGTAGATCATCAGGGGCTGTAATGTACTGTGCAGCTAAAATATGACAATACTGATGCATAGAATACCTATCAGATGAAAGTATTCCCTACATCAATAAAAATGGATTCAGGGCATCTTTGTGAAGGTTGGTTGAAAAAATTTCAGCAATAAAAACGCGTGAAATAGACAGATGTAGAGAATAAAAACCTTTAAGAATGAAACAGTGTTATTTAATGTTTGTAGGGTGAAAACAAGGTATTATAACCTTTTTCAGGTGTTGGTAGTAGTATATGGTGAGTTAAATTAATCTATAACCCCTGATCCCAATCACCATTTACAGCCCTTTTGATGATTCCAACTAAAAAAAGTGAATGTAGAAGGATATGAAATCTAAAATCATAAAAACAACTCCCTTTGGGCCAGTGGCAATTCTGTGGTCCATAGTCGATGATCATCCCCAGATCAACCGGGTTCTCATTTCCAAACCAGGTTATTCTACTATAGAACAGGTAAACAACATCAACCCCAAGGCTAAACCATCATCCTGTAAGGAAATTGATGCTGTTGCCGCAAAAATCAGTGCGTATCTTCAAGGAGAAGATGTGAAGTTTTCCCTGGATATGGTAAATTTAGATACGTGTCCACCCTTCCAGAAGAGAGTGCTGGTTGCTGATTACCTGATTCCGAGGGGATGTGTCAGTACCTATAAATTCATTGCAGCACATGTGGGCCACAAACAAGCCGCCCGAGCCGTTGGAAATGCCCTGGCAACTAATCCCTTTCCCATTATAATACCCTGTCATCGAATAATTCGCTCAGATAAACATCTGGGTGGTTTTCAAGGCGGAACCATAATGAAAAGGACTTTACTAGAAAATGAGGGTGTTGTCATTGACCACACTGGTAGGGTGGTTTCTCCCTGCATCCATTATCAGAAGTGATTAAAATAGAATAAAAAAAAATAAAAAAAGATTGAATGTTTTTTTTGGGTCCTCTGTTGATCAGAGGGTGGTGTCTTCGCTGATGAGATACTGGTAGAGAAGTGCAGCAACCACAGCACCTACAATGGGCCCAACAACGTAGATGGGGAAATAATTCCACAAGTTACTTCCACCCAGTAACATGTCTCCCAGGTATGGGCCGAAGGTCCTGGCGGGGTTGAGTGAAGCCCCCGTTATGTTACCCACGGTGGTGATAACACCAGCCACAGTTAAACCAATGGCCAGTCCTGCAAATCCGGGTGTGGCTCTGCGATCTACTGCAACTCCCATAATGGTCAACACTAGAATGAAGGTTCCAATGGCCTCCACCACAATGGCCTGCCAATAACCTACACCAGGGAATGGGGCTGTGGCCCCTAAACCACCAATGGTAACTGCATCCATACCCAAAGCCATCACAAGGGTTAAACTGGCCAGGGACGCCCCTATCAACTGTGCTATGATGTAGGGCAGTACATCCTGACTGGGAAACTTTTTAACCGCCCATAAACCAATGGTAACCGCCGGGTTGATGTGACAGCCAGAAATGGAGCCCAATGCATAAATTGAGGCCATGATGGCAAATCCGAAGGCTAGACCAATGGCCAGCCAATCACCAAGACCCCCCAACACACCTATCCCAATGTTAAAGGTGGTGGCGGGTTCCTGACCAGCACTGATCATCAGGGTGATGATCGCTGCTCCGGTACCAAAAAAAACCAGTAGGAAGGTACCTACCAGTTCAGCAATGGCCCGTTTAGCCAGAGATGCCATCTATTAGTCCCCCTTCAGAGCTTTATAGCAGTATGGGCAGAGTATACGGGGAAGAGTCGCCTTAATCTTCTCAGATGGGAATGGGTATCCACCTTCCCATAGCTCTATTTCCTGGTGAATGATGTGTTCCTGGCAGAGGCCCATACCACAGACGATGCAGATCGCCAGGGCATCGGAATCCTTTCCCTCCTGGGCGCATATGTAACATTTCATATTTTCAGCATCCATAGGGGTTCATTCTTAAACTGCTTCCTTCCATTCGCAATGGCTGTGGCGGAAATCAACCAGACAGGCAGATGCACACTTTTTACAAGTACGAGCTGGTGATGCTGGGTTCTTCTTGTTTAAGGCTATGATGTTAGTCATCAGAGTAGCAGTAACTGGCTCACTGGTTAACAAGCAGGGGTAGTCCGCCAGGCGCATTAATGCTGAAAAACGGACTGTTATAGCACAGGCAGGGTAGGTGTAGCGTTGTGGGTTCATGATAACTTCGTTCTGGTGTACGGGTTCCAGATCCACGGCGAAGTTTCCTATTCGTGGTATGAGTTTTCCGGGTGAGCCGTTTTGGTCTCGTCGAGCCGCATCCAAGTGGTTCCATCCCCGGTATATCATGTCCATGAAGTCACAGTTGTGCAATTCAGCTGCCGCACCCCTGGTTGGGTAGAGTTGAACGAAGTTGTGGAACTTTTTAGTGAGCAGATCCACCACCATTGGTGCGTTAAACCCATCCAGTTCCAGTATATATTCCACGGCACAGGCTGATGACCCTGTGGCCAGTGATAATATTTCTACCACGCTTTGGAAGTTGGGTAGTGCGGCTTGGAGGGTGGATTCCATAACTGCAGTGGTGGCCTCAATAACTCCCATTACCACATCGTCTTTGCACATGTTGTAGGTGGATTGGGCTATGTGGTGAGAAATGTCCCCTACACAGTAGGCTGGTACGGTGAGGATGTTTCCATAGTGCACCTCGTCATCTACAGCAGCCATGATGGTTTTTTTCATTTTGTCTTTGTATCCAGCCATGTATTTCCGGACATCGAAAGATTCGTGTCCTAAGGAATCCATGAGTTGGGCTTGGGCCTCCACAGGATTCTTGTATATCTCCTGGATCATGGCCACTTCCTTGTCAATGGCATCAGACAGGGTTGCCCCTGCTTCTAATTCCTGGGCAAACACTTCTCCCACACCATAAGATGTGTTCATTCCCCAGGATTTGGCAGATAAAATGGCTTGTTTATGTTCCAGTGGCGCATCAACGGTCTTCAGTATCTGATTTACTAGGTTACTGGTACTGCCCGGTATCAGGGCAAAATCCACCACACAGGTGGGGCCGTAGAATCCACCATAGCGACGGACCACTTCCCGGCCTACCAGGGCTTCAGATTTTGATACTGCTTCGATGAATTTATCAACGCTGGCCTGGAATTTTGGGTCTTCTTCGCCCAGGATCTCCAGGATGGCCGGGGTTTGATAATGCTCTACAAATGGGTCATCTTCAGGGCGGATGGTATCGGTAAGGCTGTTTAAAAGTTCGAAGTGGGTTTTCACTGAGTCCACGTGGAGGTTGATAACTGATTCACTTTGTTCACCCACGGCCTCCATCTTTTCCACTGCATCCAGGTAGACCTTGGTATCCTTAATCTTAAATTCAGTTCCCCTATTTTTCTTAATAGTTTCAACATCTGCTTTCTGAGCCGTTAAGGCCTCTTTCACCATTTTTTCATATAATTCCTGCATTCTATCACCTCAAATATCTTCATATTTTTTGTGATCCTATCACAGGAGTAGTGGCATGGAAAAAATAAATTGGTAAAATCCCTACCCCCACAGCAGTTCAAGGAGTCAAAAAAAATCAAAGGATTTTTTTTCTCCTGTTGGTTTTCTTTAAATCCAGCGACTGCCATTATCTTTTTATGTGTACATTCATATTATGATGGAAGTAGTAAATAAATATTTCCGGATAATGATTCCTTTGATGAAGGAATTTCACCCAGTAGAGATTTAATTATTCAAAAGATGGCAAAGAAAAGGGAGTTCAATCTATCTAACCCCTAAAAATGTTCATAGAAAGTTCCCAAAAATTAGGTGATGAGTCCACAACATCCCCTAGAAGCCCTCAGTGAATTGTAGTACTAGACCCACTTTTCCGGGAACGAATGGACAGTAGTGGATTCCACCACGAGTGTGGCTTTCACCATCCACAAAACTTTCTTCTCCAATATTGGAAATGATCTTATTTTCAAGTAATTCAGGTTTTAAATCGATTTAGATGGGAAATTGTTGTGAGAAAACCTCTTTTATATCTTCCGGGTTCTTTATTATAAATGTATTGTGCATTTTAGCCAGCTTTTGCACATGTTCCACATCCTCTTTTCGTATGGTGATCTTTAAATCCTTACCATTGGGCAGTTTGGTGATGGTGACACCTTCTTCATAATCTGATGGGAGAATATAAAGTGGAACATCAGCTTTTTGGCCCATTATGGCCGCGTTTGCAAGTAGGGTGTCGCCCATTCTCATGGATAGTTTGGCCACGGTGTTGGAGGTGGCAGGTGCAATTAACATGAATTTATATTTACCTAACTGAATATTACCTGCTAAAAAAGGCGCGTTGGCATTGATTTCAACCCAGATCCTATCGAAGTTTTCTTCGATCTGGTTGGATATCCCGTAGTACTTCACTACTTGATCACCAGATTTGGAGATGTACACCTCAATATCCACATCATCTTCGTATGCAGTTTTTATGTTCTTCATCACTTCCAGTGTTTCCAGGATCTTATCACCGGCGCCGGTAATCCCCCAAGCCACCTTTTTTTTCCTTTTTTCCATATTTTTTCCCCTGATAGCCTTTATTGGTAAAAAATTTTCCCTCCGACAAATTTTATTTATTTAATCCTGTTCCATTGTCTGGCAGTTGTTGCTATTTTTTTAAAACCCTATTTTTAGATAGAACTGGGTTCTATATAAGTTTTGTTTCGATAATTTTTTATTTGATGTAAATAAACTATCTATTCATGGAGAATTTGTTAAGGCGACATGAAATAAAAACCACTCCCCAACGTAGGGAGTTGATTCGAATACTAGAAGAGCTGGGAAACACCCATCCCTCCTTTAATGAAATTTATCGAGCTGTTAAAGCTGTCCACCCTAATATAAGCCGCTCGACAGTCTACGAGAATCTTAAACTTCTGGTTGAACTGGAGGCCATTAAAAGCTTCCATTACCAGGGAGAAATTCGATACGAAATGGATCCTGAACCCCATGTAAACCTGGCAGGGCCTGGTGGACTTATACGAGATATAAAAAATCCTGAAATTTTGCAGCACCTAGAGGATATAATGAAGATACTGAAAAAAGAGCAAGGAATAAATCTTAAATCATTGCTGGTCATTGCTAGCGAATAGATAAGTTAGAAGTTCTCGTTTAAGTTTTCCTTTCATGTCAAGTAATGATCCAAATGGAATTAAAAATTATTTTAATCCATGACCCAAGTTCCCCCCCATCAACCCAATTAATATTATTCAAATTATAATACCTAATTCAAGGTGATACAAATGGATCTATTTGAAGAACTAATGGATGAACTGGAAAATTTGAGTGAAGAAGATCATTCAAGCAGGATCAAAGAATTGGAGGGTGACTGTGTTTGTCCCATCTGCCCCACTTATGAGGACTGTGGCAAGGGAGAGAACATTTTCTGCATCACCCAGAAAAGTAGCTGTATAGATATGGAACTGGGTTGTCTGTGTCCCACCTGTCCCCTGGCACAGAAATATAAAATAGGGGTGCTTCACAACTTCTACTGTCACCGTGGGACTGAAAAAGAGCAAAGAAAAGGTTAATTAATAGATATGAGTTTTAGTACGGTAATAGCAGTTTTTACAGCTAGTGTGCTGGAGTTATGGCTGGCTATCCCACTGGGCTTGGCTTTGGGGTTAAATCCAGTGGTTACAGCATTGACAACTATGGCAGGTTCCATTGTTGCGGTTCTAGTGGTGATCCTGGCTGGTGATAATCTGAGGACCCATTTTATTAGATGGAAGTATGGGGACAAAAAACAGATCCACAGCAGTGGTTTGAACCAGATATGGAGCAGTTATGGTGTAGTGGGGTTGGGGTTATTCTCTCCCCTTCTTTTTGGTGCACCTCTAGGTTCTGTGGTGGGGATAGCGTTAGGTGCAGAAAAGAAGCCTTTGATGTTCTGGATGAGTTTAGGGATCGTGATCTGGAGTTTGGGCCTCACCTGGGCCGGGTTCATTGGAATGTTAAATCTGCAAAGTTAATGAGTTAAGGTACACCATTTTTTTTGATGGGATCCATAAGGTTTGCAAGGATAAAAAAAGACCGATAAAGTGTTTTTCTAAGTTTTATAAGATTACATGGCCAGTTGATCGAAACATTTAATAGTAAATCTAGGCTAAGGTTACCCTAAGAGAAATTAAACGGCTTATTAGTTAGAATGGTGATATTGATTTTAAATAACGAATCCTAGGCACCATTTTTTAAGATGGTATGTGGAGAAGGTGTTAGATTTGGATAAGATAAGGATCGCGATTATTGGCTTAGGCAATTGTGCAAGCTCACTCATACAAGGAATATACTACTACCAAGATAAAAAAGCAGAAGATGCTATCGGACTCATGCACTGGGATATTGGAGGATATCTGCCTTCTGACTTGGAAGTGGTGGCAGCCTTCGATATAGACCAGCGCAAGGTTGGTAAAGATGTGAACGAAGCCATATTCGCTCCACCAAATTGTACCCATGTTTTTTGCCCTGACCTAGCACCATCCGGGGTTAAAGTTGAAATGGGACAAGTATTAGATGGAGTAGCTACCCACATGGCTGAATTTGATGATAATCACACCTTTATAGTTTCAAAAGAGGCAGAAAAAAGTAAAAAAGAGATCGTTGAGATTTTAAAGAGCAGAAATGTGGAAATACTGGTGAACTACCTGCCGGTGGGATCCGAAGAAGCTGTCCGTTTCTATGCAGAATGTGCCCTGGAGGCTGGAGTAGCTTTCATCAACTCCATGCCGGTATTTATTGTAAGTGATCCAGTATGGGCTGCCCGATTTGAAGAAAAGGGGATACCTATTGTAGGGGATGATATAAAGGCACAGATAGGTGCTACCATTACTCATCGAATCTTGGCCAACCTTTTCCGGGAGAGGGGCGTCAAGTTGGAACGTACCTATCAACTTAACACCGGTGGGAACACGGATTTTTTAAACATGCTTAACCGCAACCGTCTGGACTCAAAAAAGGAGTCTAAAACCGAAGCAGTTCAATCAGTGCTGGGAAAGAGACTGGATTCTGAAAATATACACATCGGTCCCAGTGACTACGTGCCTTGGCAGAAGGATAACAAGCTCTGTTTCCTTCGTATGGAGGGTAAAACCTTCGGAGACGTCCCCATGAACATTGAATTACGACTTTCAGTGGAGGATTCACCCAACTCTGCTGGTTGTGTCATTGACGCAATTCGCTGCTGCAAACTTGCCCTGGAACGTGGAATTGGTGGACAATTAACTTCAATATCGGCTTTTACCATGAAACACCCACCGAAACAGTACACCGATGATCTGGCCCGGGAAATGGTGGATGAGTTCATTGTCGGTACCAGGGAAAGATAGTTTTTTAATTTTTAGATAGAAAAAATTGGGATAAAGTGGAATACTCATCTATTCACTTTATTCTTGAAAAATTACTCTTATAAACCGAATTGTTCTGTGTCCACCCACTCATTCTTTATCAATGTCCACCAATCAGTGGCCAATCCTTTGGTAACATATTCGTAGGGTAACCAACCATATCCCTCTTCTCCCCAGGCTGTACCCCATGAGTTACGTATTAATATAGCTCCAGTGGTTTTATTTTTGCAGGAAGAGTTTGTTATTACCATGTTATCATCGTAGCCCACAGCCATCACGGCATGTCCTCCCAGGACTTGCTCTTTTTTACAGGGGTAGGGGATCATACCAGTGTCCCCAGAATCATGGATAGAATTGTAAACTGTGAAACCAAATATAGATGGCAGTCCAGCGGTTAAATTGGTTCTGATCCTTTCTAGAAGGATCTTTCTATCAGCTTGCAGAGGATCAAGACGTAGGTACTTTAAAGCCTGATAATTCTGGGCAAATGAGTAGGTGAAGGCTGGTGGTTCAAGGTCAAAGTCCTCCACCCGGTAGGGATAGTACTCCTCGGGAGGCACTCCAAAAAGTACCAGAGCTTGCATGGTAGTCCGTAAATAGGCCCCCGTGTCCCCGGTAACCTTCATGAGATTTCTGGTGGCCTTGTATAAAAACAGCCGCGAGGCATCCAGATGCTTAGCAAATGCTCTTTTTTCAAAATATTCCACCATACCAACTCCGGCATTGGCAGTGCAGGAGCCGAGCTGCCCCTGATCTTCCACTGGAGAACACCACTCCCTGAGATCTATACTTTTAGGAGCTGTTTTTAACGGATCAACTATTCCCATCCTTTCAATCAGCGGTTTTAAACTCTTTTTTCCCATACTGTAGTCCCTGAAGTCAGGGTAATCTTTTAACCATCCCATACCACTTCTATTATCCACATTCATCACCTCCAAGTATTGATGATCTTCACCCATCATCACCTAGTAATAATTTATCATGAAAAACCAAGTTGGTGAATTATAATTACTGCTTCATAAGGCAATATCGCGCCGTTGGGTTTTTAAAAAACTTTGTTCTACTATTTAATATTATAAAACTAATCTTTATTAATTTTTTTGGCTTCTTAATTGAAAATCTTGATTTTATCCAATAATAAAATCATAAATTTATATAATAAAAACTGGGTTGATTCTTTGATTCGAAGTGGAAATCTTTTTATCCACTTCCACCCCCAATATCAACACTGGGTTTCTAGATTTTTTTATCTTCATTAAATTCCAGGAGGAAATGATGGAACTTATAAATTACAGAAAATACTCCCTGGCTGTCCCGGCACTGGTTGCTCTGCTACTGGCCCTGATCCCCACCCTGAATTATCAGTGGCCCCTCAGTTGGGACATCATCTACCACGTTCAATACGCCAAGGTCTACTCCCAGTACGGTTTCACCTTGACCACCCCCCTCTTAAACGCCCCTGTAGGTCAAAAAATAGGTTATCCCCCTCTATTCCACTTCTTGTTGGTGGGTCTGGGTGGTATGTTTCAGGCCAACTACTTCCAAGTCGCCCGTTGGTTACAACCAGTTTTAGCTACTTTGTTAGTATTTTCCACTTCCTATGTGGCTTTCAAATTCTATGGAAGATTGGCTGGGGTGTCGACAGGGTTCATCCTCGTATCAAGCTATCTGTTCAAGAGGATGATCCTACCGGTTCCAGAAAACTTGGCTCTGATCTTCATCCCCCTGGCAGTTTATCTTTACTACCTTTCCATAAGAGATGGAAAACTTAAAATAGCAGCTTTATCAGGTTTAATACTTATATTAATACTAGGAATCCATTTAGCAGCTGCATTAACCCTGTTATTAACTGTAACTGGAATCAGCATTGTTGAATTCGTTTATTACCGGGATCTCACTGTATTTAGAAACTATGGAGCTTTCATCTTAGCTTTAATAGTATTTATTAGCACTGCACTCCTGGGTATGTTTTTCCTGTACCCAGGAGTATTTGAATCGATTTTAGCCCAGGGAATAACATCAGCCACAGGCTTTGCAACTTCCCTGGTATCAAGCCGTCCCCTTAGCATCCCAGGATATCTTGGGAATTTAGGTCCCTTTGCAAGTGTTTTTGGATTTTTAGGGTTAATATGGGCATTGCAGCGGCGCAGAAAAAAAGATCTATTTGTAATTACCTGGATCGTGGGCATGCTTCTTCTAAGCGTTTCATATATTATTGGTGTCAACGTGATATCCTACCGGGTAATGATCTACCTTCTCATTCCCCTATCCATACTGGCTGGAGTGGGCCTCCAACAATTTTATCATTACCTTAAAAATTATCGTCGTTTATCATCGGAAAAATTCAGATGCACCTTCCTGGTGTTGTTGTTACTACTTGCAACTTTAAGTGGCTTTTTAACGGTGATCAATCCGGACCTTGCCATTTTTTCAGTTAAGAGTGACTATGGTGATGTGCAAATTGCACCGCCCTCTGATGCTGAGTTGGACCTCAACCGGTGGATCCAGGAGAATGGTAACCACAGCCGTTCCATCCTTATATCCAATCAGTTCACAGGGATGTTACTGGCCACCGAGTCCGGGATGCCCATGCACTACGGTTTTGAGTATTATGGCCTTAAAAGTCTACCTACCGCTACTTTGGATGCCATGAGGAATGAAAGCATTGGTTACATCATTTACGACAAAAAATTGGTCCTTTCACCGCCAGATGAAAACGGACTCTATATCAAAAGTGTTTATTATGAATTTTTCCCCCTTTTCTACTTCAGTCAGGATATTGAAAAAAACATAGACCGTATCAAGCCAGAGTATACCCAGGTAGTCTACGAAAACCAGGAATTCATCGTTTGCCAGGTACTTTATACTTAATATTTTTTCTAAGGCTTTTTATCAATGAACTCTTGGTAAATCCAAGCCATCAGTCGTCCAACTATCCACGGCAGGATTATAATGATTAAAACCCCTGTTATCAGTAGTGAAAAGCCGCCAATTAATCCTGGCAGTGAATTCATGGCGTAACTACTTATATTTGTACTGAAAAAGTTTAAAACTGTGGTTATTGCTCCCAGGATGATGCTGAAGATGAATCCCGCCAGCCAATACCTTCCGTAATTTTCTTTAATACTCACTGGATTTCACTAAGTTATCTATATTAACATCTGCAGGGTTATTCTTTGGGGTCAGGCTGCTATCTGCACTAAACCAGCACCCTGTTTAGCTCATTATTTGAGAAATATATATGCCAGTTCTGACTATCTATATAAGATTAGTAATTTTCAACAACTTCGAGGGTCATCATGACTAAGATTAGGATCATTGAAACTGCTTACCGGGATGCCCATCAATCACTACTGGCCACCCGTATGAGGACCAGGGATATGTTGCCTATTGCCGAGGAAATGGACAAAGTGGGATATTTCTCACTGGAGTCCTGGGGAGGAGCAACTTTCGACTCCTGCATCCGTTACCTCAACGAGGATCCATGGGAAAGGCTGAGAGAACTTAAAGAACATGTGACCAAGACTCCACTGCAGATGCTACTCCGGGGTCAGAACCTGGTGGGATACAAGCACTACCCAGATGATATTGTACGCCGGTTCGTGGAGAAATCATACGAGAATGGCGTGGATGTTTTCAGAATATTTGATGCCTTAAACGACATCCGTAATATGGAACAATCCATTAAGGTAGCTAAAGAACAGGGAGCCCATGTGCAAGTCACCATCAGCTACACCACCAGCCCCTATCACACCCTGGATAAGTATGTAGAATTTGCCAAGGAATTAGAAGCAAGAAACTGTGATTCACTGGCCATAAAGGATATGGCCGGACTGATCTCCCCCCATGATACATATGAACTTATTAAAACTCTTAAGGAAGAGACGGATCTACTTATCAACCTCCACTGCCACTGCACCAGTGGTATGACTCCCATGAGTTACTATGCTGCTTGTGAAGCTGGGGTTGATCTTTTGGACACTGCTATTTCGCCACTGGCCTGGGGAGCATCTCAACCCCCAACAGAGAGTATCGTAGCCGCCCTTAAAGAGACTCCCTATGATACAGGACTGGATTTGAAGCTTTTAAATAGAATTAAGAAGTACTTTGAAGAGATAAGGAAAAAGTACAGTGGCATACTGGATCCCATAACTGAGAGGGTTGATACTGACGTCCTATTATATCAAATACCTGGAGGAATGCTGTCTAACCTGGTTTCACAGCTCAAGGAACAGAATGCCATGGACCGTTACCAGGATGTGCTGGATGAAATGCCCAGAGTCCGGAAAGAAATGGGTTATCCCCCACTGGTAACTCCCACCAGCCAAATAGTAGGTATCCAGGCGGTGATGAACGTCCTGGGTGGAGAACGGTATAAGAACGTTACCCAAGAGGTTAAAGAGTACATGAAAGGCTTCTACGGCCGGCCCCCAGCCCCCATTGACCCCGAAGTTTCCAGGAAAATAATCGGGGATGAAGAGGTCATTACCTGCCGTCCAGCTGACCTCCTAGAGCCGGGACTGGAGAAGTGTCGTGCTGAAGCCGAAAAGTTAGGTATAGTAAAAAAAGAAGAGGATGTACTGACCTTCGCCCTTTATCCTGCTGTGGCCCCCAAGTTCCTTAGAGGGGAATTGGAAGAAGAGCCGTTGACACCTCCTTCAGATGAAAATCCATCCAATGATGTGGGCGCGGTCCCCACTGATTTCCAGGTGGATGTGGATGGAGAGGTGTTCCAGGTGAAGGTGGTTCCCACCGGTTACATGGAAATTGAGTCAACAAGTCAGATTCCCACTGGACCAGTAGAGGGAGGGGTAACTTCCACCATGCAGGGCATGATACTCAAGTTGAAGGTTGCTGAAGGGGATAAAGTTAATGAGGGAGACGTGGTGGCGGTGCTAGAGGCCATGAAAATGGAAAACAACATACACGCCCCTGAATCCGGGGTGGTTGAGGAGGTTTTCGTGGAGGAGGGTGACACCGTCAACGCCGGAGACCCCCTGATGGTTATTAAATGAATGAATTATTGAACTTTGAAACTGTTTAAGATCATTTCAAAGTTCTGTTTTTCTTTATCAAAGTCTTTATCCTTAGCTGAGAATGTTATTAAATAAGTTTTTCCATTTTTAACAAAATAAATGTATTCAAACCTCATTAGCTCCGCGGTATCGTTGTAGATCACCACATCCTTAAAGGCATTTTCCCCATTGACCACCCATTTTTCGCTTGAAATTTTATTTTCAAGGGCAGATATTTGATTCTTGACCTGATCAATTGCTTCCTGATCCGATATGCCATTATTGGACGTTATATGCACCTCAAATTGGGGATTATCAATTGAAAAAGCACTGTAACCAGCTTTAACTGGACCAAATGAATTAGATGTTGAATCATTAAATTCGTCAATCTGAGAAGCCATAATCGTAATGTTTCCGTTTACATTGTCAGTAGCCACCACCCAATTATCCGGACACCTAAAACTAACCCCATCCACAGAATAAGAGTTATTACCAGTTTTATTGACTACCGTGAAATTATTTGAACCTTCATCGTTGCTTATACATCCTGAACTAAAAACAATTAAAAATAAGAAAGCTATCACTCCAATCTGTTTGCTGAATATCGGCACGTTGTGTAAGTGTTTGGTTCCTTTCATGTCCAGATCACCGGATTAGTTATGCTGTAGATTGTTTATCTAAGCGTATTCTTAGTTTTTTAGCGATGAATCCTCCAAGAAGTCCGAAGATTGGGAATACTAAAAACAAAATTAATAGGGAATAAATTGTTAATCCTGTTTTAAAGATAAAAATAAGTCCCAGTAAGGAACCTATTGCATATTGTTATAATAACCTATTCTGGCTTTATTAGTTCTGGAAAGGTAAGTAGCAGCGAACCCACCCAAAAATAGTATAAATATTGTTAAAATATCTTCAAAGTAAGATTTTGTTCTAAAAAAACAAATTTCATCTGTAAACTCAAGAAGTAGCAGATATACTGCTTAGATTTAAAAGAATAGCGAATAAAAAAAGATATTAGTTTATACCAAATTTAAAATAAACTCCCCACAAGACCTCATAAAGAGATGCACCTTGCTAAATCACGCTTAATCCCCATAAAGAGTCCGATCTACAACACCAGAATTATAAAAAGCCCTCTTCCGCCTCATACATGATTCACAAACCCCACAATGCCCCTCCCCACCCATGTAACACGAGTAACTCAAATGTAAAGGAGCATCAACCCTATCTCCTAATTTTACTATCTCGGTTTTGTTCAGATTTATAAGTGGGGCCTTTATCTCTATCTCATCCAGGGACCCTACTTCCAGGACTTGGTTGAAGGCTTCCAGGAACTCTAGGGAGTTATCTGGGAAGGTAGCTGCTTCCTCCTGGTCCCAACCCACTATGATGGCACTAGCTCCTTCTGCCTCGGCAAATGAAGTGGCAATAGCCGTAAATACAATGTTACGTCCGGGCACCCACACTTTACGGGCGGTCTGGTCACACAGTTCTTTATCATCCAATTGATCCATCCCCAGCCGGGGGACCTCTTCCTGGCTGGTGAGGGCCGAGTTTCCCAGTGTAGCTAACCAGGGAAGGTCAATCACCGTGTGCTCGATGCCCATAACATCACATATGGCCTGGGAGGACTTTATCTCCATTTCAGCACTTCTCTGACCATAATTGAAGGTCAGAGCATGTATCTGGTATTGATCCTTAAAGTAAAAGGTGGCTACTGTGGAATCCAAACCTCCAGAGAGTACGGATGTGGCTTTGGGTTTTGAATTCATATTGTTAACTCCAAATTAATATATTTACTCAGTTTTCTCAAAAAATTAACCTACGGTAATATCTCCCAGGGAGATCTGATGCCAGAATGCCTCATCCGCCATCCGCATCACCTCTTTAATGGGGATTTGCATCTTATCTGCTATTTGACGTGCGTCCTCATATTCGGGGGCGGTGTTAATTATTTCATTACCAATTTTCCCCACTTTTATGCGAATTTTCGCCGGGGTTCCAGATATTTCTATTTCGATGGGGATGATCTCCCTTTCCAGGATGTTCCTATGGACAAAGGGCATGACCCGGACACCTAATGTACCAGTTTCCCTTATGATTACTTCTGAGATGGTGTCACAGTCTTGTTGACGTACAATAACCCTCAAGAGATGGCCAGGACGGTTTTTTTTCATTAACACCGGTATCAAGGTGACATCCAACGCCCCTTCAGCCATTAACCTATTGAAGAGGTTGCCCAGTATCTCCCCAGAGACATTGTCCATGTTAGTCTCCAATAGTACCACCTTGTCGCTGGGAATCGCTGAGTCACCCTTGATTATCCTCAGGACATTGGGAAAATCCAGATCCATTTTACCCGCCCCATAGCCTGTGAACTTGTGGGTTAACAGGGGCTGGAACTGGCAGTATTCATCCACCATATTGACGTAAAGGGCTGCACCAGTGGGGGTGCTGAGCTCCTCAGTTACTGGCCCCCCCAGGGTTGGTGTGTTTTTTAAGATCTCCAGTGTAGCTGGGGCGGGTATGCTTAAGAGGCCGTGTTTGGTTTCTTTAACACCTCCACCCAGGGCCACTGGCAATCCATAAACCGTGTGGGTGTGTAATTCCAAGTCGTGAAAGGCGTAGACCGAACCCATTACATCGGCCACTGCATCAGCCGCACCTACCTCATGGAAATGGACATCTTTTAAATCCACACCATGTATTCGGGCTTCAGCACGGGCCAGGGTTTCAAATACCTTCATGGCAAGATCAAATGCCTCTATTGACATTCCCCCCCGCCCCATATCTTTTAAAATTTTCACCAGTTCATTGTAACAAATTGAATCCCTGTCAAAGGCGTTAACATCAGCCAGGGTAGCACACAACCCGTTTTTATTTATTTTCCCCAGTTCTACTTTGACATGTCCAAAGGGATTAGTGAAATGTTCCATGACACCTTTTGTGCCTTCAATATCAGCCCCTAAGTCGATTAATGCCCCTAAAACCATGTTTCCAGCTATTCCTGCAGTTTGGGGGTCGATGATCACTACCATAAACATCACTTCTAGTACTATTATAAAATTTAGATAGATTTTTTGGATCATTTCTATGATTCTGTAAATGAAAAAATATAAAAAAATAAAGGTTTCAATACCGCCAGTTCTAATCACGCTGTGCAGGAGTCTCTACCATGTGGAATTTATAATAACGGGTGAATCCACAATCCCTGCAGGATATTTTAAGGGTATAAGTGTCCACTTCAACATCATGGATTGTGGCATCTCCACATTTAAAACAATTGGCAGATTTTTTGAGATTCCACTTTTCAATGCTCATCGTCCCACCCCTTTTCTGAACCTTTAATTACGTAGTGGCGAGTTGTTCCGCAGTTAGTACACCATATTTTAGCCCGGTTAGTATCTATTTTAATCTTTTGTATGGCTTTTTCACCACAATAGAAGCACTGAACATCTTTTTCCAGTAACCAAGTTTCTGTCCTTTCTGCTTTTTCCTGATCTCCATAGTTGACGATGATGCGGCGGATGGGAACTTCCAGTATGGTATATTTTTCTCCTTTTAAACTTTCAGTTAAGGCATCCACAATTCCATCAACCTTCTTTTCTTCCACCACACTACACACCAGGACTGCATCAGTGGCCATGTCCCGTATGAGACTAATGGCTGACTTGGGGTCTTCTTTTATGGAAAAACCCTTCCAATCCTGTGGCGACAATCCTTTATACTCCAAAACATAAAATCCCGTTATACCCGCATCAGTCAATGCGTTAATGGCCTTTCCCAGGTTTTCAACCTCCACAAAGACCCTTAAATGTGCTTTCATAAGACCACCTATATTAATTATATCCTTCATATCTATTATAGGCTATTGTGAAAGGTGGTTTGATGGAAGTAACGATAGGTGTCCATGATTTTGATCTGTTTATGGACCAAAATAGTATAATTCTGGAGGGAAAAGACGAATTTATTCTATTCGGATGTTCGAAAGGATATAGTGGCTGTGGAAAGTTCAAATCTGTTTCTAATCATACCCTAAAACCAGATGTAGGGCGTGTGGTGGAGGATGAGAACAGGTACATTGAAGATCTGATTTTAGAAAAAAAAATGGCCACTCCTGCAGCGGTTGTCTTAACCCCATTTGCCAGTATTGTAAATGAAATTGTAACAATTGGCCCAGTTTCGGCCATTATCAGCATGCCTAAGGAAGCAACCACACCTCCCATCTACGGGAATATATTTATTTCCACCCTGGTAGTTGTAGACCAAGCCCTGGATCAGGGCATTCTACTAAAACTGCTAATGGAGATACAAGAAACTTTGGCAAATGTTTTATGGGATTTTGGTCTTAGAAAGGGAATTTCTACTAAAAACAGCCCCCATCCTATTCTAATCGTATGTAAAAGATTGGGTGGAGGGGAAAATCCAGATAAAACCCCTGAATTGGAAGATTTAATTCGAAAATGTGTAGAAAAAGCTAGCTCATCCCTCCTGGGAGATCTAGGGTACCCCCTGTCCATAACCCAGATTTTAAGTGCATCGGGAGTGGAAATTGATGACCTGACTGCTGCCGGGGCAGAATTGTTGGTAGGGGTAGATGACAGCCCAGAGATTAGATCCAGGATCAAAACAGAGTTAGAAAAAGCGTTAGGGGATGTAAATGTGGTTTCCATGGTTCTGGCTGGTATCAGGGTAGATGAGGATTACCAGCATCATCGGGTGAGGGGCGTGGATGTGGATGATGATCCAGCCTACTTATATGCTGATGAAGTGCTTGGAATGGCCATTGCTAATCAAATAGCCGGTACCAAAGCTATATTTAATTTTAAAAGATATGATGAAAAAAAGCCAGGCATAATTAGCAAACTAGGCCCCATGCTGGATGATGTGTGCGCGGGATTGGTGGCTGGCTGCATGTCCAAAATATTTGAGGAATAAAATGTCAAGTAAAGCCAGATTAGACGCACCCGTCAGAAAGGGTGAAATGATCAGCAAAGGTAACAGGACCCCGGTTTGGAGGGGGTTCCTAGGACTTGTCTCCTTCTCCACCATACTCCCCCTAAATATTCATACCAGCATCCTGGAAATGGCAAGGTTCACCTGGATGTGGCCGTTAATTGGGGGTTTCATTGGAATAATGGTGGGTGCTGTGGCCTGGGTAGTGACAGGTGCACTTCACCTACCCCAACTCTTATCTGCATCCCTGATATACGCATTCAGCATTATTATCACCGGGCTACATCACCTAGATGGCCTTATAGACTTTGGAGACGGGATTATGGGTCATGGTGATACCGAAAGAAGGATAGAAATCATGAAAGACCAGCGGATTGGAACTGGAGGACTTTCCTCCCTTTTAATAACATCCCTCATAACGTTAACTGCACTATCCGTCTTTCCAATAGCTTTATTAATACCCATAGTCATTGTAGCTGAAATTGCAGCTAAATTAGGGCTTGTAACTTGTGCCACCTTTTCCAGGCCCTCAGGTAAGGGTACTGGTACCTATTTCGTTGAGAATATGACTCCTGGATTGCTGGGCATTTCCCTGACCATATGCATCCTCCTGGGATACTCTGCAATGCAGTATGCCGGAGTGGCCGGAATAGCAGGCGGAGTTATTATGGGAATTTTCATGGCCTTTCTAGCCCGTTGGAAGTTCAAATACACAACTGGCGATGTGCTGGGGGCAACCAATGAATTATCCCGAATGTCAGCCCTTCTAGCTATGGTTTTAATCCTGACCATGTGGTGATAAAAGTGGATGTAAAGGTTTTAAGACTGAACCACCGGCGAATTCGCGACGCCAGAATTACCACCCATGTCTGTTTAACAGCCCGGGCTTTTGGAGCGTCTGGACTATTCCTGGACGGAGATCATGACCAAAAACTCATAAAAAATGTGCAGGACGTTGTGAAACGCTGGGGTGGTTCTTTCCAGATGGATTACGAAAAAAACTGGTCTAATTTGCTGGATGAATGGAAAAAGAGTGGTGGCGAGATCGTGCATCTTACCATGTACGGGGAACCCGTGCAGAAGGTAACTTCCACCATCAAAAAATCTAAAAAGAACAAACTGGTGGTGGTAGGTGGATCCCGGGTCCCCACCAAGGTTTACGAAGAGGCCGACTGGAACGTGGCCGTGACTGGTCAACCCCATTCAGAAGTATCAGCCCTGGCCATATTTCTGCACCTGCTATTTGAGGGTAAAGAACTTGACCTCGAATTTGAGGGAGGAGAAATCAAGGTTTTACCATTAGCCAAGGGTAAAAAAGTGATTATTGACCAGGGTTAAAAAGTAGCCTTAAATTAACTTACCATTACCCGTATGATCCTGTCATCTCCAGATTTGGGAATCCCCCGCCCATCTCGATTGGAAGTGGAGATGTAAAGGTACCCATTATACTCCACCACATCCCTAATCCGGCCCAGATCCTGGAACAGGACCTCTTCTCCCACCACTGATCGTCCGTCTGGCGATAATTTTATCTGTCTAAGCTGGTTGCCCCTTAAACCCGCGGAGTATAGACTTCCCTGGTAGTAGGCCAGTCCAGAAGGAGCCAGTGTGAATTCTGTGAAAGCACGCAAAGGTGAAACCATACCCGGGGCAGTTTGTTTACCCTCAACAACCGGCCAGCCATAGTTGGAACCACTGGTGATGAGGTTTATCTCATCGTTGCTACTTTGACCATGCTCAGAAGCGTACATAATACCCCCACTACCCCAAGCTATTCCCTGGGGGTTGCGGTGTCCGTAGCTATAAACGTAGTTACCAAAGGGGTTATCTAACGGTACACTGCCGTTGGGATTCATGCGAAGTATTTTACCGGCTAATGAATTGGTATCTTGGGCCAGTTCTCGTTGCGAGGCATCACCAGTGCTGATGTATAGTTTACCATCAGGACCGAACTTCAATCGCCCTCCGTCATGGATCTGGGCAGCTGGTATCTTATCTATCAAGACAGTCTCGTTTTCTAATTTTTCACCTAATTCAAAACGTGAAACCCTATTATAATTGTTGGAGGTGTAGTACAGATAGATGTAATGATTTTCGTTGAATTCAGGATCCACGGCCACACCTAAAAGGCCGGATTCACTGCTGGCTGTGGCGTTAATGTTGGCCACTAATTTAACCTGTTTTCCATCGAGAATACTGACTCTGCCGGGTCTTTCGGTGAATATCATCCTTCCATCAGGTAAAAAGGCCATAGCCCAGGGCACTTCCAGGTTTTCTGCCACCACCTCGGCATGATTACTGGTTTCCGGGATGTGACTTGGTATGAACAGATAAACTCCCAAAACGAGTACTATGATGATTAAAATAATTCCCAATATTAGCAGATTTCTCCTGATTTTCATCTTCTCCCCCTGGAGGTTATAATATTTTACTATTCTAACATTTATCATTTTCAAAACAAAATAAATGGTTAACAACCACGATTCACTAGTAACAACCAGGCGTATTAGTTAGGATGAATGGGTTCACGATAAAGGGGAATGGTACATGATCATAGAAGTTAAGCATCTACTGGTTCAGGAGAAGTTGAGCAGGATTAGAAGACGCGATGTTGGACGTGTTGAATTCAGAGCAGGAGTGAGGGAAATTGGGCGCTTAATCAGCTACCAATTTGCTAACAGCCTGGAAGTAGAAGATTTTCCGGTGAAGACTCCTATGGGAACAGCCAATGGAGTTAGGATTAAGGATTGGGACGATTTAATTGTGGTCAGTGTACTGCGAGCAGCCATTCCCATGGTGGAAGGAATTATGCGGGTATTTCAGGAGGCCCAATCCGGAGTGGCAGGTGCTTGGAGGAATGATGAACCGCCCTTTCCAGTGAATGTTGGTTATTTGAAACTTCCTGAAGTAGATGGTAAGATAGTGATCGTGGCCGATCCTATGCTGGCCACTGGAAACACCATGGTAGCCATACTAGACCGTGTGAAAGAGTTGGGAACACCCAAACGCTTGGTGATGTTTAACATCATATCCGCCCAGGAGGGTATTGAAAAGGTACTGCGCCAACACCCTGATCTGGAACTTTACACCGCCTCCATTGATGAAGAACTCACCCATGATGGTTACATAGTGCCAGGCCTGGGTGATGCAGGGGATTTAGCATTTGGGAAGCCCTGTGAATAAAAAAAAAGAAGTTGCCGATAATTTAGGCCCATTATTAGTACAGAGATTGACCATGGGCTGCGGCCACAATCCCGGGTATCCCCTTCACATCCAGTTTATGGATAGCCTCCATACCCTCCTCTGGGAAGGCAACCATCTTAGAGGAAAATACTTTACTGGCCAGTAAGGCCGCCGCAGGCGGGGTGACCACGAAAATAGAATTATACCTGTCCAAGGCATCTATGGTTTCCCGGGATAAGGCCCCTTTACCAAGGTGTACACGTACTCCCGCCCGGGATAAAGGTGCGATGCTTTCTTCAATTTCCACTTTGTTACTGGTGGTGGGAGCTATACCCGCCTTGCTAACTGCTGTGTGCATGATCACCGCCCCCTCTAATTCAAAAGGACTATCTTCTTTTTTAATCAGTTTAACTAGGCGGGGTAAGGCTGCGTCACGGCCAGTGTAGATAGTACCAGAGATGTTGATGAAGTCACCAGTCCTCAGTTGTTGGACCATGTCCTTACCAATGGGGGTGCGGAGAATTTTATCCTTCTTAATGTAAATTCCTCTTCTAATTTATTGATTTAAGATCAGCCAGAAAAGTCTCCAAGTGATTTTTTCTAATGTGGGGCATGATGATTATGCGAATTGCCGGGGGGTGTGCTGAAATAGAAGGTAACCATCCCTTATCCATCATTCCCCGGGATATTTCTTCCAGTGTCAGCTGAGATGAACGGAACGCCACGATATTAAGTTCTGGTTCAGTTACGAGTATGAAATCAGCTTTTTCTAGACTTTCCGCCAGGTAATGAGTTAAATCCATGCACCGGGTAGCAATTTTTCGGTACCCCCTCCTTCCCAGGTGCTTTAAAAGGGCCCAGGTTGCAGCGGTACTGGCTCCGGTTCGAGTACCCACAATGGTGGATTGTCTGTCCTCAGTCAGGTAGGGTGTTTCTATACTCATGGACTCCAGATATTCCCTATGACGAAATAGGATTCCCCCAGTAGGTATGGGAGCTAAACCCATCTTATGAGGGTCAATAGTCATGGATGAAACCCCTGGAATCTTAAAATCAAATTCTGGTAAATTATATCCAGCATCCTGAAGGAAGGGTATGGAAAATCCTCCAAAGGCAGCGTCCACATGGAGATAAATATCGTTATCCAGGCAGATCTCAGATAACCCGGCTATGGGATCTATTTTTCCCAGTTCGGTGGTTCCAGCTATCCCCACTACCGCCACCGTCTTGTCAGAGATCAGATTTTCTACTGAATTGAGGTCTATACGGTAATTTTCATCCAGTTCAGCTTCTTTCAGGTTAAGACACAACATCTCCGCTGCTTTTTTAAAGGAGAAGTGGGCGGATTTTGGTACTATGATCTCTCCATCCTTAACATCACTCAGGTTACGGGCAGCCCGCATGGCCATTATATTAGCTTCAGTCCCCCCCGTGATGATATGGCCATGTACATCTGATTTACCCAGCATATCCCCTAAGATAGTAATCACTTCATCTTCCAAGTCTTTAGTCCCAGGGAAAAGTCCAGGATCCCCCAGGTTAGACTCTAAAAACATGGCGTAGGCTTCCAAAGCCACTGGATGGGGGCAGGTACACATGGATCCTAATATTCTGCCGGATTGGTAGGTTAGATCCCTATTTTTGTAGTCCCGGAGAGTTTTTATGACTTTTTCACGGGAGATTCCCTTGTCTTGCATGTGATCTGAAATATTAGAATTTTTCTGGGCTCTGGAAATTAAATTAAAAAATAAGGAATATGGTGGAGTTTTCTACTCCTACTATTGCATCATCTTCCGGGCAGCCCGGAGTAGAAGTTTCTTCTCCACCCTAGCCACAGTTTCCCTGACATTGGCCACAGCATCGGTGTTAGCGGATACTGAAGTTATTCCCAGTTCAACCAGTTTTTCCACAATGGAAGGAATGCTCCCTGCCTGTCCACAAATACTGGTCTTTACCCCTGCCTTGTTACACTCTATGATCACCCTTTCAATCAACTTAAGCACTGCTGGATGGCCTTCAGTGTACAAACCAGCCACTTTCTCGTTATTTCTGTCGATGGCCAGGGTGTACTGGGTGAGGTCGTTGGTTCCGAAACTCACAAAGTCCAGCCCCTCAGCAATGAAGTCCTCGATTATCATAGCTGCTCCCGGTGTTTCCACCATGACCCCGAATTCTATTGTTTTCTGGGGTTTGAGACCTACTTCACGGGCTATCTTCTTTGCTTCCTTCAGTTCGTCGGGGTGTTGCACCAAAGGCAGCATGATACCGATGTTGGTGTATCCCTGTTCATGGAGCTTTTTGATAGCCTTGAACTCTGCACGGAGAATATCCGGCTCGTCCAACTCTCTCCTGATACCTCTCCAGCCCAACATGGGGTTATGTTCATGTGGTTCGCCTTCCCCTCCTTCCAGGGACTGGAATTCATCAGTGGGTGCGTCCAGAGTTCGGTACCATACTGGTTTGGGGTAGAAGGCGTCTGCTACTTTCAGTATATTCTCCACCAGCACCCTGATGAGTTCATCCTCATTCCCCTCCGAGATGTACTTTTTTGGATGCACTCCAGTCGTGAGCATCATGTGTTCTGTTCTAAGCAATCCCACACCATCAGCTCCTGTGGCAGCGGCCTTTTTGGCGGCTTCGGACATGCTGACATTGACTTTTACTTCAGTTACTGTTAAGAGGGGTGGTGCAACCATTAATGGCTGCTGTTCAGTGGTTTCTTCTTTTTTTATGGTGTCCACCAGTTTGCCCTCCCATACCAACCCTTTACTACCATCCAGGGTCACTACACTGTTTTCAGGGAGTATTTGGGTGGCATCTCCAGTTCCCACTACACAGGGGATTCCCAGTTCACGGGATACAATGGCCGCATGGCATGTGACCCCGCCCTCATCGGTTATTATACCGTTGGCCCTTTTCATGGCTGGCACCATATCCGGGGTGGTCATCACCGTCACCAGTATGTCTCCGTCTTGGACTTTGTCCAGTTCATCAGTACTGCTGATGATCTTAACAGTTCCAGCCGCCATTCCTGGACTAGCCCCTAGCCCCTTGGCGATTATGGTTCTACGTATTTCTTCACCTTCTTCCACTCCAGATACATCCTGAAGGGTAGTTACGGGCCGGGATTGCAGCATGAAAATGCGATCCCCTTTGATAGCCCATTCGGTGTCCTGGGGGAACTGATAATGGTTGTGTATATTCCGACCCAGTTCCGTCAGGCGAGATATTTCGTCACCATTGAGAACCTGCCTCTTTTTAAGTTCATCTGGCACCGGTAATTTCACCGTGTTTCCCTTCTCAGGGTCACGGACGAACATGATGTTCTTCTCACTTACTTGTTGTTCCATGATCTTACCGGTTTCTTTGTCCACCCAGTAGGTGTCGGGGGTGACTGTTCCAGATACCACTGCTTCGCCCAGACCCCAAGCCGCCTCAATCAGGATTTTTTCCTCGCCGGTGGAGGGGTGGACCGTGAACATCACTCCTGCCTTTTCAGCGTCCACCATTTCCTGTACCACCACAGCGATGTACACCTTGTCGTGTTGGAAGTTGTTTTCTTCCCGGTAGAATATGGCTCGTGCACCAAACAACGATGCCCAACACTTCTGGACATATTTCAGAACGTCTTCCTCACCCTTTATATTTAAATAAGTATCTTGCTGGCCAGCGAATGATGCTTCCGGAAGATCTTCAGCGGTAGCAGATGATCTGATAGCTACAAAAACATCATCAGCACCAATACGAATGCATAATGCATTGTATGCTTCTATGATGATCCTTCGGATTTCATCGGGTATGGGGGTGTTATTGATGATTTTCTTTATTCTTCGGGCGGCATCCTGAAGTTCTTGATTCTGGTTGACGTCAACGGCATTGAGAATGCCCATAATGGTGTCGAAGATTCCAGTCTCCTCCACAAATTTCCGGTAAGTTGCAGAAGTAATTACAAAGCCGGGGGGTACTGGAATGCCAGCCTGGGTGAGTTCCCCCAGGTTAGCTCCCTTTCCACCAGCCACATCAACATCGTCTTTTCCCAGTTCCTCGAAAAATTTGACAAACTCCATGCTAACCCTCTTTCATTCGTTTTCTTTTTAACCAGCAACGGTGCAAAAAATTTAATTCTACTTAACCAGTTCTGCCCCTTCATCGATCAAAATCTTACAGGGGACTGGAAATTTCATGGCAGCCCTTCTAAGTGCTTCTTTAGCGTCCTTAAAGTTCCTCTTGTTGGTTTTAATGGTTAAAACACGCTGGTCAGCTTTAACTATTGCCACTGAACTTACTGGCTTTCCATATGCCTTCCTCATCCCGTCCTGCACACGGTCTGCACCAGCCCCAGTAGCCATTGGATTTTCACGCACAATGTGGTGAGGATAAACTCTTATTTTCAAGTGATACCCCATCCTACCAGCTCTTCTCTGCATGTATCTGTTGGAAGCTATCCTGGATGCTTCCAGAGAATTATGAGAGAGATGGGCCTCTTTTTTAAGTGCCAAGCTTACGGTAAGGGGAAACTCACCTGCTAAGTTACCCATATCATATTGAACAATCTTGGAGCCAGGAATTTTACGAATGTACTCTTTTCTAGTGTATGCTCTTGCCATCTATTCTTCCTCCTTGTCAAAGTTTAAATCTATAATTTAATAAGTTTTAGGCTTCCACCAATATGGTTAAAATATTATTACTAGGAATAAAACCAGGTTGAAATCAATAGTAGACTTAGTTTGTAAATTTATAATATATAAAATGATCAATCCATGATTTTTTCATATTATGAAAGAAATGATCTCAATACACTTAGTATGGGGTTAAAGCATTAGAATTTCTTCTTAATCGCGCCAAAAATCAAATTCTAATTTCTTGTTATTCTGTTATAGGATTGAATTAAAAAAAAATATTAGGGGATTAAGAGTTTGCACTCTAAATCCAAACATTTATGCACTTTTTTAGCTACTACTCTTAATTACTTGACCATTGACGTAGTTGGATGTGCACCAGTAACGCATTGCGTACCCGTTACCTTTGTAGTCGTAGTTAACCCATTTGCCGTTACTGTAGTATTGTACTGATCTGTGTCGGGATGACATACTGGTGGGATATTGAATTATTCTTACTTGGTAATTTTTGCTCAGTAATTGATTGTAGAGTATTTCACTGTTGGTCCAGCAGTCACCAGTTCCTTTACCACCGGTACTCCTGTAAGTGGTAGTTGTTCGGTAAGTGTAAGTGGCTCTTACGTATCTGTATTTGCCATTTTTGTAAACTTTTTTGTAGTAATACTTCTTTTTGTATGTTGTTTTGTAAGATTTTTTCTGGTAAGTCTTTTTATACGTTGCCTTAGCTTTGTAAGTCTTCTTAGCCTTGTAAGTTTTCTTAACTTTGTAAGTCTTCTTAGTAACTGCATTGACTTCTGGTTTAGCTACTGAAGCTGAGTTCACCGAGTCAATGTTCTTCACTTGGGTAATGCTTGAGCTTTGGCTTGTACTTATGTTATCAACAACCCCTGAGAGGGGCAAAGTGCATACTGCTATCGCTAACGCTAATAGCAACACATAATTCAATTGTCGCTTAATTATACCGCCTCCGTGACTCATCATTCAAGTATGATGAGGCCCTTTTTGGTATAACATTGCATTTTTGAAACATGACTTATAAAGGTTCTGGTTTTAATCTCGTAAATTCCAATCCATACCGCTTTTTTTTAAATTTAAGGAGACTTTAGAAGTTATTCATTTGGCCATAAATAGATGAGCTCAATTCGTTGTTATTTTTCCTTTACATGCGTTCTAAAAAGTTTATTTTCCCAATTGAAGCCAAGTTAATCTGTATCTTTAAAAAAGTATGCCTCCTAAATGGACCTAATCCTGTTTTTTGTCCCAATAAACAAAAAAAGGGTGAATAAAAATGTTTCATCTATTTATAGAGATATGAATGAGGATTTATATTAAATCAGCTTGAAATTTATGTTTTTAATGAAAATAGGAGGCCTTGTCTTTTTACCCATCCCCGCCCCGGGCCAAAGTGTTAGGTGATACTGGTATAATGATCATAATTCCAAGAACATTCCCAAAAACTTTTCCAAACTGTTCAGTTACACCATCCAAGGTTTTAAATCCATTTAAAAATCGGGGTAAATTGTCCCAGAAAATACTAAAAACGAATTAAAATTTACATGATGCATCGTAACCATCCCCTCCAGTATCATTTTAATAAATTTTTCATACTCGTTAAGTATTAAACCCCAACCACCATAGTAGGTTTATTGATCAACCCCCCTATGTAGGGTTTAGTTAGATTTTTAGGTGGAAACTATGAAGATCGCCATAACTGGAAAAGGAGGAGTGGGAAAAACCACAGTATCCAGCACCCTGGCTACTATACTGTCCCGGAAATACAAAGTCATTGCCATTGATGCTGATCCAGACATGAATCTGGCTGGGAGTTTGGGAATACATAGCCCCATAACCCCCATATCTAAAATGAAGGACTTGATCAAAGATCGGACCGGTGCTGAGCCAGGATCATCCTTTGGAGAGGTGTTCAAGATGAATCCTAAGATATCAGATCTTCCAGAATCTCTTTCCATAAATTACGATGAAGAAGGTCGTTTGAAACTCCTAGTGATGGGTACAGTGGATAAAGGAGGTGATGGATGTGTCTGCCCTGCTTCAGTACTTCTTAAAGCACTTTTAAGACACCTTATACTGAAAAAAGATGAAATAATCCTTTTGGACATGGAAGCAGGTATTGAACATCTGGGGAGGCGTACCGCAGAAGCCGTGGATCTGATGATCATCGTGGTGGAACCAGGACTCAAATCCTTGGAAACCGCCACCCGTATCAGGAAGCTGGCTAAAGAAATTGGAGTGGATGAAGTAGTTGCCGTTATAAATAAAGTTTCCAATGAGGATGAAGAAGCATTTGTAACCAGCAAACTCAATGAAATTGGTTTAAATGTATTAGGAAGTATCCCCCATGATTATAACGTTGTGCGAGCCGATATGGAAGGTCAGCCCCTGGTGAATTATCCTGATTCTTCAGCTCTAAAAGCAGTGGAGGATATCTCGGAAAATATTTTAAGCAATCTACCCCAATTATCATAGTATGCAGATCACTGCTAGGCTAGTCTTCCATTATCAGGAGGAAGAACAGGCCCTAATTGCTTACCAATCATTAGAACCCGATAACAGGAACTATCTGGAGTCAAAAGTTGTAGATAATGACCTTGTATGCAAAATTCGTGGCGAATCTGTACCAAGGATATTGGCAACCCTTGATGACCTTATTTTTTCAGAAATCCTGGTAGAAAAAGTGTTAGAAATAGATGGTGATGAGATATGAAGTTTACACTAAAGGGCCAGATCACCTTCAGCAAAGATGCTGAAGAGGCCCGTGCTGATATCAAACAATTCCTAGATGATGCTAACCAAAACCTTTTCCTCAAAGGAGTGCCCCTAGAACAGAAGGAAGATGCCGCTCGTGTGGTGGAATGGACTCTAGATAGCAGCACCCTGTATCTTAAGCTGGTCTCCGGTAGAAGAGGAAGAGCCCACGATGCCCTTTTAAGGATAAAAAAACCATTAACCCAACTTTTAGGATCCAAGTACCGACTAGGAATCCGTAGAATTTCTGTGGATTTCTATGAAATACGCATACCCACCCCGGAAATGGTGGATGTAGGTGAAATGCCCTACGTTCAGGATTCCAGCTTCAAAGAGGGTGTCATGATAATTAAATTCCAAAAATTGGACGAAGCAGATATCCGCCGCCATGTAGTTGATCGAGTGGTGAAACAAGTCCAGAGCCAGGCCAGGGCCTCGGTGGAAGGATCAGAAACCGATATTCTGACTAGGCAGGTAACCAAAGTTGAACCAGGAACCATAGTTTTCCAGGGAAAAAAACAGGAAATCTATTTTGATGGTGATCCCACTGAAGAGTTAGCCCGGCGGGGATGGGTTAAAAAGTTTCCGGGCAAAGGGCAGTGGTTCTATGGACCCCCACTCATCGCACTGCAGAGGGCAGTGGAAGAGATATTCCTGGAGAAACTGGTATACAAACTGGGCTTTGAGGAGTGTATGTGGCCCAAACTCATACCCTTACCAGTGTTGAACAAAATGCGTTACCTGGAAGGCCTACCAGAAGGTATGTACTACTGTTCTGCCCCTCGTCGTGACCCAGAACTTTTTGAGAAATTTAAAAATGAGTTAACCATCACAAAAGAAGTGCCCATCAATCGTCTGAAGGACGGGTTGAAGGACCCCTCCTACGTTCTGGCACCAGCCCAGTGCGAACCTTTTTACGAATTTTTCTCACATGAAGTGGTAGATGAGGAGGATCTTCCCATCTCCCTCTTTGACCGTAGTGGCTGGACCTACCGCTGGGAGGCCGGCGGTGCCAAGGGATTGGACCGGGTTCATGAGTTCCAGAGGGTGGAGCTGGTGTGGTTGGGCACCCCGGAACAGGTGGAGAAAATACGTGACACCACTCTGGAAATTTCACAGAACCTAGCTGATCTGATGGAACTGGAATGGTACACCGAAGTGGGTGATGATCCCTTCTACTTGGAGGGTAGGAAATCAGAAGAGAGAGGAATTGAGTTCCCGGATGTACCCAAATATGAGATGCGCCTTGTGGTTCCTGGTGCTGATAAGGGAGTGGCTGCAGTTTCAGCCAACGTACACGGCACCCACTTTACGGAAGGTTTTTCCATCAAAGAAGCCCATCAAAAAACCCTGTGGACCGGATGTACTGGTATCGGCATCACCCGCTGGTTGTTCGGATTCCTGGCTCAGAAGGGATTTGATAAGGATAACTGGCCAGTTGGAGTAAAAGAAAGGATGAGAAAGGTTCAGGTTCCCAGGATGCTTACTTGGCCTGGGTAGTACACCAAATAATCTTAGAAAAAATTTAGGCTTCCACCATCAAAGATGGTAAATAGGTAGGGGGTAGAAATAGGTTTCTACGTCCCATTTCATTTATTGGTCTTCTCTTTCTTCAGGAAGTTTTTCCTCCACAACTTCTTCTTCTGGTAATTTTTCAGGAACTTCCTCTTCTTCAGTGGCTTCTTCCTTCTTCTCGAAAACATCTACAAATTCCACTTTGGAAACATTATCCATATTATCGTAGATATCCCTGGCGATACGGAATCTTGCCATGGTGATATCCATGTAAGACTTTTGTTGGTCGAATTTAGCCATTTCATCCATATAAATGACTGCTTTACCATCTTCCACCCGGATCGTGTGTTTTTCAGGGTCCAAGTTGGGGTTGGGGTAGTGTAACTCGATCATGGCTTTGACCTTTTCAGTGTCATCTTCGATGATCTCCTCCACCTTAACTTGGTACTCCAAGTTCTTTCCGGCCAGTTCGTGGTTGAAGTCCACTGTGACCCGGCCTCCACTGACGGTCCGGATGATACCAGTGTGGCCCTCGGATGTGATGGCCATTCCCACTTGAGGCTTGATCCCCTGTTTTTTGAACTCGCGCATGGGAACCATCTGGAAGAGGTTGGGGTCCCGCTTGCCGAATCCATTTTCAGGGCTTATTTCAACAGTTTTTTCTTCTTCAGCTTCCATACCCTCCACAGCATCATCTAATGCGGGTAATATATGTCCAACACCCACAACTATGGGGATTGCTCCATAAACTTTACCTTCAGTAATAATTTCTTCTTTTTCAGCTATTTCTTGGTTAGTGGTGTCAAAGACCTCGTTGGTTTCCTGGATTCTCCCAGTGTAGTCCAGTCTTATAAAATCTCCTTTTTTCACTGGCATATCTCTAGCCTCCTTTGTGATATTCTCATTTTAAATTCTCTTAGGACTTCTTTATTTTTATAGTTTAATATACGTATGACCGTGGGATAATGATCGATGTATCTGCTTATGGTATCTCGATCAACTCTGGCTTCCAGTGCGGATAGAACTCTTTCAGGATGGTGACGGCTGAATCCACGAGCAATACACGATCTAAGCCTGTCTATAGAATTAAATGGTCGTTTTTTCAGTATATTCTCCCTGGTGCGGTGATCCATCAAGGTCAGGGACTTCAGGTCATAGGGAGTGGCATGGTTGGCGGTGTACAGAATTCCCTCCACATCCCTGGTTGTGTGCAGAGGTGCTCTTCCCTCTTTCATCTCCTCTCTCAGAACTTCAATGGTAGGGGGAGGTAACATTTGCTGTGCAGAATCCAGGTTTCCAGAGACAATTGCTTCTCTTATAATAGTGCCACTAACACCTTCTATACGGGGTATGAATATGAATTTATCCTGAAATTCGAATCCGACCTTGGTTAATGATTTTGATAGGGATATTATGACATAATTATCCTCAATGAGTCTTCCCTTTAGTAGAACCTTCCCACTTTCCATGTCTACCATACGGTAAGGTTTAGGGGATACCCCCACTCCTTTACTGATGGTTTCTAAAAGGGGTGTGAATTCAGGGCTGGGTTTGTAGCCGCGGGGAATGTAATCTGCTTTCAATGCCTGAAACATACGTGCCAGGCACAGGGAGTACTGTCCAGAGCCCATTATACCCATGGGGGGGCCTTCCACCACTACATCTGCACCCACCTTCACTGCTGCTCTAGCCCTGGCTTGACGAGTTAGTATGTAGGGTAATCCCCTTCCACTACGTTCAAAAAGGCCTGGAACAACTGCCACGAATATTCCCTCTGGAACTGCCTTTTTTGCTTCCAGAAGGCAGTGCAAATGGCCCTTGTGGAGGGGGTTGTACTCGGTGAAGTCCGCAAGAAGGGGAATATCTGATTCAACTTCTTTTGGTTCCGGTCGCTTATCCACATCTTTCAGGAAAGTTTTCCGGTCCCGGGCCAGAATATCCTTTACAAGGTTCACTGTGCAGTCCATGTTTATGTATTGGATTTCATCAAGGTTATATGATTATTTCTATATAAGTGGTATATAGTAAACAGAGAAATTGGAAATATACAAAAAATAGGAATCTTAAGACCTTATTTCTAAAATTATGGTGATTTATAGTGCTGGATCTGTGTCTAATCAACTGTAAACTCGAACTTGGCATTGGAAAGGTCTGTTTGGGAATAAAAAAGGGTAAAATAGTCTCCATTAAAAGGTCACCAGCGTCAGCCCATGAAACCCTGGATTTGAGGGGTAAATTAGTTCTTCCAGGCCTTATTGATTCCCATGTGCACTTCCGAGACCCAGGTTTGACCTATAAGGAGGATTTTAGAAGTGGTTCGACTGCAGCAGCTGCCGGTGGATTCACCACTGTACTGGACATGCCCAACAACATACCACCTACCAGCACCCCCCAGGCTTTTTTGAAAAAACGCAAGATTGCTGAAAAAAAGAGTCTGGTGGACTTTGGACTACATGCCGGGGTTGTGGATCCCCATGATATAGGGCTACTTGCAGAATTAAGGCCAGTATCCTTCAAAATATTCATGGATCTGGTGGATACCACCTTTTTACAGGAGGCTTCTGTGAACTTAAGTGGGTGTGATCTGGAACTGCCTCTGTCCCTGCACCCCGAGGATCCTACCACGGTGCACCACTACACCAGAACCATGAAAAAGGAAGGTGACCAAACCAGCCTCTACGCCCAGGCGCGGCCCCCCGAGGCAGAAGATATTGCCGTGGCCCAAGCTATTGCCATTTCCAAGAAGATGAAGCAGAAGATACATCTCTGCCACCTGAGCACCATAAAATCATACCAGATGACAAAGAATGCTCAAAATAATGGATTGCCAGTGAGTTTTGAAGTAACTCCTCACCACCTGTTCCTGGATGCCTCTTATCTGGAGCGCTGGGGAAACCTGGCCAAGACCAACCCTCCCCTCAGGGATCATGAACATAAACTGGGAATCACTGAGTTGGCGGGAATAGATATCGTTGCCACTGACCACGCCCCTCACACCCTAGAGGAGAAAAATCAGGATGTGTGGAATGCACCACCAGGTGTACCTGGCCTGGAAACGGCACTTCCACTACTTTTAACCCTTGTAAACCAGGGAAAACTTTCATTAAATCATTTAAAGAGGATTTTATGTGAAAACCCAGCCAGGATATTTAATATTCCCCATAAAGGCTTCCTTAAAGAGGGTATGGATGCTGATCTAGTGGTGGTGGACCTGGCCCAGGAAGGTGTAATCAACTCGGATAAATTCCACTCCAAAGCCAAATATTCCCCATTTGAAGGTTTTAAGGTGCAGGGGATGCCAGTGATGACCCTGGTAAGGGGTAATGTAGTTATGGAGGAAGGGAACGTTCTAGAAAATAAAGGAAAGTTCATTTATTCTCAGATAAATCGTGAAAAATAGGTTTTGGGAAAAAAATAATCCCGTTTTTGAATTTTTTTTCCTCCAGTCATCAAGAGGACCATCACAGTTTATATGAGTAATAGAATCCCTGTTTTACCATTCATTATCTCACACCCCCCATATTTGCATCTTTCTCCAAAAATACATAAGATTTAAACTTGACGATTTAACTTGGAGGCTGTTATAAAGAATTTTTGGGAAAATTAATGGACGTAAATGCTGCGAAAAAATATTTAAAAAATCTATAAATTAATATAATATTCCAAGACAGATGCTATTGTTATGTGTGAATCAAGCGTTTACAGTACTATTGGAAAAAAAATAATGGAAGACGTTATATCCATCAAAATTGATGGTGAAGATATTAAATTACTGGATATATTAAACCAGCCCCTTTCCATTAAAGGCAGGATAGTGGAGATTGATCTGGACAAGCACAGAATTTATGTGGAAGTCTCTGGTGAATCCACAGTTTGATCTAAGAAATCTTTGAGTTCCAGTGATGAGGTCTTAGAAAAAATAATGGGTATTGAGATTTTTTTTAAAATTACAGCCTATTAGTCTCCTTTTAAATTAAGGTGAAGTAACTGCATCCCTCTCTTCCTCCCCGGTAATTGTCATGGAATGCTGTTTCTCATACTATAACTATTCCTATGGCTTTGGTGAACATCTTATGCCTGGTTTCAAATCTACTTTGCCAGTCATGACAGTGGATGAACCGGGGTTCCTTTTTTTGTACAGGCCATCGGTTACCTTCTAAGCTGTTCATTCATTAATCGCTGCCCCAAAATACTAGTCGTGGCAAGATATCGGGATAGACCTATTTGATTTTCCACGTGTATATCGATCTGATCCTGTTCGCCTTACATGTGGTTTCGGTGCTTCCAGCGTAGCCATCAGCATGCTCTGTGGTGTTGCCTTCTATCCCCGGGATTATCTTATTTTTAACTTTTCTGTGTAGCGTGGTAAGGGGATTCGTAACAGGGGCAGAGTAGCCTGGCACTTGGAATGTTCTACCTTAATATCCAGAAATTTTTTTTCCATAAAAACCGGCCCTTTATTGCTGGTGGTAACCTGGCTATACGCACCTGAGATAGAAAAAGGACTTGTAGGTCTAGAAAAAGTCACTTAATTGGATGGGGATTGAAAAAAAGGTGGTTTTAGGTGGGTTGCACCACCTAAAGATTGGTCTTGTTTTTTACTTGAGAGAAAGGGCTTCGTGTGGACAGGCTGGTATGCACTGGTCACAGAGTATACAGAATCCCTTTAGTGGGACTTTCTCGTCGGTGAGTTTCAGCATATTGTAGGGACATACTTCCACACAGTCACCGCACTGGGTACACTTTTCTGGGCTGTACTGGATACGGTTGCGTTTAACTATTTGCCCGTCAATGACTTTGTCCATTTCAACCAGGGTTAATGCCTCGTTGGGACAGGCCATGGTACAGGCCCCGCACCGGGTGCACATGGCAAAGGAAGGCTCGCCGCCAACTTCCACGTCTCCAGGCACCTCGAATCCAGTCTTGGTTACGACCCTGATGGCGTCGTTAGGACATATACGAGCGCAGGCCCCTATGTATTCGCATTTGGATTCATCCCAAACCAGACCCTCTTCTGAGGCAGGTTTTGCTGGTCCCAATTCCACATCTAGATCGATTGCTTCTACTGGACATAGTTTTTCACACAATCCACAAGCTGCACATATTTCAGGGAGTTCCACGGTGAGTGTTGCTGGTTTAGCCTTGATGAAGTCTCCGGGACAGGATTCTACGCAGAGATTGCAGCCAATGCATGTTTCTTCGTCCAGTTCAAATTTGAGTATATCTTTGGAACGTTTTTCAGGTTTTTTACCGGATATGAATACTGCATTCCAAGGACAGGTCTGGGAACATACGCCACACTTGATACAAGTGTCCTCGTCTATTACTATTTTTTCACCGATTTCTGGAAGGGTGATGGCATTCACGGGACATTCATCCACGCACATTCCACAACCCACACAATCCGCGATAAATATGGGCCCAGTTATAACAAGATCGGTCTTTTTGGGTTCAATAACCCCTTCTACACCAATTACATCAACTGGACACACATCAACACATTGTTGGCACATGACACAGTATCCATGCAGGGGTATTTTCTGGATGGTGCCCTCATCTAATTTAAGAATTTGGGGAGGACACACCTCCACACAGTCCCCACACTCGTTGCACAAGTCGGGGTTGAAGACGATACGAGTCTGGGTGGTGCCAGCATCATCTACTGCCAGTTCATCGGTTTTAAGAGCCCCAGTGGGACAGATGTCCACACATTTAGGCTCTCCTCCGCAAACGTCACAGTAAATGACATCTGCAGGGGATACAGCTATGGCAGTAGTAGGACAAGCGCCTTCACAGGCTCCGCATCGAATACAGTCGTCCTTATTTACTACTATCATGTTTTTTCTCCATCAATTCAGATTTTTTTCACGAGGTGTCCTTCAGAGTCATAGACTTCAAGGGTAGCTAGTCTCATTTGACTGTCGATTTGGTGGGTTGCACAGGATAAACACGGATCGTAGGCCCTTATAACCATTTCCATCAAGTTGAATATCTTGTCGTCCACTTCAACACCAGGCTTTATATAATCTTTGGCTACTTTCTGAATACCCATCTCCATAGCAGGGTTGTTCTGTACCGTTGACACGACAATGTTGGCTTTGGTAACTTGACCATTTTCATCGCAGGAGTAGTGGTGAGTTAATGTACCCCTTGACGCCTCAACTATACCCACACCTTCACCAGCAGTTCTTTCCAGAGCTTCAGGGAATTTTTGTCCTGATAAGTCTCCTTCCAGAGCGTCTGCTGCACATTCTGCAGATGCTAAGATTTCTATGAGCCGGGCCCAGTGGTACAAGAGTGGTTCATGGGCGTATCCAAACGCTTTCCTGAACTCCTCCAATTCTGCTTGTGCTAATGGAGCAGCGGCAGGCATCTTGTCTGCTACGTTAATTCGAGATAAGGGACATACTCTATATACTCCATCTGGATATCCTAATTCTTTAATGTATGGGAATTTCAACCAGGAGTATGGTTTGACATGTTCGGCCATGTAATCCAAGTATTCAGTATTTTTGAATTCAGCGTACAATTTACCTTCTTTATCTTTCATACGCACTTTTCCATCGTACATATCCCACACGCCGTCTTTAACCAGGCCACAATGGTAGCTCTCAATGTAACCTAGAGTCTTGACCAGGTCCAAGTTTTCTTCGAAGATAGGTTTTGCCAAGTCTAAAGTAGCAACAGCCAGTTCAACATTCCTCTGAGCCTTTTTCAGGAGATCCTTCTGGGTTTCATCGTCCAGGCTGGTGGATATTCCACCCGGTGTGGATGAGGTGGGGTGTATAGGTCGTCCCCCTATAGCCTTTATTATGCTCAAAGCATTTTTTCGTAGTTCAATAGCTTGTAATGCCACATCCGGTGCGTCCTTTATGATCTGGAATACGTTCCTGGTTTTCCTGTCTTTACCGGCTATGAAGTCTGGTGCAGCCAGGAAGTAGAAATGCAGGGCGTGGGAGTGCATGGTGGAACCCCAGTTCATGATTTCCCTCATCCGATAGGCGGTGGGAAGAATTTCTTCAGATGAAAATCCAAATATCTCATCCACAGCCTTTGCAGCTGCCAGGTGGTGTTGCACGTCACAGATACCGCATATACGGGGTACAATTCTTGGTACTTCTTCAATATTTCGTCCTTGCAGGAATTTTTCGAATCCCCGGAATTCCATAACATGGAGCTTGGTGTCCTGGACGTTTCCGGCGTCGTCCAGATCCACAGTGATTTTTGCGTGTCCTTCAATACGGGTCACGGGTTCCATAGTTAATTTAACCATTATTTACCCTCCTTTTTCACTTTAGCGGGTACAAGAGCCGCAGGAAGTGTGTAAGTATAGAATGTGCCGACTACATCATCTAATTGGTCGGCGACCTCTTCAGGGTCTACTGTTTTATCCCTTTCTACTCCGAAGTCGGAACCAATGGCACTGATCATTTTGGCTCCCTGGTCTGTTACTTTAGGAGTGGGACCATAACATCCTCTGCACTGGATGCCTATGCTTGGACATTCAGCTCCGCAGAGGGAGATAGTAGCTGGACCGAGACATACCAATCCCTGGGGAACTAGACACATTTCTTCTTCTGGTTCTCCCAGTTCAAACTGGCGAAGGATCTTGTCCATGGCCATGCCTTCTGGTGGTTTTTCACGTGGGCAAACCTCACAGAGGTTGGTGCTGGGCAGTTCTATTGGTTCACCAGTTAACAGAGCCACTAATACTTGGGCTACTATATCTGATTTTGGTGGACAACCTGGTAAGGCTAGATCCACATCGATCACTTCCCCCAGTGGTCTTACCCTACTCTCTAGGTGAGGAATTTCCTCACTGGGTATGACATTATCCGGGTTGGGGGTGCTGGGTGAATTCAGGTAAGCTTCCTGTATAAGATCCTCGGGTGCGTGTAGGTTTCCCAGACCGGGAATTCCACCGTAAGCTGCACAAGTTCCGTAGGCAATTACGATTTTAGCCTTTTTACGAAGCATCTCAGCCAATTCTCGGTTTTCGTCGTTTCGGATTCCGCCTTCAATAATAATTGCATCCAGATCATCTGGAACTTCATCGTACTTGACGTCCATGAGAACCGGGGTGAATTCTATGTCCGCCAGGCCCATCACATCTATGATGGCCTCGTGGATGTCAGCGAAGGCCAGGTGGCAACCGGAGCAACCACTGAGCCACATTGTTGCTATTTTTGCTTTTTCCGTCATTTTATGCCTCCACTTCTTCTGCTTCTAACTGAGCTTTTAGTGGGGATGGACCCAAGCCTTGTATTCGGTCAACCATCATTTTAACAGTATCTGCGAATTTTTCGCCTTCAGATGCAGAGATCCAGTCGTGGTGAATCCTTTCCCTTCCGATTCCTAGATCATCTGCTAGTTTGTATATAATTCTCATTCTGCGGTCTAGTTTGTAGTTTCCTGCATCGTAGTGGCAGTCTCCGTGGTGGCAGCCTGCGACGATAACTCCGTCAGCTCCTTCCCTGAATGCCTTAAGAACGAACTGAGGTTCGATTCTTCCAGAACACATTACCCTTATAACCCTTACATTTGGAGGATACTGCATCCTTGCGGTTCCAGCGGTATCAGCTCCACCGTAGGAGCACCAGTTACAACAAAACATCACAATCTTCACATCATCCTCAGCCATATGGCTTCCTCCTTGATTTATTGTGTACCTATTGTACGTATATGAGTTAAGATATAGTTATTATAAAGCTTACTTAGAAAATCAATTCGAAAAATATATATGTACGAATACGTAGGAGTTTTTTATTATTACCACCCGGGGTGTGAGATATATTACTTACTTCTTATATCTTAACATGTGACTAGTTGACTATTTATGGTTTTTTGTCTTAAGCACCAATTATTCCCATAAGCCAGAAATACAGTCAGAAATATGTTTAACAGTTTTGTTGAAGTTTAAATATGATTTAGAAGCCTATAAAAAGGAACTGTCAGTGTTTATTTATTTTTAATCTTATATTCTATATTAATATGATTAACAAACAGTTTATATTCAAAAAATGGCCCTTATTTTTGATAAACACCTTTATTCTTGATTTTCTCCTTTTTAGTTATTTATTTATGCCAATACCTCAATAAAACCTAGTACTGATTGGGCGTTGCTGAACCCCTGATCGGTCCATAAAAAATGACCAGAGAGGTGGTTAAACTTGTTACTTCAAATAACCGACCTGGCAGTAGAAGTAAATAATAAAGAAATTCTTAGTGATGTAGACCTTTATATTGGCAAAGGAGAGACTCACGTTCTTTTAGGTCCTAACGGGTCTGGTAAAAGTACCCTTTTTATGACTCTTCTTGGATTCCCCAAGTACAAAATTACCCGGGGAGAAATAATCTTCAAAGGAGAGGATGTGACCCACCTATCAACTACTCATCGAGTTAAAATGGGGATGGGAGTGAGTTTCCAAAACCCGCCTGCAATACGGGGAGTTAAACTAGGTGATTTACTTAAAATCGAACATGGTAGTGGTGAAGATGCGGATTTAAACCCTGAAATAATGGAAATGGTCAATACACTCAAATTTAATGAACATTTTCTGGAAAGAGATGTTAACTTAGGCTTTTCCGGTGGAGAGGTGAAAAGATCCGAGATACTGCAATTACTTGCCCAGGAGCCTGACTTCATAATGTTCGATGAACCTGACTCTGGGGTAGACATCGAAAACGTGGAACTCCTGGCCGAGAAGATTAACATCCTCCTGGATAAGGACAAAAAACCCGGCCTCCGGGAAAAATCAGGCCTCTTAATCACCCACTTGGGTTATATTCTCAACTTCGTAAGTGCAGATACTGCACACGTCCTGTTAGATGGTCGAATAGCTTGTTCAGGAAATCCAAACGAGATAATTGAAGACATTCGAAAAGAAGGATTCAAGGGGTGCGTAGAATGCTGCGGGATGCATTAAAGAAAGCAGGGAAAGCCAAAGAGAAAAAAGCAGCCCTGGGAGAAGACATCAACATAGAAGAATTTGAAAAAGAAGAATCCGATGAACACGAAACAGTTGAATCACTGGATCAGTTACCTGGGAAGTACCAGGAAAAGATGTTGAAAGTGGGTGTAGATCCAGTATCAGAAGATCGTGGAGGTTCATTTATGATGATGGACCAAAGCGGAATTTTAGCAGAATCTCGTTCAGAATCCATAGAACTTTTAAACATCAAAGATGCCCTCGAGAAATACAGTTGGTTATCTGACTACATGTGGAAAGCTATTGATGTTGACACCGACAAATATACAGCTGAAACTGCCCTAGGAGAACTGGGAGGATTTTTCATTCGAGCACTTCCTGGAGCTAGGACTGTTTTTCCCATCCAGGCCTGTATGTTTATTGGAGATGAAAGACTCGCCCAAACCGTCCACAATATAGTGATTGCAGAAGAAGGATCAGAAATACACATGATCACTGGATGTGCCACCGGCGAAGATGTCTCTTCTGCCCTACACATTGGAGTATCAGAGTTTTACATTAAAAAAGATGCCAAAATAAGTTACACCATGGTTCATAATTGGGGCGAACAGGTTGAAGTTCGGCCGCGCACTTCAGTTGTGTTGGATGACAATGCTACCTATATCAACAACTACATTCTCACCAGCCCTGTTAAAACTATACAATCCTATCCTACCGCTTATTGTAAGGGCCAAAATTCAAAAGTTGTATTCCAATCCATATTAGGTGGACAAAAAGACTCAGTTCTTGATTTAGGTTCCAGAGTGATCCTGGAAGGGCGTGGTTCCAGTGCAGAGATGATTTCAAGAGCAGTGTCCAAGGACCGGTCCCAGATATATTCTCGTGGTCATCTGGCCGGTAGAGTCCGAAACTCTAAGGGACATTTAGAATGCCATGGACTGGTTTTATCAGATGATTCTATGATTTACGCGGTTCCTGAACTGGAGGGCAGTGCAGTGGACTTAGAATTATCCCACGAAGCAGCTGTAGGTAAAATCGCAGAAGAAGAAGTGCTTTATCTTACTTCCAGGGGTTTGACAGAGGAAGAGGCAGCCAGTATGATAGTTCGTGGTTTCCTTAGTATGGATATCACTGGATTACCACCAGAACTGGCTTCTGAAACCAAGCGCATGATTGATATGAGTCTGAAAGGAATGTGATGGCCTTCCTTTCTCTCTCATTTCTTTCACCATTTTTTTCATATACTACGAAACTTGTTTTTACCAATATTTTTTGAAAAATTATTATAGGAGTCCTACTAAAACATACATTAGGTGATTTGAACATGTACCTTGCTGGAGAAGCACTTGTAGGAGATGGAGCAGAAGTGTCCCATATCGACCTTCTGATTGGAGATAAAGAGGGGCCAGTCGGCCAAGCCTTTGCCAATGCCCTTGCAAATCAGGTGGAAAAGCACACCCCCCTTTTTGCTGTAGTTACTCCCAATCTGGTGGCTAAGCCCATAACCATGCTATTGCCCAAGGTGAGTATCAGAGACTTAGACGATGCCACTAAAATATTCGGACCCGCCCAGAAAGCCGTGGCCATGGCAGTGGTGGACTCAGTAGAGGAGGGAATAATACCTAAAGAGATGGTTGAAGATATTTGTATACTCTGTGGTGTCTTCATTCATCCTCAAGCCCAAGATGCGGATAAAATCTATGAATACAACTATCAAGCCACAAGAATCTCCATTAAAAGGGCATTCGCAAGTGAACCAGATATCAATGAGATTATTGAGAAAAAGAACTTAGAGGGACACCCTTTTTATAAGTAAGTCCCTTATTAATTTTTTTTTAAGACTAGAAAAATAGTTAATATTTTTGTGGGACCATTATTCAGAGATTATGATAAATTCTCCCACCTTTTCCACCTTGCCGAATGGTACTAAGAGGTTGTCACCCTTCTTTTTAGCCCCTTTAACCTGTACATTTCGCCCTTTATCAACTTTAATTACCACGTCGGTTATTTTACCGGTACGATCATTTACTATGAGCTCTTCCAGCTCACCTAAGATACGGGCATTATTGGTAGCTACTTGATAACCCTTAATCTCGCTCCATACCTTTTCTTCCCCTTTTATGAGTTTCCGTTCTGGTTCAACCATAAACATCACCTGCATGAGTTCATCCACAGTCTTTCTAGGGATATTATGTCCTCGGGGGTATTAATATTTAAGGCTACTTCTAATTTGCCGAGGACCAGAAGCTCCTCATCTTGTTCTGTATTTTTTCCCCTTAATATATTTAATCCAGATGGTACCAGATTTTCCCAGACCATACTGGGCTGAAGACAGTGTTTATAGAAAATTTCCACCGGAACCATCACTGAGAGGGCCGATTTTTTGCATCCATGATAATGATGGATGACCTCATCAACTACCTCCCCAGTGAGAAGGGGCAAGTCAGCTGCGACGGTGAGGATGATTTTATCTAGAAGTTCTGGCCTAGAAAGTATGAAAGCCATATCCTCCACATAGCCTCGGCCAGGAGTATCTATATTGGTTAATTTCTTGTTTTTTGCCCACTGTGCGGTTTGGGGGCTGTGAACACTGGTGGCCACCAGGATTGTTTCAACTTTTTTAGAAGATAAAAGAGCATTTACCACACTCTCAATTAGTGGTTGACCCCTTACTTTAAGAAGGGGTTTCTCCTGGTTTGACCGTAATCTGGTGCCCTTTCCACCAGCCATTATCACTGCAACAACCATGGATTCCCTCTTAGATTCTTGATTGAAGCTAGGCCTGAATGGTTATAGAATTTTTGGATCATATTCCATTAATGCAGGTGCTTCAGATACCCTTCTGCTGTAGTCTTCGGCGTTGTCCGAGAATACATGGGCCGCCTTGTCTACCACCCAGGGGTATCTTGGTGGTTCCCATGGAATTCATGCAACGAGCCATTACTGCGGCCCCTAAAGCCAGGGCATCAGATACAAACAACACGTCTTTGAAATAGGGTTTAGCATATTCCATGACGAATTCTGGTTTCCGGCCAGTGATACCAGCACGGCCAGTAATGCCTAAAACAGAACCCTCTTCTATGACATTCTCTTCTACTGCCTCTTTAATTAACCTCTTAACTACCAGGGCACTTACATGGTCCAGGGTGGCAAAAATGGTGTGAATTCCTGCTTCTCCATATATCCTATGACCGACTTTAGTCAATTCTGGAAGCTTATCACCGTTGACCCCCACATCACAGCCGATAAGTGTAGTTCCAGCACTGTAGGCCGCATCAGGATCTACAGGGACGGTTCCAAAACGATCCCTGTTTTTTGGTACCTTCCTGATATCCACGTGTTCATGTATCTCCTTTGCGTATTCCAGGGCTGCTTTCCAGTCTGCTTTTTTCAGTATGTCCCGGGAGTACAGATCCAGGGCTGCTCCTCCTCGTTTATCAACTTTCTCTGTTCCCCGGATAACTGCGTCTGAAATGGCTCCAGACAGTCCACAGAAGTTTCCTATGGTTCGGGCATATGGCTGATCATTATTGACTATACGGCCAGCTAAGGTTGTTCCGAAGTCCATAGATACACAGGGGTTTCTGAAATCTATTTCTGTCCACTTCGCTCCTGCTTTTATACCCGCAGTTACCAGTTCTCCCTCCATCTCGTTAGCCACTACTGAACGACCCGTGGGTGGTATAACGCTTACTACAGCCCCATCGAACATCACCTTATCCAGTAACGTGAATTCCCGTAGTTTTTTAGGTAAAGCCTCTTTTGATATGGCTGGAGACATCTTACGTGGTGGTATTCCAGCATCCAGACATCCATCTGCCAGGGCTATGATCAGCTCCCCCACTTCTTCTAGGGATGCGAAACCAGCAGTTACTCCAGTTGATCGGACCACAAAATCTAAATCCTTTTCTATATCAATGTTAGAACGTTTAATGGACTCCAATATGGTATCCCGTACCATTTCGGATACAGATTCTCTGGTGAGTTCTATATGCCAGACTGTCTCTCCAAATACCTTTTCACCCTTCTTGGGAGGCCTAATATCCCTGGTCATCTTCACTGTCTTGTCCAGGAGGTAGGTGCGACAGGTGTTAAGGTTGGTGGCAGTTAAGATGCACTTAGTGGTGGTGTTTCCAAGTTCCACCGAGGCAACGATGTAGTAGACATCCGGGCTCAGGGAGGTTCCGTAACCCTGGCCCACCGCTTTCTTGGTAAAGGTGGCCATCTTAGCGTCTTCTATGGTAATGTACTTACTTTTTGCCATAACTGGTTTGGGACCTATACCTAGAATTTTCTTAAAAAGTGACAAAATAATCCCCTCCTTATATGAAGTCTCCAGATTAGGATTTATTTAAAATAGTTATAAATCTTGTGAAAAAAAGTTGCCCCTCTAAATTGAATATAAAATTAAAAAAGTGTTCTACAAAACATTTCATGTCGTTTTCACCAGTAAGATAGTGCAAGGAGTTGAGTGAACAACTTTTTCAGAAACACTTCCTAAAAGCCTCTTATCAACAATGTTTTTACCGGTTCCCAGTATTATTAGATCTACTCCTTCAAGCTCTGCAGTTTTAACAATTTCTTCGGCTGGATCTCCTTCGGCTAGGATTTTTTTAAACTTTATTTCTTGGCAACCTGGAGCTTCGAAGATTTTTTCCATCTTCTTTAGTATTTCCCGACCCTTAGCCCTCAATTCAGTGATCATCATTTCCTTAACTTTTTTTGGTGTTAAAAATGGTACCGAAGTTTCAACTACGTATATACCAATTACTTCTATTTTTCTGTTCTCCAGAAGGTCTAGGGTGTGTTCCATGATCTCGTCCATATATTCACCCATGGTTGCAACTAAAATCTTTTCGTACATATCTATCGCCCCTTTTTTTTAGCTATTCTATCAATTTATAAAAAGCAATCTAGTCACAATATATGCTATGTAAAAGGCAACCAGTATAATTCCTTTTATTCTAGTCAGCTTCATGCCCTGTTTTATAAGAACTAAAAGGAGAATGGTTATTAAAACCATAACCGGGGCGTTGAAATATATGGTTGAAGGATCTACCGGAATTTGAACTATTATTGAAGGAATTCCCAGACCAATTAGTATGTTGAAGATGTTGCTACCAAAAACTGTGCCTATGGCCAAGCTGTTTAATCCTTTACGAGCAGAGGTTAAAACTGTAAAGAACTCGGGGGTAGTGGTACCAAATGCCAACAATATTCCTGCCAATCCTGCAGATATATTCGCTATAGCTGATAACTCTACTGTACAGTACACAATGATCCGGCACCCCACCGCTAATCCAATCAGGCCAAGAACCGCCCAAAAAATCGATTTCTTGGACAGAATCCTTTTTTTATCCTTTAAATCTACATAAGTATCCTCTTTTTCTGGACTGGTATGATTTTTATGAGCCCTGATCAACACCCAGAAATATATGATGTACATGGCGATTAAAACAATACCCAGGACCCGAGAAATGTTTCCTAAGAAGTATATTGAAACAGCTAGAACCACCGCTGTTAAAAGTGTCATTAAGCCATCTCTATGCAATTCTTCTTTTTGAGCGGTTAATACTCCTGTTACTATGGTAGATATACCTAATATACCCCCAATATTCCAGATATTGGCCCCAACAGCTACACCTACACCAATGTCTGGGTTTCCAGTTAGAATGGCCATCATTGCTGAACCAAATTCTGGTAAAGAGGTACCAACTGCCGAAGCTGTAACTCCTAGAATTATTTCAGATATTCCCAGATTAGTCCCAATCTCCACTATGTTGTCCACAAAAATGTCGGCTGATTTGATGACCAGAGCCAGTGATGCTGCTAAACCACCTATGAACAGTAAAAGTTGTAACAAATTATCACTTGAAAATAGTTTTTTTTTAATTTTATGTGCTCAGTATATTTTATTTCCATATTTTAATAATTTGATATTATTTTATGTGATATAAAAACCTATCCACTTATTTTAAGTTTTTTAAATAGCTGAGAAATAATTTTCCAACAATAGAATTAGAATGACTTGTTTAAAACAAATAGAAAAAAATGAAAATTCTAAGGCGAATAATCCGCCTTAGAGGAGTTTGAAGAAGGGGTGTTCTTCGTCTGGCTCGGTTCCAATGTCTTTGGCAGCTTCTGCTATGAATATATCAGCCATACCACATGCTGGGAACGCCATCTGGGAGTTTTCGATGGGCCCGAATAGTACGAAGTCCCCTCCCACTGTTTGTTGGATTAGGTTGGATCCTACGTCACAAACTGGCCATGCTTCGGGATGATCTTTTTTGTATCCTCGTAGCCAGTCCCATGCAGATGGCACGTTGTGAATTCCACTCCCCACTGGTAATCCCCATTTGCTTTTAACAGCATAGGATGTTCGGAGAGCAGGACCTGCACCCTGACCCAATGGAGTTATAGCCACATCCATGAATGGTTTGGTTATTCCACAGCCTTCAGCCATTTCCATAAGTCCTTGATCCAAGACGCTTCCACCACTTTCCCAGATGTTGATTTTACCTTCTACTCCAGGTTCCATGGGGTTGAACCCCAGAACTATGGACGCGGAAATGTCGGTTTCTGCAACAGCAGCCAGTTCATCTGCTTCGGATGCCATGTTTATGGAGTTGTAGATAGCTCTTTCAGCAATACCTACTTCATCGGCGTACTTAGCACCATCAACTTTAGCCTGGGCTGCAGTTGAGTCAATCATGAATGGTGCGTCAGTTACTTCTCCCACAAATTCCAAGTATTTGACCATAGCTTCGGGTGTTGCACCGAAGGTCTGGACGATACATGGGTTTCCAGTGACATCCTGCATTTCTTCCATGGATTTTATCAGGGCTTCTGCTTTGTCTTTATCGAAGACTCCTGCTTTTTCATCTTCTATAATTTTGTGTCCACCATAAAATATGGTTCCGGCTAAAACGGTTGGATATTCACCTGGTTGTCCTCCTACTTTGACACCGGCTACATCCAAAACCACTTGTTCCTTATCAAACCTTATCATACGTAAACCTCCTTACTATTAGATTCCACCAAAGGCAGATAGGATCGCTCCTACCTTCACCACGTTGAAAGCAACAAACAGGATTATTAGTCCTATTACAATTCCATATAAAATACCAATATCCCTGCCTATTTGCTGACCCATTCTCTGAGATATTTCACCCCAGGTGAACTCAACCTTTTCATCCATCTCGTCTAATCGATCATTGGCCTTGTTGAACTCATCTGCGGGAACTATGGGACGTGCAATAACAGTTTTTTCTTCTTCAGCCATTTTATCAAGCCCCACTAACAGACATTAAAACCCATATGACTGGAATACCTACCAAGAGAAGTGCTAGGATGAATCCCAGAGCCATACCGTAAATTCGGGTGGCAATGAGACCAGAAAACAGTCTCTGATCTCTACCAATCAGTTGGGTTCGGTACTTTACATCTGCTGCTACTTTACGTATGCCTCTAATATTAGGTTTATTTGATATTAACATCTAAAAACCCCCTATTGTAAGAGCAGTATGGTTCCAAGAGTCAGGATGAAGATCATACCAATCATGATTCCCTGGACTTTACCAGAATACATACCTGCGGATATCCTCTGCAAACTACCAATGGATTTTACTTGGGTTTGGATACTACGCATTCTTGCATCTATTAAAGCAGTTTCAGGAGTTACTGGTGGTATTTCTTCACCTTCTTCCTCTTCTCCGCCACCCTCTTCGACTTCTATGACCATTGCTTCTTCTTCGAATGCACCGGGGTCTTTTTCGATACATTCTTTGATTTTGGATTGTATAGCTGCGGCGTCTTCCACGTCGATGATGCTGATTATTTCCATTTGTTGCTGGAATCTTTCGATTCCTTCGTCGGGAATGTTCTCGATGAAGGGAATTGCTCCGGTGGCATCGATTATTTTCCTTTTATCGGGGTCAACACCGTTGGCGTGGAGTGCTTCTATACTTTGTCCTGTGATGTGGCCTTGCACTTCAGATCCGCACAGTACCAGGAATCTGATGTTGGGGTTTGAAATTAGGTTGGCGAGCATTTTCTCGATCCCCAGGTTTTCAGTTTTACAGGGCCCGGCGATTGCAGCTCCGGCGTCTACTGGTATTTGTTCTATGTGCGAAGCCAGTGTAGTAGCTGCAACAGGGCTTTCTGGGTCACCTACTACGTAGTCCCCGTTTATTACAGGCCATCCTTCTGCTGGTGCTTTCTTATCAGCCAACTTTAACACCTCCTATAACAATAGGGCCAGCAGTAGTACTAACCCTAAGATGAATCCGTAAACCATGTTGGTTAGCTTACCAGCGGTAAGGTACACACCTTCCCTTCCAGGGTAAGAACCTTCAGACACTGTAGTTGGATCCAGGGCTGTGTATAAGTCTTCTACTGCAACCTCTAATACATCTAATTGTTCGTTTACTCCGTCCATAGATACGATAACGACATCACGGCCTAAGGCCGCCCCTATCATACCAGTGGTGGGGTCTAAAGTTAGGTTCATTTCAGGAACTACTTTGACTAATGGTAACATTTCCATTTCTATTCCTCCTAGTGTTCCTCCTCTTTAGGCCACATACCAGACCATTGGACAGATGCAGCTTCTTCATTTGATGCCTGTATAAATGCGTTCATGGATATGAACCAGGCGATGGCACCAAGAACAGCTATTACCCACCATGCTTTGGAGGATCCTATACCGAGTAAGCCAGTAACTGCCATTGCCATGAACCCAGTGGCTGAAGCCAGTTTAAGGGTTCTGACCCGGTTTTCCTGCGGTCCTAAGCAAGCGTTGAATGGGTGCTGTATAGCCATGGTGTTCATGATGAATAGCACACCAATGATTCCAGTGGAAATTACGCTGGCCAGTATAGCTGGCATAAAGTAACTTCCGGCAATTGTGGCTGAAAATCCGAGTACAGATATGGCAGCTGCACCAGAGAGCTCCATGGTACATGTAACCAGTACAGGTATTTTCATTCCAATTACTTTAGTACCAAGCAGAGCCACCACTCCGCCCAATATGACGGCTATGATTACTCCCAGCAAAGGTGCTAATATAGCATAGGCCGTGCCTACAAAAATACCACCGGCTAAACCGGCTATCACGCCTATGACTCCTATAGCCAGGGACATGTATCCAATGGATGGTACTCCAGTACCTAAACCATAACTTGCCACTCTTGCAATGGCGTCTGCACCCCAAATAATGGCACAAACAGCTCCTAATGCGGCCAGAAGTGGTCCAATTACTGGGTCAATGGGGGTAGCATAAATACCAACTAGTCCACCCACTACTCCCAGGGCCATAACTTGCTTGGCGTCTACAGCGGACTCTCCGCCGCCACCTGCTGCAACTGACATTAGAAGACACCTCCTTTAAGTAGTAATACTCCGATTAATCCCGTGACCAGGGATGCAACTAAACATGCTAAAAGTCCTTTCGGGATTCTTTTGAATTTGGGATCGTGGAATCCTTCAATGGTACCTCCTATGTTATAGGAAGCAATAACTGCGTTAATAAAGAACACGCCTAATGCGAATATTCCTGCGACCATGGCTGCGGCAATTGAAGTACTTCCACCGATCAGTGGAATGTAAGCTGGTAAAGTGACCAACGATTCATAGACAGCCCAGTAAATCAGGCCTCCGCCGATTCCACCTAAAATTGCTCCGATGACTCCACTGACGAAACACACAGTTGGAATTCCGTGTCCTTCAGTACCAGGAGTTACGTATTTTTCTTGCGGTAATTTTGTTATGGGGTCAGTGTTTACTTTTGCAGATACTGGCACACAGCCCACACCATAAACATATACCCAGTTACCTACCAGCATGGTTACAGATATCATTAAAGCGGCACCACCTGCCCCAGCTGCTAATATAAGCCAGAGAGGTTGTCCAGTCATGGCTGCAGCGGTGATGAGTCCAGTCATACCACTACCGGCAGCCAGCATGGCTGTACCAGTTCCCACACCGGTTGCTGTAGCTATAGCTGCTGGAGCACCACCCACTGGTATGAAGTGCACTCCTCCACCAACAAGGGCCCCGCCTACAGTTACAGCAGCGATCATTAATAATGGGTCCATCATAAAACCTCCTTACTCCTTATATGGTCCGAATTTGTTTCTGGCAAATACTTCGATTCGGTTGTTGATGTAGATCAGTAGTAAGATTATCACGAAAGATGCGACTATTCCTCCAGCTGATCCAAATACAATGGTGACCCAGAAGCTTAGGAATACTATTAGTCCAAATGCGAAACCGGTTACTGGTCCTCCAAATTTAGCACAGAAGTATACAACATCCATCGAGTTTCTGGGACCTAGCTCCGATTGCCGGGTGATATCACCGTGAATAGCAACGGGGATACCCCCACCGAATGGATACTGCTGGTATTCTCTTTCAGCACCATAGTGAACATCTCCAGTTGATGAACCAATAGCTCCGATGGTTATTCCCCATAATACTGCGAGGAATGGCAGTGCGAATGGGTGAGCGAAACCGGGTATTTGTAAAGTCATCAGGTATGATAATCCTACTATACAGAACGTTGTGATGAATCCGTGACCAGCAATGGGTCCCAAATGCTGGACAACAACATCCAGGAACAGTGGTTGATTAAATTGAGATTGACTCACTATCCTTCCCAAGTGGGATGAAGTAGCGAAAGTGGCGTGAACCAAAGCTGCTATGGCTGCTCCTGATGCAATAGACATTATGACAGGTAAGCTGAGTGAATTCATTAGAACAAAAGCAACGCCACCAGCTATACCCGCCCATGTACCCATGGAGACGGGTTCGCCTGAGACAGCCTTGTTGAACATTCTGTGTAAGTTACCCATCTGGGGTGCCAGTTGTACCTGAGAGTTGGGGTTACTCTGTGAACCAACATCGGATTCCAGGTCTTCTGCAGCACCAGCGATGGTAGCAGCTGCACCCATAAGAGCAACAACACCTAATCCTGCTATCATAGCCTCCATATAATTCCTCCTCTAATTTTTTAAATAAATAAAAAAAATAGGTGTTTGCGTAACACCTATTTTGCTGGGCTAATTAAAGCTCTTTCACCGTCTGGTTCGAATTCTCGTAGAGCACCTTTGGCAAATTCAGCCCTCACTTCGGAGTAGTCGAAGGTCAGGTTGTCGTCGGCAAAGGCGATTTTAACCAGTGGGTTAAGTACAAAGGCGTCTCCACGGGCGGCGTGTGCAGCCTGAGAGATACCGGCGTATTCTCCTTGGTGACCCACGTTCATGGCGTAGTTGGGGTAGTTGGCTCCCCTCAGTTCCAGTGGCAATCCTTCGTCTCCACGGATGGAGAATACGTTGGAAGCACCACACTGGTCCTGCAGGTCGTATCCGTAGAATCCGAGCCTGGAGTGCTGTTCTTTGTGCAGGTACATAGACAGGTACCATCCACTCAGAGCAGTCTGGGCGTTTCCAGTGGCGTAACCAGTGGAACAACCGGATGCCGCAGCACAGATAGCAGCTCTCTGGGATCCACCGAACTGGTCCTCTAAGAGTGCGGGGTATTCTTCGTACTGTTCGAGACCGTAGAATGTTACTTCAGATGCTACGTCCAGCACGGTGTCCATGTTGTTAGGTGCCGATGCTATACCGAACTTGTCTTCGACGTATTCTTTACCGAAGTAACAGTAGTCGTCAAGGATGTTGTCGGTGTAAGCAGCGGTTGCGTATTGGGTGAATCCAACACCACCAGACATGTAGGAACCTAGCCAGATCTGGTCGTACAGCATGGCACCGGAAGCCACCACGTCCAGGGATACTCGGACTGGGTCTTCGTAGTACTTACGGGAGGACTGACAAATGTCAGCTAAGAATCCGAAGGCAATACCTCCAGGTTCGTTTTCCCCACGAGCACGTCGAACAGGTAGGTAAGTACCCATGTGGATAACTGCTGCGTGTTTAGCTGCGTATGCGAAGTCACCAGTTGCGGCTTCCCCGGCAGCTTGTTTGTAGGCAGAAATCATGGACATACCGATCTGCATAGCTGACCATCGGGAGGTGGTACCTCCGTCACAGGTACGGGATACTATGGTTGGTATGCGTACTGCCTGCCACATACTGTCCCCAACTTCAGCTTTGAGTTGTTCAGCTTGGTGTTCTGGGAACATTTTGTTGATGTCAATGACGTAGGCAGGGTCGATTTCATCTGCGATTTCATCGTTACCAGTGAAGATTTTCACGTAACTGTCAGCCACCAGTGTTGGGTGGGTTTCCACCATGTGTTCTTGGACAACTGCAGCACCAGGCATAGCGTGGTTCACAGTTTCCAGGTAGTGGGTGATGGTTTCTGGGGTAACTTCTTTACCTAACCTTTTTTCTATAACGTTGTGGGCTGAATCTAACCCCACAATAACGGTCCTTCGGATATCGTCCCAGAATTGCTGCATGGCAGCGTTGTTGACGAAGTGAAGGTCGTCACCTTCCACGAAGGTGTCGGTGGTAGAAACTTGGTAAGGCATGAGGACCCTTTGACCCAGTGGAGTACCCACGTCAGGGTCGTATTGAGGAATTCCACGTTTTTTAGCCACTTCTTTACCGGCGGCCACGAATTCCCTTTTCCTCTCAGACTGTTGCCATCCTCCATATTTGTAGAAGGATGTCTTCGTTTCTTCAGGAGCTTCTTCGAATTTTTCTTTCAATGCTCTTATAAACATCTTATCGGCCATAATCATACACCTCCTGATTATTCAGGACTGTAACCAGCCTCGGATCGGACCACGTGTATTCGGTGCAGTATTTCCACTGCATCCTTGTCGTCTCGATATGCTTCACCATCTTTTCGGTAGATGGTGGTTTTTTCTTTGAGGGTGGCTTCATCCAGTGGTTCTCCCAGTACTACGGGTTCGTCCAGCTCGTCTCCGATCTGATTTTTGACTGCTTCCACTTTACCGGTGTCTTTGTTTAAGATCAGCCTTCGCAGCATGTCAAACATCATACCGTCTTCGTCTAACCGGAGTGAGTGACCGTGTACAGTTTTACCCCTGATACCACTTCTGGCTGGGTCGAAATATTCGGTTTCCAGCAAGTATTTGGAGTATTTTTCCAGGTCTCTTTCTCTGGTTTCAATAATTTGCCGTCCGGATAGGGTACCAGCGTCGGCTCCACGGAACCTGCACAGGTAGGATCTGGATCTTAAGAATGGCTGAGCTGGGGCAAAGTACATGGAGTCTGTGAACTGAATGTATCGTACCCGGTCTCCTGCTTTTGCACCATCAAGTGGCACTACCATTTCACGAATAGCGTCGTCTGGTTCATCCATCTCTTCTAGTGGTGGGTGTACACTTGGGTATTCTTCACCGGGAGCCCGGTGCCCCAGGATGTTCACCACATCCTCGTCTGAGATTTCCCTGAGCTTTTCTAGTTCGTAGTCAGGGTCACTAAAATTTCTTCGGTTTTGAGCAACCTTAGTTGTTCCAGGATAATATTGTGCCATATCATGCACCTCCTAATGCTAATCTCACCTTTTTTATAATCTCATCCAATTTTTCTTGGGGACAAGTTTCTCCTCTTATAACTCCGCTTACTATGTCCACAATTTCACCTTTGGTATTGGGTTCTTCGGGCATAACAGCCTTAGTTTTGACACCGATTTTTGCAAAATCTTCAAAGTCCACCGGGTATTCACAGATGATTACACAGGGCCTGTCAACGTGCCTGAGGATCAGGCGGGCCTTGTAAGTAATATGGTGTTTAACCCCTCCCAGATGCACTACGATCACTTTGAATCTTTTGATCTGTTCTTCTTCCTTCACCGTTAGCCCCATAAGGCTTCCGGCTCCAGCAGTAGGTGCATCCTGTGGTACTCCAGCCCCGGCGTTAAGTACCAGCGTGCTGGTAAGTATGTTAGCTTCCCGCAGGGCAAAAGTTATTTCACAAACTGGCTTGGTAATATGTCTCCTTCCAGGGGACATGGCTATTGCCAGAACCTCATTTCCACACTCGGCAAAAGTACCGCGCTGCGCTATTCCGCCTCCTTCACCCATTCCCATGGTTTCTCTGCAGTCAACAACGTGGGTGCATTTGCCAATCATGTTCAATCTTTCCTCTTGATTACGGTGGCTCTTTCACTGAGTTTAGCGTTCTGATCAGTTAAGCCGATCATCTCTTCGGGTATCTGATCCAGGCCAGCGTACTTGATATCGTCGGTTACTGTTTTTTCCTTCCGGATGAAGGTTCCCACGTAAATGTTGAAACCAAAGGGCAGGTAATTTTCGCATATCGCTCGTACTTCGTCGATAGTTTCTTCTTCATCGATTTCAAGAAGTATTCTACCGGTTTGTACCTGTAGTTGTAGTTTTTCGCCTTGGATGGTTATGGTACGATCTGAGCTTCCTGCCTCTTCCGGTGGAAGTCTTGGTCCGTGCACCACCATCCTCTTTACTCCGTCCATCACTTCCAGTTCGTTTAGCAACTGTTCTGTGGTTTCAGGGTTTAATAGTCGGTGTGGAAATATTTCGATGTCCATTTAACTCGTAGCCCCCAATTGGATTAGATTTGGTCTTTTATGTCTACTGCGGCCTCCACCACATATTTTAGTGGTTCTCGGAATTCGTCCACTTGACTGTACACTTCTTTGATTAGTCCGGAGGTTGCTTCAGGTGAGAACATCTGAGTCCCGGCGTCTAATGCCATGGCTGCGGCCACACATGGGATGGCGAAACCTTTACTGTGTCGGGTCACGATGTGGTTACCATTGAATATACCAGGACCTCCACCACCATAGATAGAGTGGCTGAAGAAGGAGAATCCTACAGCTACACCTTCGGCTCGGCCGAAGTCTACGCTTGGTAATCCAGTTGCGAATTCAAGAATGTCGTTGAAGTACAGAATGGTTGAGGATACACCTTGTGCAGCACGGGCAGCACCTTGGTTGACCATGGTAGCAGCTATTAATCCCGCAGCGGCGTATGCATTCCATTTAGCTAAGTCGTCGGTTTTGTAGACTTTGAAACCGTTTAATTCTTTTTCGACACCAACAACTCCGTCAGCTGCAGATCTTTCCACCAGGTCGTTGATAACGGATCCTACAGTTCCTTCGGCACCGTTGTCTTTAACTAGGTCAAACACTAGGTTATCTGCGTTCATACCTTGGTAAGCCAGTCCGAGAAGGTGCATTCTTTCGAATTTACCTACTGCGTCTCCCATTTCAAACATTGCAGATTGTTCCAGGATGCTGGATAGAGCAGATGTTTGCATGGTGTTCTTTAAGGTAGCGGCTACTACGTGGTTTACCATGATGTTACGTAGAGCGTATCCAGGGCCTTCCAGTTTCTGTGGTAAGTCCAGCATGGTGGCAATGTTTCCACCCATATATTCCACAGATTGTGGATATCGTCCTAAGATGGCTGCTTTCACCATGTTGGCGTCGTACATGTTGACGTCACAGACATCAATTATGGCTTGTATAAATGCTGAAGCAGTTACCAGTGGTGCAGCTGAATATTCAGCGGCTGCTTCGAACCTTGAGTCTGGTATTTGCACCAGAGCCCTTTTTCCGCCGGCTAGTAGATCGACAGTGGTGTTGTCACCTTCATCTACTTGGATCATTTCCTTGGCTTTGGCTGCAATAGCGTCTGCATTGCCTACAATATCCAGATCCATTTCTCGACCCAGTATTTTACATGCTGGTCCGCCGACTTTTGCAGTCTTTAAAGCGTTTTCTGTACCTTCCAGGTTTACAGCTACAGTCCTTTTAACACCTTGCACAATTCTTTTGATGGCAGGGTTTTTCAACGGACTGAGGGCCTCTATAGGTACTTGTTCTTCAACAAGGTTGCCTCTGTCGTCGTACAAGTCGACCTTATCTTCAAACTTTGCCATTATTTCCCTCCTACAGATTCTTGTATACTAATTCTTCGTGCCAAATCGAAAGAAAAGTAGAAAAAAAACTACTAATCCCGGGTTAAAACCCTCTTTGGTACAATTTAGTATACGAACCTCATTTTCTCCCATGTATATTATTAAAGTTTCTTTTTGATTCAAGTAGAAAGATTTATATGTAGACCAGTGGTAGAATTCTGTCCCAATACCTTACACATTTCCTTAAGTGATGAACAAAAAAATAGCCTATATATTAATTATAAAGACATAGTAGATAACATGCAGATAATTGCCGATATAGGCGGAATACCCGGTAAAAACTGCCGTGGTTTCTGTAAATACTGTTATTTTCGTAAAGTAAAGACATTAGAGCCTTTTGGTTGCAGACAATGTTCACCTGGTAAATTAGGGTGCGAATATTGTACCGAAGGCATCAGGGAGATCAAATCTGAATTTATACCCCCATTCCTTGTATTGGGGAACCTTCAGAATTCTCTGATGATGGGAAATTTCCAGGGAAATGACTTGAAAATAAATATCAGTGGTGGTGGCGATTTAAGTTGCTATCCCTATCTTTTAGATCTTACCTCTGCGATTTCACAATGGGGAATACCCATCCACCTGGGCTACACCAGTGGGAAAGGAATAGACGACCCCCAGATGGCAAAGCAGCTACTTAGCCATGGAGTGGAGGAGGTGACTTACACCATTTTTTCCACCAACCCCTTGCTCCGAAAGACCTGGATGAAGGATCCCACTCCTGAAGCATCTGTAGAGGCCTTTAAAATATTCTGTGAAAACTCTGAAGTTCACGCTGCGGCTGTAATCGTGCCTGGGGTGAACGATGGGGAAGAACTGTTGAAAACATGCAACCATCTGGAAGAGTGGGGAGCAAATGCCCTGATCCTTATGAGATTTGCTAATTTCAGGAACCAAGGACTTATACTAGGTAATGAGCCCATTGTAGATGGTTTAACCCCCCATAGTTTGGAGGAGTTTGAAAATCTGGTATGGAAAATAAACCAGGACTACCAATTCCGAGTAACCGGAACACCCCTGTGTGACCCGGAAACTGATGCCCCATTCGCTTTATCTCTTGATAAGAAAAAAGAGTACGTGGATATTCTTTCAGAAGTAAAATCGGAAGCCACTTTACTTACTGGAAAGGTTGCCAAGCCTTTCCTCGAAAAGATTATAGAAAATATTGGGGCCTCTGATCTGGTCAACGTAGTTGCTGCCGACCAGGACATAGGCTGCTTGATCACCCATCAAGAACTGGAATGCTTGGACTTGGCTGACTTGAAAGAGACTGTGATAATCCCTGGAAGAGCCTTTGTCCATGATCAAAGGGCAACCGAGATATTGAGTCAGGACGGGATAGATAGAATGGTGGTTCGAGGCCCGGATAAACTCACCGTTGATGGTGAAATGAGTGGCAGCCTCACCAGAGAAGATGTGTTGAAAAAAGAATTAATAGCATTTGAAGACTTAATTGAAGCTATTAACTTCTTTGGAGTTCGGAAAAAATAGAAATTAGATCACCTGATTCAAGTTGACGTAGTGAATGGATTTATTTTAGCATCACATCAATAGATGTTGTAGGGTTTGAGATGAGGAAAGATTGGAAAATAACGATTTTAACCCCTGAATTCTACACATATGGTAGTATGGTAATTGGGGGTGTCCTGGGGGATGCTGGATACTCTGTGGCCCTCCATAAAGGCTTTCAGAACATTCCCAAGTCTGATGTTATTTTTATTAGTCTTCAGTCCACTATTCACCTATTAAAATACCGGGATCCCATCCTAAAATTGCCGGGTTATAAGATTCTGGGAGGCCCCGTTACCCATGTCCCTGAGTTGGCCTTGGAACTGCTCCCAGTAGATATGGTACTCCAGGGAGAGGGAGAAGTTACCGTCCTAAAAATAATGGAAGAACTAGAATCAACATTCCAGGGAAATTCCACCCCCAAGATGAAATCTGAAAATGACCTAGAACTGGTGGAAAAGAATCCTAAAATTGTCAAAGGTACATCATCATCGTTAATTAGGCCAATTCCTCTCATACCAGATGATATCGGTTCAGAGAGTATAAGGGGGGCCAACGTTTACATCGAAACTCATAGAGGATGTCCGGGTAACTGTGGTTTTTGCCAGGTCCCCTGTTTTTTTGGAAGAAAAGTTAGAAGTCGACCTGCTGCAGACATAATTAATGAAGTCAGGACATTTATGGAAAAGGGAACCCAACGAATTGCCATAAGTGGGGGTACCGGTTCCTTATACGGCAGCCCCAAATTCAACCAAGTGGATGAACAGGCCTTCGGCAGCCTACTCAAGGAAATATCGAATTTAACCAGCCCACCTAACCTTACCATCCCGGATATAAGGGTGGATATGATTAATGATGATATCTTGGATTCCATCAGAAAGTATACCAATAAGTGGGTTTATTTTGGCATAGAATCCGGGAGTGAGAAGGTTTTAAAACATATGAAGAAGGGTATTAATTTGGATGAAGTCCGGAGTGCGGTGGAATCTGCCCGGAAATATGGCCTTAAAATAGCGGGTTCTTTTATCGTGGCCTACCCTGGTGAAGAAGAAGAAGATTTCCAGGACACCCTGGACTTTGCTGATGAATTAATGCTGGATGACTACTTCATAAGTATCGCAGAGCCATTGCCTGGCACTGACCTAAAAGATAAGATAAAACAAATCCCATCAGATGAAAATGCACTTTTCATCCCAGGTGAGAAGTACAAAAAGTATGGTTTAAGCGTGGCTGAAGAAAGGGCCCTGGAATTCATGCTGGAATCCTACGTGTATCGTAGTTTACCTCAACCAATGACTGCGAATTTATTCAAAGCTCTTTTAGATGAAGTGAAGGCACAGGGAAAACATATAAGGACTGTGACGTCCCTACTCATAGGCTGTAATTCCTACAAATAATTTCTGAAGCCACCACACCCTAGTCATCGGACCATACTTAGGGCGTTGTCTAAAATTTCGTCTAAATCTTCTCCTTCAAGATCAACTATTTGAATTAACTCCTCCATTAACACGTAACTGGGTCCTTCACCCACATCTTCACCAGAGATTAGTACATCCACAGCTTCCTTGGCCAGAAATTCCGCTGCTTTAATTCCCCTCTTTTTTTCCAGATCTTTACCTGGGTTAACCTCAATTTTATAATTTTCCAATTTCCCTTTTTTTAATTCAGCAATTAAGAAGTAGGGAGCTTTTCCGAAGTGTTTGGATATGGACGAATCCCATCCTTTATTACTTTCTAAAGGGATTGCAAAGCGCATCTTATCTTTTTTTGCAGGTTCTATTTGTACCGTAAGTGTGTCAAGTTCAGTGATAACATCTTTGACCTTCATCTTCACTTTTTCCGAGAGTTCATATGCTTTCTCTACTGGTAGCTCTTTTTTAGTCTCCAAATGAAGTTCAGCAAATACGAAAGGTCCAGATCTTCGGATTTTAATGTCATGAAAACCTTCGACTCCGGGAATTGTTTTTAACAAAGATTGGATGGTTTGAATTTGTTGAGGATCCGGACCCACGTCCAACAAAACAAGAAGTGCATCTTTTCCTAGTTTTAGCCCCATGTAGATGATCAGAATGGCAATTATAAATCCAGCGACACCCTGAATAGAGGTATGACCAATATAAGCTAAAAATATGCCTATAAAAACTATGCAGGAAGATAATGCATCTACTAGACTGTGTTTTCCATCGTTTACCAGTGCTTGGGATCTAATTTCCTTCCCCACCCTCCCCTGATATCTAAATAATACTAAATTCATTATTACGGAAATAACTGCTACTGATAAGCTTATCAGAGGAATCCCAATTGGTTCAGGATTTAGATAACTGTGGAATGATTCGATAGCAATTTCAACTCCAGAAAAAATGATTATTAAGGAAACAACAAGAGATGAAAATGTTTCCAGCTTGTAATAACCATAGGGGAACTTTTCATCGGGTTTACGTTGAGAAAGACGGAGGCCAATATAAACTGCTATAGAAGCGAAGATGTCAGAAAAAGAGTTAACTGCATCAGCTATTAAGGCTATACTACCAGATAAAACACCCACCATACCCTTTAATAAAGCTAGGAACATGTTAACAAGGCTGGAGTATTTTGCAATTTTTTCTCCTTTTTTAAGATTGGCTTGAGCTTCCGAATCCATATCAATCCCTAAGATTATTTATAAAAAAATTGTTGTTGAATTTATTTTTTTGTGATTTTTTAACACTGTGAAAGATTCAAAAATAAACCCCGCTTGGTAAGATGAGTACCACCTAATTCACCCCGTACTACTCCAGTGTTAACAAAAAGTCAAGTATTTTATTGAAAATCATTTCAAAATCACTTTCATAGACTACTGCAGGTTGGAGATTGACTAGAGCTTCTACAAACCTTTTATCATATGGTATTTTACCAATTAATGGAATTTTTTCCCTTTTAGAAAAATTTTCAAGTTCTTTGGTGAATTTTGGGTTAATGTCCCATCGGTTTATGACCATTGCATGGGGTATTGCAAAGAACTTCACCATCTCCAGGGCCCTTTTAAAATCTGAAAAAGCCACTGGTGTGGGCTCTGTTACCATTATTACATAGTCACTTCCCCGAACCGAGGCTATTACTGGACAACCTATACCTGCTGCAGAGTCCACAATTACATAATCAGCTTGAATTTCCTCCGCAATTTGAAACGCCCTGTTTTTGACGGCATCCACCACTCGCCCGGAACCTGATTCACCTATCATCAACTGGCCAGACACTATCGGAAATCCATAATCAGTTTCTCCCACACCTATTTTAGCATTTTTTACTGGTTTAAATTCGATAGCATCCTCTGGACAAGCCACCACACATGCTCCACAGCCAACACATAGGAAATCATTGATATATGGCATGTTTTCGTCTTCATCCCAGCTTATGGCTCCAAATTTACAGGTATTTACACAATCTTTAAGGGACTTGCATTTAGCCTTATTCAGTTGGGCCTTCTCAATAACTTGCACATATTCCCAGGAATCATAATCTTCCTTTTTTAAACCTAAGAGTAACCCTAGATTAGGGGCGTCCACATCACAATCAACAGCAACGATTTTGTTTTCTTTTCCCAGAAGTACTGCCAGGGAGGAGGTTAAGGTACTCTTACCCACCCCACCCTTGCCTGAAAGTATGGTGATGGTTTTCATGGATCCTCCTCTTTCATTTCATCTTCAACTGTTACGAGGTCATCCTGCAGGGCTTCTTCAACCAAATCAGTTACCAGGTCTGAAACTAAGCCTTCCAATGCGGGCACTCCCCTAGAATAATTTTCAAGTATTTCCTTTTTATATGGGATTTCCAGGGTTATCATCACACCCATCTCATCAGCCAGGGTCTTAATTAAATCCAGACTACCCAGGTCTGCCCGGTTTATGATAATTTTAGCATCCAGCCCCATCTTTTCCAGTAGTTCCAGAATAAGCTCTAAGTCGTGCTTTCCTAGTGGTGTTGGTTCCGAGACAGCCAGAACCAGATTGGTATCCATTAAGGCAGATATTACGTCGCAGTGAGTTCCAGCAGCAGTATCTATCACTGTGAACAAGTAATCATCTTCTAATTGAGATGCATATTCACGGGTGGCATTCACCACCAGGGTACTGGCCTCACAACCCACTGCCACCTCACCAGATATTAGTAAAAAATTGTTAACCAATCCCTGAGTTACCCCTTCCAGGCCCAGGGATTCTTGAACCTCAAGGTGGCCCTGGTAGATGGTTCCTATAACCTGGCTATCCTCAGTTATAGACCCCCAGGGGCAGGCCAACATACATGCCCCGCATCCGTTGCATTGTTCCGGTATCAAAAATGGATATTCACCTGTAACAAATACTACTGCATTCTGTCGGCAGGTTTGGGAACAAATTCCGCACTTCTGGCAGGTTTCCTGATCAAAAGATGGGAGAAAGGTTTCAACATCCTTCACCTTTTCCCGGGTAATGGACAGTAGAAGGTGATCATCAGGGCACTCCACATCACAGTCTACCAGAAGGGTCCGGTGCACTTTGGCCATCTCAAATGCTATGGATGTGGCCACGGTTGATTTTCCAGTCCCTCCCTTACCCCCAGTGACGGCTATTCTCATTTTCCCTCCTAAACATCAGAATCGTCGCCTCGCACCCCTACCTCCGCCTCTTCCGGCTCCCATTCCGGCACGACCCCTGTTTTCTGGGCCAGGTACTGAGATTTCTTCCAGTTCACCCTTTTGGTAGAGGTTTATATTCTCTTCTACTGTTCCTGGCTGGATTTCGTACACTTTTATATTAAAGCGCTTTAGTACTTCAAAGGCGTTTGGACCTACTGCCCCAGAAATTACGACGTCCACCTTCTCTTCAGCCAGTAGTTGAGCTGCCTGAATTCCAGCCCCACCCCCAGCCATCATGGCTGGGTTTTTCACTACCTTAGTTTCTCCTATCTCATCGTTCACATCGGCCAGGATAAAGTAGGGGCACCTTCCAAATACTGGACTTGTGCCTGAATCTAAATTTTCTCCTGTAGCCGCTACAGCTATTTTCATATTATTCATCCTTCTTTTTGATATATTCCTCAATTTTGTCCACAACTTCCATTATTCTCTGCGTAAACAAAGAATCGTTATTTTGGGTGATGATGCGCATATTTTCATCTGAATCAGGATCATCAATGAGATTTATTGGTAACTGTCCCAGGAAAGGAACGTCCATCTCTGCGGCTATTCTCTTCCCCCCACCACTTCCGAAAATAAAGCTTTCCTCACCACATTCTGGGCAAACAAAACCTGACATATTCTCTATGATTCCAATAACTGGAATATTCAATGATTTTGCCATTGCAACACATTTTTCAACATCTTCCAGGGCAACTGGTGAGGGTGTGGTGACAATCACGATCCCGTCCAGGGATGGTATGGATTGTAACACTGTCAAGGGCTCGTCCCCGGTGCCTGGAGGGTTGTCCACAATTAGAAGATCCAATTCATCCCATGCTACATAGCCCAGAAATTGCCTTATGGCACCTGTTTTTTTGGGACCCCTCCAGATTACGGGAGAAGCCTTTGAGGGTAGTAAAAATGCTATGGACATGACTTTTATGTTTTCTTCTGTTACCACTGGCAGGATTCCCTGTTCATCAGCATTTAGGTGCCTTCCTTCCAACCCTAACATGAGGGGGATGTTGGGGCCGTGAAGATCGGCATCTAAAATACCGGTATGATAACCTTTCTGATTAAATGCTAAAGCCATGTTCACAGAAACTGTTGATTTACCTACTCCCCCCTTTCCACTCATAACAGCAATTTTATGCTTTATTTTAGCCATGTTCTTGGTAATAGCAATGTCTTCTTCCATCATCGCTAATTTATGTTCATTATCTTTTTCATCGGACTGCATTTTCCCACTTCTATGAGTAGTGTTCATGATACTTGCTTTCCCATCCATTGAACCTTAAGATTATCTTGGCTAAATCTGATGGAAATTAATTTTTTTTTGATCTATTTCTTGATTAGTGTCCTTCGCTACAAGCGGCACTGTCATCAGCTAAACTTAACACGCCATCCTGTAACTGTTTAAGTGCAGTTTCAACTGTGCCTGATGCCCCAACATATACAAGAATCCCTTTTTCTCCCAGCATCTGGATAGCTTTGGAGCCCAGATTTCCACATACTAATACTTGGGCTTTAGTGTTGCTCACAGCCTCAGCTGGAGTCATCGTTCCTCCAGCATGCCTTCCTAAACTTTTTACTACTTCTAGATCTTTAATTTCATCATTTTCTAGTTTGATCAATGCGAAGTATGGTGTTTTACCGAAATGTTGAGATATGGATGATGAGATACCCAAATTTTCCATAACAGGGATGCATATACTGATCATGATTACCACACCCTCAGTCTGTACCACATAGAGGTGCTCCACACTTTGGACACGCTGAATTCCGACAGGGGACTCCAGGGACTTTTTCAGTTTCATATCCACACTGGGTACACTTGCATTTAGTGGGTGGTCCGGCCCCTATCCCCTGACCACCATAACCTCTTCTTCTACCCATCCCTATAGGTCCTACTGGTCTTTGTGGGTTGTTTTCAGCACTTATAGTGTAAATATCTTCAGATCCACAGTCCGGGCATTTTTCATAGGTTTTTTTAGGGCTGTACCATTCAAATTCACATTTATTGCATTTATATCTCATTTTATCACCTATTTATGATCCACTCCATTAATTCTGTTATTTGGATTCCGATCAATTATGAATATATATTCATAACTATTATATATAGTGTTTGAATTTTTTCCACCTGCCGAATGTTTATAAAGATTTTTGAATATATATTCGCTTATGTCGAGACCTAGAAGGTTAAGGAGGATATTGGAAGAACCACAAATCCGATGTTTCAAACCAGAAGGTTCCAACATGGAGTCTTCAGAATCTGTGAAAATAACAATAGACGAGTTTGAAGCAATAAGACTCCGGGACTACCACAATATCCATCAGAAAAGATCTGCAGAGGTAATGGGAATTTCTCAACCCACCTTTCACCGAATATTAAGCTCTGCTCGTAAAAAGATCTCTAAAGCTTTAATTGAGGGAACCCCCATCACTATCATCGGAGATGATTTCATAACAGACAAAGAAAAGTACATGTGCATTGACTGTGGATTTAAATGGTTAAATCCAAGTAAAAGCCATCATTATTGTCCCGACTGCCAATCTGATGATATAGAGCTTATTAAAAAAGATATCCACCCTGAAAAGGCTGATCCAACCTTGATTCTAAGAAAATCCTATGGTGGCAAGGGAATGGGAGCCGGGCCCCCCCTAGTTTGTAAATGTCCAAACTGTGGATTTGAATCTGACAAAAAACGTGGCGTGCCCTGTAAAAATACGACATGTCCCCAATGTGAAACCCCCCTGTGTGGGATAAATTAGCTTAAAGCTTTTATATTCCAACATGGGGTTTGTATTCAAGATTCTTTATGGAAATTTTTTTAGACATTCAAGCCTAATTGAGTTGTTAAAAGAGTGAAAAAGTGTATAAAATAATGTTAACCATGCTAACTCTGTGTCTAATAATTGCAGTGACAATTTTAAATCCAGTCAAGAGCAAGTAAAGTCCAGAGATCTTATCCATAAAAATCTACAGATCAAATAGGCTTAAGAAGGAGTGAAGTCACCTCACAACGGGATCCCCACCGCATAGGAGGCCCCCATGTCCCAGTTCCAGGGGAAACATGTAAACAGGATCCAGAATTTTTATATAAACCTCCTAAATAAGGAAACCTCAACTTCACCAGGAAGTTGAATGGAAAAAACTGGCCATTATGAGTGTGTCCAGAAAGTTGTAAATCAACCCCCGCCTTTCTGGCCTCATCAAAACCATCGGGCAGATGATAAAGGAGTATAGTGGGTTTATTTTTGTCGATTTTCAGAAAATCCAGTGTTTTTTTAAGATATCCTTTTTGGTAAGAGTAATCCACCCCCACCACCTGTAATTCACCGAATTGGTACACCTGATTACGCAATAACCGGATTCTAGTGTGGGATATGGCGTTACAAATCTCATTTAGGCCCTGAAAGTAATCATGATTTCCGGGAGTGAAAAATACTGGGGAACGAAATCTGTTAAGTTCTTTGATAATCTTTTCATCTATCTGGGAACTGCCATCGAATAGGTCGCCGGTTATGAACACCACGTCAGGATTCAGTCTGTTAGACTGTTCAACCACATTCCTCAGGAAAGAATGGTTTCTAATGGGACCTATATGAACATCACTCAACTGAACTGCCTTTATTTCACGGGTTAAACCTGGTATAGTCAGGCACAATTTTTTGATTTTTAATTGTAAAGCATTGTAGATGGAATATCCGCTGACAAGAAGCGTTACACTAATTATCAATCCACCAGCCATCATGGGGGGCACATGAAAAAATTGCCCCAGTATCTGATGTATTATAACCCCCCACAGTAGAAAGAAGGAAACCCCCACCCATGATGCAGCCAGAGCATAAAATATGCCACTGACCCAGTCCGACAAAATGCGCTCCAGTACTGCGGCCACAGGATAAAACAGTGCTGATAACACGATCAGAAGATAAAAATTCCCATTTATTGGTAAATCAAATAGCTTGCTTAGGCTCTGGAAGAGGTAGAAATTCACAACGAGATTTCCCAGGAAAAATATTGCCACAAAACCCGCTACTTGTAAAATCCTTTTCATGATATTTTTAAGGGTTTTAGATGATATTTTTGCAATTAAATTCCTGATAGGAGTATGTTGTTATTGGCCTGTCACTTGGCCGTGGCTTTCTGGGATATTTCCTGTTCCAAAGGTTCCACCAAGGATGTTTCAGATAGAAGCTTGACCAATATGTAGTTATACATAAAAGAACGTTTTATATCTGCTATATCTCCTAAACGATAATCTTGAACCATCAAGTTTTCAATTTCCTCGTGGTACTGGTCGTAATCCAGCTTAACCCGCACCCCATCCAGTTGACTAACCACGGGCGCCGGAGAGTAAACCTTCTTAATGGCTGGAACCTGGTTTTCTATCTCCGTTTTAACCAGTATAGACGGGACGATAGGTGGATCATCACTCATATCAATTCTACGATTATCGATTATTTTTTCCACCACCTCCGCCAGTTTTTTAAGGGCACGTATATTTTCTCCCCTTTTCAAACGTCGAGGTATCCTTCCCAAGCCACTCACATAGGCATCTGCACCAGGAATATCTTCCACATCAATTTCTGGGGCTCCAGTCACTACTATCGGTATCTCCAGATCCTCAAATAAATGAGTTTTTTTGAGTATACATTCCCGGAAACTTCCCAGGGCGAATACCGCCAAGTCATGTTCCTCTATGAGCCTTTTTTCCTCTTCTGATATATGGGATATGCCCTTGCCAGCTCCTCTTCGCAGGCCGATCATATTATCCTTGGCTCCAAATCGCCGTAAATATTCGGAAATATCACAGGCTGAATGCGGGAGGTGGTGCCTGGCTAGGGTAGGTGATACTATGGCCAGTTCGGTGCCGGCCATAGGAGCCAGCCTTACTTTCCCCAACAACTCTTTTGCCTTTTCCTGGACTTTTTCCAAATCTTCCATAGGAATTGCCAGGGTTAAGACCAGATCCATTTGACTGACGGTTTCCTGCAGTACAAAACCACCAAGATCTTCAATGAGTTCATTCATCTCTTCGTGCTTGTGTACTCCGCCTGTGTAAGTTAAAGTCTCGTACATAATCTTTCCTCCAGGATATTGTACCTGAGATGAGTTCTTTTCAGAGGATCAACAGGCGCATTCTTATGGGAAGGAATTTCAATCGCCCTCTCCCCTGCAACTTCAATTTCATCAGATATTTTTTTACGAAAATAATCAGGATACACCAGAAAATCAGCCTCATCCTCCACCAGGCTGAAGCCCATGTCAACCACGATATCTTTAAGGAAATTTGAGTAAACCTTAACTTTTATTTTTTTCCTTTCCTCATCCTTAGGTGGAACGTAATGGTCCAAGTTTAATTTATGATTATGTGTACCCACTTCATCAGCCAGGGCCCGAATACTGTCTATAATCTGAGAGAAAGTATTTAATTTGACTCTGAAGGATGGTTTGGTGGTTTTAGTTTCCCATAATACCACAGCCAGATCAGCATCAGTGGAATCAGGATCAGTGGAGACTATAAAATCAGAAACTCCAGCCAGAATTACGATCTCCTGGCACATGGGTGTGGTGACAACTTTCATGATAGATCAACTGGCAGCACTCTTATATATTATATAGTGTGTTAATGGGATTATAACGGTAACTAATGAATAATATCTATGTTTGAATTCATGAGAAAACAAGCCTTTTATGACCTATAAACAAGGAATAATGGCATTTAGACACCTTTACAACAATATTTATATACAATAATAGAAAGATCAGTGCTTATCTATGACCAGATAATCTTGGTCTTCAGGATGTGATTTGAATTGTACGATGAAGATGAAACTCAACAAACCGCGCCCATAGCCGAGGGCGAAGAATATGAAGTTAAAATTGAAGATTTAGGTAAGGAAGGCGATGGAATAACTCGTGTTCAAGGTTTTGTGGTCTTCGTACCAGATACCAAAATCGGTGACGAAATAAAAATCCGAATCACTTCAGTTAGAAGACGATTTGCTTTTGCTGAGAAAATATAAACATTGAACCTATTTTTTTACCTATAATACTTTCTATTTTTGGTGTTTCCATGGATGTTTCCCTAACCTTGGAGAATTCTTATTCTGAAGATGTTTGTATAATGGTGGATGTGCTTCGGGCCAGTACCACCATCACGGTAGCTCTGGAAAAATTTTCAGAAGTCATACCAGTTACCGAATTAGAGGAGGCCCTGAACTTGGCCTCCCAAAAAGAGGTTGTGGTGGCAGGAGAAAGGGGGGGAGCAACTGTGAAAGGGTTTGACACAGGGAATTCACCAGTAGAAATCCAGAGATTCTGTGGGGAAACTTTGATCCTGACCACCAGCAATGGAACCCGCATACTGGGAAGTATGAAGGGCACTCCCCTGATAGGATCATTTATTAACGCCGAATCTGTGGCACTGAAGGCTCTGGAATTAGCACAGGACCATATCGAAGTAGTTATGGCTGGTGTGAATGGTAGATTCGCTATCGAAGACTTTCTAGGTGCGGGGATAATAATTTCTCACCTGCAACGAAGCTGCACATTGGATGAAATGGCACTGGCTTCGGTATTAGCCTGTCAGGATATTGGAAAAGTAGAAAAATCAATATACAAATCCTTATCTGCAGCTAATCTCTGCGAGTTGGGTTTTAAAAAGGATGTTGAATTCTGTCTGCAACAGGACATTTCAGAGTTAGTTCCGGTTTACCAGGACGGGATCATCAGATCCCAGATGTGAAAAAAATGCCGCCAGAAAAACTTAAAATCATTGGAACCGCCCATGTATCCCAGCTCAGCGTAGAGGAAGTTAAAACAGCTATACTGGAGGATGAACCAGATGTAGTGGCGGTGGAGCTTGATCCCAATCGTTACTATAACCTGATGAACCAAAAAGAAGGGGTTGCTGAAGAAAGTAAGAAATTTAAAATGGGTGAAATTATTAAAGGAAATAATTTAACCCTATTTTTGGTGAGTGCCTTCTTATCCTATTTTCAGAAAAAGATCGGGGATGATCTTGGTGTGAAGCCAGGAGCAGAGATGATGGCGGCCATAGAATCTGCTGAACAGGTAGGTGCCAAGATAGCCCTCATTGATCGGGATATTCAAATAACCCTGCAAAGGGCTCTGAATCAGATGAGTCTGTGGGAGAAGTTAAAATTTTTCTACGGAATTATGGGTTCATTTTTCGGTTCTGATGACGAATTGGAAGACTTAGAAAGTATAAAAGAGGGAGATGTTCTGGCGGAGGTTATGGAATACTTTCAGGAAATGTCCCCCAGGGCATATGAGGTTCTGGTTAAGGAGAGAGATGCTTACATGGCCCATATGCTCCTTAACCAAGAGGGTGATGTGGTGGCGGTGGTGGGGGCTGGCCACCGGAAAGGAATCCAGCACTACTTGGAACATCCACAGGAAATAGCTCCCCTGCACCAACTGATGCAGGTCCAAAAAACTGGATTTTCATGGAGTAAACTGGTAATATTCCTAATACCCGTGGCTATCATCATAATATTTTTACTGGCATTTCTAAAAGGTATCAATATCCAGATGAATCTTTTTCAATTTGTTCTCCTTACAGGGGGATTTTCCTTTGTTGGTTCACTTCTGGCCGGATCTCGACTCTTATCAGCAGCGGTAGCCTTTTTGGTGGCCCCTATCACCTCCATTCATCCCCTTTTGGCAGCGGGATGGTTTGCTGGAATAGTTGAGGCCAAGTTAAGACGGGTTTCAATGGATGATCTCAGTGATTTGGGCAAATGTGAGGGCTTTAAAGAACTTTGGGGTAACCGCTTATTCCGGGTGCTCCTGGTAGTGGTGGGAGCCAACATCGGCTGCACGATTGGGACCCTGTTATCCATACCAAACGCTATATGGCCCCTTTTTAGTCAGTTAATTGGTTGGTAGGATCTTCAACCCCCATTTATGGTAACAATTTATTTATAGTGATGTGAACCTATTCAATCATCGTTCTTAAAGTGATCCATGCTTTCAAAACCTAATATCAACAAGTTTGGGCTGATATCATGTACATTATCTTCAGATGTAACTGTGGACGGGTTAATTACTCTAAAAAAGGTTTTAAGACTAAAAAATGTGTTTGCGGTAAAAATCTGAAAGTAAAGAATATGCGTATCATAAAAAAAGTCCAGACACACCAGGAAGCATCAGAAATCGTGCAACAGTTACAAGAAGAGATTCATGGCGGGGCAATTTTTACCACCGCCGATAAAATTCGGTGAACATAATAAAGGTGAACATAATAAATCTATTATCATCTATAGTAGTCAAGGTTATACGGATTTGTCGAGCTTTAACTTATCCAATAAGAGTTAGGCTTTTTGATTCTGTCTCCGGCATTCCCTAATTAGAAAAAACCTATTTCTTTCTGTTACTTTCAATTTCTTCTCTTATCTCGCAGGCTTTGCAAAGCACTGAAGATGATGGTTCTCTGCATCGTTGACATTCCTGAAGTTCAATTCCCATTTGTGGAAGTTTTCTGAATTGAAAGGATTTCTGGAAGGATTTTAATATGTTCATCTTGGTACCAGGATGTTTTTCTTCCAACTGGTTAAGATAATTCTTCAAATATGAACGAAAAGAAGTGTGGGCGTAGGGACATTCCGCCATATGAACCTCTAATTCATTTACCACCACCCAGTGGCCCACTTCTTTCTCTTGAATCTTCCATAAGGGCTTGATACGGGGTATCATCCGGGGATGGATACGGTCCAGTTTTGGCCCAAATTTAGCAAAGCGTCGGGTGTCAGCACGAGCAAAGCTCATTAGAAATGATTGAATCTCATCATCCAAGTTATGTCCAGTAGCCAGTTTATCCACCTCTAAGTCATTAGCAGTCCTGTTTAATAGGTAACGACGGAAAACTCCGCAGGGGATGCAGGCGGTTTGATAAAAATTCGTGGCTTGATCCAAGGTGATGTCCATTTCTGTTTTCAGCGATTTTTCTATAAGTTCTATTCCTAGTTCACTGGTATGTTGACGCGCAATTTGCAACCCATCAGCCCGGTACCCGGATATACCCTCATCAATGGCAATGGCCACCAGTTCAAAGTTAAAGATTTCTCTAAAATTATAAAGTGCATGTAAAGTAAGTACACTGTCTTTACCACCAGAAAGGGCTACAGCAACCTTTTCATCAGGATCTATAAGGGAATAGTCGGTGATAACCTTTTCAATCCTGTTTAAAAGACCCTGGTTGAAGGTCTCCTTGTTCAGGGATCTCATAAATGATATATGAACCAGTTAACATAAATAAAACTATGATATGCGCAGAATTGACTATAATTCCCATAGGAACCTCTGAAACCAGTCTGAGTAGATATATTGCAGCGGCCATTACGGCATTGGAAGATACTGGTATAAAATACGAATTAAATGGAATGGGGACTCAGTTGGAAAGTGAAACCCCAGATGAACTCTTCGATGCTATTAAAAAGGCTCATGAAGCTATGTTTCATGAAGGGGTTCTTCGGGTTGCTACCAGCATAAAAATTGACGACCGTCGAGATGCAGATAAAGGATTATCTCAGAAGATTCTGGCTGTTAAAGAGAAACTTAGATAAATAGTTTCTGACTGGCCTTTAAGATACCTTTTATGATAGTTAACTTGGTTTACACCTCCATAGCCTGAGATAAGATAGGAGGTATTATTTCTTCACTCAAAAACAAATTCTTTTATAGGACCTATATTCTCCTTTAACTTCTATTTAGACTGGGAAATAGATGAAAATATCAAGGTTTAAAAAGGTATTAATTATTACATCGTTTAAATCCCCTTAAATTTTATAAATTTGCCCCATCATGCCTATTTTTTAGTGTTCAATTATCAAGTCACCCCACCTTATTCTGAATATGAAAAAAGTTTAGTTCAAGTGGGCCCTGCAATATTAATGGTCCGTGCTTGCTGGATAGAAAAGTATTTATACAAATTTAACATTGAGTAATAATTGCCTATTAATAGGCATCATGCTGGAGGAATTCCATTCGTGATTATCCAATAATCACCCCCCCCAAAGGAGCTCCTCCATGCATTTTTTAAATGCATTCTAAAAATTTTCCTCTTATTTATTAAAACAACTCATTTGCAGCCGTTGATATTACATTAACAATTTTTTCCACATCTTCAACGCTTAAATTGGGATGTACTGGTAGAGATAAGACCTCATTTGCTGCTTTTTCCGATTCAGGGCAATCTGCATCAAAATTTAAGTCCCGATATAATTTCTGTTGGTATAATGTTATGGGATAATGAATTCCGGTCCCTACACCATTTTCATTGAGAAACTTCATGAATTCTTCCCGTTTACCCCCACCCACTCGGATAGTGTACTGGTGAAACACGTGCTCTGCCCCTGCCAGGACGTGGGGATGTTGAATGCCCGGTATTTCCTTTATGTGCTCGGTTAAATACTCTGCATTTTCTTGGCGTCGTTGGTTAAAACCATCCAACTTCTTCAGTTGCGACAATCCAATGGCTGCTGCTATATCAGTCATGCGAAAGTTGTACCCCAGAACTACGTGGCTGTAACGCTCTTTCTCACCATGAGCCCTTAGTATTCGAGCATTGTCAGCTATTTCCTCGTTATCAGTGGTTATGATACCTCCTTCACTGGTGGTCATGTTTTTGGTAGGGTAAAAACTAAAACACCCCATATCACCTAGGGAACCCGTCTTTTCATTGTTATAAAGAGCTCCATGAGCTTGTGCCGCGTCTTCAATCACCACCAAATCGTTGTCCCGGGCCACACGATTTATCTCATCCATCTGGGCTGGCTGTCCATATAGATGTACTGGCAGTAGCGCCCTGGTTTTATCGGTGACAGCTTCTTCAATTTTGGAAGGATTTATATTGTAGGTTAAAGGGTCTATATCTACAAAAACTGGGCAAGCTCCAGCATACAATATACAATTACCTGTGGCTACGAAGCTGAAAGGGGTGGTGATCACCTCATCACCTTTTCCTATCCCCGCCGCCAAGATTGCCAGGTGCAAAGCCGTGGTCCCGGAACTTGCTGCTACGGCATGATCCACACCCACATATTCCGCAAATTTTTCCTCAAATTCAGCCACCCGGGGGCCCTGAGCAATCATTCCTGATTTTAATACTTTAACCACGTTATCTATTTCTTCCTCACCAATTAAGGGCTTAGCAATGGGTATCATAATATCACTCGAATTGTAATCAAAAAATTCTCTCTATAAAAAATTATAAAGCCTAATGGGAAAAATTACTTGATTGTTGCTTTTTTAATAAATACATTCTAATTCTTTGCCTTAAAAAAATGTTGCATCAACAAAGAATTTGACTTGTGAATCAGTTGCTATACATTGCAACTTATAAAAAGAAAAGAATAAAAAAAAACCTATATACGGAAAATGGCCCCTAATTCCTGTTTTCGATTCCAATATAGTACTAACAGCATCAAAACAACTGCCAATATCAGAAAAAAAATACCGGTACATGGTTTAGAAGCAGGTGCTGTGATCAGTGAAGGCAGGCCTGGTAGGCCAGAGTCTGCAGAGTTAAATATTAATGCCACGAAGAGATTGTTAACCAAGTGCACCCCCATGGCGGTTTCCAGGCCATTATCAACCAGGGTAATGATCCCCAACATTAGGCCAATAAGGAAGGTGGAAATCACTATGGACAGGCTCTGGTCCAGGTTAGTTCCATTAAAAAAATGTACCAGCCCAAACATGGCTGATGTAACCAGTAAAGGGATGACCGGTCCTTTAGAGATGAGACTGATACCCTGCATTAGGTATCCCCTGAAGAGTATTTCTTCGAAGGAGGTTTGCACCGGGAAGGCCAATGCACTTAAAACCAGCAGCAAATAAAAGGATTCGGGATTTAAAGACACTTGGTAGGCACTGGGGTTGAGGAATAAATCAGGGAAGCTAAGTAAAGAGACTATCACTAACCAGATAAAGCCCCCCTTAAAAAACATCCTCCATCTAAATCCCACTCCATAATTAATCAAGATCCTAAAGTTTTTACGATGCAAAAAGTGAACAAAAAGGTAGAACAGGAAGAATGATAGGGCGTAGGTAACCCCAGTTATTAGAACTAGAAATAGATGGCTGTTGACGGAAATTAGGCTATTTATCATATCCGGACTAATAATGGGGTAGTATAAAACCGTGTAAACAACTATTATTAGTGCTAATAGCAGTCCAGCAGCTATGCTCGCCAGTCCTATTGAACCCACCGTGGTGAGAACATATCTCCACCAGTTGTTTTTACCGGTTTTTGCATTTTCAAGGTAGGGTAACTGGGACATGATACCAACTCCTAAACTAATTAGTTAAGTCTTACTATAAACTACCCTTATTAGGCCTATTAATTGAACACTATTATAATATGAAGATAGAATACTCGGGGGTTTTAATTTATGGATCACGTGCTTATAAATGAGGGGCTGGTGCATATCAGAATTCCTCCCTTTGAGAAGGTATCATCTCGGGCACCAGTTTTTTACAACCCCGTCATGGAACTGAACCGGGATCTTTCAGTGCTGGCCCTTCAGCAATTTAAATCCGAAATAGAAAAGGGACTGAGTATCTGCGATGCCTTCGGAGGCAGTGGTATCCGGGGTATACGCTACGGGAAAGAGGTTTCAGGAGTAGATGGAGTGGTGATAAATGATGTTAATCCACTGGCAGTGTCACTAGCCAGGGATAATTCCCTTGAAAATGGTTTGGACAATGTCACCGTCTGTCAAATGGATGCTAATCTCCTTCTAAGGCTTTGTAAGGGTAAATTCAACGTGGTAGATATTGATCCTTTTGGAACTCCGTCTCCCTTCATAGATTCTGTTGCCGTTAATCTACCCCGGAATAGTATGCTGGCCGTGACCGCCACCGACACTTCGGCACTGTGTGGAACCTACCCCGAACCTTGCATAAGAAAGTATGGTTCTAATTCCCTTAAAACAGAGTACTGTCACGAAAATGGTCTAAGGATACTGGCTGGGTATTTATCCCTGTCTTTTGCTCGGTACAGGAAGTTTTTAACCTTCAAGTTCTCCCACAGCACTGAACACTATCTGCGCTTATATGCCACCATCAGTAAAGGGGCTAAAAAAACTGACAAATCCCTCAAAAATATGGGTTACATTGCCCACTGTCCCAGTTGCCTTAACCGTCAGGTTTATAGAGGTATGGCCCCCATTGTAGATGTCAAATGTACCCGATGTAACCATCTGATGAGGGTGGCAGGTCCTCTGTGGTGTGGAGATATACAGGATTCGGATTTCATATCAGGAATGATTGAAAAAAGCAGTGAATTAGTGTTAAACCAGGAAAAAAATGCCATTAAACTTTTAGAATTATGCAAAGCCGAGTCTGGAGCACCACCTACTTTTTATGACATTCACACCATCTGTAGCAAGCTTAAAATTAGTGCACCACCTCTGAAGGATTTGCTAGATCGACTCAAAGCAGAGGATCACATGGCTACCCCCACTCATTTCACGCCTACCGGGATAAAAACCTCTGCCCCACTGGAAGTAGTGGAGAGTTTAGTTGAAGACTTGGTTAAAAAACAGAAATTTTATCCAGAAAAATGAAAGGGTTATGTTGATATCCCGATAACTCCTCTATTCGTAGTTCAGCATGCCTTGGGTGTAATAATACTGTAGTTCCGAGGCGTGCATCCATTCAAAGGTTCTGTAGGGCAAACTCAAGTAGGGTTGTATCATTCCCTTTATTATATAGTAGTAGGCCGCCCACCGACCATACTCATACCAGCAGATCTGGACGTACAATGGAAATCCACAGCCTTGGTTAACAATGGGATTACCCGCCCGGGCTGTTCCATGATAAACCATGGGTATAGGGCCCTGTTGGCCTTTCTGCCTAGCTATTTTTCTTACATAGGCCATAGCCTCGTCGTAGTCATCAAATATCTTACCATCCGCTTTGTATTTCCACCGATCCTTGGGTATGCCATATATGAATGTTTGCAGCACATCATTCCAATCTATATCCGTTTTAGCCCGGTTAACCTTGTCCACAAAGGCCAGTTCAATTATAGTAACGTTGTTTTCGGTGTAGTGCCGGTAGTTGGAATCACCAGCGTAGTGTACTACCAAGACACATTTAGACCCTCTTTGTTTACCATAGTCAGCCAACACCTCAGAGTGGGGGTGGCCTGGGAACATATCAGGGTTGGCAAATTTAACAAAGCCCAGTCTTCCCACCGGGTCCACTGGACCTAAAAGGGCTGAGAAGAATAAAAAGACTCCGAATATAGACAGGAGGATTACTATGATGAATTGCCATTTCAATATTTCACCTTATAAATTAGATGACCTTTTTAGTATTCATTATTGTCTGTTGTATTTTTAATTCAAACATTCATAGAAGAAATCGAATATAATTTATAAGGCCCTTTTCTCATCCTTAAAGGTTTTGATCAGGACAGGTTGACATTGCATATAATCTGTCTTTTTTTTGGGAGAAATAATATGGTTTCAAATTGATGCTGCAAAATTAATTCATATTTCTATTTATATTGATCCAAAAATATTATTATTTATATAAATTGGGAAATGTAGAACATGGTAATGGTTTTATAAAAATAAGAATAATATTATCAATCCCTTTTTTTAAATACTGTTTTTTTGAAGTGCGCCATCGAAAATAATATCTTATATTAACTTCATATAGTGATTTGTTAATAACGTTTAGAGGTGATTGAAAATGGATATTGGAGATATAATATCTGACTCCATTAAGTATCCATCCTCCAATTGGGGAAAGGTACTTATTTTGGGAGTTATAATGATAGCCTCGATTTTGATTGTACCGATTTTCATAGTGTATGGGTACGTGTTCAGAATCATTAAGGCTACACTTGCTGGGCTGGATGAACTTCCCGAGTTTGATGAGATTGGGGAAATGTTCGTTGATGGCCTGAAACTATTTGTAGTTGCAATTGTTTACGCAATTCCAGTATGGATACTATCTTGGATTTTAAGTGCAGCACTAGGCTCTGGAATTACAATGAGCTACACTACCAGCCTGGATCCTACCATGATGTGGGGCTTGTTCCTGGGAAACATAGTAGTCGCAATATTGGCAGTGATAATTGGTCTAATTGAAATCATGGCCATAGCAAACATGGCTTACTATGATGGAGACATGGGAGCTGCTTTCCGATTCAGCGAAATCCTAGACTACATATCCCGTATAGGATGGGGTAAGTACATAGCGACCTACATTGCAATTGCCATTGTAGCATTTATCGGATTCCTAATAGGGATGCTAACCATGTTCATCCTGATAGGAATAATTCTACTGCCACTGATAATTGCTCCTTACATTGCAATGTTCAGTTCCAGGGCCATAGCTCTCTTGTTCATTGATGGAGTAGCTGAAGAGTAAAAAAAATTTCCTTTTACTATTTTTTTTTATTGTTTGGCTAAATAGATAAAGTGGGATGTAATTCCCTGGTTAAAACAATTCCAAACAACCAGCACCTTGGTTGATGATTAAATCCACTTTTCTTATTACAATTTCTCTCAAACCATGTGCTGCTTCCACTAGTACCGTTAAAACGAATATTCACGCGTTCAACCACCCCAGACGGTGTTGCTTGTTTTTCTCCTCCTAAGTCCATCCACAAAGATCACATGCGTCATTGTTTTTTAGCCGCCGAACACAGCTGAATGTGTACATCCCGGACCTAATTTGACAACTAGGGATTTTTGAGAGTCTCCCCATAGACTGTAATCTTTGAAGCATGCCATTTAAAAAAAAACCTGGATCGGGGATGTCATTTGCAATGCATCTATAACAACCCAGGCCAGTGTATTGACGGGTCAACATTAAGGCAACAATAAAAATTGTATGTTATAATAATTTAATAAGTACCATAATATAATCATTGTTCATGTAAAGGTGGAATTGTATGAAAGGAAGTGACTTGCCGGATACAGTGAAAATTGATGACCTGGACCGTGACATTATCAGCATATTCAACAAGGATGGAAGAATTTCCTACCGTAAAATCGCCAAAAAACTGGACATATCCATTGGAACCGTACACAACCGCATGGAAAAACTCATCCGGAATGGAGTGATAAAAAAATTCGCACCGGTAATAGACCATCAAAAATTGGGTTACAACCTTACCACAATCATCGGAGTTAGGGTAAAGGGAGGAGTTTTAAGAAACTGGGAAGATCGCACTGCCTATCACCACAACGTGCTGTGCATGTATGACGTAACCGGGGAATTTGATGCTATACTCATTGCCCGGTTTAAAGACACAAACGATCTGGATACGTTCATTAAAAAGCTCTTAAAAGAGCCCGATGTTCAGAGAACCTACACCCAAACCGTTTTAAATATAGTGAAGGAAGATTTAAGTTCAATAAAGCTACTTTAGCAGGATTCCATCTACAGCAATGAAAGACTTCCAAAAACTGTGACATGGAGATAGCATAAATGATGGCCCTGGTTTATTCACCCGAATACTTGGAACATAAAACTTCCAACCATCCCGAATCCCCAGATCGACTTATAAAAATAATGGAAGGCCTAGATGAAGCTGATTTGCTGAGAAAAATTCCCATCTTTGAACCATGCATGGCTACCGAAGAAGACATAGAGCGAGTACACACTTCGGATCACGTTGAAAAGATCAGGACCTTCTGTGAAAGTGGCGGAGGTTATCTGGACTTTGACACCTACGCCTCACCCCAAAGCTATGAAATAGCCAAACTAGCTGCAGGTGGAGTTATAAAAGCATCGGAACTGGTACTTGATAATTTTAGCAGTGCATATGCACTGGTAAGGCCTCCGGGTCATCACGCCACCAGAGAACGTGCCATGGGTTTCTGTTTGTTTAACAATCTTGCCGTGGCCCTGGAGTATCTTCGGAAAGTTAGAAAAATCAATAAATTTATAATATTCGACTTCGATGTCCACTATGGTAATGGAACTGCCAATATTTTTTATAACGACCCGGATGTCCTGTACATCTCCATTCACCAGGACCCACACACCATCTTCCCATCACAAGGTTTCTTAGAAGAGATGGGCGGGGGGCCGGGAAGAGGTTCCAACCTGAATATTCCCCTATCACCTGGTTCAGGGACTCCAGACTATATATATATCCTGGAAAGAATATTACGACCAGTTTTTAAAGAGTTTAATGCCAATTTTCTCTTTTTCGATGTGGGCTTTGATGCCCACAAGGATGATCCGCTCTCCCGGATTTTTCTGGATGACGATTTTTTTGAATGGATGGCTATGGAAATCTTAAATCAACCTCAACCACGGGTTCTAACCCTGGAGGGGGGTTACCATCTGGAAGCCATGAAACGGTGCAACCTGAAAATGATTAATCTATTGAAGGAAGAAAGATTAGAACATTCCCCAATTTCTCCTGATATGACAGAAGTTCGGGATGAAACCAAAAAACTATACCGACACATCGAGGATAATTTTTCACCATTTTTCACGTTCTGAGGAGATTTGATGGAACAGTTAAGACTAAAACAGGCCCAAACTTTGTTAAAAGAGGCTGGAAAAAACATAAATACTGGTGATGGTTTAAAAAAGCCAAGAGAAGGACAAATTAACTCCCGAGTTCACGGGGAGATTATGAACTTGCTGTTGGAATCTGAAGAGTTTATTTACTCTTCCCGCCCGGACCATCATCTACTTGAGGATGAGGCACAGCTATTCTGTGGGAAGCTCCTAGAGATTAGAGAAAAAATTGACAGTTTACTGGTTGATTTTGGAGTTATGGAGGTTGAAAATTTGGAGGATGAAGTGTCTAAGCTCTCTTCACAATTTATTTTCTTAACCCCCAAAGCAAACTTTAAAAAATCGTTGGTCCACTTGGGAGTGGATCCTCAAAGGATTGTGGTAGCTGGAGTGCCGCTTCAGATTGAGGATATGCAAATCCTAAACCCCAAAATACCTGAAAAAGCTTTAAAATCAATAAATATTAAAATAGAACATGTTAAAAATGATTTAGAGCGAAAAATCCAATTATTCAACCCAAAAAATGTTTTAGTTGTGATAGAAAAAGATAAAGCTGGCGAAATCCTAGCAAAAAGGGCTGAAAAACTTTTCAATGCCTCTAAAATAGAAAAAGAAAGTATAAAGAATATGGAAATCCACGATTTTTCCATGTTGCTTAAGAATTGCTGATTTTATGATGGATTTTGTGCACAGTTACTCCACATCAAGAGCATATCACAAAAGATATAATAGGTGAAATAGTTTCTTATGTATAACACCAATCCTGTTAATTATAAGACTATGAAAAAGTTGCTTTTTGATCTTCGAGCTTAGAGTTAGAGGATGATATAAGGGGTGGAAAGAAATTGGACCTAACATGCATGCCAGACACTCAAAATAAGACACCTAGCGTACCCGTTCATTTAACCAGAGTGGGAGTTACCGGGGTAAAAAAACTTTTAAAGATCGAGAGGGTGGGGAAACGACCCATAGTTCTAATTCCCACCTTTGATGCTTTTGTGGATCTTCCCAGCACACAGAGAGGTATCCACATGTCCCGTAACCCTGAAGCCATAAGTGAAGTTCTTGAAGAAGCTCTTGATAAAACCACCGTCGAAATCGAATCTTTATGTGCGAGTATAGTCCATTCGCTCCTGAAAAAACATAAGTATGCCACCCACGCAGAGGTGAGCATGAAAAGTGACTTCATGATCATGAAAAAATCACCCGTCACTCGTCTTAAAACCCAGGAGATGACCAAGATCATGGCCGATGCCAGTGGTATCCGAGGAGAAGATGGCGAGGTGGTAATTCGGAAGATGATCGGTGCTGAAGTGGTAGGTATGACAGTCTGTCCCTGTGCTCAGGAAACAGTTAAAGAAACTTCCAAGCAAAAGCTTCTAAAATTTTTGGACCATGAAACTACCGAAAAAGTGTTGGACACCGTTTCTTTCGCATCACACAACCAGCGAGGTATCGGGATGATTATGATCGAAGTGCCTGAGCACCAAATTATTCGTGGTGAAGATATTATAGAGATAATTGAAGGTTCCATGAGTTCGTCAGTTTCTGAAATGCTCAAAAGACCCGATGAAAACGCGGTGGTTCTTCACGCCCATCAAAATCCCATGTTTGTGGAGGACTGCGTTCGTAACATGGTGCAGAAGATCGTGCATCAATATTCCCATCTGCCCGATGACACCCTCATCACAGTGAGGCAGGTGAACGAGGAAAGTATTCATCGGCACAATGCCTTTGCTGAGAAAGTAGCTACTTTAAAAGAGCTTAAAAGTGAAATCGAGGAAGGTAATGAATTATGAGAACTCATAACATTGCTAGTGTAATAATGGGTAGCTTAGAAGCCTTTGAAGGTTCAAGGGCTGCAATGGACACCTCCCAGATGTTGATTGTCCGGGGCATGAGTCGGAAAAGAGTGCAACCCAACGAACTGGATTCCATCCTTGACCAGTTAATTAAAGACTTGGGAATGACGGAGATGGATTTATACTCTGAAGAAGCCGGAGATATTGTGGGGATCATGGATGAACAGATCCGTGCCTCAGTACCAATTCAGAGTGAAACGGATATTGCGGGAATATTTCGGCTTAAAGAGTCATTTGAAGCCATGAACTGTCACACTGATTATCGATTGGGCCTTATTGAAGGAGATATAGCTGTTTTTGTGGTGATTTGGAAGGATAAGAGCGGAATTGGTCCTTTGTTTGTGGAGGTAGTAGTATCCCTGTTGGAAGCCTAGCTTCCTTAGAGGGAGGAAGACCAAGATGTCAATTTCTAAAAAAGATGTTGTTGCCATTTTAAGTGCCGATGGGGATCAAATACCATTCTTTATGGAAAAAGCCTGCCACCAAAGAAGTAATAATACTGTAACTTATTCTAAGAATGTTTTCCTACCCATTAGCAACGTGTGCCGCAATGATTGTGGATACTGCACTTTTCGTCAGAACCCTCAGGATCCCAAAACCAACCTGCTAATGGATCCAGAAGAAGTAATGAAAATAATCGGCCACGGTCATGATCGCGGCTGCCGGGAGGCACTTTTTACTTTTGGAGAACATGCTGATGAAAACCCATTGGTACTTGAAGCCCTGAAGAAGGTGGGACATGAGACTATTTTAGACTATTTATATTTCTTGTGTGAAGAAACTCTTAACAAAACCAACCTGCTTCCCCACAGTAACCTTGGAATTCTTGAAAAGAGTGAATTAAAAATGCTCAAAGAGGTCAACGCCTCGATGGGATTGATGCTGGAGACCACCAGTGAAAGAATCATGAAAACCGTGGCCCACCAGCACAGTCCAGGGAAAGATCCTAAAAAAAGGATTAAAACCATTAAAAATGCGGGGAAGCTTAAAATACCCTTTACGACTGGGCTTCTAATTGGTATTGGAGAAACAGTTGAGGAAAGAGCAGAGGCCCTCCTGGAGATAAGAAAGATCCAGGATAAACAGGGTCATATACAGGAGATTATCATCCAGAACTTCTGCAGCAAACCAGGAATCGCCATGGAAGATCATCCCGAACCATCCCTGGCAGATATGATCAGAACTGTGGCTGCTGCTAGAATCCTCTTTCCTGATTGCGGAGTTCAAGTACCGCCGAATCTCAACTTAGAAGTGGCTCAAATATTTTTACTGACTGGAACAGATGATTGGGGAGGAATATCACCCCTTACCCCTGACCATGTCAATCCAGAAGCGCCCTGGCCAGAACTAAAAGAATTAAAATCTTTAACTGAAGATTTAGGCTTCAAATTAAGAGAAAGGCTGCCAGTGTACGATAAATTCATAAATTCCCAGTATCTAAGTGACGTTGTCCTGGAAAACATCTGATATAAAGAAAACGTTTAGCTGCACATGTATTCTAAATCAGTGCCACTTGATAGTTATGGTTAAAGGTGTAAACTAATCTGTGAAAGTAATTTTGAACTCAGCTCCTGGACTTTTTGTAATATCTAAAGTTCCCCTGAGCTGTAAAGTCAGGGTCTGTACTATGTGAAGTCCCAGAGAGTCTGTGTTTTTAGATATGTCGAAGTCACTGGGTAAACCAACACCATCATCAGCCACGGTAAGGATGTTGTTTTTATCCTGAGTTTGGAGCCTGATAGATACTTTACCCGTCTTATCACCTGGAAATGCATGTTTAAATGAGTTAGAGACAAGTTCATTTACAATTAATCCTAGAGGAATGGATGTGTCCAGATTAAGGAACAATTCATCCACATTTACTTCCAGTTCAACTCCGTTGAGATCTGCTTCATAAAATCTGAATAGTTGCTGGGCGATCCTCTCAATGTAATCACCAAAGCTGATCTGGTTCAGGTCAGGTGATTGGTAAAGTTGTTCATGAATGAGGGACATGGCCCGGACTCTGTTTTTACTTTCCTTGAACATCTTTAAGGCTTTTTTATCCTTTACATACCTAGATTGCAGGCTCATTAAACTGGAAATGATTTGCAGATTGTTCTTTACACGATGATGAATTTCCCTTAACAATACCTCTTTTTCCTTTAAAGATGCTTTAATCTGCTTTTCGGCCTCAACTATAGCAGTTATATCCACAGATGCGGACATAACACCTTCTATTTTTCCTTGAGAGTTGTATACTGGTGCTGCACCCATAAGAATATCAATTAAGGATCCATCTTTACGTACTCCCTTCAATTCAATTTCATTGATGACTTCACCAGAAAGAACCCTTTTGTTTATTACTTCACGGTCATTCAATTCATCAGACGGCGCTGAAGGCAATACTTTTCCTATAACTTCCTCCTGATTCCAACCATAGATCCTTTCAGCTGCTGGATTCCACACTGATTTCACTTCACCATCAGGATTAAGGTCAAATATGGCAAATGGCGAGGAATTGATGATGGTTTCCAGGTAATTATTGAGATCTGCAAGTTCTTCCTTGCTTCTAACCAGTTTTTTCTCAGCATCCTTACGTACTGTGATATCTCTGCCTATAATCTGAATGGCAAATATACTGCCTTCTTTTTTTAGTGGAACCAGGCGGATGTCCACGTAACTGGTGTCTTCATTTTTTTGCACTTCAATTTCAAAGGGTTTGATATCTTCACCCTGGGTTGCTGCATGGAAATAATCCTTATATTCAGGATTCTTAAATTTGATGGTTCGAGTTATCTTTTTGAAGTGTTTTCCTATTAAGTCATGTCGTGAACGTTCCACAAATGTTTCAGCAGCTTTATTTATTTCTCTGATAACTCCATCTGTATCCACGAGCAGTATGTAATCTGGGGAAAATTCAAAAAGAGAACGATATTTCTCTTCAGATTTTTTCAAGGCCTCTTCATACTTTTTCTTTTCTTCCCTTTTTTTAGCATCGTTTAAAGCCCGGTTCAAGGCATGGGGAAGCTTGGATAAATTGTTTTTTATTACATAATCAGTGGCTCCTTTTTTGAGGGTTTCGATGGCGAATTCTTCACCCATTTTGCCACTGACGAAAATGAAGGGGGTGTGTGGTGCTTTTTCTTTGGCCAGATTTAATGCAGTAATACCATCAAATTGGGGTAGAGAATGATCAGCAAGGATTATGTCAGGTTTAAAATTTTCCACACCCTCAAGATAGTTTTTTTCATCTTCAACAATTATTGAATCGAATTCTACACCTGAACGTTTTAATTCAAGCTCCACCAGTTCAGCGTCTAGTGGTACATCCTCTAAAATGAGTACTTTAATCTTGGCCATTGTTTATCCTCTAATTTATTAACTATCCCATTATTAACATTACTATCGGCCATGGTAGGATCGGTTCCTTGGTTACATTTTTAATTTTCAGGTCATATCACTCCCCCATCCCTACTTTGCTGATTTAACAACGTTGTTATGGGAGTTCCCAACTTGATCCATTGGTGATTTGAAGGGTATTTTTATCTGGAATTCCGTGCCGGCACCGCTGTTAATAATTATTTGGCCACTAACTTGTTCAATAAAAGTATTAACCAGTTTTATCCCCAGGGATTCGGCTTTTTCCAGGTCAAAATACTCGGGTAGGCCGATACCATTGTCAGCCACAGTTATGGATAGTTCATGGTCATTTTTGTGTGCCTGGATGCGTATGGAACCTTCTTGCTGTAAGGGGAAGGCATGTTTAAGGGAGTTAGATACAAGCTCATTAACAATCATTCCACACATTATGGCGGTGTCCATATCCATCAAGACCTCAGGAGCATCAATATCTATCGTAACCCCCCTAACTCCTGAAGATCTCTTCACGTAACTGGTAAGGTTTTGGATGTATTCCTTGAAATCTATATTCTCCAGGTCTGGGGATTGATAAAGCTTTTGATGTACCAGGGCAACGGCTTTCATGTGATTTCTGTTTTCCTGGAACTGGCTAACCATCTGATCCATCATGTACTCCGATTGTAAACTGTTTAAACTGGAAATCATGTTCACATTGTTACGGAAACGATGGTAGAGATTTTTCAAAAGTTTTTCCCTTTTCTCCAGCGCTTTTCTACTTTGCAGGTCCTTTTCCTTTAAAGTACCTATCTCTAGTTGAGATGATTCTTCTAAGCGTTTTAATTCTAAATTTTTATTGTTAAGCGCCTTATTTTTATTTTCTATGGTATCATGTAGTTTAGAAATGGTTTCTTTGAGTTTTACATTTGTTCTTTGTAATTCCATCTCCATCTGATGATATTTTTCTTGAAGTTCAAGTTCTGATTGTTTCTGAGCTGCCAATTCGGCCTCAAATTCTTCCCAGGACTTATTAAAATCGGCTTGAAGTGTTTTTAGTTCTGATTTTAGTTTGCCGTTAAGATTTATTTGTTCATTTTCTCGTTTTTCAAGGGACTTCAGTTGTTTATTAAATGATATTTTAGTTTCAGAAAGTTCATCAGACTTTTCTTGTAGTTTATTCTCCAGTTCACTCCTGACTTTTTCTAGCTGTTCACTTTTTGTCCTGATCTGTTTAATTTCAGATTCCAGAGTAGTTTTATCTGCTTCAAATTCTAACTGACTTTTTTCTATTTCTAGAGCAAATTGATGAAGTTGAGCCTCCATAGATTCTTCTTTTTCTTTATGAGGAGTGATTTCACGACCAACAGCTTGATACTCCGAAATTGTATTATTTTCGTTGAAGATGGCCTTGATTATCCACTGCCACCATCTTAAATCACCATCAGCAACTTCCAAAGGACCCTCAAAAATGGTCACTGGACTTTCTTCAGTCAATGAATTCATCATTCCCATGAATTTATCCTGTTCAGTGCTAGATATGGAAAATACCCGACTTCCAGAGGGTTGTTTCCCAAAATATAATTTGTAGGAAGGGTTGGTAAAAGTTAACTTGGCCTCTGGAGTGAAACGACAAATGATATCATTTTGTTCATGGACAATGGATCGATAGAGACTTTCTGAGCTTTTTAATTGATTTTCATTGATTTTTTGTTGAGTTATATCAGTTATAATGATGTTCAAACCATTGAGTGAAGTGAAGAATTCTAAATGCAGATACAGATCTTCATGGTTAACTTTACATTTCTTGGTTATTTTTTGCGGGATCTCAGATTCCGCGGCCATCTTTAGAGTTTCATGTACTTCTTCATCGTAAAGAAAAGGAAATATTCTTTCCAGAGTTTTTCCCTTGACTTCATGGGCAGACAACGGCGATAAATCGATTGCTGTCTGGTTTAAATATTTTGAGTTGAATTCTGAATCCAGAACAACTACGCTGTTATCGATACTTTCTAAAACATCCTGATAATCTTCACATGTTTTCTGTAGATTTTCTTCTACAATTTTATGTGCGGTTACGTCTTTAAATTGTAAAATATAGCCTTTATTAGTGTTATCTAATTGGATAGAACTTATTAACACTTCTAAACAGGTTTGTCCAGAATCAGTTTTTTCATAGTCCAGATCATCCCCTAGTTCTAATTCAATCTCATAGCTAACTTTATTACCAGAATTAAGGATTTTATATTCCTTTTCATTTATTTTTAAGTCTTTAAAAAGTGTTGACGACCTTAATTCATCTAAATCTTCAGCACCCCCTATTTCCAGGCAAGCCTGGTTGGCACCAATTAATTTTCCTTCGAAATCGTAGACTGCCAGTGCCAGGGGTGATTGTTCGAAAATCCCTCTGAACTTTTTTTCACTTTTTAGTAAAGCTTCTTCATTCTTAACTTCCTGTGTGACATCCTCAAAGATGAGGTTTACTCCCAGAATTTTCTTTTCATCATCTTCGATGGGGGCGATATTGTACTTGATCAGGATTTTTTCATTTTCAGGAGTTATTAGAGTGGTTCTCTCTGATTCTGTACTGTAGGCATTTATTAAATTGTTAAGATAATTATCAGAGTTTTCAACTTTTTTAATGATACTTATGGGAAGCACTTCAGATAGATGCTTGAATAGTGCATCTGATGGATTGAATCCAGTCAGTCTAGCTGCTTTGTCATTTAAAAATCTCACACATCCTTTATTATCTGCAACAATTACTCCTGAATTTGTTAATTTTTTATCTACCCACTTTCCACTTTCTATTAATCTTTTTTCTGCTTTGTGACTGTAAAGGGCTTCTTCAACTTTCTGATGTAGCTCTTTCTCCTCGAATGGCTTTACCAAATAGGCGTAAGGTTTGGTTCTTTCTGCCCTTTCACGGGTTTTTTCATCTACATGTGCAGTGAGATATATTATGGGAATATCAAATAGATCCTTTATTCTCTGGGCGGCGTCTATCCCATCTCCTTCCCCTTTGAGGACTATATCCATTAAAACCAGGTCGGGGTGGATTTTTTTAGCTTTTTGCACGGCTTCTTTACTTGAAAATGCAAATGTGGGGACATCATAACCCCAGTATCGTAATTTTCTCTGGAGTTCCATGGCAGTTAAACCTTCATCTTCCACCACGAGAATTTTTGTTACCGACATTTTTTTCCCTCGGAAAATATTGTTCATCGTGAACAATATTGACTTGTACTTTTAATTATGCTCGACCCTATATAAAAGCTTTTCATTTGTTGGGAAATTTCTGTGCAAAATTTCTTGGATTAAATGCAGATAACAATCTTTTATATTAAAAAATATGTTATAAAATCCATTTAATCTGAGAATAAAATCTTTAAATGTATTTCAAGAACAATTATTGAATGCCATGATCTGTTAACTGAAGATCTCAAGAAAAAAAACACCTATTCACAATAAAAATTCTGGATGGAATTTCCCCTGCCCATAACCCTACCCATAATATATTATAGGTAACATCACCAGGGTGAAATAAAAAAATCCGGCTTTTTTAAAAAGAAAAATATTCTGCCGGGTAGTGAATTTGATATATTAAAAAAAATTAGTTTATTTAAACCTTTCATAGTGTATGAATTCTTCCAAATCCCCTCTAGGCGGGGGTGATGGATTTTCATCAGGATAACCCATGGGTATCAGGGACACTGGACGTAACCCTGGTGGGAGGTGCAGGGCCTGGACAACCAGATCTTCATCAAAGGCACCTACCCAGCAGGCACCTAAACCCAATGCATGGGCAGCAAGGAGGATGTTTTGACCAGCACAAGCTGCATCTTGTATACAATAAAGTTCCACCCCACGATCGTTATAACTAGCACCACATTCATGTTGATTGGCACACAATACCAGTATTATCGGAGCACCAGCCAAAAACTCCCTTAAATAAGCGGCGGTTACTAGTTTTTCCTTTGTTTCGGAATTTTTGACCATTACCACTTCCCAGCTTTGTAAATTTCCAGCAGAAGGAGCCCAAGTCCCAGCCTCAATCACCTTCATTATAATATCATCTTTCACCATGTCTTTTTTAAATCTTCTAATACTTCTTCTTCCGATTATCGCTTCAAAAAGATCCATTGTAAACACCTACCCTATTTTAGCGTCAATTACCACATGATAAACTCCAGGAGCATATTTTTTTATTATTCGCTGGTTGATTATTTCTACTTCCCGATCCAGAGCCGCAGATTGTATCCTACGCACTGGCCGGGTGAACATTAACTTTTCAGGCACCGCCTCGTGGTAGTGGATAACACCACTTGCCCGGAGTGCGTTAATTGCCACATCTAGGTATTCATGAGTATTGCCTATGTACCCCATTAGAACCCGATCCGCCACGTTTTGCGGTGCAACATCCCGGCAATTACCTAAGGTTGGTTCAACAATATCAGTTACCCTGTTAAGTTTGATGTTCTCTTTTAGGTAATGGTAGGATACATGGTTTATTTCCACAGCATAAACCTTAGTTGGTCTAGCATGAACAGCAATGGGGATGGAGAAGTAGCCTATACCTGCAAATAAGTCCACCACAGTTTCATCTTCCCCTACCAGTTTGGTCAATCTTATTCTTTCCGCCGTGTTTCCCTTGGCCCACATCACCTGGGATACATCCATTTTATAAAGACATCTATTTTCTTTGTGGATTGTTTCAGTGCCCTCTCCCCATAAAAGTTTCACTTCAGGCTTTCTGTGAGGACCATTGATGTGCCCTAATTTAACGATTTTGTTTACTCCTGGAATCTTGAGGTATTCCTGAAGATCATCTTGATCTTCCCTTACAAGTAGGATGTCGCCGAGGATCTTACCCTTCATAACATTATAATATATGGCGAGATTTTTGATTATAATTTTTCCTGTTCTTTAAGGATAGAAATGCTCAGAGAAAAAGAAAAAAGATTTATACAATAGGTGAATAAATTTCTATTATCAAAGGAAGGGGTATTTACTATGGCAGAAAAACGTGTAGAAGCTATAAAAGAGGAAATGAAATCTGATTTGAAAAAAGATTATGATGAAAAAGTTAAAGCTCATCTTAATTGTGAATTAGAAGATGGTCTTGAGAAAGAGTTGTTCGATCATATTATTGGACAGTGTTCACTAACTCTGGATAAAGAATTGGAAGAGTTCATCATAGCACGGGACGAAGAAGAACTAAATGACGAAGTTAAAAATCAGATCTATGGACAAGCTAAAGAAGTCCTGGATAAGGAATTGGAAGAGTTCATAATAGGAAAGGATGAAGACGAAATCCAGGAAAGAATCCAGGAACAGATCAGGGGTAAAAAATCCTAATCATAATAAAAACACTCCTTACCATATCTTTTATGTAACAGTATCATAATGTAAGGGGAACCCTATTCCAATAGGCGTAATATTTAAACAATACTTTTTTTTGGTTTTTAAAAAATTTTTTTACTCCATTAATTTCTCCCATTTGAGCTGTCCTCCCATTTTAAAGACTTAATTTACAACAATCGATCGACAAAAATTTGCGTTTCGCATATGTGTTTTTCGATTTATTACTAACAGTAAAGTGTTATATGAGTAAATGAGAATTTATAATCATTAATTTATGAAGAATTAGAGGTGAAAAAATATGGCATCGTCGTTTAAGTCACCTGCTGATACAGCCAAGGCATGTGTTGCTATAGCTGAGCTAAAAAATAGTGCTCCTATGAGTAACTTGATTGTCCTGAGCTTTTTAGCAGGTGCGTATATTGCGTTTGGAGGCCTATTGGCCGAAGTTGTTACTGGTGGTCTGGCTGCAGCCGGTGCTCCGCCAGGTATTGTAAAGTTACTCTTTGGTGCAGTGTTCCCCGTGGGGCTGATTCTGGTTGTTATAGCCGGTTCAGAACTGTTTACAGGTAACTGTATGTACATGCCAATGGGCTTGTTAGCTGGGAAAGCAAGTGCAGGGGGTCTAGCCAGAAACTGGGTTGTAAGTTGGATATTTAACTTGGTTGGTTCAATATTTGTCGCTTACTGCCTAGCGTACTTAACTGGTATTCTAGCTGTTGATCCCTGGGCTGCTGGAGCTCTAACTATTGCTAAAACCAAAGCGTTAGGGGGTGCTCAGTTCATTGCAGCAGGTAAAGCAACAAACTCTCTTACCTGGATGCAGGTATTCTGGAGAGCCATTGGATGTAACTGGCTGGTTTGTCTAGCTGTGTACGTGGGTATTGCTTCCGATGACATTGTTGGTAAAGTATTCGGTATCTGGTTCCCAATATTTGCTTTCGTTGCTATCGGATTCGAGCACGTTGTTGCAAACATGTTCTTTATACCTGTGGGAATTTTCCTAGGTGGCGTGACATGGAATCAGTTCTTCGTGAACAACATGATCCCAGCCACTATAGGAAACATCATTGGTGGAGCCATATTCGTAGGTTGTATCTACTGGTTCACCTACTTGAGAGGATCCGACTAGGTATAACTAATACCTTTTTTACATCCACAATAGAAAGGTTCTAACCTTTCTTTTTTTATTTAATTGATGGATGAGCACTCCAATGTGCTGTTAGAAGGTATTAACTTTTATAAAAAAATTAGGAGACAAACAATATGGAGATTAAATATGTGCCAACAATTTGTCCGTACTGCGGTGTTGGATGTGGAATGAACCTCGTAGTAAAGGATGACCAAGTAGTTGGTGTAGAACCATGGAAAAGACACCCTGTAAATGAAGGAAAGCTATGTCCAAAGGGGAATTTCTGTTACGAAATCATCCACCGGGACGATCGGTTAACCACACCCCTGATTAAAGAAAATGGCCAGTTCAGAGAAGCCACTTGGGATGAAGCGTACGATCTGATCGTGTCTAAATTCGGAGAATTCGACCCAAATGAAATCGGATTCTTCTGCTGTGCAAGATCCCCCAATGAAAACATATACGTAAACCAGAAGTTTGCACGGGTAGTTATTGGAACCCACAACGTCGACCACTGCGCAAGGCTCTGTCACGGTCCAACTGTAGCCGGACTGGCAGCATCATTCGGTTCAGGAGCCATGACCAACTCTTACGAGAGTTTCGAACATGCAGATCTGATATTCTGTATTGGATCCAACAGCCTTGAAGCCCACCCCCTGGTTGGACGAAGGCTGCTCCGAGCAAAATACGGTAACGGAGCATACCTCATAGTGGCTGACCCCAGATATACACCCACTGCTAAACATGCTGATCAATACGTTCCATTCAAAACCGGAACTGACGTGGCATTAATGAACGCCATGATGAACGTGATAATCAGTGAAGGCCTAGAAGATAAGGAGTTCATAGAGAAAAGAACCAAAAACTACGAAGAACTAAAAGAAATGGTTGCTAAATACACTCCTGAAATGGCTGAAGAGATAACTGAAGTTCCAGCTGACACCATTAGAGATATGGCCCGAAAATACGCTAAAGCAGATAAAGCTGCCATAGTATACTCTCTGGGTATAACTGAACACTCTCATGGTGTGGACAACGTGCAGCAAACCGCAAACTTGGCCATGCTCACCGGAAACATAGGAAGATTAGGAACTGGAGTAAACCCACTCAGGGGCCAAAACAACGTGCAAGGTGCCTGTGACATGGGAGCACTGCCAACTGATTATCCAGGATACCGGAAAGTTATGGACGAAGAAGTAACAGAAGATATATCCTGCACATGGGGATGCAGCGACCTTGGATGCGAACCTGGACTTAAGATCCCAGAAATGATAGAAGCAGCTTACAAAGGCGACCTTAAAATGTTGTACATCACCGGGGAAGATCCTGTAATTTCTGACCCAGACGTCAACCATGTGATAAAGGCCCTGGAAAACCTGGACTTCTTTGTGGTGCAAGACATCTTCATGACAGACACTGCTGAATATGCAGATGTAGTATTACCTGCTGCCTGCTGGGCTGAGCAAGAAGGAACATTCACCAATGGTGAACGTAGAGTCCAGTTAATCAGAAAAGCCGTGGACGCACCAGGCGATTCCAAAGTAGACTGGGAAATCTTCTGTGACCTAGCCAAGAGGATGGGTGCCGATCCTGAACAGTTCACCTACGAATCTGCCCAGGACATATTCGAAGAAGTCAGAACTGTAACTCCTCAATATGCAGGTATGAACAGGGAAAGACTGGAAAAACCAGAAGCACTACACTGGCCATGCCCATCTGAAGATCACCCCGGAACTTCCATGATGCACGTTGAACAGTTTTCACATCCTGATGGACTGGGAATATTCGCAGCACTTGAAGAAAAGGGACCAATGGAAACCCCAGACGACGAATATCCACTAATACTCACCACCACCCGTATTCTGTTCCACTACCACGCTGCCATGACCAGGAGAGCCGAAACACTGGATCGAGAGGTACCAACTGGTTACATGGAAATAAACACTGAAGACGCTGCTGAACTCGGAATTATCAACGACGAAATAGTCAAAGTGAAATCCAGAAGAGGCGAAATTGAAATTCCAGCTAGAGTCACCACAGACATCATGAAAGGAATAGTAAACATTCCTATGCACTTTAGAGAGTGTTCAGCAAACGTGTTGACCAACGCCGCTGCAATAGACCCCAGATCTGGAATGCCAGAATACAAAGCCTGTGCTGTAGCCGTATCTAAAATGGAGGGAGGTAAATGATCGAAGTTAACGACATGTTCTATGCCAAGTCTTCAGATGCAGCAATCGCTGATGCAGGAGAATACGGCGGGGCAGTTACCTCGATTCTGAAATTCCTTCTCAAGGAAGGAATCGTAGATGCTGTTCTAGCCGTCGAAGAAGGCGCAGACCTTTATGATGCAGTTCCAATCCTAATCGAAGACCCTGATAAAGTAGTAAAGTCTGCTGGCTCCATTCACTTTGGAACCCTCAACTTAGCTAAAGTTGTGGAAAAGTACCTTGATGGTGCCCAGGACATGAAAATTGCAGTCACAGTTAAACCCTGTGATGCAATGACCATGGTTGAACTAATAAAGAGGGAAAGAGTTAACCCAGACAACGTGATCATGATCGGTCTCAACTGTGGTGGAACCATGCCACCCGTTAAAAGCCGAGAGATGATGGAAAAATTCTATGAATTTGATCCAGACAGCGTGGTCAAGGAAGAAATCGCCAAGGGTAAACTCATTGTTGAAACTGCCGATGGTACCGAAAAAGAAATACCCATCGACGACCTGGAAGACGAAGGATTCGGAAGAAGAACCAACTGCAGACGATGTGAAATCAACATTCCAACAATGGCCGATCTTGCCTGTGGGAACTGGGGAGTTATCGGACCACTTGCCGGTAAAGCTACCTTTATAGAAGTTTGTTCACCAAAAGGTGCTGAAGTACTGGAAAAAGCCAAAGAGGCCGGAGCCCTAGACCTAGAGGAACCAATAGAAAAAGGAATAACCATCAGGAAAAACATCGACAACGCCATGGTTAAACTCGCTGATAAATGGCAAGATGCAGACTGGGAGGATGTTAAAGGTCGAGAGATCTTTTCTGCTCTCACCGAATACCTGCCCGACTTCTCCAGATGTATAAAGTGTTACGGATGCAGAGAAGCTTGTCCAATCTGCTACTGTGACGACTGCTGTCTAGAGGCACATAATGGCCCAGACTGGTTGAGTAAAGGAGAAATTCCACCATCACCAATGTTCCACTTGGAAAGAATGATTCACATGGTAGAATCATGCACCAACTGTGGACAGTGCGAAGAAGTCTGCCCAAGTGAAATACCCCTGGCCAAGATTTGGCACGAAGTTAACGCCAAAGTTAAAGATAACTTCGGCTACGTCAAGGGAACTGGTGAAAATAAACCACCTATGGGTTTTTTCCCAATGGATAAAATGCCACTCTAATCGGCAAAGAGATGTTACATGGCCAACGGAAAAATAAGGAAATCTTTTTTTCCTTATTTTTTAAATTTTTTAAAAATTTACATTCATGTGATTTATTCAAGATATTTGAGTGGTACCGGATCTACTCCTGTGAAAATTATTGTTTAATCAAATAAAAAAAGGGGAGAATAAAAAAATGGAATGGAAACCTAAAATAATAGTTTTTTGTTGTAACTGGTGTTCCTATGGAGGGGCAGACACTGCAGGCACGGCTCGTATGCAATATCCTCCGAATGTCCGCGTAATCAGAGTGATGTGTTCTGGTAGAATAAATCCACTTTTCATCTTTAAAGCATTCGATGAAGGTGCAGATGGAGTTATGGTCGCAGGATGCCACTTTGGAGACTGTCACTACGATAGAGGGAACTATGCATGCGATCAAAGAATGAGGGCTCTTAAAACAGTTCTGACCACCCTTGGTATAGAAGAAGGAAGATTCTATTTAGATTGGATTTCTGCCTCGGAGGGTGAAAAGTTTGCCAACACCATGACCATGGTTAGCGAAAAAGTTAAAGAACTAGGTCCTTTCTCGTGGAGGAAGAACCAGGCAGAAATCGGGTGATTAAATGGTTCAAGTAAACGATAAATACTATGCATGGTCTCCAGATGAAGAGATAGCTGAAAGTGGAGAATGTGGAGGTGCTGTGACCTCGATAATGAAATTTTTACTGGAAGAAGGTATTGTAGATGCCGTTCTTGCCGTTAAGAGAGGTGCAGACCTTTATGATGGCGTGCCAACTTTAATTACAGACCCGGAGAAGATAATTGAGTCTGCTGGTTCACTACATTGCGGGACCCTTAACATATGCAACCCTCTCTTTGATTACTTGGAAGGGGCAAAAAACCTCAAAATAGCTGTTACCACCAAACCCTGCGATGCCATGAGCATCGTAGAACTAATAAAGAGAAAACAGATTGACAGAAATAACTTAGTCATGATTGGAGTTAACTGTGGTGGAACTCTACCTCCAGTTAAGGCTCGTGAAATGATAGAAACATTCTACGATCTGGATCCAGACAGCGTGGTCAAGGAAGAAATCGCCAAGGGTAAACTCATCATAGAAACCGCCGATGGTACCGAAAAAGAAATACCCATCGACGACCTGGAAGACGAAGGATTCGGAAGAAGAACCAACTGCAGACGATGTGAAAATAACATACCAGTTATGTCTGACATAGCAATGGGTAACTGGGGAGTAATAGGGCCACTGGCTGGGAAAGCAACATTTGTTGAAGTTTTCTCCGAAATTGGTGCAGATATCTTGGATAAAGCTATTAAAGCTGGTGCTTTGAAGGTTCAGGATCCTATACCTAAAGGTGTGGAAATCCGGGCCAACATTGACAAAGCCATGGTAAACCTGGCCAACAAATGGCAAGAAAAAGACTTCGGTGAAAGTGGTGGATTAATAACTACTGACCAGTACATGGATGAGTTTGCAAAGTGTATCAAATGTTACGGATGCAGAGAAGCTTGTCCATTATGCTGGTGTAAAGAATGTGCAATTGAGTCCGAGTCTGATCATTGGGTGGGAAAGGGTGTGATTCCTCCGTCACCAATGTATCATTTTGTTCGAATGGTTCATATGGTGGATTCCTGCACCAACTGTGGACAATGCGAGGAAGTTTGTCCTGTAGATATTCCACTAGCCAAAATGTTCCATAAAATCAACCGCAATATCCAAGATGTCTTTGATTATCGCCCGGGATACGATATGGAACAAAAACCACCTCTCTCAGTGATTGACAAAGAACCAAGTGAGGAATGATTTCCTCACATCTATTTATTTTTTTGAATAATTTTTTGGTGATACCATGATGATTGACAAGGTACTAAAAGCTAACGAGGAATTTACCCAGGAATTTGAGCCTAAAAAAATGAGTCATATGCCTCAAAAGAAGCTTTCCATTGTTACTTGTATGGACACCCGGCTCACTGGATTTTTAGAGCCAGCTCTGGGTATCGAACGAGGCGATGCCAAGATCATAAAAAATGCTGGTAACACCGTGGCAGGCAGAGACGTGATCCGATCTGTGGCGGCCTCCATATTCGCATTGGGGGTGGAAGAGGTGATGATCATCGGCCATACCAACTGTGGCATGGCCAACGTTGACCCGAAAAAACTTGAAAGCGCCATGGAAGAACGGGGGATTGACCCGGAAGAAATAGCCAAAGTTGATATCAAAGAATGGATAGGTGCCATTGACAGTGAAGAATCCAACGTTATCCAAGTAGTTGAACAGATTAAAAGTTCTCCACTAATTCCGGATGATGTACCCATACATGGACTCATAATAGACATTGAAAGTGGAGAATTAAAAGTCTTAGTCGATGACAGGTAGTGCCCTTTTTTCTATTTTTTTCTTATAAAAATCTTGATCTATCTATTTAAATGGAGTTATTTGGTATTTTTCCATGGAATTTATTTTTAATATAAATATCACTATTTTTATGAATAGTGATACGAAAGATCAAGACGAAAAAAATAACTACCCCATACAATCCATATTCTATTAACTCATTGTATAGTGGGGAATTTGTGGAGGAAATAAACCATGAGCAAAATAGACCGGCAAAAAATTATGGACGTTCTGGATGGGTATGATAAAGAAGACATTACCATTGCAACTTTAGGGAGCCATTCATCCTTACATATGTTTCAGGGAGCAAAGACCGAGGGCTTCAGAACTGCAGTGGTCTGTGAAAAGGGGCGGGAAGTTCCTTACAAAAGGTTTAATGTTGCTGATGAATACATAATGGTTGACCACTTTAGTGACATAGTTAATGAAGAGGTTCAGGAAGAGTTAAGGGATTTGAACAGTATTGTATTCCCACATGGATCCTTTGTGGCCTATGCTGGATTGGATAATATAGAAACCATTTTTAACGTCCCCATGTTTGGAAATAGGGATATTTTAAGATGGGAAGCTGAAAGAGATTTGGAAAGAAAGTTAATGATTGAATCAGGAATTAGAATTCCTCAAAAGATATCAAACCCTGAAAAAATTGGCGGTACAGTAATGGTGAAGTTTCCAGGAGCCCGGGGAGGCAGAGGTTACTTCGTAGCGACCTCAACTGAAGAGTATGAAGAAAAAATTGAGGCCATGCTGACTAGAAAATGGATCGAAGAAGAGGACATAAAAGAGGCCCACATTGAAGAATACGTATTAGGGTGTAACTACTGTATTCACTACTTTTTCTCCGGATTAAAAGATGAAGTAGAACTTATGGGGATCGATAGCAGATACGAATCCACCATTGACGGTCTAGTCAGAGTTCCTGCCAAGGACCAGATCGATATCGGTGCGGATCCATCCTACGTTATAACAGGTAACCATCCCGTAGTGATGAGAGAATCATTGTTATCCCAAGTATTTGATATCGGAGACAAGATCACAGAAACTGCTAAAGGATTGGTACCACCCGGATTTAACGGTCCCTTCTGTATGCAGACCCTAGTTAACGACGACTTAGAAGTAGTGGTGTTTGAGATGAGTGCCAGGTCTGATGGTGGAACCAACACCTTCATGAATGGATCAGCCTACAGCTACCTCTACTATGGAGAACCATTGAGCATGGGACGTAGAATGGCCATTGAAATTAAAAATGGGTTGGCTGAAGATAGATTAGAAGAAATCATCACCTAACTAATCCTTTTTTTATATTTTTTTTGATTTTTATAATGGCTCTACCATGTCTTAAAACAATTTTATAATGGTATAAACTTTAAAAAAAAGGTCTTTAAAAGGCCCTTGAAGGGTAAAAGCCTTAACTAGTAATATTTATATACCATGAATATTAAAGTAGCCATTAGAAAACTTATTTTTTAAACTTCACATTTATTTTAATAGAGGTGTATCTATGAATGATGAAAATCGACTTAAAGGCACTACAACTGTTGGTTTAACTTGTAAAGATGGAGTTGTTTTTGCCACTGAAAGACGAGCCAGTATGGGTAACTTGATCGCCCATAAAGTGGCTGATAAAATATTCAAACTTGACCATCATATTGGAGCCACCATTGCTGGCTCAGTTTCTGATGCACAAAGCCTCATGAAATACATTGGGGCTGAAATAGCACTCTACCGGCTGAGAAATGGGAAAAAAATGAGTGTAGAGGCTGCTGCCACGTTAACTTCCAACATATTACATTCATCCAGATTTTATCCCTTCTTCGTCCAGACCCTACTGGGAGGAGTGGATGATAAGGGCCCTGCTGTTTATTCTCTGGATCCCACTGGAGGGGTAGTTAAGGATATGGTGATATCTACTGGTTCAGGTTCGCCATTTGCCTATGGGGTCCTCGAAGACCGTTACAGTGAAGACCTCTACGTGGATGAAGGTGTTGATGTTGCTATTCGTGCTATAAAGGCCGCCATGGAACGTGACACCTTTTCCGGGAATGGTATCGTGGTGGCCACCATCACCGCTGAAGAGGGCTTTAAAAAACTAAATGAAGAAGAAGTAGAAAAAAAGATTAAACAAATCAGCTAAGTTCTACTTTTTATTAAATTTTTCATAGGACCAAAAAGGTCCGGATTTTATTTCTATTTTTCTAGACGTGATGTTATGGGTTCAGAGATTCAAGAAATCAAAAATACCATAGTACAAAGATTGCCCAATAGAGTGCAAGTAGCCAAAGTGGAATTTGAGGGACCGGAGGTGGTTATATACACCAAAAATCCGGAGATCATTACTGAAAATGGTGATCTTATCCGAGATCTGGCCAAGGACCTCCGGAAACGCATCATCATCCGCTCGGACAAATCTGTGCTCATGGAGCCTGAGACTTCAATCGACCACATCCACCAGATCGTTCCCCAGGAGGCCAAGATAACCAACATATCCTTCGATGAAGTGACATGCGAAGTTATCATTGAAGCCAGAAAACCAGGGCTGGTTATAGGTAAGTACGGAGCTACATCCAGAGAAATCGTTAAGCAGATCGGTTGGGCGCCGAAAATTCTTAGAACACCCCCTATATCCTCTGAAGTTATCCAAAGGATCAGAAGAACTCTCAGACAAAATAGTAAAGAGAGGAAAAAGATTCTGCAGGAACTGGGTAATCGCATACACCGCCCAGTTTATATGGAAAATGAATGGGCACGTATAACTGCCTTAGGAGGTTTCAGAGAGGTAGGTCGTTCTTCATTATTCTTACAAACCAGCAACAGCAAAATATTACTTGATTGCGGAGTTAACGTTGCAGGAGTAGACGATAAAAGTTCTTATCCTTACTTGAACGTTCCAGAATTTGTGTTAGATGACTTGGATGCGGTGATCATATCACACGCCCACTTGGATCACTCAGGATTCCTCCCTTATCTTTACCATTACGGTTACGAGGGTCCAGTATACTGCACCACCCCCACCCGTGATCTGATGACTCTTCTCCAACTTGATCATATTGATATAGCCCATCGAGAAGATAGTCCACTGCCCTTCAACGTTAAACATGTTAAAAAATGCATTAAACATACTATAACCCTGGATTACGGTGAAGTTACGGATATCGCCCCGGATATTCGCTTAACATTGCACAATGCCGGGCATATACTGGGATCTGCCATCACCCACATGCACATAGGGGATGGTCAGCATAATTTTGTCTACACCGGAGATTTCAAATTTGAAAGAAGCCGGCTTCTGGAACCGGCAGTATCCAAGTTCCCACGTATAGAATCATTGGTAATGGAGAGCACATACGGTGGCCATGATGACGTGCAGCCCACCCGAAACGATGCTGAAAAAAGGCTGATAAAAACCATATACCACACCCTGGAAAGGGGAGGTAAGGTACTGGTTCCAGTGTTTGCAGTGGGAAGGGCTCAGGAGTTGATGGTAGTTCTGGAAGAGTATATGAGGCATGGAATCATTGATGAAGTCCCGATATACATTGACGGGATGATCTGGGAAGCTAACGCCATCCATACAGCTCGACCAGAGTATCTGAGTAAGGATTTAAGGGATCAGATATTCCATATGGGTCGAAATCCCTTTATATCCGATGTATTCCATAAAGTTAACGGGATGGAAAAACGCCGAGACATCATAGAAGGAGAACCATCCATTATTCTATCCACTTCTGGTATGCTCACCGGTGGGAACTCGGTTGAATATTTCAAATGGCTGTGTGAAGATGAAAAAAACAGCTTGGTCTTTGTAGGATATCAATCTGAAGGTTCTATGGGAAGGAGAATACAGAAGGGATGGAAGGAAATACCCTTAAAAGAAGATGGAAAAACCAACGTTTACAACGTTAAAATGCAGATAACAACCATTGAAGGTTTCAGTGGTCATTCTGACCGTAAACAATTAATGGATTACATCAGGCGAATTTCCCCTAAGCCCGAGAAGATCCTAGTCTGCCATGGTGACAACTACAAAACCCTGGATCTGGCCAGCAGCATCTACCGTAGCTTTAAAATCGAAACAAAAACTCCCATGAATTTGGAAACAGTGAGGATACAGTGAATTAAAGGACCACAACATAAGTTAATGGGCATTGACTGGATTAAGTTTGTTCCCCTATGATGATCTTTGAGAAATCTTCGTTTTAATTCAACAATCAAAAAAAAATATTGGTGATGTAATGGTAACCTATTCTGAATCAGGAGTAGATATGGGCCTGGAAGAGGTCACAGTGGCAGCTATGGTATCCCAACTTAAGTCTACCCTAGAACTTCAAGATGTGATCACCGACACCGGTCACTTCGCTGCTCTTTTAAAACTTGGGGATAAAGCCTTGGCCATGAGCACCGATGGCGTGGGAAGTAAAATACTGGTGGCGGAGCTTATGGATAAGTATGACACTGTGGGTATTGATTGTGTGGCCATGGTAGTGAATGACATCCTTTGCGTGGGTGCCCAGCCACTGGCCATGGTGGATTATCTGGCCGTGGAAAAACCAGACCCTGAAATCGCGTCTCAACTAGGTAAAGGACTTGCTCAAGGAGCTATAGATGCTAAAATCGCTATGATTGGTGGTGAAACTGCTTCCCTACCTGGAATTGTGCATAATTTTGACTTAGCAGGTGCAGGTATCGGAGTGGTGGATATCAATGGAATTATTAGTGGTGAAGATATACAGGATGGGGATGTCGTAGTTGGTGTCGGAAGTAGTGGTATTCACAGTAATGGATTGAGCCTGGCCAGAAAGGTCTTCTTGGAAGAAGCTCAGCTTAAAGTAACAGATCCACTGCCGGGTTACCCTAATTTCAGCGTGGGGGAGGTGCTTCTTGAACCGACGCGCATCTACGTTAAGCCAGTTATGGATCTTCTATGTGAAGTGGAGGTGCATGGCTTGGCCCACATTACAGGAAGTGGCTTTAACAACCTTAAAAGACTGAAAAAAGGGTTGAGTTATAATTTAAATAATTTACCTGAACCTATGCCAATTTTTAAGTCAATTTATTCACTTGGAGTTAATTTGGAGGAAATGTACCGCGTTTTCAATATGGGGGTGGGTTTTGTTATCATAACCACTCCAGATAACGTTGAAAAGACTTTAAAAATCGTTGAAAAATACTATCCTGCCCAGGAGATAGGTAATGTAGTGGCCAATGGGAAAGGATGTGTTAAACTCAAAACAATGGAAGGATCATGGATAGAACTTTAAAGGAGGTTTTGTAATGAGAATTACCATCAAACAGGAACTATACCTAATAACAGAAATTCTTACTAGAATGGGAGTATCAGAAGAAGACGCTGCCATCGTGGCCGAAGTAACCGCTGACGCTGATTTAAAAGGTTTTTCATCCCATGGTATTGGCAGATTCCCCCAGTATATCAAAGGACTCAAAATGGGCACCATCAACCCCCAAGCAGAAGTAACAGTAGAAAGGGAAAGCCCAGCCACAGCCTTATTAAAAGGAAACCATGGCTTTGGACACGTTATAGCCTACAAAGGAATGAAGATGGCCATAGAAAAGGCGAAAAACATGGGTATAGGTATGGTGGGCATCAATAACTCCAACCATTTCGGGATAGCAGGCTACTACTCCGATATGGCCATCATGCAAGACCTCATAGGAATGGTTATTACCAACACCGAACCAGCCGTGGCCCCCATCGGAGGTAAAGAACCATTACTTGGTACCAATCCTATAGCCATTGGCATACCTTCCAACGTTCATTATGTTTCAGTGGATATGGCCACCTCCGCTGCAGCAAGAGGAAAGATCATGGAAGCTATGCGCAGAGGAGAGGAAATACCCGAGAATGTAGCTCTGGATGCTGAAGGTAACCCCACAATTGACCCCTGTGCGGCCATAAAAGGATCCATACTTCCCTTCGGAGCCCATAAAGGCTATGCCCTGGCATTCATGATCGAAATAATGTCCGGCCCCCTGGTGGGCGCTGCCTATGGCAAATACGTGACTGGAACTGCCAACCCCGAAGTGGAGTGCACCAAAGGGGATCTTCTGTCAGTTATAGATCCCTCCTGCTTCGTGGATCTGGATCAGTTCAAATCAGAAGTGGATGATTTCATAGCCGAAGTAAAGGCCACCCCCAACGTGTTCATACCAGGTGACATGGAAATCCGGAACATTAGAAAATTCAAAAAAGATGGAGTTTCCATTGACAAGAAGCTAGAAATCCAGTTAAAAGATTTGTGCCAGGAAGTTGAACTTAGGTGGGACGATGTGGTAGAAAAATGATTTTTAACATCTAGCAATGGAATCCAACTCCTAACTTCAAGATCAGGATGAATTAAGGACATCAAGGTGTTGTAGTGAACAGTAGCCAAGCCGTGTATCAAGGTATTAAAAAAGCAGGTGTAGACTTTGTGGTTAGTTTGCCCTGTGTCAACCTCGGTAGATTAATGGAACTGGTGGAGTGCGACCCAGAAATTATGCACATCCCTGTTACACGGGAGGAAGAAGGCTTCGGAGTATGTGCAGGGGCATTTCTAGCCGGGAAAAAACCGGCAATACTCATGCAAAACTCAGGACTGGGCAATTCAGTAAATGTACTGGCATCTCTTTATCAACTATACCGAATTCCCATTTTGATGATAATAAGTCATCGTGGCACTGCAGGGGAATTCATGAGTGCCCAGGTCCCCATGGGAAACGCCACTCCCCGAGTGTTAGATGCCTTGAAGGTAGTTTATCTTAACCCCCAAACCCCAGATGATGCTTTGAAACTTATACCCGAAGCCTGGATTCTGTCAGAAGCTGGTGAAGCCCCCATGGGGATACTTTTGGATATTACATTCTGGTGAACTTAGAAGGTGGAAGATGCAGAGAATAGAAGCAATCCGTAAAATTTGCCAATATTTGGGGGATGAACTGGTGATTTGCAACATCGGATTCCCATCCCGGGAGTTATATCAGGTTAAAGATTCTCCCACCCACTTTTACATGTTAGGATCCATGGGCATGGCCTCTTCCATTGGCCTGGGATTATCTCTGGCCCAGGACCGTAAGGTTGTGGTCTTGGATGGGGATGGATCAGTTTTGATGAACCTAGGAAGCCTGGTTACCATATACAATCAGAATCCTAAGAATCTGGTTCTGGTAGTCCTGGATAACGAGTGTTACGGCTCCACTGGTAGTCAGTGCACCTACTCATCCACCACTGATCTTAAGAAGATAGCAGAATCCATAGGCTTCCAAACTTTTTTCTTCAAGGATGAAATCGAGTTTACAAAGGTTTTAGAAACAGATGGACCAGTATTCGTCCACGTTAAAGTTCTTCCAGGAAATGCAGACGTTCCTGTAATTCCTCTGGAGCCGGAAGATATTAAAAAGAGATTTATGGAAGAGGTTCAGGGAAAAAAGTAGCAGGGATTTTCATCCCTTTACTTTTTTATTAGTTTTCCCATAGAGAAGGCCTTTCCCAGAAAATTTCCAACTCCATAGTAAGCGATATTATCAGGACTGTACATCAATGGTTTGATTTCTTCAACGAATGGCTGATCAGCGTTAACTACATCCTCCTCCACTTTAATATCCATGATTTCACCTATAAATTGTGTGTGCCCCCCGATTTCAACGCTTTTAAGTAATTTGCACTCCAAAATGAAGGGAAACTCCTCAACATATGGTGCATCCACCACTGCACTCCTCACTGGAGTCAGTCCCGTGGCCTGGAACTTGTCTACTTCTCTGCCTGATGTTATTCCAAAAAAATCGGCTTCTTTTACATAATTCTCTGTTGGGATGCTAACTGTGAAGGCCTGGTGTTCCAGTATATTACGATGGGTGTAGGTTGCTTCCCGCAGGGATACTGAAAGACATGGTGGTACAGATGAACATATACCACCCCATGCTGCTGTCATAACATTTGGTTTACCTTCCTTATCGTAAGATCCCACCACAAAGACTGGGGTGGGATGCACAATTGTTTTAGCACCGATTGATTTTTTCATTTTCTTATCTTCCTTTTAAATATTGTTCATGGAAAAAAACTGAATCTTTACCAGTGCCCATAACGCACCAACTCCTTTAACTCCTTCCGGGGTGTGGGTTGGTATTCATGGGCCGGGTATCCAAGGGGCGTGAATAATAATGGTTCCACCCCGGGTGGTAGTTTTAATAGTGCCCGCGCAGCATGTGAGTCAAAGGCAGCTACCCAACAAGTGCCCAGACCCAGATTCGTTGCCGCGAGTATGAGGTGGTCCATTGCTATGGCAACATCCACATCCACATAGCAACGCCCATCACGACGCGTCCATGCCTCAGAACGAATTGTGCAAGCACATATAATCAGGGGGGCCTCGGAAAACCAGTCCGTATGGTAGATGTGTTTTAAATCCTCCTTTTTGTCCTGGGTTTTAATCACAATGAATTTGAATGGCTGTTTATTTGCCGCGGTCGGGGCTGAACGTGCCGCATCCAAGATTTTTTGCAGTTTATCCTCTTCAACATCTTGATTCCGATATTTTCGGACGCTGTAACGGTTTTCAATCAATTTCTGAAAATCCATACAATATCAACTCCAAATATCCAGTTCATTTAATCCCCCAAGGTCTCCTTTACTTCTTTCAGTTTCTCTCGGATAGGAAGTTTCTGGGAACACATCTCCTCGCACAGTCCACATTCCAGACATTTAGAGGCATGTTCAGTGTCTTTTAACATGAAATAGTACTGTGACTTGATATTGCTAATGTCGTTAAGCATAGCTGCCTGGTTTAGGTAACTTAAGCACTGTGGAATATTTATACCTGAAGGACATGGCATGCAGTAACCACAGGCACTGCATTCCACAGCTATCTTGTCCTTATAGGCTTGTTTAACTTGTTGCATCACCTCATTTTCCTGGGGGGATAGTGAATCGGGGTGGCCTTCTTCAGCTATTTTAAGGTTTTCCATGAGTTGCTCCATGGTGTTCATTCCACTTAAAACCACATGAATCTGCGGGATATTCCAGAGATAACGAAACGCCCATTCGGCGGGTGTTCGATTAAATCCTTCCCACAACTTCTTCACCTCGGGAGGAACATAATTGGCCAGAGCCCCACCTTTTAAAGGTTCCATAATAACGGTACCAATACCTTTCTCAGCTGCGTACTCCAGGCCTTCCTTACCGACTTGTATCTGTTCATCTAGATAGTTATACTGTAACTGGCACATATCCCACTGATATGAGTCCACCACTTCTTTAAAGAATGCAGTTCCATCGTGACTTGAGAATCCTGTGTATTTTATTCTGCCGTCAGCAACTGCCGAATCTAAAAAATCTAGAATCCCCAGATCCTCCAGGCGAAACCAGTTTTTCTCTTTCAAGGAGTGCAGGAGGTAGAAATCTATTTGGTCAGTTTTTAAGCGTTTTAGTTGCTGGTTAAGAAATCTATCCATGTCTACTGGCTCTTGCAACAGCCAAGTGGGGAGTTTAGTGGCCAGATGAATTTGGCTATGCATATCCCTTTGGTGCAGGTACTCTCCTATGAAGACTTCACTGTTACCCCCTTCCGAGTTACTGATGCCATGGTAGGGATAGGCTGTGTCCAGATAGTTAACCCCATTTTCCAGGGCATGATCAAGGAGTTGGGAAGATTTTACCTCATCGATCTTATCATGATGGCCCCTAGTTGGGAGTCGCATGCATCCAAATCCCAGTATGGAGACCTTCTCCCCGGTGGAGCCCAGTTCGTGGTATAGCATGGTGTATCCTAAATTTTTATCATTGGAGTAATCCCATTAAAAATCATGGCCAGCAGTAGAGCCATTTTAAAAAAAAATTTAACCCCTCCTTCTCTCAAATTCATCCAGTAACTCATCAAGTTCCACTCCCTTGTAGACCAGAAGAAGGAGAGTGTGGAATATCAGATCTGCTGATTCTTGAACCAGATTTTCATCATTTTTAGAAGCTATTATCACCTCGGAGGCTTCTTCTCCGATTTTTTCCAGGATCTTGTCTTCCGCCTTCTTCTGGCTGTCCTGCATGATACGGGAGGTGTAAGATTCAACTGGATGATCACGACGGTTCTCCAGTACCTGGTAAATATCCCTAATAACCTTATCCTTCACTTTAATCCTCGTTTTTATCCTTATTATCTGATTCCTGACGTAAACTAGTGGTTATTGCTATTAATGGATGCTGGGCATCATCTATTATTTGTACATCATCAAGTGAGAATATGCCATTTTTATCTGCCGTCTTCTCCATGCCTAGTTTAAGATCACGATCCAGTTTTATCACGTAGGAATCTATTTCTTGGTATCCTAATTTCCGGGCAGCAACAGTGCGATGATGCCCATCCACCAGCACGAAACGATCTCCAGTTTCCACCACGATAGTAGGCTCAGCCAAGCCCATTTGAAGCTCGTAAGTACGTCCTTGAAGTTCATCAGCATAAATACGGTCCTGTGTTGGCCTTAACTTATCGATGGGCACGGTTTTGTGTATTAATGAAGTTTTGATGTCGTAAAGTTGTTCCAGGGTTTTCTGGAAATATTTTACCTTCATGGGGGTGGATCTTTCTATATGGGATCGTACAATATCGGTGTTGGTAATGATACCCACCAGGTGTCCCTCTCCATCCATCACTGGTAAGCGTGATATACCCATGCGAAACATGACTCGGGAGGCATCGCTAATGGACATCTCCTGGTCTGCCACCACCACATCGGTAGACATGATCTCACTCACACTATTTAACCAAGGTTTTAATACCAAGTCAAAGGCAGTTACCATGCCAGTAACCTTCCCATTAGTTTTAACTGGAAATCCATCGTGACCAGTGGCTTTCATAAGTTCAATCACTTCTTCGTTGGAAGTATCCGGTGTGACGGTGATGACCTTCCTGGTCATGTAGTCCTTCACCAGGGCGGAACTACTCATTTTTTTCTCTCCTTAAGATCTTTTTCCCACATTATTTCCCCATCACATTCAATTCGTACTACTCGATGATAGGGGATCTTGGTTTCATCTCCCAATATCATAAAGCCACCTTCCACTGATTTAATCTCGTCACCCCCAATCTTTTTCAGGCCTCCAGGGGCTCCGCGATGTATATAAATAACT
>ENA-UOUL01000004-UOUL01000004.1-bioreactor-metagenome-genome-assembly--contig:-NODE-4-length-332074-cov-13.113468_pt1:0-160000 | contig 332074 bp, 342 predicted proteins | sample MGYA00249838_ERZ747220 | MGnify/ENA primary metagenome ERZ747220 (study PRJEB28778, sample SAMN05720191) | bioreactor metagenome | isolation source: Anaerobic biogas reactor | place... | reverse complement strand
GATGTTATGTAGGGATAAATGGATGCAGGGATAGTTTCCTTAAGTAAAACACTCTTCTGGACCGAGGTGCTGTTGAGTAAACTGAGATCTAGGCCTCGGGTAAGTTCTACCAGTGTCGAAGAGGAGGAGATAAGGGTGTTGATGCTGTAGGCTAAAAGTGCAATTAAGGGCAGGATCACTACAACCATGGCCACAGCAATGGCCAAGGAACGAAATTTAAGTTTAGGTTCTATTTTCAAGGCCAGTGGCCTTATACCATAGGCAAAGATAGCCCCCAAAATAACCATGCTGGCTATGGGGTAGATCACCAGGAAAGATAGTAAAAGAAGTACCAGGACCACGAAAAATGCCGAAGTGATGGTGCCCTTCCATTTGTAATTCATGATACACCACTTAGTTTAGAATTGGTGCCTTACACCCGATGAGTCACGCCGGTAGGATCCGAATTCCTTTATCAGCCGCAACTCATGCCCCCAAAAAACTGGTCCCTCGGCACATACTCGCCATCCCACATCATCCACACAGCACTGGCCACATATTCCCACGGCACATTTCATCCAACGCTCCAGTGAGAACTGTGAGGGGATATTATGATTTTCAGCAATTTCAAACAGCCCCTTCATCATGGGCTCCGGACCACAACTAACCAGCATATCAAAGTCACCACCCTGGAGAAGATTATCAGCTAGAATCGTAGGGAAACCACAGAAACCACAACTACCATCATCAGTGGCGGTGTGAACCTTAACCCCTATTTTCTCAAGTTTTTCAACAAAAAGTAACTCTTTTTCGGTGACTGCAGCGCTGATGACCTCCAAGTCCAGACCCCTCCTCTTGGCTTCGGTGGCGAAGGCCAAGACCGGGGCCATTCCAATACCTCCCCCCACAGCCAGTATCTTTGATCCAACCATCTGGAATGGCCTACCATAGGGGCCACGCAGCCCAATTTTATCACCTTCTATTAAGGAATGCAACTGGTCGGTGATTTTCCCCACATTCTTGATGGATACGCCTATCTCACCAGCCACTGGATCAGTGAAAGAAATGGACATGGGCTTCTCATCCTGGAAGTTCCAGACCATCAGAAACTGTCCGGGATGAACCTCCCCCTGATCCCAATCAAATATGAAAGTTTTAACGGTGAAATTTTCAGTTTCTATCCTTTTTATCTCCAGAACCCTTGGAACATGCATTTTATCAGCCTATAACTAGATTGTTAATCTTGATGGGCCAGGCCCACCATCTCATCCACTCGGTTGAATTCTTTATCCCTCATGAAACTTTCCAGGCCATTGCAGATCCTCTGGAAAACTTCCAATCCCTGGTACATGACTGCGGTACCAACTTGAATGCTACAGGCCCCGGCGTACAGGAACTCCACTGCATCTTTATGATCCATTATGCCACCCACACCAATTATAGGGATCTTCACTGCCTCATAGGCCTGGTAGACACATCGAAGGGCTATGGGTTTAATGGCTGGTCCAGACATTCCACCGAAACGGTTGGAAAGAATGGGCCGTGCTGTTTCCAGGTCGATGCACATACCCGGGCCCAGGGAGTTGATAAGAGTAAGGCCATCCGCACCTGCCTCCTGGGCGGCCAGGGCAATTTCAACGATATCCGTTACATTGGGAGTTAATTTGACTGTAACCGGCACATTTACGGTTTTTTTGACCGCCCTGACCATTTCTCCAGTAAGATCCGGATCCTGACCTATGGATGCACCGCAGCCCGTCATGGCATGGGGGCAGGACACGTTCAATTCCAGGGCATCCACCATATCCTCTATCTTTTTAGCAACCAGAGAGAATTCCTCAGGAGATGATCCGTACAGGGATGCTATGGTAGGCACCTTCTCATCTATTCTTCCCAGTTCCACCTTGAAAGCCTCAACTCCAGGGTTAGAAAGGCCAATTGCATTGATTATTCCTCCCTGCACCTCTACGGTGGTGGGGTTGGGATAGCCCTTGTTGGGTTCCAGACTAAAGGACTTGGTAACCACACCTCCCACCCCATTTCGGGCTGCCCAGTTCAAAGAAGATGCCGTGCTGCCCATTACACCGGCAGCTAGTAGTACTGGGTTTTTCAGTTTCATATTCAGAATTTCCACTTCAAGCATGATTACACCCGGAGCAATGTTTTATAATCCTCCCCCTACACAGTAGAACCATGGAATGTTACCTCAGCAGTACATTTGCCGGATTTATAGCTCTAGATGAGAATTTCAACCTCCTTGATTATGAACTTTTCCCAAAGGATAAACTCTTAGAGAAGTATCTGGAAATCCAGACCAGGGAAATAACCACCGAAGAAAGGCATCTAATCGGAAGACTGGCCAGTAGTGGTTACCAGGTCCTCATCGAGTCCAACAATTTAGTTTCCACATATAAAGAGCTTGATTATGAATTAGAATTCCGGATAGAATCTGATACCAGGGGGGGGAAGTATTTACGTGCCAACCTCCCCGGTGTCCTGGAGAAGATCGGCTTCATCGGGACGGCCAGTGATTTGAGAGAAGTGGTGCATGAACTATCCATCCAAGTCACCGAGGAAAAACTCAGAACCGCCTCCCGGGCCGATGACTTGCTCCTGATCCAGGCCATAAACGCCATAGATGATGTGGAAGAATCTGTGGTGAAGTTGAGCGAAAGGCTGAGAGAATGGTATCCTATACATTTCCCGGAGCTGGACTTGGTTAAGAATCAGGAAAAGTACGTGGAATTGGTGGTTTTGTATGGCCATCGGGATTCTATTGTAGATTCTGGAGTATTAATTGATGTTTTAGATGATAATATCAATCCGGAAACCAGTTTAGGGTCAGATATATCCCCAGAAGACCTGGAAATCCTGCAGAAATTTGCAAGGAGTCTGCAGTCCCTGATTTTGACCAAAAAATCTTTGAATACCTTTGTGGATAAGAGGATGGGTGAGTTGGCCCCTAACCTCAGGGAACTGGCCGGTGCCTCCCTTGGTGCCAAGCTGATATCCCATGTGGGCAGCATCAAAGGGTTGGCCATGCTCCCCTCCAGCACCATCCAGATCATGGGGGCGGAGAAGGCGCTATTCCGGCATTTGAAAAGCGGGGAGCGGCCCCCCAAGCATGGGCTTATCTATCAGCACCCCGAAGTCCGAGGGTCCCGGTGGTGGATAAGGGGGAAGGTGGCCCGTTTACTGGCGGCAAAGATAAGTCTAGCGGTTCGGAAGGACTTCTTCAGTGGAGAAAAGGACCCACAGATAGTGGAAGACTTCCATAAACGCCTAGAGGAAATACGAAGGGCACAGCCATTCCCTAAAAAGACTAAAAAACCTAAGGTCACCAAGAAGAAGAAAAAGAAACGGGATAAAAAGCGATTCACACGTAGTGAGTGGAAGGATTACTACTAAGGATGAAAATTTCATAGATTAGGGAGGAAATCAGAATTAGGGGGAAAGAAACATGTTAAATGATCTAGTCGCAATTGTATCCATCGTATCCAGCATAGTCTCCATGATCCTGGCCATTTTCGCTATAATGTTCTCCCGCAGAGTAGAAGAACGCCTTAAAAATAATTTTCTGAGACTTAAAGAGACCATGGAACTAAACCGTGACCAGGCCGAAGCCTGTCTTTACAACATAGACAAGGAAGCCGAGGCCATCAAGAACACCGTGGCTGACAGCCACTCCCAGATTCACGAGTCCCTGCAGATGCTGAAAAAGGAGAAGTAGAACATTTAGGATTACCCACCGGAAAGATTATCCAAGAATTGAGGATCCATCATGGAAATAAGAGAAAAATATCCCGGAGTCTACCAGTTAGAGGACAACGTAGCTACTGTTAACCTCAAGCCCCAGGTGAAAGTTTACGGCGAAAAATTGGTGGACTATGAGGATAAAGAACTCCGCATCTGGGACCCCCGTCGTTCCAAGCTGGCTGCGGCCATCAGAAATGGCCTGAAAACCTTTCCCTTCAGGGAAGACTCCCGGGTGCTGTATCTGGGGGCGTCCGCCGGGACCACACCCTCCCACTTATCAGACATAATAGTAGATGGTATTGTATTCTGTGTGGAGTTCTCGCCGCGTATGATGCGGGAACTCTTACAGTTAAGCCGAGAGCGGGAGAACCTGATCCCTATACTGGACGATGCCACCAAACCCCACCATTACCAGCCCCTGATGGAGGAGGTGGATGTGGTCTACAGTGACGTGGCCCAGCCCCGGCAGACCGAGCTCTTCATGGACAACATGCGCCGATTCTTGAAGGAGGATGGTCTGGGCCTGATGGCCATTAAGGCCCGGAGTATAGATGTGACCCAGCGCCCCAAGAAGGTATTTCGCCAGGAAGAATCCAAACTTAAAGCAGCAGGGTTCCGGGTGGTGGAAAAGGTGGACCTGGAGCCCTACGAGAAGGACCACATGGTGGTGGTTTGTGAGTTCAGTTTCTGAGGTATGAAGAGCGTTTCTACTCGATCATACCATTTCTATGTATCCTGCACGAATAGCTGGTAAGTTTCTTTGCTATTTCTGACACTGTATCCTCCATTTTAGATAGAAATATTCTCCATAAACGGTGTCATTTTCCCACGCACTATTAAAAGCCGCCTGTAATACTGCCACCTGGGTTGACAGTCCAATCAACAGCCGAACTTACCCCGTGAAAAGATATAACACCAACAAAATCCCCATGAAAACCAAAATCTATTCATAATTCACCCAACATTAGCATCAAACATTCATATTGATATTGCTCACTGATGAAATTGTTATTATCAATATCATCATCAAAAGAGAATTTAAATAAACAACTAAGCCCCATATCTTCAAAAAATAGGAAAAAACTGTAAAATAATTACTATAAAAAAATTAAAGCCTCTGCACCACTTTATCAATTATCTTACCCGCAATCTCCTCCTTAGAGGTTAAAGGAACCTTGCGCACGTGCTCATCAATTAAGAGAACCTGGTTCTCATCGGACCCGAAGCCAGCCCCAGGTACCGCCACGTCGTTAGCCACCACCAGGTCGGCCCGGGATTCATCCATCCTCTGCCGGGCGGATTCCACGATCTCCTCATTGGAGACATTGTAGTCGGCTTTGAAGGCTACCAGGAATATCTCCGGGTTGATGGCCTTCACCCGGTTGATGATCTTTGGAGCCGGTCGTAATTGGAGGGTTATATCTTCATGGGAGGATACTTTGTGGGTTTCTTTTTCCAGGGTGAAGTCCGACACCGCCGCTGCGGAAAGAAACACATCCTGGTCCAGGACCAGTCCCTCTACTTCGAGTTGCATCTCCAGGGCGGATTTCACCTTCACCACTCGGAATATAGATGGGAGGCCGATTTCGACCCGGCCGCATATTAAAGTAACATCCGCTCCCCGCCGGAAGGCTTCCTTGGCTATTTCCACGCCCATCTTCCCGGAGCTGCGGTTGGTTATCCCCCGGATGGGATCTATATCCTCATAGGTGGCTCCGGCACTGACCAGGACTTTTTTACCCGCCAGGTCTCTTTTGGAGGTGTTCCTTTCTACTTTAAGGACTATGTCCTGGATGGATGGGAACTTAGCCTTGTTCTCCTCCTGTCGGGGTTCCACGAAGAGTATGCCTTCACCTTTAAGCTTATTTATATTCTCTTCCACCGCCCGGTACATGGATTCGTGCATGGAGGGCACCATGATGATGGGAGTATCATAACCGTAGGCGGTGACCAATAGGGTGTTAATGGGATTGTCTGCTATTTTGTAGGCAAATTTGCTTATGACGTTGGCTGTGGCAGGTGCTACCAGGATCAGGTCTTCGCGGGCGTATTTGACGTGTTCGATGTCACCGGTTAGCTTGGTGATGACCTTCTCTCCTGTAGCAAATTCCAGTGCGTAAGGATTGATTATATCACAGGCCCCATCACTCATGAAGCATTTAACCTTAAATCCCTGTCTTTTTAGTTCCCGGGCTAGTTTAACCGTCTCCACTGCTGCTACACTGCCAGTGGCACACAGTACAATGCGCATAATAACCTCCACCTGTGACTAACTTAGATGTAAATAGCCATCTAATATTCATTCCGGTCAATGACCACCAGGGTTTCTTCCCCTGTCAATTCTTTTATAATATCATTCAAGACTTCAATCTTGGCGGGAATACGACGAGAATCCTCTCTCCTAACCCGTATCTTGTATTTCTTTTTCTGGTCCATGCCATAGACTATGTTTATCCCTGAAATCCGTGCTGGTGCCAGAATATCCTGGGCTAGATTTTTCAGGTCAGAATTCTCTCCAACCACCCGGATTTTCCTGCCCACCTTCTTGGATAACTCCCGGACTATCTTTCCACCCCTGCCTATGATTTTACCAACCTGATCCTTCTGGGTGATGATTATAACCACGTCACCTATTTCAATGGTCTTTTTAAAACTAATTTTCCCATCTCCCAGTTTGAAAAGGATTTTGGCAATGTCCAAGTCCATTTGGCTTATTTCTCCACTTTTCAGTTTGGTTTCACAGCCCTGACAGAGTATTCCACTTTTCAGGCAGACATCGCACACTGGCAACACCATTCTCAATTCCTCCTCAACTTAAGTGACTACGGTTCAAAGGTATCCCTGGGATGTTATACCGGTATCTGTAATGATCTTATCGTTACTGTCCAGGTTTTCATTGAATGATCCGGATTTATGACTTTATCCTAATAAAGTCACAGTATAACCTTTTTTTTGTAGATGAATAAAATAAAAACGTATTTTTAGGCGAGTGATAAACACTACCCTGATAATATGGCAGTCTACTCTTCAATTATACTATCCCCACCATCTACTATATAATTTTTTGCTTGGTTCATGAAATCATGAAACAGAAATAAATTCACAGGCTAAAAAGGAAAACAGGGTTCTTTTAAAAAAAGATAACTCCCATTAAGATAAATTGAAGTGAAAAAATGCGTTCTAGAGGTTCGATCACATCCTCTTTGTTCTGTTTCCATACCGGATTGGTACGGGCTACTGGACCTGGAAGCTGTTGACTATGATGTCAAAACTGGATTGCAGATTTTCAAAATCTGTTTTTCTGGAACTGCACAGTATCACGTAGATTGTGCCGTTTTTTTCCAGCCACACCACCCTGTACTGTTTTTCTATACCTGAAGAGGAAGAGATGTAGATGTTTTCCAGGGCCTTTAATTTGCTGGTGGTTATGTTGGCTTCGGAGACCTTCTGGTTATCGGTCTTGTTGAAAAAGGTAGCGTAGTTATCATCATAGGCTTTGTTGAGTTTGGTCCCCTTGGTTACGTTAGGTTTTTGGATGACCACCTGGGTGGTGGGAGAATTGGTACCGGAGAGTACACTACTAGGGTCAGCCACTGCAGCCACTGCATCGGGTGAAGTGGTTTGAACCACCGCCCAATCTGCAGGGTACTGGAAGGTGACGTTGTTTTGACTGAAGGTCCTGGTTTCATTGTTATCAGGAGTTATGCACCCTGAGACCATAACCACGATCAGTAGTGAAAATATTAAAAAGAGATATCTGCGCATTTTAACACCTCTCGTCGTTTATCTTCATAGACTTTATTGACTCATAACTTATCCAGTTGTATTGGTGGGAGTGGTGGGAGTGGTTGTATTCTTTTTGGTGGTTGTTGTCTTGGTGGTCGTGGTGTTAGTCTTAGTGAGATTAGTGGTGTTTTTCACAGGAAATGCACTTTCATTAGCCACAAGAGAATCACCGGAAGGTTCAGAAGGGGATTGCATGATGAGAGCACCGAATCCTGTTCCCACCAGGAATGCCACCACCAGGAATATGGCTAGCATGGTTTTCCATCTGCTGTTGGTGATGGAGCTTGCCTTACTCTGAGGTTGGGGGTTGCTGATATATCTCTGCAATAGTAATTCCCGTTCTTCCTGTTTTTTCTTCTTTTCTTCCTTCTCAGTCCAGTACTCAAGTGGTTTTTCAACCTGTCCTTTACCCTGAAGCCTCTTAATCCTATCAGCAGTTTCAAATGTCTCAAGCAGGCGATTTAATTCATTTTTTTGTGAAGTATAAGTTTCACGAGATATATTGCCCTGTGAATAGTCAAATTCAAGTTCTTGTAAGTTTCTGATGATCTTTTGCTTATCTGGCACTATATCAATCATCTCCTTCTCTGGGATATGAGCCTAGAATCTTTACGTATCCTACCTTAGATTTAATGCTATTTAAAACATTCCGAATGGTTTCCTCTTCCCGGTGCCCCTCAAAGTCGAGGAAAAAAATATAGCTCCCAAGCCCCTCTTTGGATGGGCGGGATTCAATTTTTGTGAGGTTAACTTTAAAATTTGCAAAATCCCCTAATAACTCATAAAGACCCCCAGGATGATCATCAGGAAGAGAGAAAACTATAGATGTCTTGTCTTTCCCCGTATAAGCATGATCATTAACCCCAATACACAAAAAACGGGTGGTATTATTGGGATAGTCCTGTACATCATAATCGGCTATTACCAGCCCATAAATTTCTGCCGCCCGTGAAGTACCAATGGCTCCCCTTTCGGGTTTTCCTTTTATGGCTTTAGCTGCTGCAGTGGTACTAAGCATAGCACGGGTGGGTATTCCCAATTTTTCTAGGTAAACGCGGCATTGGGCTAGGGCTTGGGAATGAGAATAGACTTCTTTCACATCTTCCAACTTGGCCCCGGGATTTACTAGCAGATGCTGCCGGATAGGTAATATAATCTCCTTTATTATCTTCAAACAATCTTCCTGGGCTAAAATATCCAGGGTAACCCCTACTGACCCTTCCACGGAATTTTCAATAGGAACCACCCCTGCATCCACATCCCGGACTTTAACTGCTTCCAGTACTTCCACTATGGAATCAAAGGATCTTAAATCTTCTGATATTTTGGTGGCTGCTTCTTCGGTGAAGGTGCCAGCCGGACCTAAAAATCCAATTATCATGTTTTCACTCCACATTAACTAGAAATTGAAAATAATTCTCCAAGAGAACTTTTTTTCATGAAAACTAGTTAATATAATCCGCCATTTAAAAAATTGCGTATCTTATCTGAAGTAGATTGATGTAGCCTCCTGATAACTGCCTTTCCATTTCGAACATCCACTACAGTGGCAATTACCCCTAAACTCCTCAAATATCGTGCGAAATCTTCAGCTTCATCTGGACTGTCCACTTCTATTAGCAGATCCTCGGCGGCTACTTTATCATCAGATATTATTCGTATGGTCTCCAGCATGGGTTGAAGGATGGATTCTCCTATCCTATGCGCCCTTAATTTTATTTCTGCATCGGATTTATCCATCTCAAATGATTGGAATCCTTCCCGGATCACTCTACTAAAGAAGAATGCCTGTCCCAGATCAAAGGGATAGCTGAAGGCGTACTCCAGTTCTGAAACATGGGCCTGCGAAGAGGTGTACTTTAAGGGTTGTATTTTCATATTCGGATCCTTCATCACCACTCCTTCACGATCTTCTTCTCCCATTTTTTTTACGATATCCAGAATTTCACCGGCGGCTTCTGATTTATCGTAGATTCCGAAGAATTTAACGGTGGGGAGTCCATATTCCTCAAGCAACTTCCTCTTTTCCAGGATGGGCCAGGGTTGGTTGGTGTTTTTTTCACGAACATCGAATATTCTGAATCCTAATTTGCCAATTTCGGGGTAGTAATGGGATACGTAGGGGTTATCAGTCCCTACCATTTCGCCACAGAGAACTGAGTGGGGGTGATGGTTAAAAAATTCTTCCATATCCATTAACTCATTGGCCTTTTTGGTGGTGTAGGGACATATGAAGCCACCCCTGGTGAAAGCCAGTGTTTGATTATTAATTCTGGCTATTCGCACGTTATACCCATTCATCTTTTCTTCCAGAGCAATTTCACCCTTAAAATACTTTTTTAGTACTGGTTCGAGTAGTAGAGTCCTTCGTATCTTGGGAAATCCCCTTATTACCTCGACATTTTTCCCTAAAGAAACCATGGTTCCGGCTTCTATATGACCTATACTCTTACGTAATTGGATGGCATTCAATCCGTATTCACTGTAAAACTTAACATTACCCCTATCAAAAGATCCTTTAAGCTGTTTAGGACTTAATTGAAGTATTTCTGGAAGTTCTAGTTCAATAAAGTCCTTTAAACTTATCTGTGTATTTGATTTGTATTCAAAAAAAAATTGTTCGGGGAATTTCCTCCCCCTTTCAGGCTGCATAGTTAAAACCACAAGGATGGAATAAGGGATTAGTCAATCCTTTTCCAGCTCAGCCATGAGTTGTAGGATGTTGGTTTTGGTTATGATACCCTCCATCCCTTCACCCATAACCAAAAGGCCACTTAATCCATTTTTTAGCATGAACGATGCGGCTTCATCGATGGTGGCATCTTTGTTGATGGTTTTAACGTTCTGGGTCATAACATCCTCCACCAGGAGGTTTCTGATTCGAGATGCCTTGTACTTGTCTGGTACCACCTTTCGGAAGGATATCATGGCCATGGCAATGTCCTTGGCAGTGAGTATTCCCTGGATATCCTCATCCTCAGTTACTATAACCCGCCCCAGATCATCATCGATGATGACCCTGCGGGCGTGGACCAACCTATCCTGGGGCGATACTGTTATGATTTCCTTATTCATGTACTTTTCAACCTTGATTTCGTTGAATGGCCGACCCTGACAGGTATCCATGAAGTCTGATTTGGTGATCATGCCCACCAGTTCTCCGTTGTTAACAACTGGAAGCCCGCCTATCCTATTTTCCAGCATCATCTGTGCTGCTGCTCCCAGGTTTTTATCACTGCCCACCGTTACTGGAGAAGAAGTCATCACAGTAGAAATGTGAAAATGGGATGGGGGTAAATTTCCGTATTTGGATGATCCCAGATGCGCGGCAATATCCTTTTCCGTGATTATACCCACCAATTCTTTTTGATGTTTATGGTTGGTGTTCACCACTGGTAGGCGAGATACTTTGTGTTTTTTCATTGACTTGAGGGCGTCGTGAATGTTCTGGTCTTTATCAATCACTACCACTTTTTTGGACATTATATTCTTTACATGCATTTTTTGCATCCCCTCGTTTGATTATTACTGAATTCCGCGGATCAGATCGGTTTTAGTGATGATTCCCACCAGTTCTTCATTATTTACCACCGGCAATCCGCTGATTTTATTTTCCATCATCATTTGTGCTGCCCGGGATGCATCTTCATCCATCTGAATCGTTACCAGGTGGTTGCTCATGATATCACCTGCAGTTAGCATTGATACTTCTCGGACATTTTTCTTGTCCAGGCCCTCGGTTTTTCTAAGGAAGTATATTTTTTCCACACTGACTCCTGTTTCCGGATCTTCCACGTTTGCAAAGGAAATGTTGGCCGGGGTGATGATGCCAATGGGCAGGCTGTCCCTTATTACGATAACTTTACCGATGTTTTTTTCTTCCATAACACTTATGACGTGACCAATACTGTGGTTTTCATTCACAGTTATCACATCACCAGTCATTAGATCAGATACTTTCCATCGGCCCCCTAATTTTTCGCTGTAAAACTGCATGATATCAGTTTTAGTGATTATACCGGCCAGGCCATCTTCATCCACCACAGGAATGGAACTGATGTTATTTTTTATCATCAACTCCACTGCATCCCTTATTCCCTTATTGGGCGTGGTTGTAATTGGATTGGAAGTCATTACCCTGCGGATGGATATCTTGTCTATGGGTCTTCGCCTCCAGGCCGGACTTTTACCACCCATTTTGCGAGTAAGATCTTTTTCTGTAACCACACCCACTGGAATTTCCTGGTTGTCCAGAACCACAATACGGCTGAAACCATGTTTTAGCATTAGATTACGGGCATGGCTGACTTGCTCGTTATCTTGCATTACAACGACTTCCTCGTTCATAACATCCTTAATTTTTATCATATTATATCATCCCCTAGGATGGGACTATTTTTGGTTAGCCTTTAATTGCGTTTAGTATGTCTCTTTCAGTGATTATTCCCTGAATTATGCCATTTTTAATTACGGGAAGACCGCCAATTCCTTTGTCATTCATTAATTCACAGGTGTTTCCTAGTCGAGTCATGGGCTCCACTGAAATAACTTGGTCTTCCATAATTTCGGTGATGGTGGTGTTTAAAACATCCTCCGCACTGTTGGTGATCATTCTATCAAAGGCCTGGTTTTTACCCAGGAACTCCAGTACATCGGTGGCTGTAACTATGCCCACTAGCTTCTCATTCTCGGGATGGGGTGTTTTTCTATCTTCTCCCACCACTGGTATCCTGCGGAGTCGGTTGCGTACCATTATCTTAGAGGCACCTTCTATTCTGGTTCCAGGGGTGGTGGTAATGACCTTTTTGGTCATGAAGTCCTCCACCAATTCATCGGTTAAAACTCCAGCCAGGAGCATCACAAAGTCTCTCTCAGAAACAATTCCATTGACTTTATATTCTGAATCGACTATGGGTAAAGCTCCAATTCCCTTATTGATCATTTCTTCCACAGCTTGGGTAATGGAACTTTTGGTGGTGAGTACCTCCACCTCCCGGGTCATTATTTCCTTCACTGACTCGTTAACTGCAGCAGGGAAATTATCCTGGTATTTTTCTTCCAGGATCTTGTACTTATCTCCTCCTCCCAGAAAGTCCAAGATATCCATGGAGGTCACTATTCCCAGCAACTTGTCTGTGCCAGGATCGGTTATAGGAAGCCTTCTGAACTTGTTTTTTACCATTATTTCCGCTGCTTCCTTGATGGTGGCTGTTTGAGGTGCAGTAACCACATTCTTTTTGGCTATGCTCATCACGTCTCCATCATGCTCTGAGGCACGGGTTTTAAATTCCACAGGACCGCGGTCCATGGATTTTACCAGGTTTATGGTTTGTTTCTTCCTCATCTATACACCTCTTATGAGATACTAATCTTAATAACACTATAAATTCTTAGAACAAGTTTTTATACCCAAATTTAAAGATGAAATCTGGATATTCACCCTGTATATGACCATAAAATATCTTCCCTTGAAACTATACCAATCAAATCTGATTCTTTAGCTCTTTGGGGTTCTTTTTTGATATATATTGGATTTTCTACAACGGGTAAGCGCCCCACATTAAATTCCAACATTATTTGTGCTGTTTTGCTTGTGGGAGTTAGGGGGGTGACCACCAGGGGTGGGGTTTTCATGATCTTTTCCACAGTGGCTGAACGTCTCATATCCCCAGATTCCCGATTGATTCGGATGTTACCTGAGTCAATAATATCTTTCCTGGTTATAATTCCCACTAATTTATTTTTTTTCAATACAGGAAGGCCAGAAAAGCCATTATCATCCATTCGGTTCCATACTCGTGATATGAGTTCATGCTGATCACAAGTAACCACTTCCGGAGTATACACATCCATAATTGTTTCTTTAACCGGTTTTATTCCCTTGGAAACAAAGTATCCTAGAAGATCAGCCACCGTGACTATACCCACCAATTTCATGTTCTCGATGGATTCTACCACTGGTGCATAGACTTGGCCGGCGACCAGTAAGTTCCGGGCTAAATCTTTGATCCCCATATGTGGAGTGGCAATAACCTGAGGATGTTCCATAATTCCACGAGCATCGATGTTGGATTTGGTAGATGAAATACTTAACATATCCCCGCGGGTTATAACTCCTTCTAATCGATTATTAGATATAACTGGTATGGATCTGAAGCCTTCATTCCTAAAAAGTGATCTAACGTGAGTAGCATGGGCTTCTGAAGATACAGTTACTGGATCATGAGTCATTACATTACCAACAGTGGGCAAATTATTCCCCCTCAAGATCTTCCTTGCATTCTTCACAGACAAACTTACCATCAAATTCATCCAAGAACTCGACGTAGTTACCGCATACTTCACAAGCACCGGGCACTGATTCTGGATTGTTGGAATAATCCAATGAAGTCTCCATCCTGGCGTTCTCCACCAGTATCTCCGTGAGTTCTGGGGAGACACTGACCACATCAGTAGTGGTGAGAATTCCAACTAAAACACCGTTATTAACTACGGGAAGTCTTCTGATATTATTTTTAGCCATTACTCTGGCAGCTTCGTTCAATTCACTTCCCGGGTGAACTCTTATAAGGTTTTGAGTCATAAGATCGCCGACTTGTATTTGGCTGGCCTTTAAGTCCTTGGATACTACCTTGGCGATTATGTCACTTTCTGTAATCAGTCCCTCAGGTTCTGCGTTGCTTTTAATGATGAGGCTTCCAATATTCCTCTCGGTCATTATTCTTGCTGCTTCGGCAACGCTGGTCTGGGGTTCTACGGTTATAACTCTTGATGTCATTGCGTCGTGTACTGTGACCTTGGTATCCATTTCCATTTCAAAACCTCCTATCTCAGGCCCAGAAGTTTGTGTACCTGGGGTATGGTCAATACATCCAGATGTTTACCTGTTTCTGCAGAGATCCCTAATAATTTGCTCTGGCAATGCGCCCAATTTTCCAGTGGACTCGCTGGTTGAAGCACCATGAGAAGTTTTGAGGATTTTTGAACATCCTGCTTAACCCTGGAGGCTATCCAACCAATTTCGTCCTCTGATGTGCTGGGCAGTACCACCACTTTACAGTAAGTATTTATCCCCTCATCTATTAATAGGTTTATGGATTCTAGTTCCCGTTGAAAGAGATTTTCCCAATCAAGAACTGCTTCATGTCCAGGTAATTTAATATCCACCGATGCATAGCTCAAATAATCCACTATTTTTTTAAGTTCACCCGGTAATGACCCATTGGTTTCCAATAAACAGGTTAATCTATTTTTTTTTAAAAACTTTTTTATAAAGTCAACGTTTAGTAGTGGTTCTCCCCCAGTTAAGGAAATTGAATGCAGATCAGGTGTTTTTAGATCCTCAATTTTCTGGTATAGAAGAGCAGAGGATATATCATACCCTGCCTTTACATCCCTGCTTTGTGGTGTGTCACAGTAATTACAGTGAAGATTGCAGCCAGCAAATCTTACGAATATCTGTCGTCGGCCTAAAAGAGTTCCTTCACCCTGTATGCTGGAGAAAACTTCACATATACGAGTATTAAATTAAATCCCTCCAGATTCATTAAGTTCTAAAGGTATAGTGGGCTCCTTGTCCAATTCCCTCGTTAACACATATCTCCACACCCTCGATATTAACACCTAAATCTTCCAGGGCCTGGTGGACATAATGGGCAAAGAAGCGAGATAATTCCTCTGCTGAGGTAGAGGTGATGGGGAGTAAACAGCAGTCTTCATTGGGAAGCACATAATTTTTGGAACCAATGGAAAATTCCAGGGATTCATCCATATTCGTAAATGTGATCTGGTCACTTTCAAGGGGTAAAAGAACTTTGTGGTCCAGTTTCTTACATAATTTTCTCACAATGGCCTTCACCGCTTTGAAATCCACCACAAATCCAAATTGTCCACTGCGCTCTCCCTCCACTACCACGTCCACGTGGTAAGAGTGGCCGTGTATACCTCCACAGAATTCGTGGCCCGGGATCATGTGGGCTGATGCGAAGCGTAAATTGGCGTGAATACCATTAATAACTATTTTCATACATATCACCCCTAAAACACTCTTGTTTTAGATATATCCTCTTCTATTGTATATAATTCCATTTTATAAGCTTTATAAATTTTTTCTGCAATGTTTTGTGTTTTTTCATTGTCCAAATCCTCAATCCAGTCTTTGAGCCCCGCGGTGGTAACATCCTCCGGGGTTCCTTCTGTGGTTAGGTTTACTCCAAAGTGGATCTTCATACTGCTGGCAGAGCAAGTGGCTATGGATACTGAAAGCTTTCCCGGACCTATGAAAATATCATCACCCTTTCTTTGAATCTTAAGACCCATCTGTTCCAGGACATCTTTGACAATGGTGACCAGGAGTCTCTGACGATGATAACATAGACGCAGATCTGCAGGTTGAATATCGAAATGTTCCACTATCAAGTGTAACATCTTGTCAGATCTTATCTCCAACCCCACATCTTCATAATCTAAGATTTCGTTGTTTTCCAGTTTCATGGGGCCTATCCATGATATTATGCTGGAACCTTTGATATTGAAATTTTTTAATGCCCACATAGGCTCTATTTGACTCCCATCATAAAGAATGGAGTCTTTTAATCCCTTGTATTTCATAAATTCACACTTATGCATGGCTTCTTAATAGTCCTTCTCATGACTATCATATTGACTACCATATTTAATAATGTTGCAAATCACTAAATCTATTCATGAGAGCCAGACCCCGAGACTTTATCTACACCCAGGATGACCTCTTCTTGGCCACCACCAATTATCTACATCCTGATGACAGGATACTTGCCTTTTTAAGGTACATTCCTAAAGAAGATGGTGAAAGGTCGCGTAATAACGCTCGATATACAAAAGTAGACTCCAATCAAGCTTATGAATATCTAAAAGATTTTTTCCCTAACTACATTTTCAAATGCGATTTAAGCCAAGTAGAAATGATGGGAGTCCCAAATAATCGGGTTAAAGATATATTAAAACCCGAAAAACGACTTAAAGAGATTATGCAATCTTGGTTTGATGGTGATTTAGAGGATCAGCTCCTTCAGAAGGTGGTGATAGTAGCGGAATTCTTTCAGGATGAAGCCAATATTCCCCCATCACATATGGGTATTTCCGGCTCTATCTTGCCCGGGTTATATGATCCAGGTGTTTCAGACATCGACTTTGTTGTATATGGCCTTAAAAATCATGAAAGAGCTATGGAAGCTTTTTTTCAAATTAAAGATAATCCTAATTATCCATTAGATGCCATTGGAGAGGATTATTGGCTAAAACTGTATGAAAAAAGGATCAAAGATTCTTCACTTAGTTTCCAGGAGTTCCAGTGGTATGAAAATCGTAAAAACAATCGGGGTGTGGTTTCTGGAACGCTCTTTGACATTCTGGCCACCAGAGACTGGTCAGAAATAGAAGGTATTTATGGAGATGAAGTTTACGAAGCACTGGGAGACTCTGAAATTGAGTGTACTGTTAAAAACGCCATTGCCTCCTTTGACAACCCGGCCATCTACGAGGTGGAGGATGTGAAAATATTGAATGGACCAACAGCCCCCATAACCCAAGTAGCTTCATACACCCATACTTATGCTGGTCAAGCCGTGGCTGGTGAGAGGATTCTGGTTAAAGGAAAATTGGAAAAGGTCACTGGTAAAAAAACAGTCCATCGTTTGATAGTGGGTACCACCCGTGAATCCGTGGGAGAGTATATTAAGTTAAAAAGTTTGGAGATAACCTAGCAAGATAATGCTATTTTACGAGATGATGCTTATGAAAAAAACCGTGAATATAGGGCTTATTGGTTTTGGAACTATTGGGAGCGGAGTAGTAGAAACTTTTAATCGAAATTTACCCCTAATAGAAGACAAAGTTGGCGCAAATTTGGTGCTGAGGAAAATCGTGGATCTGGATATCGTTACTGACCGAGGTGTGCAAGTTGATCCTCAACTACTTTCCACCAACGTTGATGACATACTGGAAGATCCAGAAATGGATATAGTTATCGAACTAATTGGGGGCTATCAACCCGCTCTGAATTTCATTCTCAAAGCCATGAAGAATGGTAAACATGTGGTAACCGCCAACAAAGCCCTTCTAGCTAAACACTGGGAAGAAATTATGGAAACTGCCCGTGAAAACCAAGTTAGGGTGTGTTTTGAAGCTAGTGTAGGTGGTGGAATCCCACTTTTAGAGCCCCTCAATGATAGTTTGGCTGCTAACCAGATCCAATCTATTTATGGAATTATTAACGGTACCGCCAATTACATTCTGACCAAAATGAGTGAAGAAGGACGTGATTTTGAAGAAGTTCTTAAAGAAGCTCAAAAACTTGGTTATGCAGAACAGGACCCTACTTTTGATGTGGAAGGAGTTGACACCGCCCAAAAACTCATTATTCTAACCATTCTTGGGTTTGGGATTTTCATAGAGCAGGAAAAACTCCATGTAGAGGGTATAAGTATGATCACCCCCCAGGACATCCAATTCGCCTCTCGAGAATTGGGTTGTGTTATTAAGCTGCTGGCCATATCCCAGTTGGTGGATGGAAGTCTGGAGGTTAGGGTGCACCCCACCCTGTTACCAGAAGACCATCTTTTGGCCGCGGTTAAAGGAGTGTTCAACGGAATTTACATTGTAGGTGATGTGGTGGGGCCAGTGATGATGTACGGCCCCGGCGCAGGAATGTTACCAACTGCCAGTGCTGTAGTCTCAGATTGCATGGATATCATAGGGGCTCCTGAGAAACCACTATATTATGGGCCGCAAAAAAGCAATGTAGATAGTATAAAACCCATGTCTGAAGTTGAATCCCGTTACTATCTTCGGATATCAGCCATTGACAAGCCAGGGGTTCTACACGCCATATCGGGTATTTTAAGTGGTCTGAATATAAGTATAGAGTCTGTGAACCAGGAAAAAAGAGACGAAGGCCATGAAGTTCCTATATTCATAGTTACTCATCACGCTAAAGAGCAGAATATGCTTCAAGCCGTGGAAATGATTGAAAACTTGGAATCAGTCACGAAAGATATGGTTTTTATCAGAATTCTCTAGACCAAATATTATTACCATCGTAAGATTTATTAATATTAAGTAATAATTTATTACTAATTTTTATGTCAATAGGTGGGTGATTGATTGATCAGTGCAAGCTCCATATCCGAATTCCTTTACTGTCCTTTGAAAGCCTATTTAAAGTATGTGCAGGGATATGAAATATCCAGCGAAACCTATTTAATTGGAAAACTAACACATGAACTTTTTAGAGGTTTTAATGAAATAACCATACGTAATCTTTGGTCATTGGACCCCACGATGACCTTAAACGAAATATCCAGTCAGCTTTGGGATGATGTTCCCTCCTTAATCAAAAAAATCATTTATAAAAAAGATTATCGAGACATCATAGATGGAGAGACAGTTAAAGAGATATATGAAACATTGGAAGACCAGTTCAAATTGGACGCCTTCCAACTGGTATTCAAATCACGCAAAATGTTGAATATGGGAATGAGTGGGGATGAAATAGCAGATATCCTATTCCCTCCCGCCATGGTAGAATTTTGGATGGAAAGTCGTTCACTTGGACTGCGTGGAAAGGTAGACCGAATAGAAATTGAAGACGGTGCTTATTTTCCAGTGAAAATAATAACCGGAACTCCACCAGTTAAAGGAGTTTGGAAGTCACACGCAATGCAATTAGTGGCATATGCCATATTAATGGAGGAAACCTTTCAGAAAGAAATTAGGGTAGGATTTGTAGACTACGTGCTAGTCGGGGAGAGAAAACCAGTTATGATAAGTCAGGAAATGAGAGAAGAGTTTTACAATACCTTCAATGAAATGGAAAGCATGATGTTAGAAGGATACGTTCCAGAAGCCACCCCCAGTGGTAAAAAATGTAAAAAATGTGAATATAGGGAATTTTGTGAATATGGAGATGGTTAAAGAAAAAAAATAAGTATAGACCACCCCCCCCACCGAGGCGGCTTCCACAATCCCCACTAGGAACGGATCATGGTTAGAACCATCTTGAACTTCTCCACCGCATGAAGAGCATGGGGGATGTTGGCGGGCATGATGATCATGTCCCCCTCATCCACTAAGTTTTTGTTACCAGCGATGATAATTTCTGCTCGGCCATCGATTACTTGTACCATGGCATCGAAGGGGGCTGTGTGTTCACTTAAACCTTCACCTATGTCAAATGCGAATATGGATACAGTTCCGGTTTCTTTTCTTATTATTTCTCTACTAACCACTGAACCTTCCTGATATTCTATTAAATCGTCTAATCTTATTGGTATGGATTCTAGTTCTTTAGACATTAACGCACCTCTATTTATCCTTGTTCCATAAATTCATATAATTTATCCAAGTACCGGATAAAATCCTGCATGGATGATATGTAGTCCCGTCCTGATTCTATATCTTTTAGTTCATAATCTTTTTTGGAAAGAACATCCTCGAAACGTGTTTGTATATCCTCTTGCATGAATGAAACCATAAAATTTATGAGATCCAGTGAATTATCTTTTTTTAGAGCTTCTTCAGCCAGAGTCAGTGCAGGGCGCCGGTTGTATCCTGCGGGTTTGATTCCATGGTATGGTTTTCCTCGGCCGGAGAGGTGGAGTCGGACTGCAGTTTCGAAGAACCAGTAGTCCGCCAGTTCCGCGGCACTGGCACTTAACTCCCGCACTATAATAGTTCTCTCGAATGCTTCCTTAAGTTCTCCTTCATGTTCTAATGGTACAAAAGGAAGAACATAGTTCACATTTTCCATATCTAGAGCTTTTTCAGCGGCATTAACTACTGGTCCGTCCATACTTTCAGAATGGGGTGGCATCACAAACCTCCTATATAAATTCTTTGTGTGTCTACTATGTTCTTGGAATTATAAAATTGTACACCACCACCAGAGAGCCATGAAAAGCTTCAATCAAAAGTGGAAAAAAATTTAAATTCTTATAAAATCATATTACTAATGTGGTGATATAAATGGCAAGTAACGAGGAACTCCTGAAAAAATGTGAAAATCTAGACGATAGTACTGTGATGGGATCCTGCCAAGTCCTCCTTAAAATGATGGGCGAAAAAGAGGTAGAAATTGAAGAAGAAAAGGGACAAACTTACCTGCAAATGGCAGAAAACTTGAAGCCACAAGATGTTTCCAAGGTACTTCAACTGGCATTGAAAGTCAGGGAAAGCGGGGACATAAAGGACCCTGATCTGAAAAATGCCGCCAGTAGATTGATAAGAGCCATTGAAATGAGTTAAATACTAAAATTTTTTTCTTTTTAATTTTTTAAGGTCAAATATGGCAGTTTCAGCCACTGCCATTACCGCCATCACCCCAGCTTGAACTGGATCCGTAATCACCAGATCTGCTTTCTGGGTAACGCTGCCTGGCATGTTGAGGCTGATGACAATGACGCCATGTTCACTTTTTATTTCTTCTATGGCCTGGGTAATAGCGCCCCCCATGATGGAGCCGGCTAGGACCAGAACACCCACCCTGGGAAGTCTTCCCACCGCTGATACCGCTTCGGCAAGTTCTTTTTCTCCCACCAAAGGTATGGTGTCCACACTGATCCTTTCCCCCCGGATGTTGTGTCGGTCAGCTTCGGTGATGGCACCATGGGCTACCATTGCCACTTGAGCGCCGCCCCCAATAATGATGATACGTTTACCATAAATATCTGAAAGGGAACGGTGGATTTCAACCTCCTGCACGGCTTCGAAGCTTCGGATCTTGTCTATGAATATCTCGATGTTTTTAACATCCTCCAGTTCCATGTAGATAGAGCCTGAGTCCTTATCTTCAATGAAAAGGTGGGTGTAGGTGATATTTATCCCGCACCGTGCCATCAGGGCACTTATATCATTAAGAACCCCGGGTTCATTTCGGGCTTTGATATTTATGGCGATTTCCTTCATTTATATCACTGTTAGTTGAGCTCTAAAAAAACTGGTTGGTAATTTATATGACGCCTCCCAGGATATAAATTTGATAAATAGGGAGATTTATTTTTGTAAGGTTTTATCCCGGCAGAGGACTAGAAGATACCCGTGTAGCGTCTACACCAATGGTAAATTGAAAAAAAGGACTAAGTTGTACTGATAAAATCTGTCTGGAAGAAGTTGTTGGGCAAGATCCCAGGTTATAGAGGATGTAAGGGTTTTTCAGCCCTTCATCCAAGACATGCCCCATGGGGTATTTGGGAGGCATTGCTCCCCTTAAAAAAGATTATTTGGATGATATGAAACCTATCCGATTGCTGTATGGGTTGTAAGTTGTAGATTTATCTTTGGCACCGGAGTCCAGGTGATACCTACCATAATTCCCCCTGCCACCTTATTCTTGAAGGATGCAAAAGATATAGCAGGAAAATCGTGCACAAAAACAAATAGTGGATTATATAGCCGGAGCAAAAAAAAATTGATGCAATGATACTTGATGTTAATTCATCTCTGCCTTTAATTTCTCCAGCCTAGCTTTGGCCTTTCGGAATTTACTGAGGTAATTGTCTTCTTCAGTTAGTGGAATGACTTCCAGTCCCAGTTTACGGTGTTCATCAAGCCATTCTTCGTTAAATACCGGTACCTCAATCTTGATGAACTCTTCCGTAGGATTCACCACAATTACGTTACGGTATGGAAAGTCCCATTCTACAATATAACCCCCCAAACTGATTATGTGCAGGGGTCTTATTACAATTTTCATTTAATCACCATGTTTTTGGAATTTGAACAACTACTTTTACATTATTACAGGAAGGCCGCCACTATAGCCAACACTCCCAGTATTGATACCGCAGCCACGGTAGGATAGAACTGTTTGTAAGTAAATATGGGGGAAAAGGCACTCATGACGGCCATAAGCATTGGGAAGAGCAGGGCAACTACCAGGGTAATTATAAAGCTGGGGTTAAGGATGTTGGGAGCAATCCCCAAAAAAAGGGTGGCAAAGAGGCTGGCCAGGACGAACATCAGGAACCCTCGGGTCAAGTAAACATAAGAACGATATTTAGCTGCATATTCAAGATAGGGTCCCTCAATGACGTCTGCTTTGGTTTTTAAGATGGCGAAGGGATACTCATTTAAAAGTATCATGTAGCCAATGAAGAATACAACTGCACCCAAGATCCCTGCCACGGTGAAGAGGATGGGTCCGTTTTGCTGCTGGTAAGCCACGATGTCGGAAAGATATATACTTCCCGTTACAGCCACAGAAACGAATAGGGCAATGTAGATCGGGAAGGAACCGAAGGCTATGAGTCGGAATGCTCTTAGGGCACTGAGCTCTTCCACAAATGTACGGGGAGTTTCAGGATGTTTAGCCCCTTTAGCCATGTCTGGGAAGGGCATACGCACGGAAAGAACGGATTTGGAGAGGCTGCCCATGAACATGTACATTATCTCTTCCACCTTTAAAAATCCAATAATGGCAATAACACTGGCAAATGCTCCTAAAAAGTACATTTCAGGGATCAAGATTACTAAGAGTATCAGGACTACAATTAAGCTGATGAGGGGTAATGCATTGTAAAGCTTCGGCATAGGGGAGTTGGGATCTATGGTTTGCTTAAAAAAGAATTTGAGCGGAGCCATGACCCCTGGGCTGGTAATGGGGGGTCCTACCCTTTGCTGGATCCGGGCGTGGATGAACTTGCGTTCTATACCCGGTAGCAGGAGGCTGACGATGAATGCCACTACCAAGGTGCCAATTACTCCTATCAGGGAATATGTGATGTTCATGTTAATCTCCTCATATCTTGATTATCTGAATTGCTCTATCAGTACAGGTGAAACAGGGGTCGCACTGTACAATGGACAGTTGAGCGTCAGTAATATGATGTCCAATACAGGCATGCTGCATGGCACCTATGTTTGCCATGGACGGCGTCCTGATTACACAGTGTCTCACCCGGCCGTCCTCCAGGGCATAAGAATGATAAAGTGTCCCCCTAGGTACCTCAATATAACTCTTGGTAAGGGGTGTGTCTTTCATCTCCCAACTACGGTTTGTTATAGGACCATCCGGAAGATCCCTGATGGCCTGGCGGATGATCTTGATGGACTCCAGGTTTTCGAAAACCCTGGTTAAAAGCTGGGCTTTCACATCACCACCATCCTGGGTGATGACATCAAATTCGAATGGATCGTACTCTTTCATCTCAGTTCTAAGATCACTTTCAACTCCTGTAGCCCTTAATGTAGGCCCAGTACAAGCCAGCCTCAATGCATCTTTTTGACTAATAACCCCTACATCAGTGATCCTGCTCATAACCATGGGATCAGAAACGAATCGGTCAGCAAAGGCGGCTAATCTTTCTTCCATTAAATCCATACCATCCTTTAGTTTCTGGATCCGCTTGTCATCCAGTTCACATCGCGGACGGACCCCTCCAAGGATGGGTGCCCCATATTGCACCCGGTTCCCCCCGATCATCCCTAACAGATCCATCACTGTTTCCCGAATGTAGAACAATCGCATGGCAAAGGTTTCATGACCTAGAACCTCGTTTCCATGGGCCAGATAGAGGAAATGGCTGTGTAGTCTTTCCATTTCTTCCATTATTATCCTGATGTATTGTGCTCTTTCCGGCACTTCAATATCCAGTGCCTTTTCTGCCACCAGACAGGAGTTCCAGATATGACTGTTTGAACATATCCCACAGATTTTCTCTGTAAGGCTGTTGGCCTTCTCCACAGGGAGGCCTTCCATTATTCGTTCCACTCCCCGATGATTTACTCCAACTGTTATCTCTGCATCCCGGACTATTTCGTCTTCAACAAATAACCGAACTCGGTATGGTTCTAGCGCGGCAGGATGGACCGTTCCCATTGGAATTTCGGCCTCGATTACCGTTTGTTTTTCTTTGTCATCATCCATGAGCTTACACCTTCATAAAATTTATCATTCAGTTTTGATTGGTGACCAAATTATTCTGCATCCAATATTAATGGTAAAGCAGACACTAAGCCAGCCACGATGTCTTGTGGACGCACTGCACATCCCGGTACTCTAGCATCGACTGGTATTATTTTATCCACAGGGCCGGCAATTTCCTCTGATGGAATATCACCGTGGCAGTTCTTGTATACTCCCCCCATAAGGGCGCAGGCCCCAGCCGCAACCACGGCCTTGGGTTCGGGTATGGCTTTATATATTTCTCTTAATGGTCCTTCATTATGTTTGGTTACTGGACCTGTAACTACCAAAACATCGGCTTCTCGAGGATTCCAGGTTAAAAAGACTTTATACTGTTCGGCATCAAATTTAGGGGATAAAATGCAATTAACTATTTCTATATCGCAGCCATTGCATCCACCAGTGTACACCAACATCACGTGCACAGCTCGTCCCCGAGAATATGATTTTAGGCTCATATGATTCCTCTTAATTGTTTTTAGGATAATTTAAGATATATTGATTTCTTATAAGATTTTTTAATGAAAATTCACAATGAATTATTGTTACGCGTGTTTCACAATTCTCCTAGTTCTCTTCATTTCTTCTCTTTCTGATGATGGTATTATCAGCCAAGTACTGTGATATGAAGGCAATTTTATCCTCTGAAATTTTTACTGGCTTTTCTAAGAGCTGGGAAACGTCCAATTCAACTTCTCCCACATCATTGGGATGTATGGTTCCTGCCTCACCAAATAAGGCATATAATGGGCAAAAATCATGGCAGTAGTAGCAGTTGACACATTTTTTACTGTGAAGGACTGGTAACTGGGTTTTGGTGAGTCCTTCCATCAGTTCCACGGGTTCATCCAGGGCTACCATTTCTATGGCTTGGGTGGGACATGCGTTACTGCATCCTCCACATCCTATACAGGGAACCTTGGCTACCTTTTCGGTGGGCGTTACCCGGCCTTCTAGGATCATGTTGCGTAGTTCCATATCAGTTACCCTGTCTGTGGCGAATATTATCCTCTTCAGGTTGGTGAAGACACCTTCCAGGAATATGAGAAATAGATTCTTCATGGTTCCACCTCGAATTCCCTTTCAAAGAGTATGGCCCGGGCTGGGCAGGCGTTGCTGCAGGCTCCGCAGTATATACATTTGGATTCATCCACCACTATCCTACCCTCTTCCTCCTTAATAGCATCTTCAGGGCAGATTTTAGTACATAATTTGCAGTTCATGCACATTTTGTCCTGTACGAAGGTGAATCCATCTTTAATATATTTTCTGCGCATGGTTGTGGTGGGGATGGCTTGAACCGGGCAGTGTATAGCACATTTCTCACAGAGCACACATTTATCCAGATCCACATCTATAGTACCGCGGCGTAGTGTTATCGCCTCTTTAGGGCATATTTCTGCGCATATTCCACAGGAAATACATTCATCTGAGACCGATCCATCCCAGGTAACCTGCTGGAAGCTTCGGGCTTCTTGTAAGTCACAGGACTTAACACATTTACCACAAGATACGCAGAAGCCTTCAATTCTCTTTTCAGGATCTTTTGATGGTCTTAAAATACCAACTGGACATGCATCCAGACATTCCATGTTTTCACAGTCCTCACAGAGATTGGGATCATAGCGCAGGCGACCATCCACCATCTTCAGGGCGCCTCGGGGACACTCATCAGCGCATAGACCGCAATTAAGGCATGATATGAGTTTTCCTGTGAGTTTTTCCCCGGGTTCTAATTTGTTGATTTTTACCTGGAAGTCTTCGGTGTAAATGGCCCGGTTGGGACATTCCCCTATACACTTTAAACAGCTTGTGCACTTATCAGGGTCAATGGTGAAGTTTTCAATGGCTCCCACTGGACACACATCCTCACAAACCCGACACTCAGTGCATACTCCATGGGGCTCCACATCCACCTGTATGGCTCCAGTTGGGCAGTAGTATTCACATCTCCGGCAGAGGGTGCACTTTTCAGTCTCTGTGACTAGGCTGGTTCTTTGCACCAGTTCTTTACCTTTTTTTGATCTTAAGGGTGGTTGAACAGTGAGATTAAGTGATTCCAGGAATTTGAGTTGACGGTCTTCAATAACATCATAGGCATCAACTCGTGCCTTTTCAGGGCAGGCTGGGACACATATCCCACAGCGGGAGCAGATCCCCTTAACTACCCCGTCTTCGATGGTAATATTGTTTACTGGACAGGAGAGTTCGCAAACTCCGCAGGCGTTGCATTTGGCCCGGTCCACTACATATCCTCCGTATTTATTTTTGAAAATGGCCCGGTTAGGACATACTTCGGCACATACACCACAGGTTATACAGCTGAAGGCCTTGCCATTAATGAGACGGATAGCACCAGTAGGGCACTCTTCAATGCACTCCCCGCTGCCTTTACATTCTTTGGTTGTTAAAAACATGGGTGATCCTTCCCTTATTCCTCCAATTTTGCTTGATCTTTTATTGATCTTTATTTAATCCTTTCTAATCTTATTTCATGATTTGATTGTTAGTAATATGTATGATGCGTGGATATCATTCCAGAGTAGCTGATTCTTCCATTTTTAGGGGAGCTTTTCTGCCGAATATCAGTTTCCCCATGATGATTCCCAGTGCACAAGCTACAAAGCCACTGGCTAGGGGTACATCATAGTAGTATGGAAACGGTCCCAGGAAGTAAGCAACAATAACTGCCATTATAAAGAACACTGCGTAAACAGATGCACCAAATTTAAGGTTACTCTCTGGATCTTCCTGAATCCTAGTTCCCATTACGAAGCCCAGGAGAAATCCTAAAATAAGGGGTCCTGCATATATTATCATTCCTGAACCTCCTTTTTATCCTTTTCTAGTTCCTTAAATCCCAGGAATGCTATTACCACAGCGCTTAATCCCACCATGACCTTCAAACCAACTACGAAGTTTAGGTATGGAATTATTCCAGCAGAGGTGGGATCCGGGTAGTTAAAGGCGGACTGGATAGAGGCAGGCACGTAACTGTAAAGATCCACACCCACGTTGTACAGGAAGAATCCTGAGAATATTAGTCCCACCAACCCCAGGAAAACAAATCCCAATGCACCGACACTTTCAACTGCTGCTAAAAAATCATGAGAAAGCTTAAATGGACTTTCCTTAAGACCGTAGACTATTAAACAGAATATGAATCCTGCAGCGATCATGGCTCCGCCCTGGAACCCCCCACCTGGTGTGATATGGCCACCTAGGATGGTGAGAACCCCTAGACACATTATAATCATGGCCGCAGGGAATACAAATATCTTGAGAATGGTGCTCATCTATTTACCTCCCATTTGGACTTTCCCTCTTCCAAAGACCAGTAAAACTGCAACTACGGCAGTTACAAGAATTAAAGCTTCACCCAGGGTATCGTAACCTCTCCAGTCAAATACTACGATGGTTACCATGTTGGGTGCGATTTCAGTACCTACCCAGTTGTACAGGTAGCTTATACCAGGATATATAAGCGGTTTAAAGTCGTATATTGATTGGAATAATGCTACTGTAAATATTACCAGGGAAAATCCCATTATCAAATTCTTAATTCCTTCAGACATTAAAATTCCCCCAATAGAACAGGGTAATAACTATAACCAGGGCCAAAACCATGTAAAAGGTCATGGCATATAGAGAGTCATTCATTTCTCTTTTCAACTGGGGCATAATAGGCATGGCCAACACCGCGGTGAATAGCACCACCAGGACGGCCACCATCATCAGCACATTATTAACCAATCTCAACATGATCAGAGCCACTAGTACTGAGGATATGAGGGTGATTTCCGCGGTTAACATGGCCGAGGTGGACACATTAGTCACTGGTCCATCTGAATCAGCTTTTTGAGCTTCTTTTATCCTTTTTACAATCAAGTCATAGATGTTCATGGAACACCCCCTGCAAGGCTAGTTGATATCCCCTGCAGATAGTTGGTGGCCATTTGGGGGAACAGACCCAGGAGCAGACAGACCAGGAGCAGTATGGACAGGGCCAGGATAGTTGCCTTTGGGATGAAATCATTCTTGATCTCCAGGTCCGAAGGCTGGGGTCGCATGTAAACAGCGTGGAATGCCTTCATAAAGGTCATGAAAGTTACAATACTGAGGAGTATCATTATCACCCCTAATTCCGGCAGACCTGCCTGAACCGACGCCTGGATCAGCATCAATTTACTCTGGAAGGCATTGAGTGGGGGCACTCCTGCCATTGCAAATCCGGATAGAAGAACTAAAAGTGCAACTTTAGGGTTTTTCACCATAAATCCGCCTAATTTACGAATATCACTCTCACCGGACTGGTAGTAAATTGTTCCAAATCCTATAAAGAGAAAGGCAGTTATTACTACCTCGTTTACGGCTTGGAAGAGTCCAGCAGTTATTCCTAAGGCTGTGCCCAGTCCTAAGCCCAGCCCAATGTAGCCTAGTTCTCCTACTGCCAAAAAACCAATCATACGTTTAAGATCAGTTTGTAATATGGCCATGGTGATCCCCATGATCATGGCCAGGAGAGATACTCCGATTATTACCAGTTGGGACAGGGGCAGGTAGGAAAAGATACGGAGTATGATTATGCCCAGGGCTATGAAAGTAAAGACAGAAAAGGCCTGGAGGAGTGCTGCTCCGTGTGGCAGGGCTTTACTGTATATAGCTGATTTGATGGTGTGGAATGGTGGAAGTCCCGAGCCATAGAGCCATCCAAAGAAAATCATTCCACATGCCATTAAGATCACCGGATTTTGAGGATTTACCGCTCCACTTTTTAATGATAAAATGATGTCGGTAATGTTTACGTTACCTGTTACTCCTAAAAGCAGTGCGATCCCCAATAGAAGTATGGGGGAAGCTATACTTCCCAGGATCATATATTTCAACGCGGTTTCGTAGTTTCCCTTCACTTGCGATACCAGGACCACTCCCACCGTGGCCAGTGCCGCGATTTCAAAGAACACGTAGAAGTTGAAAATATCATCAGTTAGGATGAGGGCGCTCACCGCCGCCACCCCCATGAACATCATGAAGCCATACACTCCCGATGGCCTCCGGGTTTCAAAGAGTGAAACAATTATGGCCAGGAAGGCCACCAGCCCCAAGATGAAAATGAAGAGTTTCTGAGCATCCTGGAAGGAGTAGGTAATGGCCGGGTGGAAGGTGTTAAGGGCAGTTCCAGTTATCAAAGATGGTAAGCCCTTGGACAGGGCGGGGTTCTGATACAGTGGCTCATACCCTCCGAAGTAGTGCAGCCCATAATTGGCCAAAAGTGGTAGTAATGGCAGTGTAATTGCCATGACAATTGCAATAGCCTTTATTGTGCGGTCTTTTTTATGTAAAAGGTTTAAAAAGAGAGCGCAGATTATGGGAACGATGATCATTAAAGCTATTAAGGGGTTCACTTTATTGCCTCCCTAAAATTGTAATCATCCTCGTTATTTGGGGTTTCCAAGTAACGATAACTTTTATCAACATGAAATCTATTCCCCCAGTACCTTGGATGCCCTTAGGGATCCGTGTTTCTTGTAGAGCACCATGATAATGCCTAACATAACTGCCATTGTACTGGCACCAATTACAATGCTGGTTAAAACCATGGCAAATGGAAGTGGATAGGCAGAATTTTGTGCAAACCAGTCCCGGGCCATGCCTGGTAAATATATGTAGACAATTCCACCTGGTTTGTATCCCATGGCTATGAGAAAAAGGTTGGCCCCATCTCCGATGAATGCCAGGCCTATGACCTTTTTTATGAGATTATCCAGGAATACTGATGCGAATATACCAATTACAATCAGGGCACCTGCGGTGAATAATGAAGCCAGTTGTGTGTCCATGATCATTTTTTAATCCTCCACCCTACGTGTTTTGTAAACTGCCAGTGCAATGAATACTGGGATGATGGCTGATCCAACAATAGCCTGGGTTAGGGCCACATCCGGGGCCAGAAGGTATTGATAAAGGAAAGCAAGTGATGCTCCTGGGATGCCGGTAAGTATCGCTGCCTTCAGGAGATCTCTCTGCATTAAAGCCAGGATAGCGCCCAGGATAGTGGTAAACATCAAAATGTATTCAATCATTGTTTATCCTCCCCGTAGTAGAATCCGTTGGCCATGGCGTGAGATGCGAATGGAGCCAGAATAAAGTAGGCACCCGCCAGGAGTGGCTCGCCAAGAACCAGCAACGCCAGTATACAGGCCATGTCCGCTACTCCCAGAATGTGGATCCTCGCATATAAAACCCTTTCCAGGTCATCTTTAAATCGTAAAATTCCAAATGCTGCTAACAGGATAAAAACAGCTGAAACTACTAGTAAAATCGATCGTATGATGGTCAAAATATCATCCATTGCGGTACCCCCTTAAAACCCGGGCAAATGCAATGGTTCCCACCGGTCCAAGAAGTACCAGGGCAGTTGCGATGTCTTTGCAGTAGGATATTTGATAAATATTTTGAACTATAATGAGGATTACAGCCATAGCTATACTCAAGGCTGCAGTTCCGACCAACCCCATCCCAATGGTTTTACGTGTGGCAATGCGTATACAAGCAACTGTAAATATGGCCAGAGCTGCCAGTAGAATGTATTCTGATATAAGCAGTATATTCATTCTAACATCCCTTTTATGTATGGTTCAAATGGAATAACATCTTCGTTTTTGCGTGCAACAATAGTTGCTACCTTTAAAACCTTATTTTCTGAATCTAAATCAACGGATAGGGTTCCCGGAGTGAGTGTGATGCTGTTGGCCAGGATAGTCTGGGAAATAGGTCTCTTTAGTATGGTTGGTATTTCCACAATTACCGGCTCCACCTTTCCGTTTACTGTTCGTATGGCAACATCCACAGTTGCCTTAATAATTTCAAAGATTAATACCATGAAATAGGCGATTCCATAGAATATTCTTGTGATAAACATGGTGAATTAGCCCCTTAAACTGTCTACGATGATTAACACTCCATAATTAGCATGATTAAAACTCATTGAGCCACCCTAAAGAGGCCTAAATTAACCATGATAATCATAATTCATCATTATAAAACATGATATATAAATATAACTAAATTATATTTCCAAGCTATTTTTCTACCATATTATCCTGCATCCGGTTTTTTCCTGTTTAATCCATTTCATATCCCTAAAAACGACTGGATATTAACAAATACCATAGAATAAGTACAAATTTGTATATAAATAGATGAAATTACCCGAATATTAATATATTCCCACTAGACTGTCAACTAAAATCAAGAAGTTAGAAGTTGAACCAGGTGAGGCCCGCCATCCAGAAGATTATCAGTAAAATCAACATCTTTTTACCGAATTTCCTTGAATACAGAGGCATAAAAAGAGCCACTCCATTTCCGGTGGACATATCCAGAACTATATGACTCATCAAACCTAAGACAAATGAAAAAAACACGTAATATATGTTGAAAAAGGATTTTGGGGTTAAAAATATGCCTAAAAAACTTAAAATGACATAAAAGGGTACAATCTGTTTATTTAAAATTATTATCCCTAGAAAAACAGCTATGAGTGCCAGTGATGGCGTGGTTGCTACAGAAAAGGTAATTAGAAATTGGAATGCGCCGTAGGTAAACATAGTTAACAGAGCAGCAATGAAGGTCACACCCCAAATGGAATGCATGAAACCGCGATGGGTTGATACAAAAAATGTCAACGATAGCAAGATAAGGATTAAGCCCAGTAGGATGGATCTGTGGAGAATATGCAGTACCAGTACTAAAATTAATCCAAAAAGGCCTAGGAGTAGCAGGTTTCTATTTCTCAATGGGTGATCCAGATCCACAATGGAAGCACCTATCACAGCCAGGGAAAGGTAAAAAACATTGGGAAAAAAGGGGGCAGTCACTACCATGGTAATTAGTAGTGAGAAGAGTAAATGGTTCTTATAAGATGGCATTTTACTTAAATACAGATCTTTTTAACGGCCATTAAATCATATCAGGGATCAGGTGGGAAGACGCTTTGTAGTCCCACCAATTCCACACCCACATAATCTAGGAATGTTCTCATTTGATGGTAGGAATGTTCCGGACTTCCCTTATCAACCCATCCATTCTTGGATACAACTTCACAGGTAACTGCCGGAATTCCCTTCAGGTTTGCTTCATCTTCCAGGGCGCCGGTGAAGAGGGTTCCCGCCTTTTCCTGGCATATTATCTTGGATGAGGTGATCTGTGCCATGTATTTTGCCATTTTAAAACTCTCGTAACAGGGTTCCTTGGAACAGAAAATACTTTGAACCCCAGGGTTGCTGTTTTTCTGGGTGGAATGAAAGTCGGCTAAAGCATCTATTTTTAGGGATTCAAGTAGTTCAAGAATATCATTGGAGATGGTGCCTGATTTGAAGGCACTGCGGTTCATATCAAAACCATCAAAACGGCGGTAATTTTGCATAGTAGCCTTTGGTATGGCAAAGGGGATGAAGTAAATCGTTCCCCGTGATTTAATTAGATTAATCTCGTTGATTAATCTTATTGAAGATATTTGGGGGGGTAATTCGTTGCCATGGATTCCAGAGATAAGCATCGCCCTAGGAGTACCTTTTCCTAATTTTAAAAGAGGCGTGCCCTTTTTAGCAGTGTCTACAATAGCTTTGGTCAGAGGATTGTTAATTAAATATTGCATTAAGGTATGGTTATCCTCTATGGTACCTCCTGTATCCCGGGATATGATGGTCATTTCCAGATTCATGCTACACCAAGTTTTAAATTGGTCCTCTGTAAATATAAGATATGATTTTAATTTTCATATAAATAATCAAGGTGATTGGAAAATGGAGAAAGTGGTCCTTGCATTCAGTGGTGGCCTGGACACCTCTGTATGTGTCAAATTATTACAAGACAAATATCAGAAAGAGGTTATAACTGCTTGTGTTGATGTTGGTCAGCCTGTGGATGAAATATCACGACCGGAGAAATTGGCCCGTGACATGGGGGTGAAACATTACACCATTGATGCAAAAAACGAATTTGCCAGGGAATTCATATTCCGGGCTGTGAAGGCCAACGCCCTTTACGAGGGTTATCCCCTTAGCACTGCCCTGGCACGACCCCTCATCGCCATGAAAATCGTGGACCTGGCCAAAAAGGAAGGCGCAACTGCCATTTCCCATGGATGTACTGGTAAGGGTAATGATCAATTCCGTTTCGAGTCCACCATACGATCAGGATCCAACTGTGAGGTCATAGCTCCCATTCGTGATCTGAATTTAACCCGGACTGAAGAGATGGAGTATGCCAGGGAACATGGAATACCACTCCCCTCTGAAAAGATGTACAGCATCGATGAGAATTTGTGGGGTCGTTCCATTGAAGGAGATATTCTGGAGGATCCCATGGTGGAAACTCCTGAGGAAGCCTTTAGTTGGACCCGCTCCACAGAGGATGCTCCAGAAGATGCTCAGATCCTGGAGATGTCCTTTGAAAAAGGAGTTCCTGTGAGCCTTGACAGTCAAGATATGGGGCCGGTAGAAATTATTGAGGCCTGTAATCAGGTGGCTGGTTCACATGGTATTGGCCGGGTGGATATCATTGAAGATCGTATTATAGGTTTGAAATCTAGGGAGAACTACGAAACCCCCGGCGCTTTGTTAATAATAAATGCCCATAAAGCATTAGAACAGTTAACCCTTACCCGGGAGGAACTTAAATTCAGTGAAATAGTTTCTTTAACCTATTCTGAGTTAGTCTACAATGGTTTGTGGCACGAGCCACTGCGGGAAGATCTGGATCAGTTACTGGATCATATGCAGCAAAGGGTTTCAGGGGTGGTTAAGCTCAAACTGCATAAGGGAAGTCTGCGCATCCTGGGAAGAAAATCCCCATACAGCCTTTACAATGAAAAAGCAGTCTCTTTCGAGGATAAAGAGTTGGATCAGAGGGAAATAGCAGGCATGGTTAAAAACTATGCTCTTCAGGCCGCTTGTTATCAGGATATCTGTAAAAGGGATTAGATAGGTTAACACATGGGTCTTCTGGAAATCGTGTTCATTGGGTTAATACTGGTTATTCTAGGTATTGTTGGGGTAAGGATTCTTTGGAGGGTAGGCCAAGTGGTGCTCAGTGTCGTATTTCACATGCTTCTAGGTTGGGTGCTGCTTTTCATCTGGAATATTCTACCCTTCTTCAAAATTCCCATAACCATTTTAACTGTCCTGGTTGCTGGTTTGGGTGGTGTACTGGGAGTGGGAATCCTAGTGTTGGCCAAAGCACTAGGTTTGTACTAGGATGTAAAGTGTTTAAACCCGTTTATGAAAGTTATTTTCAAGTTCTGTTTTTTAATCCAGTCTCATTGCCTGTGGAATGAAATCTAAGAGTTGAGTGGCAGTGAAGTTATTACCATACTCTATTATAGCTTGATCTCCAGCCCGACCATTGATATAGGCACCCAGGAATGCAGATTCGAAACCAGGATGACCCTGGGCCATCAGGCCACCAACCAAGCCAGCCAAACAGTCTCCAGTTCCACCCACAGTCATACCTGGATTTCCAGTTTTATTGAGTTTAAATAGCCCATTAAAACTAATCACATCGGTGTTACCCTTTAAAACGACTGTGAATGATTTTTTAAGAGTTATATTTTTGATCAAATCTATTTTATCTTCCAGATTTTCAGGTACCGATTTAGCAAACACCGTCTTGAATTCTGAACTATGGGGTGTTAGGACCAGTTCCAACCCCTTACCAACCTGGTCCAGATCTACCAACTTCAAAGCATCGGCATCTAACAAAATTGGTTTTCTTATATTTTTCACAATCTGGTTGACTGCCACTCTAGTTCCTTCTTCGGTGCCAATCCCACAACCCATGATCACCGAATCCATGTTAGCCGCCAATTTCAGTATCTTATCAACATCAGAAGGGAGAATTGCATGGGAAGGAAGACTTTTAACAATGAGATCTGGAGAAAAAGAACGTATCTCAGAAGCTACAATTTTTGGACAGACCACCACGGATATATCCACACCACTTCCCAGAGCAGCCAGAGCAGCCAGAGCCGGGGCACCAGAGTAATCCTGACCACCACCTATAACTAGAACTCGACCATTTTGACCCTTATGCGAATTTATATCCCTTTCCTGAAGCCGAATCAAATCTCCAGGACCGGTGCAAACCTCTGCATCAAGGGGGATTCCTATGTCGCACACCTGTACATAACCCACATATTTAGAGCTGGCCTTTTCAATTCCAGTCTTCTTCCGGTGGAAGGTGATGGTATAATCAGCTTGAACCGCCTTGTGGGAGACAGTCCCAGTGAGTGGGTTTATACCGCTGGGTATGTCCACTGCAACTTTAATCCCCTTTGATCTGTTTATTACATCAACAGCCGTGGAAAAAGGCTCCTTTATTCTTCCCCGGGTACCGGTGCCTAAGAGGGCATCCACCACCACGTCTGATCCTGGATCTTCAATCTGTGATGAATCAGTTACCACCCTTAGTCGCAGAGCACTCAGCAGGGAGTCAATTTTTTCCAGTACCTGCCAGTTGTTTCTGGCTTCCACTGACTTGATCTGGCAGGGATGACCTATGAGGAGTACATCTACCTTAAATCCAGAGTTGAGTAAGTGCCGGGCTGCTACAAAACCATCCCCTCCATTACCACCTATCCCCGCAAATATGGTAACTCCGCTTGGTTCTGTTATTTCCATGATCTTCTGGGCCAGTGAACAGCCAGCATTCTCCATTAGGGATGACCTTGAAATGCCCATGGCCTCGGCATTGGCATCCACAACCATCATGTCCTTGGGAGTCATGTTATCACAAGTTTATTCTATGTAACTAAGAAGTAATTCTTACAATCATGGAGTCAATACCCATTCATTGGTGAGGATAATGGGCTCCAATTTAAATTTGATTATGACAATATTAAAAACTTACTCGATACCGATGAGATGTTTCAAGAATTCTTAATAGTCAAAAGCGTGTACCGAGCACCATTTTAGAATATGAAAAAGAATTGTCTGGCTATTGGATTAACCCCTACTCAGTTTAGTGGAAAGGCTGAAATCGAAGAAGATGCTGGAATTAAATTAAAAAAATAGAATTTCGTTCAATTCACCAATCCTAAAGAAATAAGGGTTTGGTGGTGGAAAAATCATTGAAAAGAGTACTTTCTTAAAAAAATCAATAAAGCATTCGCACCATTACATAAGCCACGTATTTCTTTAGAAAGATTTCCGCCTCCTGATTAGTCCCATATACGTAAAGTATCCAACTTGGGTTAATCCACTTACTATTACTGGAAGATCCAAAATACTCTGCAGTGAAAAAAATTTATCTATACGCCGTCTTCTCTCTATTCGGGCTTTATACCAATGATTATATCTAAATAACGCACGTTTCCACTGGAGCCATTAGTATACTTCTAAGATTGTTATGATGTAAATCCTCAGCGTTTTCTCAAAGAACACTATTGCGCCCCATAACCCTTCACTTTGAATTGAATTCAATCCATCCCCAAATCTTCTTATCTTTCAACTATTTTGAAGTAGAAATCCATCGTAGTCCAATTTCACTTAACTTAACATCATCGCTATCATTATAATTGCGCCGAAAGTGCACATTACAGTAACAAATAGCCAAAATAGAAAACTTAATAAGTTTCTTATCATTTTTTTTCAACCATGGTTTAATTTAAAGAAAATCATTTATCTGATTACTAGTGTAAATCTTGTTAATTCTCATTTTAAATTGATATTATCCCATAGAAACTCCTGCGAACCATTGTATCCATTTTTTAATAGTCTTTAAACTGTTTAATTTATCCTTGCCATATCTTTCTATATGGAACTGGAAGAGATAAAATTAATAGGTCTTAGAAGCATATAATTGCGTGAAATTATCTAAATTAGATGGAGAGATTATAAAAATGATCCTGAAAGTTATATCATCCAGTAGTGTGGAATGTCCTAACAAGTATGAACTATGGATTATAAAAGGTGATTTTCTGATCTAAGGATTTTAATCCTATTTTTCGCTAATTTTATCTTAGGTGGTGTAAGTTGCAAAATCCAATACCTCCCAATCCGGTAGTTCCTTCTATTCCTGCCTCTATCCTTAGATATGCTCTTCTGGGTGTGGGTCTACTTTTAACCTATGGATTTATTGGATCCATTGTCATTATGCGACTTGATCCCGTTAATGCCCTGTATTTTGCAGTTATAACTACAGCAACAGTGGGATACGGAGATATAAGCCCTTCAAATCCTCTTCAAAAGCTATTTGTAGTAACTCTGGTTCTAGGAGGAGCTAGTTTATTAGCTTATGCATTTACACTTGCCATAGCGGTGGTTTCCATGACGTTTGAAGATATAACATCCGGGGCTCGTGAAAGACGACGAATTGCCTCCTTAAACAATCATTTCATATTGTGCGGCTACGGTCGTGTAGGGAGCGCCGTGTATCGGGAGCTCAAGAAAAGAAATCAGCAAGCCCTAATTATTGAAAGGGACAAAAATGTAGTTGAAAAAGAGTTGTGGGTCGATCCTGAGGTTATGGCCATTCATGGCGATGCCACTGAAGAGTCTTTAATGTACCAGGCTAGAGTGGAAGATGCAAGAGGAGTGATCATAACCACTGGTGACGATGTTGACAATCTATTCATCACTTTCACCGCACGAGAACTTAATTCTGAAGTTTGGATAGTGGCCAGGGCTAGTAAAGAAGAGAATATTAAAAGATTATCACGCTCAGGAGCCGATAAGGTAATATCACCCGAAACCAGTGGAGCATCTGATATATACTTCGCAGCCATCGAGCCCACCATCATGAAGATAACTGTGATGCACGATGTGTCAGATATTCGTAAGGAGTCGGGAATAATCCTGAAGCACGGGTGCACCCTGGAGAATATTGAATACCATCTCCCAGAATTTAAGGAACCCCTGGCCCGAACGGTGGGTTTATCAGATCCGGAACGGTTAGAACGTTTTTTAAAAAGTTTAGAACGTGATAAATCACGTAAAAAGTCTTTGGAGAAGATATATGAATCAGTTAATGGTATCCATTCCCACTGGATTTCGGGGCCAGATAAGCACAGCCTAGAAAAGGTAGCTAAAGAGCTTAAAAATGAAGGTATCCTTCTGGGGATTGATCTTAATGAAGAAGAGATAAAAGAAAAAGCTCGAAAATATGGAAGGCTGGTGGAAGTAGTTATAAAACCAGAGATCAAGATTACCGAGATGCATGGAGTATCCGATATAAAAGAAGAAGCTGAGATAATCTTAAATCATCGATGCACCATGGAAGACATTGAATATTATCTACCAGGATTCAGAGAGCCCTTAACCAGGAAGATCAATCTTTCTGAAATGGATGAAATGGACCGGTTCCTGGATGGACTGCAGCATGATTCAGTTAAGAAGGAGAACTTAGAACGTCTTTACACCCTTTCAGGCGGAGGCATACATTCTCATCGTGTTTCTGGGCCGGACACTAAAACTCTGGGTTTGGTGGAGAAAAAATTGAAAGAGAAAGGTTTTCTTTTAGGAGTTAACTTTAGCAAGGATGAAATAACTGATAAAATCCAGAAATTCGGGAGAGTGTCAGAAATGCTCTTAAAACATGACGTGGGACAGATTGATGATAAAAAAATCATTATTAGGCTTGGTGGACGCATTCTTGATTCAAAACATTATTTACCAGGTGTACATCAAGTGGTGACCCGTAAACTGTATTTGAAGTCCATGGAGGATCTGGAAAGGTGTGAAAAGGAGTACCAGAAACCTGATGCCAAAAGATCCTTACAGGTACTTGACGAGATCTCCAGGCACATACATTCACATACCGTTTCTGCACCAGATTTAAAGGTGATTAAAGATATTGAAAAGGCTTTGATTAAGGAAGGCATACTCCTTGGTGTGGATGTTCCTGAAAATGATGTCTGGGAGTTTGTAGAGAGTGCTGAAGCATGATGGTTTTATTGTAGATAAAAAAAAGTTTAAAAAGAAAAATAGAAGATTTTTTCTTAAAATAAGCTGGTCAGCCAGATCTGATAGGCTCCCAGGGTTCCACCATAGTTACCTGCGTAGATCCTTTTAACACCAGGAACCTTTACCGCCGCGGTTATCCCTGCTTTCATGGCCTCCTTTATTGCTTCCTCACTGACTCCATCAATAACGATTTCATAGATACCTTCTATTCCTTCAGGGATCTCACAGTCTATACCCTCTGCACCTCTCAGGGTGGGGCAGAACTTTTCATTGGTGGTGGCATGCATGAATTTGTACTTTAGTGAACCCACTTTGGAACCCGATGCCACTATACCCCCGGGGAAAGGAGTTATAGTACCAGGAACCCCCTGGATAGCGTCAACTGCAACTTCAGCACCCAGAAGGGCAGATGCTTGATTTTCAGCCATGACAAAGAAATTGCCACCAGCTACTCCTCCTTTGATTCCTAATTCTTCCTCTATTACAAAATCTCCTGACATGAGGGGGATTTTATAAATTTTTCTTCCACCAATCACTCCCTCAGAATCATAGCCATCAGCAAAGAATTTGAGTTTAAATCCTATTCTCAACTTTTCATCGGCCAGGTCCCCCATGGCATCAAATACTGCGGTGGTGGCTGAAGTTAATATGCATTGGCCGATTCTTTCAATGAGTTGATGCTCTAGTTCTTCCTTTTTAGGGTGGCAGATCATTACCACGTAACCTGGCCTCCCATCAGGTGTTTCGTTTGGAGGGACGTAGGAATCTATCCCGGCCTCGGCTGGACAGGAAATTACGGACGAACCAAACCCTACCGTTTCATCGGCTGCAATTTTGGCGAATTTTTGGGTGGCAGCTGTAACCAGGAATTTTGAGACGTAAATATCAAAGGCTTCTGCAAATGTATCTTCTATTTCCACGTTGTTAATATGCATCAAAATCACCATGTTTTAAGCTAGTTTTTTACCGGCGTCACCGACTTTAACTGAGTAAATCTCTTCTATGGTTATTACTATAGCTGCTTTTGGACTAGGGGCTAGAGGACTAGTGTCTTTAACCCACCTAACCACTTCATCAAAATATTTGCCTTCCGTGAATATTTTCACAGAACCCTTAAACTGGTATGGGTAGCGGGCCGCGTCCTGAACCACGAAGGATATTTTAGGATTGGCTTCCAGATTAGCCCTGCTTTTTACCATGTAGCTATCCGCAATTATGACCGTTTTTGCATCCAATGGTTTGATAAATCCTATGGGTACCACGTTCGGAACTCCCTCTGGAGTGGCAGTGGCAACAAATGCGCTCTCTTTCTCAATTATTTCCATCATTTCCGCGTTCATCATTTAATAGACCTCCATTTCCAAATTCAGACATGGTGTGTTTAAATAGCAATAGATATTGATTGATTTACATACTTTTATAATCTTTTTGATTTAATTTTGTGAAATGACAGTCCTGTTTTCTACCTATTCATAGAGATCTGGAGTTTAAAACTAATATAAACACCATAATTGATAACAATCATTTATTTTCTCTGAAAGATAAATAAACACCTGCATAAAGATTTTTTTTTCAATTAACTATAAAATTACCTTTTTAAACTTTAAATCCTCAGTTGAAAGGAGAATTACTGTTTTCTTACCGGAAAGATATCCGCATGTTTCTCCAGGATTGATTATCATTGTCTTATCACATGAAACATGGAATTTATGACTGTGTCCTCTTATGAGAACATCGTAAGTACCCCCATTTGCCAAAGCATCTACTAATTTCTGATTGGTCCCGTGGATAACAGCGATTTTCCTTCCATCTACATCTATCTCCTTAAAGTCCTCCAGATCACAAAGTTCCTGAAAAGCTGTTTTCAAGCCCTCTCTTTCCCCATCATTGTTTCCATATATAGCCTCAAAGGGCATTTTAAGTTGTTTAAATTCTGAGGCAGTGAAGGGGGAGATGAGATCTCCTGCATGTAGAACCAGATCAACTTTTTTTTGGTTAAAAAAATTAACCACCATTCTGATTGCTTCTATATGATCATGGCTGTCGGACATTATTCCAATTAGCATCATGTGTACCCCGATAATGATATCTTACCAATGGTATTCTATCTGTTCTAGCAATTATCTATTATGAAAAAAATTAATCGTTTTTTTATGCCATAAACCATAATTTCCAGATGTTTCAAATCTTATGATGATAGAGATTTCCTTAACAGTAATTCATTCAAAATATTAGTAAGCAATTACCATAATTAGTATATTGAATATACAGTACAGAGTGAATGTTGAAAATTTGTTGGAGGTTGATTGAATGGCACTGGATCTTATATCATTAATCATCATTGGTGTGGTGATTTTAATTATTCTGGCATTATCTATCCGTATCGTCAATCAATATGAACGGGGCGTTGTTTTTAGACTAGGGAAGGTTATAGGAGTGCGGAACCCAGGACTTCGTTTAATTATCCCCCTGGTGGATAGGATGGTTAAACCTTCATTGCAGATAGTTACTATGCCCATTCCAGCCCAGAAAATTATAACCCAGGACAACGTGACCATTGATGTGGCAGCAGTAGCCTATTTCAAAGTTGTAGATGCCTACAAAGCAGTGGTGGAAATTGAAAACTACAACCGGGCCGTGAACCAAATCTCTCAGACCACCGTCCGTAGCGTGGTGGGACAGTTCACTTTGGATGAAGTACTATCCGAAACTCCCCTGGTAAACAGTAAAATTCAGGAGATAATCGACACCCACAGCGAAGCATGGGGTATTAAGGTAACCACTGTGGAGATTAAAGATATTAAGCTACCCGATAGCATGCAAAGAGCCATTGCATTACAAGCAGAGGCAGAAAGGGAAAAGAGAGCAAAAATCATATCGGCCGAGGGAGAATATCTTGCTGCCGGCAAATTGGGAGAAGCGGCGGATATCATTGCTGAACACCCCGTAGCACTTCAATTACGTATCATGCAAGTGCTGAGCATCATTGCAGCTGAGAAAAACTCCACCATAGTATTCCCTGCCCAGTTACTCAACAGCATAAGGGATATTAAGGACTTCATGGAATCTGAAGTTCCCAGTGCCCAGTATATTAAAAAAAAATCTGAGTAAAATCCCGTTTAGGTGATTCTCAAATCCACAATATTATTTGGATAAACAAGGTACCTGAACAATTTTAATCCTGTTAATTCCCCAGACCCCCCTTAATTCACAGAATATCGATTGAAGTCCTAGATTTCTGGCAGTTAATAGCAATCTATATTAGATTTATATTCTATGTCGTCGATGATTGTATAGATGATAGGTCAACTTAGAAGAAGAGATTTGCTTTTAATTGAACATCCCCTTGGAATGATCATGCAAGGCATTGGGGTAGTAGTTCTCTCGCCGGTAATATTTGCCTTAATATACAATGAAAATACCTACCTGGCATTTATTATTCCTTCTATTTTGTCCCTGGCTGTAGGTCATCTGTTGAAAATGAGTTCATCCCAGAACAACAATTTAGGGATTAAACATGGGATGATTATAGCAGCAGTAGCCTGGTTATGGGCAGCTTTTATTGGAAGTTTATGTCTGGTGATGGGTACCAACGTGGATTTTTTAAACGCTTTTTTCGAAAGTATGTCTGCCTGGACCGGTAGTGGTTTGTCTATTTTTATCAATGTGGAGGTACTGCCCAAGTCAATTTTATTTTTAAGAAGCCTGGAACAGTGGATTGGTGGCTTAGGAGTGGTTATTGTCGTTATTGGAATATTAATTCGTCCAGGGACATCTGCTGCGCGTCTTTACAAGTCTGAAGCACGGGAAGAAAAAATTAAACCCAGTATCACCGGTACCGTGAAAACAATATGGTGGATCTACCTATTTTACACGGTTGTTGGAATTCTACTATACGTAGCAGCGGGCATGCCTCTTTTCGACGCCATAAACAACACTTTTTGTAACCTCTCCACAGGGGGAATGTCAGTTAAAAATGACAATGTTGGGGCTTACAACAGCATCCCCATCTACATCATCACCATGATCCTGATGATCATTGGCGGAACAAGCTTTTTAGTACATTACAAAGCCTTGAAGGGTAGAGTAATAGATGTTTTTCATGATATACAGTTCCAGGCCACCATAATACTTGTAACCCTGTTTTCTATTCTTCTTATTCTGGTCACCAAATTCACCACCATTGATGCAGTTTTTTTTGTTATTTCTGCACTTAGCTGCACTGGCTCCAATATCCAGCCAGTTTACATCATGAATAATTGGCCAGATTATGCTAAAATTGTTATTACTCTATGTATGGTGATTGGAATGTCTTCCGGGTCCACTACAGGGGCTATCAAACTTATCCGAATAATTACAATAGTTAAAGGAGTGTATTGGGAGATCATTCGCATAATTTCGCCAACCGGTTCGGTTATCCCCCGAAAAATATCAGGTAAACCCATCGGAGACGTGGAAATCAGAGAAGCAAGTAGTTATCTCTTTATTTATATCTTATTTTTGTTTATAAGCTGGTTAATACTGATGCAATGTGGGTACGATGGTATAAACTCCATTTTTGAAATTGCATCAGCCCAGGGTAATGTAGGGCTTTCGATGGGTATAACCTCCCCACACATGCCTGAAGTTGCTGAAATCTTCTTAATAATGAATATGTGGGTAGGTAGGATCGAAATCATCCCGGCAATAGTCTTATTTAAGGCCTTCTGGGACATGTTAAAAAGATAAAAAAGATAAAAAAAGGGTAACATGAGAAATTATCTCGATAAAAAGGATCTGCAAATAATTGCAAACCCTCTAGGCATTATAATGGAAGGAATAGGCGGTGTAGTACTATTACCCATTATTATTGCCTTAATCTACGGGGAACATCATTATATTGTATTCTTAATTTTTGGAGTAGTTTCAATACTTTTGGGTTTCATTTTAAGAAAAATTCCCTCTGACTACTCTAAGTTCACCCTTAAACACGCCATGGTAATAGCTGCCATTGCTTGGTTATGGGCTGCGCTAATGGGAAGTTTCTGTTTAATACATTCTACTAACGTGAGCTTTTTAAACGCTTACTTCGAAAGTATGTCCGCATGGACCGGGACTGGTATAAGTATTTACACTGATGTGGAGGTACTGCCCAAGTCAATTCTATTTTTAAGAAGCCTGGAGCAATGGGTTGGTGGCTTAGGAGTGGTTATTATCGTTATAGGAATATTACTTAGACCAAGAACCGCTGCTGCGCGTCTTTACAAGTCTGAAGCACGGGAAGAAAAAATTAAACCCAGTATCACCGGTACCGTGAAAACTATATGGTGGATCTACCTATTTTACACGGTTGTTGGAATTCTACTATACGTAGCAGCGGGCATGCCTCTTTTCGACGCCATAAACAACACTTTTTGTAACCTCTCCACAGGGGGAATGTCAGTTAAAAATGACAATGTTGGGGCTTACAACAGCATCCCCATCTACATCATCACCATGATCCTGATGATCATTGGCGGAACAAGCTTTTTAGTACATTACAAAGCATTTAAAGGAAATGTACTCGATGCTATCCGGGATATTCAGTTTCAAACCGCTATAGCTATAATTGTCCTATTTTCAATTCTGCTGATAGTGGTAACTAAATTTAGCACTGTAGATGCCTTTTATTTTGTTATTTCAGCACTTAGTACCACAGGTTCCAGTATCCAACCCGTTAATACCATAGCTGGTTGGCCAAACTATGCAAAAATAGTTATAATTGCCGCCATGATCCTGGGAATGTCTGCTGGATCCACTAGCGGGGCATTTAAACTTATAAGGTTGATTACCCTGTTCAAAGGAATTTACTGGGAGATCATTCGCATAATCTCGCCAACCGGTTCGGTTATCCCCCGAAAAATATCAGGTAAACCCATCGGAGACGTGGAAATCAGAGAGGCAGGAAATTATCTTTTTTTGTATCTTTCATTCATCTGTATCAGTTGGTTGATGCTCATGCAGCACGGATACAATGGTATCGACTCACTCTTTGAAGTAGCATCGGCCCAAGGCAACATTGGCCTCACAACTGGAATAATATCCGCTACAATGCCCCCCATAGCTCAAGTTTTTCTGATAGTAAACATGTGGATTGGGAGGATTGAAATTATTCCAGCACTGGTTCTAGTAAAACTTTTCATTGATCTGGTTAAAAGAATTTAAAAGGTGCAAAACAAAAGCTATAAAAACATATCATTACTGGTCAAATAAAATTACAACCAGAGGTGTTTATCAATGTACATTGTTATTATGGGAGGTGGAAGGGTTGGACTGACCCTGGCATCTTCCCTTGTAACCCGGGGACGGGATGTTACACTTATAGAGAATGATACTAATCTTTGTAGTAATGCTGCTGCTGAATTAGACGCACTGGTTATATGTGGAAGCGGAACTGATGTAAAAACATTAGAAGATGCCAATATAGCTGATGCAGACGTGTTTGTAGCTGCAACTGGCAATGATGAAGCAAACTTACTTTCTTGTATCCTGGTAAAGGAATATCATGTTCCCAAAATAATTGCCCGCCTAAGCAATCCTGATCACGCAGATGCCTTCAAAAAAGTCGGCATACATGATGTTATCAGCCCTGAACTAACTGCTGCAGGGTACCTTGAAAAATTAATTGCCCGGCCAAAAATTGCTGATTTAATTGTAATAGGCAAAGGGAGCGGAGAAATTCTTGAGATGGGTGTTAAAAATAAAAAAATTATTGGTAAGAAGATCTCAGAAGTCAGCCCCACTGATGATTACATTATCGTAGCCATCCATCATAATGGGAAAATCACCATTCCCAAGGCAGATATGGTGCTGCAGGAGAATGATCATGTCTCAGTTCTGGTAAAAACACCCGCCGTGAAGAAAACAACCCAGCTTTTCATTGGCTAAGATTGATATGGATCTTTTCACCCATTTTTTAGTTCCTTTCATCATTTTAAATCTACTAAAAGTTAAAAACAAATTTTCCGGGGCATTTGGAGGTATTTCAATTGATTTTGACTTCTTCCTTATTGGCATAGGATTTATAGCCCCTGAGTTATTCATATTCAGCCACAGAGGGATAACACATAGCTTCATATTTGGATTTGTAACTGTTGTTATCTTTATCTATATTTTAACCCGTCCAGCAGTGAAATCTTTTATAAACAAGTTAACTAAAAGGCCTTTTAATGTAGAATTCAATGCAGAAAGTGTAAGCTTTGCCTACTTTGGAGTTATAGTCCATCTTTTCCTTGATTATCTAACCACCGGAGGAATACCACTATTTTATCCCATTTCCCTTACCCGTTTCTCAGCCAACATATACTACTACACAGATGTATTTACCACCCTACTGGCCATTGCAGTGATCATTATACTTTATCTTCGTTTGCAGCACAAATACAAGAAAATGGCCATGTTCAGCTTCTTGATGATTATTATCTCTCTGGGTGGAATTAGAGCCTACGAAAAAATTGACACCATCCAGAGTCAGAACCTCAGTGATGGTTACCATACCATCACCGCCTACCCCACCAACGATTTATTTACTTGGAAAGTGGTTGAAAGCGATGGTGGCACTAAATATCGCTATTATACATATAACAATTTAAAAAAGGAAAATTCCACTGAAATTAGAGAAGTGTCGTGCCTAACCATTCAAAATGGACCCTATCAAGAGGCCCATGATGCTATAAAGTATGCTGATAACTTGCCTGATGTAAGAAAATTTAAGTGGAGTTCACATTACACCATAATAAATGCAAAGCAGGAGTCCGGGAAATGGGTTATAACCTATTCAGATTTTTTAGGATCCAGGGGGCAGGATTGCATCACGGTAAATGTGTTCATCAGCTGAAAGTGGATATTATAAAGCATAAAAACGCCAGTATCATCCATTCTCCATCGATAAGTAAGTCTCTGGAAAAAGTTCCCCTCTTTCTGTTTTCAGAAAAGTAGCGGATGTACCAAAATCCGTATACTATGGATAGTGTAAATAGTAACCAGTAACGGGTGAAGATACCTTCTGAAATTACGATCAACATCCAAAATATTAGTGTGGATTGGATTCCGAATAACAGGAGTTTAGTCCTTGATCTCCCCAGAAGGACGGGTATGGTTCTCACTCCACTTTTTTTATCCCCTTCGATGTCTCTGACATCAAAAGATATGGTGTTAACCAGAAATTTAACGAAGACAAAATAGAACAACAAAAATGTTATCCATAATCCAGGATAACTGAAAACTACCGGGATAAAGGCAGCTCCCGCCGCCCAACTCAGGGTTACACTGAAGTTTTTCATACCGGGTATGTTTTTTAGGCGTGGAAGTTTAGGAGACACCTCCAAACTGTATAATATGCCGATGCCCAGTGGGAAAAGGAGTACCAAGACAGTTACCGGATTAACCAGAAAACCTAAAAGTAGTGCAACGCCGTAGGATATGATGCACAAGGCCAGGAGAGATTTTTCTTTACCCTTAACATAAGACTCCCGTCCGGGTACGTTTACTGAATCTTCTTCGAGGTCTGTCAGCCTGTTTAAACTATAAACCGAAAATGTGGATAAGAAAACAGCGAAAAGAAGTATGGTATTGGGTTGCACATTTAAAACTTCAAAGGATACGTAGGTTAAAAAAACACAAACCAGAGAAATAAAAAGGGAATTGTAAATTAAAAAAGATAGTATATTTTTTGAAATATTTAAAAAACCGTCATATGACTCTCTTTGACCTTTCTCGATAGTATTCGAATAATTTTTCTCCCCAAATGATTGCATCATGGTCATCACTCACTAAATCCATACTATAATCGTAGGTACCATCGTCCAGTGCCAGGCCTAATGATATGAATCTATCAGTGACTGTGAAGCCCAGTTTAACTTCCTTGTCTGTTATCCAAAGTTCGAAGTTTTCTTGGGAAGTTAAATTTGCGAATGCTTCAGGATCCTGTGCTGCAAGTTCGTGAAGTTTGTTCATTATGCTTTCGGTTACAATAATCTTGGTATCCACCCCCCTAGACACCATTTCAATCATGAGCTCTGTGTATTCTGAATGGAAAAATGGAGAAATTCCCCAGAATTTTTTTGAATCACTCGCTATCTGGGTGAAGTTCAGATGTGGTTTGTAGATATCAGTTGGTTCTGACGTTATAAGATCCGCATTTATCAAAGATCCTATTTGCAGCATCAAATGAACCGGTATGCCATCTATTTGATGTCCTTCCCATAGATCTTCATAGCGTTTGGCTACAATAATTGATTTTACGAGATCAACGAAATTTAGGGTGAGAATTTGGCCAGTGGCGGAAAGGTTGTAACGATCCCCGGTTTTACGTACAATGTTTCGTTTTTCTAGCTCATTCATTCCATGTAGAATCGTTGATGATCGTAGATTGATTAGTTCTCTAAGTTCAGATAGATTTTTTGGCCCTTCCTGGAGAGTAATCAGTATTTTTGCTCTTACTCCCGAAATTGCCAGGAATTTCAGGTTGTCTTGCACTTCATCCAATAATTCATAGGCGTTATATTTCATTTTGTTTCCATCCCTTAATTTATTAACTCCAAAAAATATTGCTCTTAACGAACAAAACTGTTTAAGAAATCCAATTTTATAAACAGGACCTTAAATGCTTGGAATATGCTGTGATAACCATTGCCACAAATTTACCCTTTCAGATGCACTTTTCATTCCCCCACTAGATTTACTCATGCTAGGGTCTATCCCCTCACTAGCAATAGTTTGCACTACTTTAATATATTTTCGTGTGATCTATGTCAGAAAACTAGTCAATAATTAGTAGATACTCAATAAATCCTTGGCCCATAGAATGTGTTCTGAACCATGATCAGTCCATGGACCATGACCAGGAAGTAAATTCTCTACTTTCAGATTACTCAATCTTTCTAAAGAATTAACCATGTCTCCCAGATTTCCACCCAAATCAATTCGTCCAAATCCCCCATTGGCAAATACTGTATCACCAGATATCAGGGTTTCACCATCAAAAAGACATATACCCCCCCTGGTATGTCCAGGTGTGTGTAAAACTTCAAATCTACCTATCTTGTCCCCTTCTTTGAGTTTATGGTTCACACACATCTGGCCCATTGTTTTTCCGAACATACTGGCCGCGGTAGCTAGGTCATTGCCCTTCTCGTAGGGGATTGCATCATCTGTATGCATGGCCACCGGCAAGTCCAGGTAGCGGTTACCACCTACATGATCATAGTGGTTGTGGGTGTTCACTATAAGGGACAGGTCTTCCAGGTTTATGCCTGCATTTTTTATAGAATCAAAAAAATAACCTATATTTTCACCGGTACCGGTGTCCACAACCACATTATCAAATACGTAGATGTTAGAATCGTATCCACGTCCTTCTATCATTAAAATATCGTTAATTTTCTCCAAAAAGGCATCCTCCCAAGTATTGAGGTGATAGAAAAAGTGGGGTCACAGGGATTTGAACCCTGATCCTAGGATTTCTCTTGTCTCAGTACTCCAATCGATCATCATCCGATTGTAATACCTAACGTCAGAGCGCGCGTTTCTTCAAAGACAACTGGAGTCCCAGATGATGGCCTGGTTACACCATGACCCCTAAATATATGGTTTAAAGCCAAGGGAGAGATTTGAACTCCCGTGTAATGGATCTGCAGTCCACCGCTTCGCCTCTAAGCTACCTTGGCTTATCAGTTAGGTTAAGTTTTTTTCTATTTAAACCTTACTGAGTTGGAAACTCGCCGGGATGAAAAAGATCAGGGGGATAGAAATTCTTATTTTAAAATGATAATCTGCCGGGCAGTGGTTTGTGGCGGATAAGACTGTAGGAATGGCCCGGTAAATCTGATTTCTACGGTTTGACCGGGTTGAAGATTTTCAAAAGAGCTGTTAAAGCGTTGCCCATCAATTTTTTCCATAATCACAGTTTCTTCAGATATTTTAACGGAGATATTCATGGTTTTATTGTTATCAGTCATTGTGCCCTGAACTAGAACCGCTTTAATGCTGTTAGTATCGTTTTGAGAGTTAGGGTAACACACTCCCACCACTTGGCCCTTCATGTCTACTGGTTCCTCACCAGTAGCACAGAAAACTCCGTAGGTTACACCCATAAACAATACCAGCAGCAATGCGATTAATGTTATGACCCTCATGTTCTCTCCTATCACGGTTAATATGTTGTACCATTATTAATATGTTTTTGCATCCCAACTCCCCTACTAAAAAGATGTATTCCATTTAAGGCTTGACTGAGAGGATTAAATTTACTAAGAATAAATATTCTTCCTGGAATTGTAAACAAAAACTATTTATCCATAATATTCTTTAAAAAATAGTCTGAAGCATTTTAATCAATCGTTCCAAATATATTCTTTGAAGTTTTGGAAATTGAAGTACACTGACCTATTAAGTCTTTTTAAGCAGGATAAGTTAATGAAACATGTTCAAACACTCAATTTATCAGCATAGCTAATTTTAACTGTATATCTTTGTAAAAGATTCTAAATTTTAATAATAAGTCTCCACTGTTTCCAATGTAACTGGATGTGTCAGAACAGGTCCCCACTACACCAACCACTGGAAATGAACTCCATATTAAAAACCCCCTTTTTCCATCCCAATAACGAAAAACTTTTCTTATTAAAAATCCTGAAACCAACTTTTTCGTATAATCGTAGGGCGCCGGGGTTTTCTATATCAACGTCCAGAACCATCCTTTTACTACCATGTTCTTTCATCAGGTGAATCGCATTTTTCAGGATGAATGAACCAATTCCTCTGCTCCTGACTGACTCATCCACTGCCAATATGGCCAGATAACTGTCCTGATCTTCAAGATCTGAAAGGAAAATACTGTCCAGGATAAAGATCAGGGTGTACTTCAAACTATCACCAAGATTCATGTTTTTGAAAATAGATTTCAGCTCGTCAAGGAAAGAAGGTCTTTTTCCATGGTGGATGACCGCTGCACCCAACACCTGGTTGTTTCCATCAACAATCACATAGATGTGCTGATGGTTCAAGGTGTTAACGTCGGCAAGAACCAATTTTTCTATTACCTGGGTACTTTTTTCCTTTTCACTAAAAAAGAAATCAAAAGTTTCTGTATCAGCTTCGTATATCAATTCAGCAACCTTAAGAAGGTTGTGTTTCTGCATATCAAATTTTTCGAACTTCATTCTGGAGACTTGTTTGATCTTAACCTGTTATTAATCGCTATCTTTACACTTGCAAAGTACGATCGTTTTGGATAATTCGTATGAATCTAAGAAAATATTATACCAGCCTTCGTATAAATTGGGAGCAATGGAAACCAAAAAAATGGTCTTACTTGACATTGACTACATTACCGAAAATGAAAGTGCCATAATAAGGTTATTTGGCACATTCATGACTGAAAAAGGACCTAAATCTATAATAGCACTGGATAAAAACTTTCTACCCTATATCTATGTAATTCCCATTCATTCTGAAAGGTGCCGAGAGGAGTTGGCTGAATTCGATGTAGCTAGGGTAGAACAAGTGGCCCGCAGGGATCTGGGCAGAACAGTGCAAGTTTTAAAGGTTTTTTTTAAACATCCCAGGGATGTTCCCGGCTTGAGAGACGAAATTGCTAATTTAAGTAGCGTTGATGAAATCAGAGAATACGATTTACCATTCTATCGCAGATACCTGATTGATAAGGGACTTTTTCCCATGGGAAAATTGGAGGTTCATGGTCAACCTGTTGCCACCGGTGAATATCCGGGATGTCCAGCTGAAGACACCTACCTCCTGGAGATAAGTGAAGATCCGGTTCCTTTAGAGTCAGATTTTCCTGAACTAAAAATTTTAAGTTTTGATATCGAAGCTTACAACCCCAAGGGAATGCCCCGGGCAGAAGAAGATCCCATAATAATGATAAGCTTTTCCAGTAACGAAGGCTTAAGAAAAGTTATTTCTACGGCACAATGTGATTTTGACTTTGTTAAAACCGTGGCCACTGAAGAAGATATTTTAAAGGAATTTGTCACTACCATTAAAAATGAGAACCCCCACATCATCTTGGGTTACAACTCCGATAACTTCGATTTCAGCTATATAAATGAAAGAGCTAAACTCCTGGGAATTCCCATAGACTTGGGCACTGATGGATCCTCCCTTAAATTCATGAGAAGGGGTTTTACCAACGCTGCACTGGTAAAAGGCCGGGTACATGTAGATTTGTATCCAGTGGTGCGTCGCTACTTGTCCATGGATCGTTACACCCTGGAAAGGGTTTACTGGGAACTTTTTGGCCAGGACAAAGAAGACATACCCGGAGATGAAATCTGTGATTACTGGGATAACGGCGGATTACAACTGGCTTCACTCTTCAAATACTCCCTAGATGATGCTGAATCCGTTACCAAGATTGGAGAGAAGATGCTGCCCTTAACTATGGAGTTAACCAGGATCGTTGGCCAACCATTTTTTGATGTGGCCCGCATGGCCACGGGACAACTTGTTGAATGGTATCTGATCAGAAAGGCATTTGAAACCAGGGAATTAGTTCCAAACAAGCCATCCGCAGCGGAACATTCCCATCGTAGGGGGAAACGTGCTGCTGGTGGATACGTTAAGGATCCTGAGAAGGGACTCCATGAAAACATAGTGTATTTTGACTTCAGAAGCCTCTACCCCAGTATCATCATATCCAAGAACGTGTCCCTGGATACGCTGGTGGAAGAATGTGAAGAAGGAGCCTGCCATGTGTCCCCTGAAGCAGGATATTTGTTTTTAAAAGAACCAAGAGGATTTGTTCCTTCGGTGATTGGTAATGTTCTAACTGAAAGGGTGCGTTTGAAGACCCTGATGTATCAGGCCACGGATGAACGAGAAATCCAAGTGTTGAACGTCCAGCAAGAAGCACTGAAACGTTTAGCTAACTCTATGTATGGAGTTTACGGGTTTTCCAGGTTTAGATGGTATAGTCTGGAATGTGCCGATGCTATTACCGCTTGGGGCCGGGATTATATAAAGAAAACCATGAAAAAAGCGGAGAAATTTGGCTTCAAGCCAATATATGCTGATACTGATGGTTTCTATGCTGTTTATGATAGAAAAGCTGACTCTGCAAGTGATCCATCCTAACTGAGATGTTATTCATGTTGGAGTCAACCCATTATGGCTGGCTATATGAACTAAACACTGATCCTATTAAAGCCCTTTCATGGGTAATCGATTCATGAGCATCTACCTGTAGTGTATTGTTAGAATAGTGTGAACATCTTAAACTGTTAAAAAGATACAGAAAAAACAGGACAAGGAAGGTATTTGGAGATATCCTGGGAAAAAACCTAAACATGTCCGAACCAGGACTACAATCAAGTAAACCTTCCATATTGGGGGAACTGGTGGAAAATGTGGTTTAAACCATGACCATTATCAATCGAGGATGTCGCTTAATATCCTTTCAAGTGTCAAACTGAAAAGGAGTACTTTGGGAGTATCCACGTACCCAGGATGCCATTCATGTTACCGGCCTTATATTGGCCTCAACAGTGATTCTAGAACAGATACCTGATGAACTGTAAGTTAAAAGGAATGGAGAATTTACTGTGAAGGTAAATGATCATCATGAAATATTGAGAGAAAAATTTGGCCAGGGCGCCAAGGAGTACGACCAGCAGCGAAAGCACATTATCCCATGTCTTGACGACTTATACCACATATTAGCCGACCTGACCCGGACCAATATTCAACAGCCCCGGATACTAGATTTAGGAGCTGGAACTGGGCTTTTAACCTCGTATATTTATGATAGACATCCTCAGGGCCATTTCACCCTCTTGGATATCTCCGAGGAGATGCTTAATATCGCTCGGGATCGGTTTAAAAATAGCCACGATTTTACTTATGTGGTGGCTGACTACACCCACCATGAATTCCGGGAATCATTCGACCTGATAGTTTCATCACTCTCCATTCATCATCTGAAAAATCAGGATAAGCAGATTTTGTACCAGAAAATCTACGACTTGCTGAATCCGGGGGGTGTTTTTTTAAATGCTGACCAGGTACTGGGACCCACCCCCGCCACTGAAGAGGAATATCAAAGAAACTGGATGCAAAAACTAGATGTAGGGTCACTCTCAGAATTCGACAAAAATATCATTTTGGATCGTATGCAACTGGACAAACCAGCCACTTTAAACGAAAACCTCACATGGTTAAAAAACATTGGTTTTATAGATGTGGATATTTACTATAAGTATTACAACTTCTGCATCCTGCATGGGAAGAAATAGGGAACTATAAAAAAGTAGGAATACTTGATGGCCCGGAATGATGTTTTATTGGATTTTATAAAAGTTGGTGGTGCAGATAGACACGTCCCCATGGGGATCTGGAGAAAAGAATCAACATAAATAAATAGGATAAGTTTCTATTTTATCGAGGATCGGAGTATGGTTGCTGCAAAAACTGCTGCCCCAAATCCATTATCAATATTCACCACCGCAATTCCTGGGGCACAAGATTGTAACATGGCGTATAAAGCTGCAAATCCTCCTTCACCCACCCCATATCCTACAGAGGTTGGAACTCCTATTACTGGAACATCCACCAAGCCAGCCACCACTGAAGGAAGGGCACCTTCCATCCCCGCCACAACTATAATGGCTTTAACCCCTTCATCAATCATTGTAGTTATCTGTGAAAACAACCGGTGTATGCCAGCCACCCCCACATCGTAGGCACTTATCACCTGGCAACCAGCTACCTCAGCCACCACCCGTGCTTCCTCTGCCACTGGTATGTCTGATGTGCCAGCTGTAATCAGGCCGATCTTTCCAATTTTTTCATTTTCCTGGTCATTGGCACCCGGGCCCATTACCACCAGTACCCTGGCCCGGGGGTTGTATTCAATATCCAGACCTGATGGTTTTAATTCATCTAAACGAGATTTCATCTTTTCGAATTGTTCTAAACTGAGCCTAGTAACCAATAAACGGCCGTTCTGAGAGCATGATTTGATTATCTGAATAAGTTCCCCTTCTTCTTTTCCTTCAGCGTATATCGCCTCTGGGAAACCGGTGCGCATCTTTCGGGCAGTGTCTAACTTGGCAAAATCCCCCAGTTCCTTAATTTGCATGGATTTAAGCTTTTTTTCAGCTTCTTTCAGGGAAATTTTCCCGGCTAAAACCTGTTGAAGTACGTCTCTCATAATTTCATCCTATACACACATATAATATAAAGGTGGAGGTTTTATAAAGTTGGATGTAAAAACAATTCTTAGGTAGTTGTTTTATGAATATTCATATTCAGACTTTTTTTAGTGATTATTACCTGTTGAAGTAATTAAAATGGAGTTATTCATGCCAAAAGCTAGAATATTGGTCCAGGGTATTGTTCAGGGTGTAGGATTTCGCCCTAACATCTATCGTCTGGCAAAAGATAACCACATCAATGGATATGTCCGTAATCTAGGGAACATAGTGGAGATCATCGCTGAGGGGGAAGAAAAGGATATAAGTAAATTTTCTGAAGACATAGGAATAAAGAAACCACCTATCTCCAAGATAAATTCCATGGAACTAGAATGGATATCTGTAGATGATAACCAGACCTACGAAGATTTCCAGATACTAAAAAGTTCCGCTGATTTTTCTGGTTCTTCTGTGATCCCTCCTGATATAGCGGTCTGTGATAACTGTCTGGAAGAAATTTTTTCTATTTCCAACCGGCGCTACGAGTACCCCTTCACTGCTTGCACTGACTGCGGCCCCCGTTTCACAGTTATAAATGCGGTGCCATACGATAGGGAACGAACCTCTATGGATAAGTTTCCCTTATGCCCAGATTGCATGGATGAATACCAGACAGTGGAGGATCGTCGTTACCATGCTGAAGCATCCTGTTGTCCAGTGTGCGGCCCACAAGTATTCTTACATGGCGTAGAATCAAAAAATCCCATTAAAAATGCGGCGGAGTTGCTGGATGATGGGCAGATATTGGCTATTAAGGGTATCGGAGGTACACATCTGGTTGCTAAGACCAGTGATGATCTTCCAGTGGCAAGGATGCGGAAAAGACTGGGCCGGTCAAAACAGCCCTTCGCTTGCATGTCCCCGGATGTGGAAACCATACGTACCTTCGCTGATGTGGAATATTTGGAAGAGAAAACACTGCTATCTAGGAGTAGGCCCATAGTTATTTTGAAAAAAAATAGTAACTACTATTTATCTCCCCTGGTTTCCCCTGCACTCCACAACCTAGGTGTAATGCTCCCCTATTCTGGTTTGCAGCACTTACTTTTCAAGTACGGCGCAGAACCAGCCTACATAATGACTTCAGCAAACATGCCCGGGGAGCCCATGTTGGTTAAAAACCAGGAGATTGTGGAGAAACTGGATGGGATTGCTGATTATTTTCTCCTGCACAACCGTGAAATCATCAACCGCTGTGATGACTCGGTGGTCAGATTTAGGGGTGAAGATTTGGCTTTTATCAGAAGATCCCGGGGTTATGTACCTGAACCTTACGATTTATCCAGTTTAAACAAAGATTTAAACGTCCTGGCACTGGGCCCTGAGATCGATGTTACTTTCTCCCTTTTAAAGGAGGGACGCTGCTTTGTTTCCCAGCACATTGGGGACACCACCAAGTACGACACGTTCTTGTACCTCCAGAATGCCATAAAATATATGATGGAGATAACCCGAACTGATGGTGTGGATTTAGTGGCCTGCGACCTTCATCCCATGTTTTTCACCACGAAATTGGCCCATGAAATTGGGGAACGTTTCCATTGCCCTGTGGTTAAAGTGCAGCATCATCATGCCCATGCCGCTGCGCTGGGTGTGGATCATGGCATGGATGAGATGATATGCATCGCAGCCGATGGTGTTGGTTATGGCGATGATGGCAGTATCTGGGGAGGGGAGATCCTACATTGGCAGGGAAAAGAATATGAACGGATGGGTAGTTTAATGCCCCAAAAAATGCCCAGTGGCGATTTAACCACTAAATATCCGTCACGGATGTTGATGGCCATGGTTCATGAGTATTATTCCCAGGAAGAGCTTGTTGAACTCATGAAAAGTGATTACATTGATTATTTCCAGCATGGGAAACGTGAGGTGGAGCTAGTAGCTCGTCAGTTGGAACGCGATTTCAACATCACCATCACCACCAGCACTGGCCGGGTACTGGATGCCATCTCAGCAGCCCTCAAGATATGTGGAGAAAGGACATACGAGGGAGAATGTGCAATGAAACTGGAATCTGCGGCCATTGAAGGGAATTATAAGCTGGAAATACCATTAAAAATTAAAAAAAGACGTGGATTGGATATTCTAGATACCTCCCCCATTCTTATGTCGGTTTTAGAACACAAATCAGAAGGTGAGAGCATTTCTGATATCGCCTGCTCTGCCCAAAGGGTTGTGGCCAAGGGCCTGGCTGAATTGGCTATAAGAAGTGCGGATAAAGTTGGAGTTAACGTTATTGGTGGATCAGGAGGCGTCTTTTATAACGAAGCCATCAGCATGACCATTAAAGAAGAAATCGAATCGGCAGGGTATAATTTCATCCAACACCAAAATAGCTGCGCCGGGGATGGGTCGGTGTCCCTGGGTCAAGTTGTGGTTGCAGTAATGAAGAATCTAAACTGAGATATGCATGATAAAGACATAACTATGGGGTGTATTTTACAGGTAGATTCATGGAGCGTATTTTTAGGGCCCTTTTCCTTTTTTCCAAATCATTTAAAAGGTCTTCGGCATGTTTTTTTGCCTGATCATAGTTTTCGATCAGGCTTTTTAGATCATGGGAAACATCCTCCCCCTGGAGGGATCGCTCCTCAAGCATCTGCAGTTCCTGGAATTCGTGCCCCGGGACTTTTATACGGATGGTGCCCTGGCTTATAAATATTTGAAATTCTACATCCTGGGAAATATCGTAGTATTTCCGCGGCCTTCCACGTTCAATTTTCTGATATGATGAACTTAAAAGGCCAACTTCTTCCATAGCCCTTAAATGTTCTATTATGGCTTTCTGTCCAACTTCAAGTTCTTTAGAAATCTGACTTACGAATCTTGGCTCATCTTTAAGAAAATCTAATATATTTCTCCGTGTTTTACATCCCATGACATCCAGTATAAGTTCTAAATCCATTTTAATACCACTAACCCTCATCTTAAATGATGTTTTTAATCTGATAATTTTATTAACCTATGGTTACTATAATAGAGAAAGGTTTATATAACGTATGGTTACTATAATAGAGATAGGTTTATATAACTTTTGGTAACTATAATAGAGAAGGTTACTGTTCTTAGCCATCCCCATAAAGGTGAAGCAATGAGTAAAGATCAAGATATAAAGAATCAGAAGGATGATCTGAATGATTTAAAGGATCAGATTCAGGAAAAGGATGAAATAATTCAGGAAAATGAGCAGCGCATTGATGAATGTAAGGATAAGTTGCTAAGAATGCAGGCTGATTTGGAAAATTTTCGGAAACACACCGAAAAACGTATGGTAGAACATGTGGAACAGGCCAACCAGGATTTAATCATGAAAATACTGGAAATTTATGAGGACTTGCAAAGGGCCCTGGAGGCAGATAAGTCAGAAGATCTCGGGGAAGGTGTGGAACTGATCTACCAGAAGCTACGTGCTGTTCTGGAAAACGAGGGGTTGCAGGAGATTCCTGCCGAAGGAGAGAAGTTTGACCCCTTCAAACATGAAGCCATGATGGTGGAGTCTAGTGATGATTATGACAATGGCTGCATCATTCAAGAACTCTCAAAGGGCTACATACTTAATTCTAAAGTAATTAAATACTCAAAAGTTAAAGTTTGCAAAAAAGGTGATTGATTATGGCTAAAACTGAGAAAATAATCGGTATAGATCTAGGAACAAGTAACTCCGCCGCTGCAGTGTTGGTGGCTGGTAAACCAACCATTATACCCAGTGCCGAAGGTGCCACCCAGTATGGAAAGTCTTTTCCCAGCTACGTGGCCTTTACTGATGACGGGCAAAGACTGGTGGGAGAACCTGCCCGCAGACAGGCAGTTACCAACCCTGAAAAAACAATTACTGCCATTAAAAGGCAGATGGGAACTAATTATAAGGTAGATATAGCTGGAAAACAGTACACTCCTCAGGAAATATCTGCATTTATCCTGCAGAAGATCAAAAAGGATGCTGAGTCCTTCCTGGGTGAGGAAGTGAAAAAAGCAGTTATCACTGTGCCCGCTTACTTCGATGATAACCAGAGAACCGCCACTAAGGATGCTGGTACCATTGCTGGCTTGGATGTGGTCCGACTAGTGAACGAACCCACCGCCGCCAGTTTGGCCTACGGTATCGATAAATCCAGTGACGATGAAATGGAAATTTTGGTGTTCGATTTCGGTGGTGGTACCCTAGACGTCACCATCATGGAATTCGGAGGAGGAGTATTTGAGGTTCGATCCACCAGTGGAGACACCAAATTGGGTGGTACCGACATGGACAACGCCATCATGAACTACCTGGCCCAGGAGTTCCAAAAAGAAACCGGTGTAAACCTCCTTAACGATGACCAGGCCGTGCAGAGGTTAAAAGAAGCAGCTGAAAAGGCCAAAATTGAGCTGTCAACCACCCTCAAAACGGATATTAACCTCCCCTTCATCACTGCCACCCAAGACGGGCCTAAACACTTGACTCATACCCTGAGCCGGGCGAAAGTAGAGGAACTGGTGGATCCCATCATTAAACGATGCGCAGTGCCAATGGAACAGGCCATTAAAGACGCAAAAATGTCTAAAAGCGATATTGACAAGATTATACTGGTAGGAGGACCAACCAGGATGCCCATAGTTCAAAAATTCGTGGAAGACTACATTGGCAAACCTGTTGAAAGAGGAATCGATCCCATGGAATGTGTGGCTGTAGGTGCCGCCATTCAGGGAGGTGTGCTGGCTGGCGAAATTAAAGATCTGGTTTTACTGGATGTTACCCCCTTATCACTAGGTATTGAAACCCTGGGTGGAGTTTTCACCAAGTTAATCGAACGTAACACCACTATACCCACCAAAAAGAGTCAAATATTCAGTACTGCGGCAGATAATCAAACATCTGTAGACATCCATGTTTTACAAGGTGAACGTCCCGTTGCCAGTGGGAACACCACCCTTGGAAGATTCCAATTGGTAGGAATACCACCTGCACCACGTGGAATCCCACAGATAGAGGTTACCTTTGATATCGATGCCAATGGTATCATGAACGTGTCCGCCAAGGACATGGGTACTGGTAAGGAACAGGCCATTACCATCACCGCTCCTAACAAGCTTTCCGAGGATGAAATTGAACAGAAGGTCAAAGAAGCTGAGATGCATGCTGAGGAAGATAAAAAACGACAGGAAGAAGTTCAAATACGTAACGATGCCGACAGCATGATCTACACCTCCGAGAAAACCCTGGAAGAACTGGGCGATAAGGTACAGGCCGACCAAAAAACCAGGATTGAAGAACTGGTTAAAGAACTTCGGGAGTTGGTGGCCGGGGATGATCTGGAGGCCATTAAGAGCAAGACCGAGGAACTCACCAAGGTGGTACAGGAAGTTGGGGCTGCCATTTATCAACAGGCTCAACAAGCACAAGCTGAGCAACAACAAGGACCACCGGGATCAGATACACAAGGTCCCGGGGATGAAGACGCAGTAGATGCGGAATATGAGAAAAAATAGAGGTTGTATCCACTCCTCTATTTTACATCTTTTTCCCAAAATTTTTATTATATCCTTTACAAACCATCCATTCAGAAGGAAATAATTATCGAGGATTTGTTTATCTATTTAATTTTAATATTATCAGAAGATTAAGGAAGATTATACATGGCAGATAAGCGGGATTACTATGAGGTCCTGGGTGTGGACCGTGAAGCTACTAAGAAGGATATAAAGAAGGCTTACCGGAAATTGGCTATGGAGTACCATCCAGATGTAAGTGATGATCCAGGGGCAGCTGATAAATTTAAAGAGATCAGTGAAGCCTACGCAGTGTTATCCGATGATGAGAAAAGAGGCACCTATGACCAATTCGGACACGCTGGTATGGACGGTTTCAGCCAGGAGGATATTTTCAACAACATCAACTTCGAAGACATCTTCCGTGGATTCGGATTCGGAGGAAGTGGAAGGGGTGGCTTCGAAACCATATTCGATCTTTTCGGTTTCGGTGGAGGTAGAAGGAATGGCCCGCAACGTGGCGCTGATGTGGTCTACGACATGAAAATAACCCTGGAAGAAGCAGCCACAGGAATTGAGAGGGACATTGAAGTTCCACATAAACAGGTCTGCCCCCGCTGTCATGGAACCCGGGCTGAACCCGGTACAGATACCCGTACTTGTGAAACCTGTGGAGGTAGTGGTCAGGTCCGCCATGTTCAAAATACTCCCTTGGGACAGTTTGCCTCGGTCAGGCCCTGCAGCACTTGCCATGGCGAAGGAACTATCATCGACAATCCCTGTCATGAATGTCAGGGTAAAGGAATTGTGAAACAGAAAAACACCATCAACATCAAAATACCTCCGGGAGTGGAGAATGGATCTCGACTCAGGGTATCTGGCCAGGGAGATGTGGGTGTGAAAGGCGGGCCCCCTGGAGATCTTTATGTGATGATCGCAGTAAAACATCACCGTCTTTTCCAGCGCGAAGGAGCCAATCTTTATTATGAAAAGCCCATTAGCTTTGTCCAAGCAACTCTCGGCGATAAAGTTGAGATACCCACCCTAGATGGTGCTGTGGATTTGAAAATCCCATCCGGAACCCAGACTGGAACTTCATTCCGTATTAAAGGAGAAGGAATGCCCCATCTCCGCTGGAATGGAAAAGGTAACCTTTATGTCAGGGTGAAAATCGTAACCCCCAAGAAAATCAGCCCCAGACAGAAAGAACTCCTGGAAGAATTTGCCAATGTTAGTGGAGACGAAATTTATGCCGAGGAGAAGGGCTTTTTTGACAAGGTCAAAGATGCCATCACCCATTAGGCCAATTTTTCTTCCTTGCCCTATTCACTGGATTTAATGAGATTCCCTGTAAGCAAAGCATGAATAATCAAACTATTTATTACAGGATAAGAGATTATCATCCAATGTAAGACCATCAAGGATTGGTACTATCTGAGGTGATAAGATGTCCAGTGACCAGGGAAAACATGATGATATTGTGGTGGCAGGGATATTGGAAAAAATCGAAGTCTACTTTGGATTTGTTCCCAAAATTTTCCAAGTCCTATCCGAAAACCCACCTGCACTTAAGGCTTTTTTTGACAAAGTTAAAAGCATCATGGTTGATGATGCCTTGGATCCATTAACCAAGGAGTTTGTAAGTGTTGGAGCAGCTGCTGGATTAGGTTCCGCACACTGCCTGCGCACACACCTAGAAGTGGCCCGGCAGTTAGGTGCCACCGATGAACAACTCTTATTATCCATAATTATCGGAGCATCCATTGCCGAGAGCACTGCATTATCCCGGTGTTTAAGGGTTTACGATGATTTTACCCGCTGATATTTTATTTTAACCAATTTTTATAATTGTAAAAAACATGAAAATGATCATCAACATACACTAGCCTAATGATGAATTTAATCAGGGAGTGTGTGGAGTTGGAAAAACAATTTGGCCATTTTATTGATAATTTTGGGTATAAAATTATTGACCTTTCCCCTTTTAGGAGTTTATCCCTTAAGCATTTTTACTGGTTTTGGAGGATTTTCTTTGTATTGGCCTGATTCGATCTGATTATGTTGATAAAAAAAACCAGTGCCACCCGGGTGGATAATTGAGATTGTGGTTGGGGTGCTGGCTTTCATTTTAGGTGCCGGTTTCATATTCAATCCGACAATGTTCACCATAGTGGGAAGCTTGTCATCTACGATCAGGTGTTCTGATAACAATTGCAGGGATAGCTGCAGAACTAGTAACATGGGGGGAGCCTAGGTAACGGTGTAACTTTTCTGGTATGGATTAATTCATGTTTATTAGGCTAATTGATAAAGACCCATTCACGGTAGGAATATTGATTGGTCTGTGAATAGATCATTTCGGGAGTTTTACTGATATACCAGAAATCTACTAAAATAGTTTCTTTATTTTTTTCTTATACAAGGAAATGAAACTTTAAAGCAGATAAATCCTTTAAAAATCAGTTACAATTCAATTCCATGAATAAAAAGTTAATGGCATGCCGAGAGTAACCCACCTTCTGTTCCTGGCAGCATTCATCTTTGCAGGCTACCTCTGCCTCATACAGTTTTCATCAGCAGTATTTGCCCTTGCATCCCGTGGAATGGCCGTTTCACCGATCCTCCTGTTGTCTATCTGCTTGGGCTTCATGTTCATCCAACAGGAGACGTGTCGTTTCTGCTCCAGAGTCATGCTTCTCAGCATATGCCTATAGACATCACGGTCTGTACGATGGGTGGAGTTTCCTCAGTTTACGAAAAACCGGTAGCTGCCCTTCGGCTTGCCATTATTGAGGAATAAAAGTAAATAGCGGGGCCTAGATTTGAACTAGGGCTCTCGGGGTTATGAGCCCCGCGGGATCACCAGACTACCCCACCCCGCTGTACCATTTTGTTGTATTTTAGAGTATATAAAGGTTTAGTTTCAGAATAAAAACTTATTAAAAGCCATTTAATCTTGTTAATACCAAAAATAAATGAAAAAAAGATTTAGTATTTAGGTTCACCAGGTTATTCTTCTTTATCCTCTAATACGGTGATTCTTTTTTCGATGTGTTCGAATTTCTTGTTGGCGTGCCCGCGGTATTCGTTGAAACGTCTCTCCAAGTCTCCAAGATCCCTAGATACTTTGCTGTATTTCTTTTCCATCTCACCAATATCCTTTTTGGTGGCTAGTTCCCAGTCTTTTATGAGTTGATCACTTTTTTCTTCCAGGAATTGGTCTATTTTCCCGGATAAGGCATCGGTGCTAATGGGGACTTCCTTAACTTTACCTCTTAGACTTTTTCCCACATCAGAAACTCTTTCTCCCACTCCAGATATGGTTATCTTTTCACCAACTCCTGAGACCTTCTCGCTGACTTCAGATACGTGAAGTTTTTCACCCATGTCCTGCATGGAGCCTTTCCTATCGACCTTTCCCCCCAGATCACTGGCTCCACTGCGCACAGTTTCTCCTAAATTCACAGCGTCACTCCGCATTGTGTCTATGCTTATGCTACGGTCCCTCAAGTAGTAGTAGAGTAGTACTACAATGGCCCCGGCTAAGACTAGGATGGCAAATAACTCCAGTGCAGTCATTTTCACAGTCCTCCTTTGCTACCTTTTTTCTCCAATTCTTTTTCCTTTTTTTCTATTTCACTTAAGAGTTTTTGGAGTTTCTCATACTCGGTTCTAGCCTCTAGGCGAGTTACTCTTTCATTTATTTCACTGTGCATGAATCCTGCTTTGTGCATTAATTTGGAGGTATCGCCCCTGATCTGGGCTAGTTTTTCCTGTTGATCTTGAGGTAATGGTAAGACGTTTTCCATCATTCGTTTAGCCTCCAGGTCCTTCTCCACCAGCTCAATTTTCTTGAGTTCAGCCTGTTTTTGCAAAAATTCGACGTTACTTTGAGCCTCCCTAACCCTTCTCCATTGCATGGTAATTATTATTATGGTTATTACGGCAATTACAACGATTATAAGCCAAAAGATATTCTGCGGAATGTTCACATCAGCCACAAATATTCCTCCTTGTTGTAAGATCACTATTTGAATGAAAATTTAGTGATTAACTGTAGACGAAATTTCTACAAATTGAGCCCACGTTCTCAATAAATCCTCATCTGAACTCATCTCTGTCTGTTTAAACTCTAATCTTCCATAAAATGTTGATATTTTATACAGGGGATGATAGATACATATATTATGGACTTTTTATATATTAAATGTTCTTGTATTTTAAGCCCATGATGTTCGACAAAATATGATCGGCTTATTAAGTTTTTTACATTATAAAAGTAGTTTTAATTATTGAAGGGATTATATGATTGAGAATTATATCAAAGCGGGAAAAATTGTTAAGGATGTCCGGGAACTTGCTTTAAAGAAGGTGCATGAAGGAATGAAGGTCCTGGATCTGATAAATTTAATTGAAGGTGAGATCATTAAACGTGGCGCCTTACCAGCTTTTCCATGCAATATTTCCATTAACGAAATTACTGCTCATTACACCTCGCCACCTAACGATTTGACCCTGATAAATGGTGGAGATTTGGTTAAAATTGATTTAGGCGCTCATGTTGATGGATTCATTGCTGATTCTGCTATTTCGGTAAGTGTTGAAGGTGATGATCCAGCAGGAAAAATGGGCCCTTATAAACCCCAAATTCAAGAGGAAATGATTGATACGGCAAAAGAAGCATTGAACACAGCTATTAGTACCATCAAACCTGGAGTGGAAGTGGGAAAGATAGGGGAAGAAGTTGAAAAAACAATCCATTCCAGGGGGTTAAAACCTGTGTCTAACCTCACCGGACACAGCATGGAACAGTGGATACTGCATTCTGGACTTTCTATACCAAATGTGAAGGAAAAAAACCACCATAAACTTGAAGAAGGAGATGTCTTAGCAATAGAACCATTCGTAACCGATGGAGTAGGGATAGTAAGTGATATGAAAGACGCCTTCATTTTTAGATTCCTTAGAGACCGACCTGTTAGAATGATCCAGGCCAGGAGAATCCTGGAAAAAATTAAAACCGAGTACAAAATATTACCTTTTGCCCAAAGATGGTTGGAAGATAAAAATCAGTCCAGCAAGTCCAGTATTGCATTACGCCAGTTAATTTCATCACGTGCAGTTTATCCTTATCACGTACTACGCGAAAAAAGCGGGGCCAGAGTGGCACAAGCTGAACACACCGTGATTATAGAATCAGATGGCTGTTTGGTTATTACAGAGTGATTATTGGGATAATCACTATATATTTTTTAAATTATGCATAATCTTATAAGCTTAACAGAGATCATGATAATCCTATGTATGTATCTGAAAAAGGAGTTTACACTAATTATTCATACCCACATTGACAGCAGTGGTGGTGGTTAGTATCATCTGAGAGGGAAACCTTATGAAGGATGATAAAGTGATTAATGGTAAAATGAACGTTTAAAACTCGTTAAAAAAGCGAGTAAATTAATTGATTTTGGACTGGACAAAGATAAAATGTGACTATCAGGAATTTTGCTAATTTATCCTTTCTTCATAGGTTATTTTTTGATTGAGTTATTTCTAGTTACATTAATATAAATAGAATAAACCCTATTCAAATGAATCAAAGATATCATCAAAGGGGTCAAAGGTCTCAAAAAATTCAAACGATTCTAGAGCATTTATTCGAAAAATATATTTTATATCTTGTTCTGATTTAAAATCTTTAAAAAAATCAATGGGAGAAAGGTAGTAACTGTAATATTTAGCAGTTCTAGATTCAATTCCAGTCAAATTATTTGTTAAAAAACGGAGTGTGTCCAAATCGTAGTTGAGGAGGAATATGTGACTCCCTAATGCCGATAAAAATGCTTTAGCCCGTTTTGGATCTGTGTCCACCCATTCCCCCAGGTTATCCGCATCATCCAGAATATCAACAATTTTTTTCCGGATATCAACTCCTAATTGGGTTAACTTATAAGGTTTGGGAGAATTAAGGCCTTTTTTTCCTATTTTTTCTATATAACCCCCTTTAATCAGTGAATTGATGAGGTAATCCTCTTTGTATTCTGAATATGAATTTGTTACAATGGGGTTAATATTTTTCAAGATCATCTGTACGTAACGGTAGATCTCTATTTCATTATGGCTGTAGAGTGGTTTGCGAAATATTTCTTCATAAGGTAGAAGTGGGGCCTCAAAATTTTCTCCCCGATGTACTTCATGGAAAAGGACAGGTTCCTTAACCAGAAATCCTTTATCTTCTTGGAAAGTTCGAATCTTCATCACGCGGCGGTCAATTAGATTCAGCATTGCCAGTTTGAATACCTCTTTTCCCTCGATATCAAGATCCAATATCAAGAGTGATTCGGCTGGAGTTAACTCAAGTGACCCCATTTTATCGGGAAAGTGACCATCTTCTTCTGTTTTCCGATTAGTGACTTTAAGATCGACTCCACATTCCATACAGAATGAGGCGTATGATGGATTTTCAGTACCACATGTACTGCATATTACACAGGTGATCTGAGGATAGTTATCCAATGATGTACCGCATTGTACGCAGAAACGGGCATTTTCCACCTTGAAAGCTCCGCACCTCGGACATGATCTCTTATCACTTTCTGATTTGATTTTATCACACTCAGATTAGGGCCGTATGGTAAAGTGGGTATTTTATGTATAATAAAATTCAGTACTTAAAATTAATATAATTTGGATAGGTATAAATAATTTATTCAAGAATTTACAAGAAAAAAAATAGTTTTAAGGGATTTGAATCCCTTAAACATTGGCTAGTGGGTCTTCTTTCTCACTGCTGGCCTTGTAGGGAACAGGCAAGCCCATTGCTTTCCTGTCATCAATGACCTTCATGGCTTTGGTCTTTTTGTCAGTGGCCAGTTTTTCTAACATGCCCAAACCAGGTTTAACATCGTCCATGGCTTTGGTTTCGATGACCCCTGCATCCACAGCTGCTTTGAATATGGTTTCACCGGCGTCAGTCCTGGTGAGTACCGTAGACCAACCGTCTGGTGTTCCTACTGAACCAGTGGATACGTCTGCTAATTCAGCAACGTAGTCCAGACAAACTTTGCATCCATTCTGTTCATAGCCATGGGTTTCCTTCAGTGGTAGGGTGTACACGTCATCAGCAGTGTAAGCCCAGAATTTTCCCTTCCCAATATCCATCTTCTCAACGAGACTGGGATCTATTCCCATTTTTTCACTGATGAAGGTCTGTAGGGATGCGAATGGGAAGTTTTCCATACAGAAGATACCTACGGTCAGGGCAATCTTGTCAGCTAAGAATCGTACCCCAAATGGGTAAGACTGCATCTTTCGGATACCCATAAGCTGACAGGGTATGGCCACGGTACCAATCTTCTCTAATCCGTACTGTCGGGCTGCTTTTTTAAGCATCCAGACGTTAGGGGAGAATGTGTACTTGGTTCCTGCAGCAGCCAGCACTTCCTCAGCGGTCATGGCCACGGTTGGTGCTGGTTTCCATAGCTCCTCTGTGGGTCCGGCTACTACTGCACCATCAATGAGTTTTTCATCCAGTGCGTAACAGAACAGGGCGGATACTATTCCACCATCTTGGGCTATTTTTTGGATTTGTTTGTCGGTGGATCTTGCGGCAACAACTTCTTTGTAAGTTCCTAATACCATTGTCACTCCTCCTATAACCCTAAGTCCTTATTGATTTGTTCAGCTGGCCACCAGCTTCTTGGACACTGCACGTAGCAAACTCCACATTTAATACAGCGGTCCTCATTCAGTTCAGGCCTTCCATTGGTCATGCTTAGAGCCCGGGTCTGGCAGGACATGGCACAGGTTCCGCATCCAATACATAGAGCCTGGTTTACCACTTTAGTCTGCAGATCACAACCACAGGCTTCGGTGTAACCAGCCAGGTCTAACATGGGTTGTAGGTAGTCCATGTCACCGTTGATAAGTGCTACAACGGTTTTGGCTATTATTTCTGGTGATGGTGGACATCCTGGTACGGCACAATCCACTTTGACCAGATCAGCAATGGGTACGAAAGATTCATGTCCAGGTTGTGCTTGCTGTCCTCCCCGTGAGTACCGGGTGAAACAACCTGTGGCAGCACATGAGCCAAGTGCACATACCAGTGCTGCTTTTTCACGAACTTCCATTAATTCCTTAACACTGTGTTCGTCCTGCAAACAACATGATCCTTCCACCAGGGCTAAGTCCATTTCTGGCATTTCCCATAGATCGACCAAGGTTTGTCCGTAGACTATGTCCACCATGTTGGTGAGTAATTCTGCGAGAATATCGTAATTCTCGGTTAGCGATATTGCGTCGCCAGTACATCCTGAAAGGTGGATGTAACCTATTCTTGGTTTAGCTTTCTCTTCAGCCACTTTCTCAACCTCCTGTTGTGAAGCTTCTTGTTTAGGTTTTGCTTCTTTATCAGGTTTTGCCTCCAATCCTAAAAACGATTTAATACGGGCTAATATTGACATTTAATTAACCCCTATCTCTTCTAAAATCAACTTAATGGCCTTGGGAATAGCTTCCTCCACACTTTTGGTTAACCCCATTTCAATATCGGGGGCAGAGATACGTTCTGGTTGACATCCAATTACCATTACTTCACAGGACTCTGCTAATCCGTGCAATGGCTGATTTACCGGCCATGAGTGCACGTTCTCGTAGGATCCTTTAGGTAGTTCTTCCACACTGAATTTGCGCAAGGTACCAGATTCAGCACCGAACTCCACAACATCTACCACTATCATTTTCTTCCAAGAATCTTGTGGAAGAGAAAACACGTAGTGAGGGCCTCCAGTGCCAGCATCTACTATTTTGACCTTCTCTGGAAGAGGATGTTCTTCAGAAATTTTTCCAAGTGCTTCTATCACTGCTGGTCCGAATCCGTCATCTGCAAAGAGAATATTTCCGCATCCGACCACCATGATCTCTGCATCGTATGGCATGGTTATCCCTTAGATTCTGACCATTTCGTTTTTTATGACGCTCCTGTCTTCATCGTCCACCACAATCACGTGTGTTGCACAGGACAGACATGGGTCGTACGCTCGGATAACGTGGGGGCCGAATTCATGGTGGAATCCTTCAGTGGCTGGTCCCATGGTGGGTATGTTCCAAGTGGTGGGTACCAGACAGGTGTAGAACTGGACTTTGCCGTCGGCAACTTGTGCCATGTGCACGTCGGTTCCCCTTGGACCTTCAATAGGACCAATTCCAAGTTTGTTTGTTCCTCTAGGATCAAAGTCCGCACGGACTGGTGCAGAAGTATCCAATTCAGCTAAAATAGCTATAGCTCTGGATAAAGCTGATTTCATCTCCATGGCTCTAGCCACGTGTTGGGCAACAACACCTTTTTCAGTGAATCCCCGGTATTGAACTGCACGAGCTCTTGGTCCTGTTTCCACGTTCACACCATCATAAAGAGGTATGGTGGAGCATGCTCTTTTTGCAATATCTGCATCATCATACCAGCTTTCAGGCATAACTTCTGTGAATCTATCCATGTCGAAATTGTCCCGATTTCCGTATAGATTGTCAGTGGTGAAAATGGGCTGGTTATGGACACCTAAACCTGCTGGCAGGCCTTTGTCAGCTACGAGTCCAACTATCAATTCAACATGTTCATCAAGTTTGGGTTTTAAAGATTTTAACCTTGCATACAGTTTTTTACGGGCTACTTCAGATATATTGTCAGCCATTCCCCCAATCCGGACATCAGAGGGGTGAATTCCTTCACCGGCCACCATATCCACCACGTACTGGGCAACTTTCCGTACCTCTGATACGGAGTTAACAGCGGTGGCAAACAGGTTTTCAGGCACGAAGTCAGCGGCAATGAGGAACTGGTGGATTGCGTGGCTGTTGATGTGGTGGGCACATAGTGTAAGCTCCCTTAGCTGCCTACCGGCTTTGGGTATTTCTATGTCCAGTGAATCATCAATGGCTTCCACAGATGCCAGAGTATGGGGTATGGGGCATACACCACAGATTCTTTGTGTCATAACAGGCGCAAATTCTGGATTCTTACCTGTCACCATCTTCTCTAATCCTCTAACCGGAGTGATACTGAAGTACCTCCCCTTGGTTACGATTCCTTCGTCATCGACTTCCATGACCAACTCTGCGTGTCCTTCTTGTCGTGAGGTTGGCGAGATAACTACTCGTTCGCTCAAACGTATCACCTCTTGTTTTTATAAGAACATCATACAATGTTGTGCAGAGTCCTATTAATATATTTATGTTGAAAAGGGTTTACGTTGAAAAGGAAGATGTAAAGTATAAATATAATATTACAACATAAAACTTAATGCTATTGTAAAATATGCTAAGATCTGCTTTATTGCCGTTTTACACTTCTTTATCCAATTGTAATGGTTTGCAAGGGAAATACTATTAACTATGAAACCAATATCCTATTAGGTAGTCCAAAGGGAAGTGAATTGATGCTGAATAATAAAATAATCTTGTCTATAACCATAGTATTGGTCATAGGTGTTGCTGCCGCTGGTTATCAGATGAGCAGTTCGACAACCGGACTATGGACCCCAATTCAATCTCAAAGTCAGGGTAATTCTCCCCTATCCAGTGAAACCGGCTCCATAATAGATCAAAGCTCATCATCTGGGTCGAGTTCTTCTTCTGGACAATCAAGCGGAGCAGGAAGTGTTGATGTGAAAGTAACCTCTTCAGAAGCCAAAATAATTGCACAACGTTACATTGAAGAACCTGGTGCTAAAGCCGGAGAGCCTATACTGAAGGAATTAAATGGTAAACAAACGTACATAGTGCCAGTTATTGTAAATGGATCACCAGTAGGAGAAATATACATTGACCCTCAGACTGGAGAGAACCTTGGAGGAGCAGGAGGGGTTTCATATGGTTAATATGGTGGAAAACGAAGACTGTTGCCACATCATATCTGAAGATGTGAAAAATGCAGTAATTATCGAAGGATCACCGGAATTAGGATTAATTGGAAACATCGTGGGGTGGCTGCTTGTAGAAGAGCTCCAAATGGATGAAATAGGCCATATAGAATCTAAATATTTTCCTCCGCTTGCTGTACTCTACAAAGGGGTAGCGATTCATCCTTTCCGGATATACAGTAACAATGAAGTGGTTCTATTTTTATCTGACTTCGTGGTGCCACCCAGCGTGACCCATGACATGACCAACGTCATTGTTGAATGGATGGAACGTAATAAGAGTAAAGAACTCATAACCTTGAATAGTGTTGTGGTTAGAAAAAAAACCAATGGCGTCGTAGGTGTAGCTAATAATGAAGGTAGCTTAAAGCGTTTGGGTGACTTGGAAATTCCAATACTTCCTTTTGGAAATATTAACGGTATTTCAGGTACTCTTTTAACCAAAACCAAAACCAGTAACATCCCCGGTTCATGTCTTTTTGCAGAGATTCTCAACCAGTACCCTGATCCCAGAGCTGCAGCCAGCATAGTGGATGTTTTAAATAGGATGCTGGAGATAAACGTCGATGTTGAGCCACTTATTAAAGAGGCAGAAGAAATCGAATCACGTCTAAAAGAATTAGCAAATACCGTACAAGGAGAGCAAGAGTCTCCCGCGTACATGTAATTCATACGGGCCCGTAGCCTAGTTGGATAGGGCGTCGGACTTCTAATCCGAAGATCCCGGGTTCAAATCCCGGCGGGTCCGTTTAAGAAAAATCTTTTTGTTTAGTAATAATTTGTAGCAAGTAGCTTGGTGTGTTAGATCCATAGTTATTCAAATTTAAGGGCCCGTAGCCTAGTCTGGATAGGGCATCAGACTCCTAATCTGAAGGTCCGGGGTTCAAATCCCCGCGGGTCCGCTGTTCTTTTTAAAAAAAATTAGTTTATTGAAAAGATATCTACATCATATGAAACAAGGAAAATTATTTAAAATATTCATCTAAGGTATTAGTTTCTGTAGATCTGGAAGGAGATTGTGTATTGGCTTCGGCTTTTTCGGGTTCTAGCACTAGCTTACCATACCTTCCACCGCCACCTGGTTGCATTTTTAGAGTCCCATCACGGAATGATCTAATAACCGGAGCCATCTTGGGATCTAGCTCCTGCAATTCTTCCAGTGGTGCGTTAATCAAAACCGATATCTCATCACCAAATAATTGCAACATTTTCCTCCATATCTTCTGGACAAACACTGTAGTAACACCTTTACCGTGCACTAAACTTATGACTTCGGCCAATGGGAGGATATGTATGTAGGGAGGGCGATGTGGCGGGTGATGGGGTTGATCCCAAGTTGCAAGTTCTTCAATTCGATAATCAACCCCTTTTTTTATGGTACCCCCACAGGGGCATTTCATCTTCATCTCCAGCGCCTTTTTCACAGGGATGAGTTGGTAGCACTTGGTACAGGCAGTGAGATAGTACTTCCCCATCCTGGGATCGAAGCCATAATTAGATTTTATCTTCAGATCCTTAATTGCATCCTCTAGTGAGGGGTAATCAATTCTGTTGATTTCGATTTCATTGAATTCCCTGCCCAGCCGATGCGGCCAGGGGGAATGTGCGTCTGAATTGGTTAAAAACGGAATATTATTAAGTTCTTCAATGCGATCGGCCATGTCACTATCAGCGGAAAGTCCCAACTCCAAAAAATCGGGTTTATAAGAATAACATTCGTATATGCTGTCATATTCTTTATATAAACTGGTCCATGGAGTGAAAGCATGTGATGGGCCCATTAAACAGCCGTTTTCATGGGCAATTTCCTGTATCTCCCTGCCACTCATTCTGACCTTAGGGCGACCATCGCTTTCCAAGTTTCCCCTGAGTTTACCACGTATTTGATGGGCAGCCTCCAGGGAGGGTAGAATTAGGAGGTGATGAACTCTTTTTACATCCTCTACTTCGCCTGTGAGGATTAATAGAGGTTTCTGATTCGTGGATGGCAGATCAGGATCTGTTTCCAGGCGTTTATCCTCTTTTATGGAGTATACGCCATCTGCTACTTCTTCTGTGGAGTCTTCAATAAGCTTCAACCACCCCTTATGAAAGGCATCTCCGGTTCCCACCAGATGTAGACCCTTCAATTGTGCCTGAGCTGCAATCACCTCTGGCACCATTTTTTTGGAAGTAGCCATGGAGTATCGGCCGTGAATATGCAGATCCGCCCTGATTATCATGGACATCCCTTTAAACCTGTTTAAGGCTTAATAATAAAACAAATGTTAACCAATGTAGCGGAGATCTTCTTCCCCCGGAGCTAGTCGCATTCCTTCAGCTATCTCTCGCTCCATTTGCTGGGCTTTAGATATCATTTTACGTGTTTCTTCAGCCCTTTCCTCCAATTTTGCCACATCAACATTTAATTTCAAAATTTGAAGCAGGACATTGAGTACAGCCTTAGAAGCATCGGCGTCAATAAAGTATCCTGGAGTTTCTCCCATTAAACAAGCGCCTTCAATATTTTCAGTTATCCCCATTCCCAGTAATAAACCAGACGCACCTATGATCCCCCCATCGGCGGATCTTAAAGTCACACCATATTCTTTGAGGTTTTCTGCCAGTTCAATATTAGTAGCCGCCCCATATACTTTGGGTTTGTCTACAGGCTGCCCAGTGCCCAAGCCACCTAAAGTAAACATCTGTTTTGCACCGTATTTTTTGACAAAATCAATTATTGCACCACAGATTTCGTATTGTCCTTCAGGACTCAATCCTTGAGTGTTTCCTACCAGTATTATGTAGTCTCTTTCATCCTCTCCAGCAGATTTAAGATAGTAAAACTCGTTTTTCATTGGTTCGATGATTCCGTTTTCACCCACAAAGACTTGTGGAGGGAAAGAGGGTGAGAAAAGATCGGCTAATTTCTCGGCTTCCAGTTCATGGATCAGATGCTCTGCCACCAACTTTCCCACATGTCCAATTCCAGGCAGAGCCTCTATAAATATGGGTTCATCCAGATCAACATCTTTAAACAGGCTTATAATGGTTTTATTCATTAATTCACTCCCTTTATTGGGGAACAATTTTAATATGTAATTTAATCAGAATTGTTATTTAGATTGCTCCTAAGTTGTTCCTTCAAGATTCTTCTGTATTTACCGTATTTATCTTCCGGCGAATATTTCGGTGGAAAGATGACTCTCACATTCCCTCCACAATATGGACAACGATCCTGAATGGTGTACTCACTGCAGGAAATGCAGCACTTCATCTTGGACTTCATTCTAATTCTCTGTGAAATTCGCCCGTGCCTCCGGCTTTTTCCACGAATTTAATGGCTTTTTGAGCAGTTTTATTCAATATATCCTCAGCAGTAGGATAATCAGAAGATACTACTGTTAAACGGTATTTCGGGGCTCCTACACATTGAACAGAAATATTTTCATCTTTAATGGATCCCAGAGCGTTCCTTATTGTTTCCACCCCATTGGGCGCATAAGAGGTCAGGTTAACGTATCCATTGATTTGCACTTCTGGGGGTGATATGTTTTTCTCAGCCACTTCGGTTATGGCTCTGGCCCAGTTTTCATCCACTCCTCGCTCCACCAGTACATCAACTCCCTCTTCAGCAGCAGCTTCGAAGGCCCCGTACAAATCCCCAAATTCATCCATGATGGCATATCCAACTTCATCATAACCCGCGTCCAGATCCTTCCCCAAACTCTTAGCTGTGAATTCAAGAAGTTTTTCGGCCTTTTGTTCAATTTTCCACTGCTGAATCTTACGAGTCCTCTGATCTTCACGGATCCTTTTAAGAGAAACATCTACATGTCCTTTACGAGGATTAACTCGAAGAACACGCGCCACAATCTTCTGGTTCTCCCGGACGTAGTCTCTAATATTTTTAACCCAACCAGCGGAAACTTCAGAAATATGTATGAATGCTTCTTTACCAGGATATTCATCTAGATAAGCAAATGCACCATAGTTAAGGACTTTGTGCACTGTCCCCACTACTAAATCCCTCTCAGCAGGCCATTCGTTTTTGGTTCTTACCATCAAGTCACCTTAATCAATTACTTCTATAATTTGGGCTACAATTTTGGATTTTCCACCCTTAGGCTGTACCAGTGCCTTACTGCATATAATGCACTCCACTTTGGATGAAGCATGATCGAATACCACTTGCTGGTTTCCGCAGTCTCCACATTTGACCCTTAAAAAATTGCTCTTTCTTTTAGACATCACATCACCCTACATCGTAAACTCTACTTTTCCGGTTCGGAATGTGGATCGTTTTATGTGAGATTTTCCACAACTTTTACACTTATAACGTAAATCCAACTTTTTAGTTGGTTTATTTCCTGATGGGAGAGGCCTAGGGTATCCCCTGTAACCACTGGTCACCCTTCTGAATTGGCGCTGCCCCCATTTGAGTTCGCTGGCTTTTCTCCTCTTTGACTCGAATACCTCGTGAACAGTATGTTTTTTACAACTTGGACAGTAAGTTCTCCTTTCTTTAGGAATTTTCATATTAAATCACCTCTTGAATGTAAAATAAGCCTTGTGACTGGTAAAAATCACTTCAGGGGCCTTGAACAATTTTAAGAAGCCTGTTTTTTATTCAAATTAAGTATCTTTCAATCTTTATTTATACCTTTGTATCGGCCTTCCCTTATCTTTCTTGATAAGTATCCGGGCATTGGCTTCGGGCATGGTAATGACATCTCCAGGATACATGGGACCGTAAACCTTGTGATCCGCCCCCATGATAGAGGGAAGTTCAGCAGTTATCACTAAAACCGCGGTTGACATCTCAGGAAGCATCTTTCCCTTGTCTGAAAATCCAGTGGACGAAGATACCCGGGGAATCTTCCTTCTTTTAACCCTGTTTTCTTTAATTTGGACTGTTTCATCTGGTTTGACTGTTTTTTTTACCGACACAGCCGTGTTCACATTTTTTAGGGTTGGTTCATTGCCAAATTGGAGGTAAATTTCGTCTTCAATGGGAGGGGATATAGAATTTTCATCGAATTCATCTACCAATCTAGTTGAAGATTTTTCCGATGAAAAAGTTTTTTTAGGAATTTCCTGGTTAGATCCAGCTGCATCATCAGTACCAGTTCCACTATCCTTTTTTTTCTTTTCTATTACTGGAGATGAACTTGTAGAAAAATTCATGGCCTTCCGATGTTGAGATAAAGACTTGAATAATTCGTTGTATAAATCAATTTCTTCCGGAGTAGAGTTAATAGGAATTTGGGGGCTGATTTGATCCTTTTGTTCTATAAATAGCTGAAAAGAACGTTGAACATTCATTACAGCACTGTTAGTAATTTTATGTTCCCTTCTTTCACAGATCTCAGCAACAATTCGTTGAGCATCCCGGAGTAGTAAATAAGAATCCAATGACAGTTGATTATTTCCGATTTTTTCCATTAGGCCGTCTAGATAACGAAAAACTCTTAGGTAGAAGTCATCCCCCACTGGAGATAATCCACTCAGGCCGCGTTCCTTTTTCTGGATCTCCCTTAGCCTCTGGAAAAATTCATCCAACCCTATTCCTCACTTTCTATCCTTGGAGCTAAAAGAAAGCTTAATTCACCTTCATCTGAAGCCATTTTTAAATAAAGGTTAAGGGGCATGTCATTTCCCAACTTAATTTGTGCTGTTTCTGAGAATTTATCAGCCTTCATCATCTCCTTAACTTTCTCTAGACTGAAAACTGATTTAGCATTTTCCTGTATTTTTTCACCATGTAAGTATTCTATCTTGGCATCCCCAAAGTCTCCTTCTGCAGAAGCTTTGAACTTATCTTCATCTACTTGGAGAGCGATTTTGTCAGAAACTATTCCAATATCCTGTATAGAGTCCTTGAGGAGACTGAAGGGTATTTCAAATTCGGTGGGGTAATCAAGTTGAGGAGGGCTAGGTGCCTCATATTCAATGTCAATTAGCCTGATCTTGAATCTACGGCGTGCTTCACCCTCAAAGGTTATGATCAAGTTACCCTCATCAGTGGTCAGCTCCACCATATCCTCTGATTTGGCTCGTTTAAGGACTTTCATCAATTCTTCAGTATCTACATTGATTTTGAGAGGTTCTTTACATTGATATTCATCAAAAACATTCTTCTTCAATTCCAGATGTACGAATGTGATGTGGCTGCGGTCCAGAGCATCCAGTCTAAGACCTTCTTCATCGGCTTGCATTTGTACCTCATCCACAATGGACGATATTGCGTCGAAACTGGTTTTTAAAATGTTTGAATCGCTTAAAACTGCCTTGAACATGTTGTTCCTCCTTTAATTACTTTTTATTCTCTTCTTCAATATTATCTTTTTTTGTTATTTTGTCCTTGTCTTTTGATTTACTTTTTCCTTCAGAAATTTCCATTCCCACGTTTAGTTTAGTGAGGACAGTGTCATGCCAGTAGCGGCGGCCAAATACAGTTATGAGAATCAACATACCAATCAAAATCAAAAATGAAGAAAACATGGCGCGTTCCCCGAATATTACATTATCAACCACCCGTGTAGCCGCTGTATATAGGAGTATGAAACCGGATAAAAGGAACATTCCACCAATAATAGCTGAAGCATACCTTATAATGCGCGTTTTCTCGGTTGCGATATATTTGGTCACTTCCATGTCCCTAACTACTTCTTTGAAGTTTAATTCGGGGAATTCATGATCTTCGGCTTCTTTGCCTGTTTCATTTCTTGTTTTTTTCATGGAATTCGGACTTTCTGATACAACATCGTCCTTGTCCATGTGGGAATCTGCTGTAAATTTTTTATGTCTTTCGAATTCGTGATTAGTGCTGGTTTCTGACCTACTGCCTTTTTCCTTTACCTGATTTTCTGAAGATTTTGGGGTAGTATCAGATCTAACATCGTCCTTCATAACATTCTCCTTAGTCGTATTCCCTCCAAGTGTGAGGACATTTTGTGCACTTAAAAAATCGTGTTTCAGCTTCGTCTGCCCCACGGGTCTGGCGCATCCACCAGAAAGCCTCTTTGTTCTGGCATTTCGGGCACACGGCCTTGGTTGTGGGAAGAGTTTTAATGTCGTCACCCGTGACTATCACATTCTCCCTGGAAGATATTTTCTCTGTAACTTCATAATCGCTCAGGGATTTCTTAGTTATTTTCTTTTGATATCCACATTTACACTCAAAGCAGTCCCCTTTCGGAAACATTACTGTTCCACATTTTGGACAGAACTCCATTTTGGTCCTCCTGATTATCTGTATTATTGGATTTATTAATTTACAGTATTATAAAGTCTTTAAAGCATCTTTTAAAATTTTTTTATGATCAAAGGCTAGTTTAAGGGAATTTATCTCATATAAAGAGAAGTATGATGCATCAGCCGCATCTGTGGAGGGCGTGACTGTTCCTCCTGAGGGTTTAGCCAGGACACAAATGGTAACAGTGTGTCCCCGTGGATCACGATCCGGGCTGGAATAAACACCTACCAGCTTTTTTATATCCACAAATATTCCTGTTTCTTCTCTAGCTTCCCGTACTGCCGCTTGCTCCACAGTCTCCCCGTACTCAACGAACCCCCCCGGTAATGCCCATAATCCTTTAAATGGATTATTTTTTCTTTTTATAAGCATTACTGTCCCATCATCATGGACTATTACTATGTCAACGGTTAAAGAGGGTTGTTTAATTTAAACACTTCCTGATTAGAATAATAATTTTACTATTAGCTCTTTTACGAAGTTTTTACCACAATTTATGCACTTCCCCGGGAATCTCCAGTTATAACCCCGGAGGCAATTATATGGGCGGCGCGGATGGGCTCCGGTATGGCGCTTCTGGTAGTTGCCAGTTTCACTATTTCTTCTGCATCTTCCCAGGATATTCCGCTGGTTTGAATGTAAATTAGTTCTTTATTGCGGATTATCTTTATTTTTCCTGCCTTTTGGATACGTTTCCATCTTTCTTCCCAGTTGGAAAAATTCTGGAGAGCATTTCTTATTTTCAGTAAATCTGGCTGTTTACGCATGATAACAATTACGGGGATCTGTGTTTTCTGGAATATTTGCTGGATATCTACAACGTTAAAACCACCAAAGGTAATTCCATCCAGCATGATCACCCCTATCTGTTCACGGTGGTGGGATTGATTCACCATTCCCACTAACTTGTCAGTTGCATCATCACCGTCGTTGGTGATTTGGGTACTCAGAACGCCATCCAGCCAAATTCCTGCTCTGAATATGGTTCCAATAATTAGGACTTTTTCTTCTCGGTGTGGTGTGAAGGGTCCATCATCGACTCCCAGTATACGTATTTCCTTCTTTATCTTCCGGAATTTTTTATTGGGGATTTCTTCGTTCATCCTTAAACAGGTTTTACCAGTTCCTTAACTTCCTCACAACGTTTCTGTAAAGTTTTAACTGCCTTTTTAAGTGACTGACGGGGATTTTTAGCCTTTATATACAGTCTTGGCTGTCCAATTATGGGGTGGTCAATAGCGTAAGCCGCTGCTTCCACATTTTTATCTTCCATTAAAACCGTTCGAAGGGCGTTGCAGAGACTATGAGATTCGCCTGTAATTTCAATTTCCAGCTCCTTCTTTTCATCCTTTATGATCTTCATGATTCATCCCTCATATTTAGAAGATAACTTCCGAGTCTCTTTATTACCACAGTTAGGGCATTTTACCTGATTTTTACCAATTTTATTCATGAAATAGCGGCATTTGGTGCACATGGCCTTCAAAACTCCAAGTTCATCATCCGCTGTGGTGAGGTCGGCGTTGTCAATGCCCAGAACCTTTGTTACCTTAGCTTCAACAATATCACCAATGCGGAAATCATCGGTAAGCTTGTCCACATAGCCCTTCTGGGCTTGTGATATGTGAATACCGCCTACACAGGATATGGGAAGGCTCCTGTTGGTGTCTTTAATTCCTTCTATTTCCACCATGGCTCTCTGACCACGCACATCCTTAATCTGCCCCAAAATGACAACACCTCTACTGAGAATAGCAGGGGATTTAGTTTTGGGTATTATGGAAATTTTTTTATTTTTCTGGTCTATGGACACTGTTCCTGCCACCAAAGACCGAATTTTACCTTCTTCTTCATAGGTCCATTCAGATGGGAGAAACTCCTCAGTAACACCTAAAGCGTCACCAGGGAGAACAAAATCTCCAGATTTGGCTTTCATCTATTCACCTCGTATTGTAAAACAAGTCTAAACAATTCGTACTTAATAAATAATTTTGATGTATAAGGATATGGTTCCCATTAGGATAATGGGCTGATACTGATTAGCATGTGCATGTAATATTAATTATTGGTGTGAGTCAAGAATTGATAACTTCGATTATATCATATGCTCCAAGTGATTATATCTTTTCCCTTAACCATAGATGTGCATTCAAATTAAAATAATTAAGCAATGATATCAATTTAGGACTCAGTTGATATAACCTAGTAGGTAATCATCTGAAAACTCCAAAAAGTTCCCTCCCTATTCTCTCATTCTTACTCATATATAATTTCATCTAATTGGTAGTCTTCCCAATCCCTTATGCCCAATGCAATTTCCAATTCATATGGAGTAATTAAGGGTTTTTCATATATCTGGTCATCGTCAATGGCTATTCGTGGACATGCCGTCACAACAAAGACATCCAAATCCCTAAATGCCATTAAAAGGTCGGGTCTTATGTTATCTAGGAGTATGAGGTAAGCTTCTCTATCTTGATCCTGAATTAATTTTTTTAAAGACTTAGCCATTTCCAGGCGCATTTGGCCTTCCTTTGATGAAACAATGATTCCAAAACTTTTAGCCCCCGCTGATAGTGTGATTTTTGCAAATCGCTTTCTCAAAATCCGATCTGTGAATTCATCTATTATTCTGGCCTCATTCATATAAGGATCTGCTATTATAACCGGTTTATTGGTGGATAGTTTCAGACCTAGCGGGTGGAAGTTTCCACTGCCTATGTAAAGGAAAGCATCCGCCCGGAGCCCACTAGCTGAAGAAAAGTTACAACCCAGCACCTGTCCACGAAGAGTTCCTTTACCAACTCCCATTTGAACTTTTTTACCATTTTCCTCCAGGTATTTAGCTAAATCATCCAACAAGTGGAGATGCTGGGTAGTGGTGACTAAACCAATGGTTTCATAATCTTCAATGAATTTAAGAGCCTTTTTAACTGATCCAAATACTTCCATGGTGGAGTAAGCTTCCACAAATAAAACCGGGACCCGATAATCCAATGGTAGAGCAGTGTGCCCCCAGTGAATTAACACGTCCACCAAACCTTCCATGGAACGATCAGATAGATCGCATGCCCCATAACAGGAATCTCCCGATATTAGAGTGGTAGCTCCAGTTTCCTTTTCTATTTTTCGGGCCAATCCCGTGGCATGAACCCTCAATCCATCTGGAAACTGCAATCCAACCATTTGAGCATTTAATTCTTGTATTTCAGCAACTACTTCCTCTTCTTTCAGTTGATAATTCAGCATTTTAGTTCCCATGGGGTTCTTACCCCTATCCTCCATAGCCAGTTTATAGAATCACGACTTCACCGTCTTGTACATCGACTTTAACCAGGGTTTTAACTTCCAGTCCAGTTTCAGCCTCTACCCTTTCTTTCCCACTTCCTTTTTCAATAACCGCCACAACATCAAGGATTTCCAATCCCATGTTCTGAAGGGCTTTTAACACCGCAGTCATGGTACCACCAGTACTTACCACATCATCTATCAAGATTATCCGGTCATTTTTGGTTAAACCATTGATGTAAAGTTCTCCTTCACTGTATCCCGTCATTTGATGGACGGCAACTTCCCCATCCAAATTGTAACGACGTTTTCTTACCACAACAAACGGGATTCTGGTTTTAATTGATAAAGCGGTTGCCAGGTGGATGCCCATAGCCTCCACACAAACTATCTTGTCCAATGGAAAACTCATGATACGAGAAATAGCATCAGCAACTTCTTCCAGTAATTCTGGCTCAGTTAAGGGAATCCCATCGGTAATGGGATGTACGAAGTAGTTATAATCATCTTTTATTACAATGGGAGACTCAATTAAAGTCTTCTTAAGTTTTTCCAGCATTTTTTCACCATAAATTAATACAAGTTGCTCCTGGTTCTAATTAAAATAATTATAAAAAGGAGGATATAAACTTGAAATATAAAACATATCCACTGTAAACATCAAGATATTTTAACCGGAACATGTTCACAAATAAGGCTGTTTAAGTCTAAAGAGTCCCCCATCAATTTTTCGTTCAGTTCAGAAGGTTCCACACTGAATATCTTTATATACCCAGAATTTAGTATATATACTCAATATTCAGAATTAAATTTATATGCTGATTTTTTTTTATCAATTAATGGTGCCCAATCTGGTGATGAATCTAATCTGGTGATATGCAATGTTAGGCAATCTGGGAAAGAACCTGACCAATACTATGAAGAAACTGGCGGGAATGGCCATCATTGATGAAGAAGTGGTCAAAGAAGCCATAAAAGATATACAAAGAGCCCTTATTCAGGCTGATGTTAATATAAAACTGGTTTTAAATCTTTCCAAAACCATTGAAAAACGTGCTCTGTCAGAAAAGCCCCCTAAGGGAGTGACTCCCAAAGAACATGTGATCAAGATCGTCTATGAAGAACTGGTACATCTTTTAGGTGAAAAGGCTCCCGAAGTTGAGGTAGAAAGCAAGCCCTTCAAAATACTCTTTATGGGATTGCAGGGAAGTGGAAAAACTACTACCATCGGAAAATTAGCCCGTTATCTTCAAAAAAAAGGTTTTAACCCCGCCGTTGTATGTACCGATACCTGGAGGCCGGCAGCATATGAACAACTTCGCCAGTTAACTGAAAGTCTCAGCATCCCACTTTACGGAGATCCTGACAATGAAGATGCATTGGATTTAGCTAAAAAAGGCATTAATAAATTCAAAAAACAGGATATCATCATTGTAGATACAGCTGGCCGTCATAAAGAAGAACAAGATCTTTTGGATGAAATGAAACAGATATCGACGGTGGTTGATCCAGATGAAGTGATGCTGGTTATCGATGGCACTATTGGTCAACAAGCACGTGAACAGGCTTTAGCTTTCAGTCAAACCACCGATATCGGCTCTATCACCATCACAAAACTCGATGGATCAGCTAAAGGGGGTGGAGCCCTTTCAGCCGTGGCCGAAATAGGTGCCCCCATCAAGTTTATTGGAACTGGTGAGCGTATTGAAGATCTGGAGGCATTTGATCCCGACCGTTTCATCTCCCGACTTTTGGGTATGGGAGATATTAAGACCCTGATAGAGAGGGCAGAGGAAATAGCCGAGGATGATGAAGTGGATATGGAATCCATGGATGCCATGCTCAGTGGAAAGTTTACCCTCAAGGATATGTACGCCCAGTTTGAAGTTATGAACAAAATGGGTCCCATGCAACAGATCCTTAACATGATGCCCGGGATGGGAAGCAAGTTACCTAAAAATGCATCCCAAGTAACAGAAGAAAGACTCAACAAGTATCGTGTTCTTATGGACTCCATGACTGAACACGAACTCACTCATCCTGAAGTAATAAAACAATCCCGAGTTAAACGAATTGCAAAAGGGGCAGGTATGCGTAACGAAGATGTTAAAGAACTTTTAAAATATTATCAAGTTACTAAAAAGGCCATTAAAGGATTTGGTAAGCGTAAAATGGGCGGCCCCTTGGGGCAGATGATGAGGCAGATGATGCGTTGACCTTCATTTTTTTTATTTTAATTATATCATTATTGGGTGGATTTTTATGGATTTTATTTTGAAAAATAAGGCTACTCAGATCATGGAACTAACTGATGGTGAGATATGTGACCACTGCCTCGGCCGTCACCTCTCCAGGGAGTTACCTGGAGAGTCAAATCAGGAAAGAGGCGAATATGTTCGGCATAATCTCTTAGATGGAACAGAAAAATTGCAGGTTATTGAAAAATGCCAGATTTGTTCTGGTATTCTTGATAATCTTGATAAAACCCTATTAAATATTTTAGATAGGGTTGGGGAGATAAATGTTGAGTTTTCTACATTCTTGGTTGGTTGTCGCCTTCCCCCGGAGATAATGGATAAAGAAAATGATTTGCAAAGGGAAATACAGTTAGAAGTGGAGAGTATTAAAAAAGAATTCAACCGTGAGTTGGGTAAAATGCTCCATGAACATTGGGGGAAGGAAGTGGATTTCGACAACCCCCATTTGGTGGTGATGGTTGACATCCCCAATAATAGTGTTGTTCTGCAGATTAATCCACTCTTTATTGAAGGGCGCTACCGGAAACTGGTGAGAAATATTCCCCAAACAAAATGGCCTTGTAGAAAGTGCAAAGGAAAAGGTTGTGCATTTTGTAATTACACCGGGAAAATGTATGAAGAATCTGTAGAGGAGTTGATATCTCCTCCGGTCTTAAAAGCTACGAAAGGAAGTGAATCTAAGTTCCATGGTGCGGGAAGGGAAGATATTGATGTTAAAATGTTGGGAAACGGGCGACCATTCGTACTGGAAGTTAAAGAACCCTTAAAACGTAGTTTAGACCTTAAAAGTCTGGAGGAGGATATAAATAGGTATGGACAGGGCAAAGTAGAGGTTCTGAAACTTAAACCGTCCCAAAAACAGCGCCGAGGTGCCATCAAAAACTCCTCAACCGATACTTATAAAACTTACCTGGCTTGTGTAGAGTTGGATGAAGCAGTTGATGCCGTAAATCTAGATTCCCTATCTAAATTGAAATTAATCAAACAGCGCACCCCCATCCGAGTGTCCCATCGCCGGGCTGATAAGGTTAGAAAACGAAGAATTAAGGAGTTGACCTTCACTAAGATTGACGAAAAAACCCTGGAATTGATAATTGACTGTGAAGGTGGCTTGTACATAAAAGAACTGATATCTGGTGATGAAGGTAGAACCCAACCTAGTGTGGCATCACTTTTGGGCATTCCAGCCAGATGTGTGCAGTTGGATGTGATGGAGGTCAACATTTAAAAAGGTGGAAGGATAGTATTATAAACTCCTGAAATGTATACCTATTCAACGTAGACAATAGAAGATGCCCAGCCCATTTCAGCCAAATTAGGGCAGATACAGGGTAATAACTGCTTGATCAGCATGAATGTCATCTGATGGTTAGTTAGGGTACTATTAGTTGATAAAAGTTGTGAAAGATGTTGGAACTTGTTAGAATTCAGTTTCACTCACCAATGAACAACTAATTTCTTTAAAGTTCTAGTTTATCATGGAGGTTTTTAAATGCAAAGATCAAGAGGATCCAGAAGTAAAACGCGACATAAGCTCAAAAAAACAATTAGAGCCGGTAGAACCAATCCCATTACCAAAAAAATCCAGACTTTCAGTAAAGATGACTTGGTTCATATCATAATAGATCCAAGTGTACAAAAGGGTCAACCTCACCCCCGTTTTCATGGAAAAACTGGTAAAATATCCCACAAACGAGGTAGAGCCTATATCGTGGAAATAAACGACGGAGATAAAGCAAAAAATCTGATTATAAGGCCCGAACATCTTAAAATCCAAGAGTGATTAGGATGATTGGAAAAAAAGTGTTAGAAACTGATCCAATATCTTTTTGCCAAGTTAAAGAGTTGTTGGAAGAGAGAATGAAGGTCCAAGAACTGAGTTACGAGCAGAATCTGGCCTTGGATCATGTTACCAAATTTTCCAAAATTTCGGTAGAATCTGCCCAGAAAATGATTGCTGAATTAGAAGAAACTATAAAAACCAATCTAGCCGTTAAAATGGCAGATATAATGCCTGAAGATATGGCTGATATGAGGCTCATGTTCTCTAAAGAAAGAGGCACCCATAAAAAAGCAGATTTGGATAAAATACTAGAAATTATAGACAAATACCGGGAATAAAACCATAATTTACTGAATTTAATATTCCCTGGAGATGTATGGTCATATGGAAGATTATGCAATAATACTTGATTTTCTCCCACTGGGATATGTGGATGAGGGTACAACCACTTATAAACGAAAACCAGTAGCACAAGCCATAGGTACTGAAGAGTTCACCCTTCTAGAGCTGAGTCCCAAAGATGGAATAGCACTTAACATACTTCAAAAGGTGTACATTGGAGCCGGGAAAAGGGATGAAATATCTAGGGTAAACCGCCGGATCCCCTACGAAAAATTGACTTCCACCGCTAAAATTGAACTTAGTTACATTATAGAAGAGATTGTGAAGGAGAAAGAAGATAAATTTGTCCATTTCTTCAATGAATCCGGACCAATATCTCTTAGATTACACCAAATCGAGCTTTTGCCAGGTATTGGTAAGAAACATATGGCAGACATCCTTGAGGCCAGGAAAAAAGGTCCTTTTAAAAGTTTTGACGATATAAAAAAGAGGGTTCCCATGATATCCGACCCTATGAAACTCATCTCCAAACGAATCGTAATGGAGCTGGAGTCCCATGAAGCCAAGGGTAAAAGAAAATACGTCATTTTCACCCGGCCCCCTAAAAGGAAACCCCAACCCTGAAGGAAATGTTATACAGGGAAACAAGAGATATACTTAAAAGACACCAGATTCAGCTGAATAAACGAAAAAGTCAGCATTATCTGGTGAATTCTTCTATTTTAGATCGGATTATTCAGAAAGCAGACCTCTCTATCTCTGACACTGTTCTGGATATTGGTGCCGGAATTGGTACCCTCACAATTCCCCTTTCAGAAGAAGTTGAAAAGGTAGTGGCCATAGAACGGGACCCCCACATAGCCGATGTCCTCAGAGAAAGGCTGAAAAATGAAAAAATAACTAATGTCGATGTGTTGGAGGGTGATGCAACTCGTTTGAAGTTACCAGCCTTCAACAAAGTGGTTTCTAATCTTCCTTATCAGATTTCTTCACCAATAACCTTTCGACTTTTGGAATACGATTTTGAATTTGCAATTTTAATGTATCAGCTGGAGTTTGCAGAGAGGATGGTGGCCAAGCCAGGGGATTCAAAATACTCCCGGCTATCGGTTATGATCAACCTGAAGGCCAATGTAGAGAAATTATTTACAGTCCCTAAAGGAGCGTTTATACCCCGGCCACGAGTATCTTCAGCTGTGGTGAAGTTGAAGCCCAAAAAAGATGTCTACTTGGATGAATTTTTCTTCAAAATTACCCGGGCACTTTTTCAGCACAAACGTAAGAAGGCCAAGAAAGCACTGCTTGATTCATATCATGAATGGGCCCCGGATAAAAAAGTTGCTAGAGAAATGTTATCCAGAATAGACCCCAAATTAATGGAAAAACGGCCATTTCAGATGCACCCCGAAAACATTATAAAGATCTCCATGGAACTGAAAATACTAATGGCTAAGAACAAATTATAATTATTGAATCAACTGGATAACCCAATAAGAATTTAGGGAGAGATTATCAATGGAAAAAAATCCTTATAAAATCTTTCAGAAAGAATGTCCAGATTTAGCAGAAATTTTCCAGGGATTAGTAGATGTTCAACGTTCCAGGAAGGGGTTGGATCCTAAGACCAAGCAATTAATAAACATTGCCATTCAGACCGCCCACTCCAATGCCCAAGGTGTGAAGTTACACGCCCAAATGGCCCAAAAAATCGGAGCCAATCGGGAAGAAGTTAAAGGGGCCGTGGTTATGAATTTACATCTTTCAGGACTCTCCACAGTTCTTAACTGTCTTCCGGCAGCTCTTGACGGCTATGACCGGGTGTCAACTGATTAGAATAAACTAAAGATTCCTGGTGAGAATTATGTTAGAATATAAGGGATTGTATTTCAACACCCACCCCCAAGTCTATGAACCTGCTGAAGACAGCTTTTTGCTGGCTGAACACCTTGAATTAAATCGTGGCGATGAAGTTCTTGAAATAGGAACGGGCACCGGATTAATCACTGTTTGTGCCGCCAGGAAGGTGGCATGGGTGGTGGCCACCGATGTCAATCCCTATGCAATCAAATGTGCCTCCAAGAATCTGATTACCAACCGAACCTTCAACGTGGAATTACGTGAAGGAAATCTTTTCGAACCAGTCATGGGAGAAAAATTTGACCTCATCCTCTTCAACACCCCCTACTTACCCACCCACGAAGATGAAGAATTGGATGAGGATATAAACACGGCATGGAATGGAGGTAGCGACGGGAGAAAAATTATAGATAATTTTTTAGATGCCTTATGCGATCATATCCGTGAGGGGGGTCGGGTTCAGTTGGTGCAGTCTTCCCTCTCTGGCGTGGAAAAGACCATTGAAAGATTAGAGGAGATGGGATTCCAAGCAAAGGTAACTGCTCGGAAAAAATGTTTTTTTGAAGAAATAGTGGTTATCACCGGGAAATTAAGCTCCTGACTTGAATGTTTTATTCACCCAAGTTTATACAACCCTCAATACAAGAGCAACGCCATTAAGGCTAAATACATACCTTGAAAACGAAATTACAAGGTTGAGGAGTTAAATACTGGGTTTTGATATTTTCAACTGGTGTGTTTTTGGAAAATCTGCCAATATAAACATCGAAGGCTTCATCAGAATTTCCAGAAGAAAAAACATGGAGCCATATGGTTGCACTTTCTTTTCCACCCAGGAGTTGTGAAAGTTTGTCATTCAAGTGCTGGGGAGATGTGGTAAACATAAATCGAAGGTCTGTGAGGTTTTGTGTGGAATCCAGTATCCAACAGGCTGACTTATCCAATATTTGGGGAGGATCTGTCATAAGATAGATATCTGTAGTTTTGATATCATTTTGAGTTATAGTAAAAGGTTTACATTTCCATCCAGGCTTATTATAACCTGGTTCCTGCCAGGGATGTTGAAAATTGAGTGTGAGATTACAATGGGGACATATTGGTTGTGTTAATTCTGTGGCTGATGCATCCGATGCAGGGTGAGATATGATGGATGTTAATTTATTGCCCATCATATAATCACACATTACGATGCGGTTTATGATGAGAATATCACTTGCTGTTTCCCCGTGTTCTTGGTCACTGATTGTGATGGTATTCAGGGAACTGTCCCGGGGAGATACTATCATGGTCGATTTTAAGCCAAATGGGAGTACTTTACCATCCATAAGCTCATTATAGTTTTCTGCCAGCTTTAGAATCTTCTTCATGCTCAAAGTTTGGTTTACTGTTCCAGTGGCAGGATCAATTTGTGCCAATCCGGGTTTGACCATGGACATTGGAAGATGACCTTCTTCCCAGTTTTCCGGAGATCCGGGTGTATTCAATAATATATTTGTATTTTCCGTCACTATTCTCTCTAATGAATGTATATAAGAAGCTTCATCCATTTTGGAACTAACCATGTCCATTGCATTTGCAGAAACTCCTAAAAGTACAGTGAAAACCACCAAGGCCAGTAATAAATCCATGGATAATACTTGACCCCCCTCTTTATCTGGTCCATCGTTCCCAGACATGTAATCACACTAAATCAGGGGCAATCCATACTTTTTCCGGTGGGAGTCATCTAAAAATAGTTGAAATATGAGATTTTCCTCTTGATGATATTGAATACTTACCCCCGGATAGATTTCACCACCCTCTCCAAATAAAACGTGGTCCACAGAACAGGGGGCAGTATCAGATTGATTGTTGGTTGGAGGTGGTAAAATGAAAACTTCAAGTCCCTGATGAGGACAAGTGTTCTTCCCTTCCAATCTACACAAGTAACAAGCCCCATCATTACTTTCATGATAGAATCCATTATCAAGGCAGTTTTTCAGGGTCTCCATGGTAACCGGATCTCCATGGCAGACGAATGGATCGTAGGGACATTGGTTAATGAATAAAGGTGAACTGGCATTTTCATAAACCATCCCATTCTTTTCCCCCCTTTGTTCTAAATACAACACCAAACTATGGGCATAGTAAATTCTACTACCGTTTATGGAGGCTCCGCCATATTCATTACATTTAACAAAGGGCAGAGGATCGGGAAGGGGATCATAAGGATCGATTATTGAAATTTTCTGTTGAAGTATCTCTTGATGTGAAACATTATCCTTCTGAACTACCACTAGGGATGTTAACTCCACTTCAAAGGGGTCATCAGATTCTTTGATTGATAGTACTGTGCAGTTCACTTGTAATCCACATTTATCATAATTTTGTGTAATTTGATCAACTTTAAATTGCAAATTATCCCTGGTTATTTTTCTAACATCAATAAAAGGTTTTTTTGAGCTAATAACAAAATAAGCTTCTTCTTTTAATACCTGACGGGTCAGGCGTGGAATATTGAATTCCAAATCCTGGAAGACCTGCAGGATTTTTTCAGACTCCATAATTTGAACTTCCGATTCAGTGTCCTCGTAATTCAACTCAACAAGCACTATAAACAATATTAAAACGGGTAATATCAGTAAAAAAGACGTTCCAGTCATTACATAGCCATCATTGTCCATCTCGGCATCTCCTAATTTTATTTTTACCCCCCCACAATAATACTACTAATTATTATTAAAGTAATACTATTTAAGTTTAGTCCACACAAAAATACAGAGAAAAAACCCTTAATAATAATTTTTTAAATATAATTCATAAATAGATTAATAGGTGAAAAAGTAGGATATGAGTGGTAAGGTAACACTTTCAGATTAAGTATTAACCTCTTTTGAGATATTAAAACCATTCAAAGAACTATTTACTAGTTAATAAAAAATAGTAGTTACACAAATTTTTACTATGGAGGTTCAGAATGAAAGATATTGTACGGGGCTGGCGTCACATTCCCCAACGTTACAATCTCATAGGGTCAAAATGTAACCATTGTGGGGCGGTTTATTTCCCTGTAAGGGTAATATGTCCAGAGTGTAGAAGAAAAGGCAAATTAGAGGAAATAAAACTAAGTGGAAAAGGAAAAATTCACACATACTCCGTTATACACACCCCCACAGGTGATTTCAAACTAATTTCACCCTATGTAGTGGCCATTATAGAGTTAGAGGAAGGAACTAAAATAACCAGTCAAATTGTGGATTCCGATGGAGACAACATAAAAATTGGTGACGAAGTAGAACTTGTATTTAGAAAAATCAGAGAAGAAGGCGAAGATGGAGTGATATCTTATGGATACAAATTCAAACTTAAAAAGTGACGTGGGAGTAGTATTAGTTGGTCATGGAAGCCGGTTGCCCTATGGTAAGGATGTTTTAATCCAATTAGCACAGATATACAATGAGAATACCAACCACCACGTAGAAATAGGATTTATGAATATGGACAAGCCATCCATACCCACATCCATAAATAAACTGGCGGATATGGGAGTGAAAAAGATAGTGGTTACCCCCGTCTTTCTGGCTGACGGTGTTCACACCACCCAAGACATTCCCCGAATTCTGGGCCTGGACAATGGAAACGAATCCCAGGAGCACAACCACCATCACCACCACCATCACCACCACGAAGAAGAAGAAGAGGAACATATCCATTTCCACGGCGAGATCATCTACACTAAACCACTTGGTGCAGACCGCCGTATAGCAGATATAATTAAAGATCGGGTAGATAATGCCCTCTAAGAAGCTTGAAATTTCTGATGTTGGTGAAAAAAGACTGATTAAACGACTCTTATCACGGAGTCGAAGGTCCATTCCACATTCCCTTTTTTTTAAAAATTTTTTCGATGGTAATTCCCTTAAAAGTCTGGATGATGATGCCGCCCTCCTATCACTGGGAGACCAGTACTTGGTAGTCACCTCAGACTTGCTCTTCGAGCCATCACACTTCCCTATGAAGATGTCTCCACTAGAAAAAGGAATGAAATCCGTGGTAGTTAATCTTAGTGATTTAGCTGCTATGGGTGCACGTCCTTTGGGAATTTTCATGTCCATGGGGCTCCCTCCTAATCTTCTACTTGAAGATTTCGATTTACTGGTAGAAGGAATATTAAAAACGTGTGAAGACTATGATATAGCTCTTTTGGGCGGAGATACTAACCAAACAAACGAAATAACTCTGTGTGGAACTGCACTGGGCATGGTAGATCAAGATAAAGTTTTAATGAAGTATGGAGCTCAAAAAGGGGATCTGGTGGCAGTGACTGGGAATTTAGGTTCTGCTGCTGCTGGTTTTGAAGTTCTATCCCTCGATGATTCTGTTATGGAAGTCTTTAATCCAGGGGAAAAGGATGAAATATTAAAAACTGCCTTACAACCGGAGGCACGAGTGAAAGAGGGACGGATTTTAGCTGAAAGTAATGCAACATCCTGCACCGATATAAGCGATGGCCTGGTAAGTGAACTTGGAGAAATTATTGCAGCAAACGAAGAAAAAATAGGAATACGTTTCTATGAGGATAAAATTCCAATAAGACCCATTTTAGATGTTGTTGCTAGAATAAGTGGAAAAAATATTAGGGAAATGGTTATGTACTATGGAGAAGACTTTGAATTACTTTTCACCATCAATTCCAAAGATTTTGGTTATTTAAAGGAAAAAATGGAGGTACATGTCATTGGTGAGGTTACCAGTTCCGGACGGATCGAGATGATAGATAAAGGGGGAGAGACAAATATACTGGTACCACGGGGTTATGAACACCTGAATAAACAAAAGTAAGTGGGTAGCCATGAAAAAGGAAGCCATGCTCTACGAAAAAGTAGGGCCTATGTTGAACTGTCACGTGTGTAACCGGCGATGTCTCATTTCCCCAGGGAAAAGAGGCTTCTGTAACACGCGTGAGAACGTGGAAGACACTCTTTACAGCTTAAACTATGCTGCAGCATCTTCCATGGCCATAGACCCCATAGAAAAAAAGCCACTATTTCACTTTTATCCGGGTACCACTTCCTTTTCTCTGGGAACTATAGGGTGCAACTTCCGTTGCCTGTACTGTCAGAACTGGAACATATCACAGGCAGAATTAGAAGATATTCCAACCAGAGAACTCCCACCCGAAGAGGCCATCCAACTTAGCAAAGAAAATAACTGTCTTTCTATCTCCTGGACATACAACGAACCCACCATGTGGTTTGAATATACCTATGACTCCGCAATATTAGCACAAAAGGCAGGGATTAAGACTGTATACGTAACCAATGGTTACATGACTCAGGAAGCACTGGAACTCATCGCTCCCTACCTAGACGCTGCCAATGTAGATTTAAAGGGGATGTCAGAGCGTTTCTACAGGGAACTATGTGATGCCCGGCTGCAGCCGGTACTGGATAACATCCAAACCATGTATGATACTGGGATTCATTTAGAGGTAACCAACCTTATAATACCTGGTTACAATGACTCCGAGGATGACCTTAGTGCTCTGGTTAAATTCATGGCAGAAGAGGTAGGGGTGGAAGTGCCTCTGCACTTCAGCCGTTTTCACCCCGATTATCAGCTGGACCAAGTCCCCTCCACCCCTGTTAAAACCCTAGAAAAGGCCCGTGAAATGGCTCGTGAAGTTGGGATGCGCTATGTTTACATTGGAAACGTTCCAGGGCATGATGGAGAAAATACCCGCTGCTATGAGTGCGGAGAACTTCTTATAAAAAGAAACGGATTTGAAGTGGTGGATATGGGATTAAAAAAGAACAGGTGCCCCCAGTGTGGGGTCCCAATTGACGTAGTGGATTGAATGCGGACTTCACTATAAAGTCTGGCTGACCCTCTCATATTTCTCTTTTTTATCCAAAGGTTTGGTGGCATCTACTCCCACCTTAGTAGTCGTTCCATCAGATGTTGCTGAAGGATCCAGGGATGATCCTCGTGCTAAAGGTACTATTATTATGTCATCATCACCTTTTACCCGGGTAGCCATGGCGTACTCCAGATCTTCAGGGTCCAAGATATTCACATCTTCATCCACCACCACACAATGTTTCAGGGATGGATGAGCAGATAGAGCCGCCATGATCACGTTTTTACCATCTCCCTGTGTTTGTTTCTGGATAGAAACAGCAGCATGAAGCCAGCAACATCCTCCATCCGTTAAAACCACGTTTTTAACCGTTGGCACTGTATTTTGGACTGCCTGAAAAATTCGGGGCTCCTGAGGTAAGCCTTGAAGAAGTTTATGCTCGTTACCAGCTGGCATTATGGCATGATAAAGAGGATTTTCGCGATAATGAGCCCTGCTCAGTTGAATAACTGGTTCCTGTCTTACGACATCGTAGGTATCAGTTAAATCTACGAATGGTCCCTCTGCCGCGCGTTCATAGGGGAGAATTTCACCTTCTAGAAGAATTTCACATTCTGGCACCTCTAAGTCCACTGTTTCACAGTTAATCAGACTCATTTCCCCCATTTGAAAGTTATTAGCTACTTCCAATTCATCAGTTGTTATGGAAACCGATGTTGTAGTGGCTAAGAGTGTGGCAGGATTCATTCCAATGGCTATTGCTATTTCTAGTGGTTCATCCATGCTTTCTGCCCGTTGATAATAGGTGTGCAGGTGTCGGGGTACAATGCGGGCGGTGAGCCTATCCTCACCAAGCACTAGAATGCGGTGAATGGAGGCATTTCTCACCCCGGTATCCGGATCCTTAGCAATAATAACACCCGCAGTGATGTAGGGCCCGCCATCTTTTTTGTAATATGTGGGAACCGGCAGTTCTGTCATTTCAGGTTTTTTGGATACTTCAAAGAAATTCTTTGCATCCTGATACCTATCTATGGGCACGGGATTTTCCGTGGCTTCAACTATCCTTTGGATAATACCAGAGACATCAACTCCCATGGCCTTGGCAATTTTTTCACGCGTATTGCAAATTCCAGAAACAATTTTCATGTTGGTTTCTCGTATATTATGGAAAATCAAGGCTTCTTTTGGATATTTCCGCATGATTTCACAGATCTGAAGATAAGTTGAAACTTCCTCCTCGATTTCCAATATTCGATAATTTTCCCCAAGAGTTTTTAAAAATTCTCGCATAAAATCACCCCAGATTCAATGTTTTTAAGGTTACAGTGCGTACTATGAAGAATATATCAGTATAAAAAGTGTTATCACTATGATGAAGTTGCTAGAAGGCACTTGCCCTGCAGAACAGGATCTTCATAGATTTCATTTGCTACATCTAATGGCTTGTTATACGTACACATAAATTCACCATTTACAATTTATATGTCCCTTAAAGTCAAGCAATTCCTCTTTTATAAAATCGTCACCTATGGCCAGCATTTCCACAGCCAAGATAGCTGCATTTCCACCGGCATCTATCCCGGTGGTAGCTACCGGGACCCCGGGAGGCATGTTAACCATGGATAAAAGGGCATCCAAACCATCCAGCCGCATGGAACAGGGCACCCCCAGAACGGGTTTTTCAGTGTGGGCTACCACTGCCCCAGTAACATGGGCAGAAAGTCCAGATATGGCAATAAAAAGTTCTGCATCCCTATTTATATCTAAAAATTTTTCAAACTTATCCGGGGATCGTATGGGAGACACTACTGCCGATTCATGGCTGATATTTAGTTTGTCCAGGAACATGGTTGTTTTTTTAGCCACCTTCATGTCGGAATAACTTCCTGAAACAACCGCAACTTTTGGTGGATTCTCATTCCTGATAGTGGAAGTTTCATCGGGATCATCCATTTTTTCATCCTTCTTCCAGGAGGGGGGCGAGTAGTATTCACCTTGTAATCTGTCCAGTAGTTTATCCTCATCTTCCTTTACCCTGGTAAAAAAATCTTTTCTCATTAAAGAAAGCCTTTCTTTGACATTTGCATCATGTATGCCAATAATTTGAGCAGCCAAAATAGCTGCATTTTCACCACGATCAACTCCCACTGTGGCTACGGGGGCACCAAGGGGCATCTGTACCGTCGCGAATAATGCATCCATGCCTCCCAGTTTTACGTCGACTGGAACGCCAATAACTGGTTTATAAGTATTGGCCGCTATTATTCCAGGTAAATGGGCTGAAAGACCAGCTATACCCATGAAAACTTCAGTTCCTTTTTCAGTTGCTTGAGAAACTATATTTTTCACCTTTTGATGGGTTCGGTGGGCTGAGGCGACGCGGATATCGTAGGGTATCTTCAATTTCTCCAGGGCATCCAGGGCCTTCTCGGCAATGTTTATATCGGATGCACTTCCCAGTAGTATCATTACTTTAGGTTCCATGGTAATCCCCAATTCCATAGTTAGGTTTAAACTGATTTTTCAGATGCTATTTGCTTGTTATTCACTAAAACTTTATGTTAAATTGGTAATAAAGTTTTGTAGAACCTTCATTATTTAATACTCCACATCAATTTATATATAAAAAGATAGACGTAATTGAACTTAAGAGGTGTGACTAAGTGTCTTGGATCATACTCATTTTCATCTTAATTTTGGCGTCAGTTAAAAATAGGAATAAAAAAAGAGAACTGACTGTTTCAGTTATTATACCCGCATTTAACGAGGAAAAAACCGTTGGTGAAGTAGTTAAAGTGGTTAAATCCCTGAATTATATCTATGAAATAATAGTAGTGGATGATGGTTCCACTGATAACACCGGAGAAGTTGCCAAATCCGCTGGTGCCATGGTCATCAGTCACATAAAAAACCGTGGGAAAGGAGCAGCCATAAAAACGGGTTTTAATAATTCAAAAGGCAGTGTAGCGGTATTTTTAGACGCGGATATCCAAAATTTAACTGCAGCTAAAGTGGATAAAATCATCCAACCCATCCTCATAAACGAGGCAGATGTTACCAAAACCAAATTTAAACGGGAAGCAGGGCGGGTAACTGAACTTACGGCTAAACCCCTCCTAAATTTTTTCTTCCCCGAGATCAAGTTTGAACAACCACTCAGTGGCCAGTTTGCTGCTAAAAGGTCTTTTTTAAAGGATATAAAATTAGAAGACGATTATGGAGTTGATGTGGGTATAGTTCTAGATGCAGACGTCCGTGGGATGAGGATCAAAGAAGTTGACATTGGAAAAATCGACCATGTACTTTCCTCCCTCCATGAGTTGAACATCGTGGCTACAGAGGTTGTAAGAACCATTGTAGACCGTGCCACAGAGTATGGTCGGATTACCATGATTGACACTCTGGGAAAACATATACGAATGGGACTCCTCGGCCTTTCACTGGCTACCCTAGGATTTTTCTGTGTATTCTTCATAAGATTCTTCCCTGTTCAATTAGGTCTTTTAATATCTCTAATTGGGGCCATAATAGCCATATTCTATATAATAAGGATATTTAGAACATCAATCCGCCCTTTAATCAAATCTGACGGTAAATCGAGGAGCTTAAGATCGTTTTTTTATATGCATTCCCCCATGATAGTCTCTGGACTCATCATGGTGGCCATGCTGGCCACTCTGTTGGGATCAGTACATATAGATGAGGGCAAGATATCTGTAGAACCTACATCTCGTAACCTGATTATTTGGAAAAACGTCACCGAAAACAAGAGTTTTGACATCCGCGGCCCTTACCTGGTGGATAGTGCCTTGGAAAATGAATCTTCAGTGATCAGAAGCCCTCCAGATGCAATGAGCTCCTTGGGCCTGGGATACGAAGACGTTATTTACATTAACCAACGGCGGTATAATTTGAGTCAGAACCTCCCGGGGGAAGAAAATGTCCTGCGCATACCCTATGATGCACGTGAATACTTTGGTTTGAACATCCGGGACATCATTCCCGACACCAATTTAAGGAACGTCTTCAAAAATCTATACGCTGAAAGAAACCTAATTCTCCAGAATGCAGGATATTTAACTATTAAAGAAGGAGTAATCCTGCGAAGTGGAGAGGAAGATGGTAAAAACATTAACATCTACCTCAACGACCAAATTATCAGTTCCACCACAGGAATAATCAACAACGGAACCTACAGCATCTATGTGAACGGCGTTAAATACCGAGAAGTTTTCATTAACAAAGACAAACCAACCACGACCATTTACATTCAAAGTAGACTAGACACTGTGAAAATAGTAGTTGAAGGTAATGTGAAGTCTGACATGGAAATCCCCACAGCAGGTAGGGGAAAATTTCTGAACGTAATATTCTAGGCCATCAGATTAATAGTAGGCCATTGGAAGGGCAGTGCCGGCGGGATAAACTATTCCCCAAGCCTACCGTGAAGATGAACTCAGTAAAATCTAATCCAGACCATATCCAGGGATTCTATTCATAAACTCTGGCAGCTTCCTTCAAATCATTGTAAACACCTAAAGCAGCTAGGGCCCCTATTTTTCCCTGTTTACCCGTAACCTCCACCAACTCCACTCCAATTTCTTTGGCAACTTTTTCTGCCTCTTCCACTGTAATCATGGATTTTTTTGTAGCTTCAGAATAATCTCTAAGTTTTTCAGGTACTCTAATTCCAGAAAGTACAGCAATTGCCGTTTTATCAGATAAAGTGTAATTTTTTAATAGTTGGCATGCTTCTTTAACCAAATTTTCTCTTTCACCAGGTTTAACCGCGAAGACCAGAGCTATAGCCACACAATTCTGGGTTTTATGGGGGTTATGCGGATAAAGTTGTACCGTGATATGATCGATATACTGATAACCCTTTTTTGCAAGCTCCATGGCAACATTATGCGCCATAGTCCAGGTTGCCCCTTCTTCTTTGGTGTCAGTATCATCTATGCCTAGAACTACCTTTTCCAAGCGAGGGGTTATCACTGCGGCCCTGCCTAGCTTGGATCCTCCACCCACATCGTAAAGTTCAATCCTTTTAACTCCTTCAGCCATCCCGCGACACATCCCCGCCCCCACTCCTGCACCGGCGAGGCCGGCATGAACCACCCGTACTTCGTCTTCTTCAACTGCAACTTCTTCGATTCCTGCAGCCCGAAAACTTGGTTTAAGATTTAAATTCACTTTGCCTATCCTGGTTAGGTAGGTGTGCCGGTTTCCATCTCTTTCTGATTTGATTACCAGTTCACTGGATCTTCCATATTGGTAGACCATCCATTCCGATCCCCCAATACAGGGGTGGTACTCCACAATTTCCACCAAGTCATCATCCACCAGGGTTAGTACTTTCTGATAAGGGACTATCCAGGGGTCCTGAAACCTTTCTTTAAGGTCTTGTGAGGTTAATATTTCCATGCTGATCTTTCCATCGGTATTTAAATTTTCTTCAATATGCTGCTACAGCCGGATCGGCCATAAAATACTACACCATAATATAATAATAATTTGCTAAGATGATTGCCCTATGGCGATTTGTGGTAAATTAGATTTGTGAAATAAGGAATATTAAAAAAAAACAAGTGGATGTCTACTTCAGTCGCTCCACCATTTTAACTGCAGCTTCAACGGCACGTTTAGCATAATCCACTCTTTGATGGGCTTCTAGGCGGGTCATACCCGGACCAGTGATGCCCAGGGCCACTGGTTTATCAAAATCCAGGGCTAAATCAGCGATTTTTCGCGACGCATGCTGCACTACGATCTGGTCGTGGTCAGTAGCACCTTCAATAACTGCACCCAGAGTTATAGCTGCATCGATGTCATCCATTTCTAAAAGTTTCTTAATGGCCAATGGCATGTCAAAAACCCCCGGAACAGTTATTACTTCAGTTATTTCTGAATCTAGAAATTTAGCGTGTTCTTTTGCGAGTTCTAACATCATGTGGGTTATGTCATAGTTGAATTCAGCGACAACGGCCCCTATCCTTACCTTAACCATGCTTGGTTCCCTCCCTTACTCAATTACCTACCTTCAATCTCAAATAAGAATTATTTCGATTCTTATATTTAATTTGTCGATTCTTTAGAATAATCCATTAGAATGATAAAACAATTCCAGCCATCAAACTAATGATCATAATCACTACGATGAACAGAGCTATTATCTGTGGACGTTCCATTTTTTGTCTCCTTTTTCTTAGCTATCTCCCAAAATTGGATATTTCTTCCAGACAATCACCCAGAACTTTTATATCTTCCAGGGTGTTGTAATAGTGGAAGGATGCCCTCACTGTTCCCCCTTCTTCCCTGGCCCCAAGGTGTTCTGTGGATAAAATAGCACAGTGTTGTCCACTTCGAACGCAGATATTTTTTGTTTCATCCAGTATCTTGGCCAGGTCATGGGGGTTTATTCCATCAATATTGAAGGATACTATTCCATAAATATTTTTTGGACTGCCATAGACGGTTATTCCTTCCAGGTCTTTGAGTCGCTTGTACAGAATTCGGGTAAGATTTCTATCGTGTTTTTCAATGTCACTGATCCCAATACGTTTCACATAGTTCACTGCTTCTCCTAAGCCAATAAGTCCACTTATGTTCTGTGTTCCTCCTTCAAATCGATTAGGGCAGGAGGTTAATAGAAAACCATTCTGTGAAACATCATCCACCGTCCCCCCACCCAGATTCAGGGGTTCCATTTTCTCCTGAAGGCCCTGATCACAGTAAAGAAATCCAGTGCCCACCGGACCCAGCAAACCCTTATGACCAGGGAAAGCTATGAAGTCAGCCATAAGATCTTTAACATTCAGTTTTAAGTGACCTGCTGATTGGGCAGCGTCAATTAAGTAGAGAATATCTTTTTCCAGGGCAATTTTCCCCAGTTCCTCCACTGGTTGAACTGCTCCCATGGAATTGGATATGTGGGTAATGGTTAAAAGTTTAGTGTTCTTATCAATGGCATCGTCTACATCTGATGAGTTAACAACACCCTTTGGGTTGGCCTTAACAATCTCTACTTCCACTCCACATTTTTTTAGGTTCAACCAGGGGATCAGGTTGGAGTGGTGTTCCATGTTGGAAACCACGATCTTGTCACCTTTTCTAAAGTTAAAGCCCCTGGAAACCAAGTTTATAGCTTCGGTGGTATTTTTAGTGAAAATTATTTCCTCAGAGCTTGCTTTAAAAAATTTTGCTATGGTTTCTCGGGTATTTTCAATTTTCTCTGTGGCCTTCAGTGATAGGGCATAAGTTCCTCGGCCTGTGTTGACATTGTAATGGTAGTAGTATTCATCCATGGCCTCCACCACCGGTCTAGGGGTGGGGGTGGTGCTGGCTGCGTCCAGATAAATGATATCTTCCAGGAGGGGAATGTCAGCCCTTACATCAGATGTTTTCATTTAAGCCTCAAATTTCATGTTAAATTGTCAGTTGGTATTTATCCCATGGTTTGGACCCATTTAATTATAACCTGGATATTTAGCTATACTTCCAGCTTCCGTCTAACCTCCTGGGCCATTTCCATGGTGGATGCTGTGCCATTCAAATCAACGGTAACCACTTTACCCTCCTTCAGGACAGCCACTAATGCATCTTCCAGTCGCCTAGCTTCCTCATGTTCTTCCAGGTAGTCCAGCATTAACACCGCCGAGAGTATCATGGCTGAAGGGTTGGCGGTGCCTTTACCCGCGTGGCTGGGTGCCGAGCCGTGCACTGGTTCAAAAAGACCCTGGTTTTCACCAATGTTAGCTGATGGTATTAAGCCTAGGCCACCCACTAAGCCGGCTCCTTCATCAGATAATATATCCCCAAAGAGGTTGGTGGTTACAATGACATCGAACATTTCCGGCTTTGTGATGAAAAACATGGCCGTGGCATCGACATAACGATCATCTAACTCCATATCCGGATAACCCTTGGCTACCTTGTAGAAAATCTTTTTGAAGAGTCCATCAGTCTTTTTCAGAACGTTGGCCTTGTGCACGGCAGTTACCTTACTCCGATTGGTTTTTTTAGCGTATTCAAAGGCGAATTTACAAATCCTCTCCGATGCTTTTCGGGTGATAACCCGCAATGCCGTGGCACCCTCATCGGTGTACTCTTCTCTTCCAATGTACAGTCCTTCGGTGTTTTCTCTTACAATTACGAAGTCTAAGTTGTCAAAAAGACAGTTGGTTCCAGGATAAGACTTAACGGGCCGTAGATTCACGTAGAGGTCTAATTCTTGCCTCATTTTCACAATTACATCCGCTGCAGATTCCCCTGCTGCTCCAAAAAGGCATGCTTGTGAATTTTTTACTATATCCACCGTTTCTGGGGGCAATGCCACCCCGGTTTTTTCCATGTATTCATCACCAGCCTCGGCAAACTGGTAATCAAATTCCACATCTAGGGCTTCTAAAATATGTAGGGTGGCTTCCATCACTTCTTTCCCAATTCCATCCCCGGGTATAACTGCTATTTTGTACATAACCACACTCCTCCATTGTTCACTAATTTTTTATCCAATTAACTTCACTACCATCAAATTAAATGTGATGGCTGATTTCTACTGGGCTTTTATCTCTGCCAGGTGGTTCCTCAGGTAGCTGATAAGTCCCCCTTCCTCCATAATACTCAGCATGAAATCGGGTAAGGGTTTTATTTCAAACTCTTCTGAACTGTTTAAATCCTTCAGAGTCCCATTATCCATATCTATCTCTATTTCATCCCCTTCTAAGATACGCCCCGCTATATCCTTGGATTCTATTAAGAGCAGCCCAATGTTAATGGAATTTCGGTAAAATATTCTGGCAAAGGATTCAGCCACCACTGCAGCCACCCCCGCCCCTTTGATAGCTAGAGGGGCGTGTTCTCGGGAAGATCCGCAGCCGAAGTTTTTTCCAGCCACTATGATATCGCCTTTTTCTACTTTTTTGGAAAATTCAGGATCACATCCCTCCATCACATAAGCCGCCAGTTCTTTCTCCCCAGTTAAAACCAGATATCTGCCAGGGATGATTATATCCGTATCCACATCATCCCCAAACTTCCAGACCTTTCCTTTAATGATCTTATCCATAATATCACCTAGTTATAGTTGATCTCAATACGTTTTGCACCTATGGCCGTTTAATCAAACATCTACTCTATTTAATTCAGTTTTTAGCGGGGATCCGTGATTTTCCCCTTTATAGCTGAGGCAGCTGCCACCGCCGCTGAACTTAGGTAAACTTCCGCTTCAGGGCTTCCCTGCCGCCCCTGGAAGTTGCGGTTGGAAGTGGAAAGGCTGACTTCACCCGGCCCTAAGAGGCCCACATGTCCACCCAGGCAAGGTCCGCAGCAGGGATTGCATACCAGGGCGCCGGCATCTACAAATATGTTCATCAGGCCTTCTTCCAGTGCGTTGCGATAGACTTCTCGGGAAGCTGGTATAACCAGCATGCGCACCCTTGGGGAAACCTCCTTTCCCTTGAGGATCTCAGCTGCCACACGCATATCATCTAAGCGCCCGTTTGTACAGGAACCTAGGAATATTTGGTCAAGGGGAGTTCCTTCAACATCACTTACTGGTTTTACATTGTCCACGTTATGGGGGCAGGCAATCTGAGGCTCCAAATCGGTTACATCCACATGGAGGGTGGTCAGGGATTCTGCATCTTCATCACTAGTAAATACCTGGTAGTTCTTATTTGATCTACTTTCAACATATTTAATGACTTTTTCATCAGGTTCTACCAGGCCTGTTTTACCCCCCATTTCTATGGCCATGTTACATAGCACCATACGATCTGAAACTGACATATCACTGACAGTTTCCCCACCAAACTCACAAGCCTGATAACTAGCGCCGTCAACACTTACCTGACCTATTATATTTAAAATCACGTCCTTTGAACAAACATTTGTAGCTAATTTTCCGTTAATTTCGAATTTCAATGTTTCAGGGACCTTAAACCATAGTTTACCGGTTGCAAATACCATGGCCATATCTGTCGATCCTATTCCAGTTGCAAATGCCCCCAACGCCCCGTGGGTACAAGTATGAGAGTCTGTTCCCACCACCACCTCACCTGGGACTACGTGTCCTTTCTCTGGAAGTACCTGATGGCAGACTCCTTCTCCCACATCATAAAAATTCTTTATTCCCTGTTCTTTTACAAATTTACGCATTATCAAATGATTTTGGGCGGCTTCCAGTGAATCTGCCGGTACTTGATGGTCAAAGATCACCACAATTTTTTCAGGATCCCAAACTTCATTCTCCCCAATCTTTTTGAATGCCGCTACGGATAATGGTCCTGTCAGATCATGAGTCATGGCCAAGTCTACATTGGCCATAACAATTTTTCCGGCGTCAATTTCTTCTATTCCCGCTGCTTTAGCTAGTATTTTTTCTGCCATAGTTCTAGGCATTGGCACTCCTCCATCCATTGTAAAACCCTATAAATCAATTTATACTATCGATGTTACACAATATAGCTATAAATCCATCATAAATTCGACATTTTGATTTTATTCACTATCTGGATAAAATTTTCGACTTCTTCTAATGTTAAAATCTTTAAAATCTTTTTTATTGTGTTTTTATGCACTTGCATGTGCATTTGCATTATTTTTTTACCTTTTGGTGTTAGCTGTAAAAAATAAAAGCGTTTATCATCCTCAGATCGAATTTTTGTTACTATTTCAAGGTCCATTAACTGGTTGATGGCAATGGAAACTGTGGATTTCTTTATATCCAGTTTTTTTGATATTTCAGAAACGCTAATGCCTTCATACTTATTAATTAGCTCTATATAATACAACTGCCGTAGTGTGTACTGTTTTAGCTCTCCACTAAGAAGTTGAGTTTGGAATTTTTTAATTAATTCACTTAAATCATCCATAGCCTCTACCAGTTCCAATTCCTCATTCATGGGCCCCATCCTCACGTAAGAAGTAATAGTCACCCCATAGCCAACAAATATATAGTTTTATCTAACTAACTATTATAAAAAGATATCCATAAAAAGTTCCATAGGCTCGTTGTTTAGTAGGGTCAGTTAGTGGGATCTTCAGGATTTTGTAATAAGAATAACTATAAATAGTAATACTAATATGATTAATTAGTACCGTTAGGCAATAGATACTATTATCGAAGCGAGATATTTTGGTGAGGGAACCCAAAATGAGGGAAATTAGCGAAGAAATAAAGCAGGAATATGAGAAAATCAAGGATAAAATCTCATATGAAGATTTTTTAGAACAGATGGAGATTAGAGCTCAGGATTATGAGGGAGTAAGCTTTATGAGCGAGCTAGACCTCGCCAGGGTAATTGTAGGAGAATATGTTGAAGAAAAAAATGAGCCCCTCGTTCAGGAATCTAAAAATCCTAAATTATCAGAGCTGGAGACCGGGCATCATAACCTAACCCTGGTTGGTAGAGTTATGAAAATGTCCAACATCAAAAAATTCACCAGTAGGAAAGGTAAAGAAGGCAGGCTTGTCAACATCATCCTTGGTGATGAAACCGGGAGCATGAGGGTGGTTTTCTGGACAGAAAACATTAAACTACTCACCAAGAATGACGTCCAGGAAGGGGATGTGATTAATCTGAAAGGAGTGGAAATAAAGCAAGGATATCGAGAAGATGAAGCCCACTTGAACGCCAGATCAGAGCTGAAAAAACTCCCTTCCAAAGAATTTACCCACTTACCTTCACCCGAAACAGGGATAACCAGGTTAGGTGATGTTCAGGGAGATATGGAAGTGAACGTCATTGCCCGGATAATTAGAATACCCCGGATTAGAACCTTTTACCGTAATGGATCCGAAGGTAAAGTAGCTTCCCTGGAACTTCAGGATGAAAGTGGAAAAATGACCTTCACCCTCTGGAACCGAGATACCGATCTTATCGAAAACCTTGAGCTTCAGGAAGGAGATGCCGTGAAAATAATGGGGGCACAAAGTCGGGTTAGAAATGGAGAAGTTTCATTGAGCCATTCCTGGATAGGTCGTATCGAAAAAGGAGATTTTGATGTACCAGAATATAGTGAAAACGTGCTCAAAATAGGGGATGCCCGTGAAATGAGAGATGTGACTATTATAGGAGTGGCCAGTAAGGTTTATGACGAGATTATCTTTGAAAGAAATGATGGCAGTACCGGGCGAGTGAAATCATTGGAACTGGAAGATGATACCGGAGTTATCAGGGTGACGCTGTGGAACGAAGATACCGCTCTGGAGATTAAAAAAGGAGATATTATCAAAATCATCGGAGGAAATATTGAGTTTGACGATTACTCCACTGCAGGATACCGGATAAACACCAATTGGAACAGTAAGATACTAATCAATCCACCAATAGATGCCAAACTCAAAGAAATACTCCAAGAGTGCGGTAAATACCTCAAACCACATAAAATTGGTGAATTAAACCAGATAGAGGATGAAGGAGATGAGGTGGATGTTGTGGGGCGAGTGGTAAATCTGTATGAAACCAACGAGTTCCAGAGGGAAGACGGTAGCAAGGGAGTGGTCCGTAGTGCAGAGTTGGCAGACGAAACCGGAGTGGTGCGGGTATCATTGTGGGATGAAAAAGCAGAGGGACATCTGAATGAAGGAGATGCTGTGAAGATTGAAAATGCCAGAACACGACTGGGAAATTACAACGTAGAACTGAACGTTGGTAAAACATCCAGAATATTGAAACCCAGCCCAGAAGAAACAGAAACGTTGCCTTCTCTTAAAGAAGTTGCAGACATGCTTTATCAGGATAAAAAGATTACTGAGTTGATTGAAGGGGATCGTGAAGCGCGAATAATGGGCAGAATCCTCAGTCTCTATGAACCAAGGGAGTTCACCAGGGAAGATGGTAGCAAAGGCCTGGTAAGATCCGTGGAAATAGCTGACGACACAGGAGTGGTGAGAGCTTCCCTGTGGGATGATCAGGCCAATCAACAACTTTCCGAAGGAGACGCAGTCCGTATAGAAAATCCGCGAGTTACCCAAAGAAATGATGTGGTAGAGATAAGCGCTGGCAGAACAACTCAAATAACCCGTGTGAAAGATGAAGAATCTGAACTTCCCCCATTAAAAGATATACAGGAGAAAATTTATCCATCCAAAAAAATTGATGAAATCGAAGCGGGCATGCGAAGTATTAGGGTGAGTGGGGAGATCGTGGAAGCATTTGGCAACAAGATCCTGTTTGAGATGTGTCCATCTTGTAACAAACGAGTTATTTGGGAAGAAGATACATACGTATGTGAAGTATGTGGAGAAAAAGTTGAAACTCCAGAACATCTGATGATAATTTCTATCATGATAGAGGATGATACTGGCTCCATACGCACCACGTTCTTCCGCCAAGCAGCTGAAGAACTGTTGGGCATGAGCACCAAAGATGCGGAAGAAATTATTGATAAAACTGGTGATGAAGGCTCTCTGGAAGAAAAAGTCGCTGAATTAATTGGAAAACAAATTAAAATTAGTGTAGATGCTAATTTCGATGAATACAATGAAGAAGTGCGTCTGAATGCCAAAAAAGTTCTCGATGTAAAACTATGAAATTGAATATGTAATTTATAAACAGGAAGGAGATTTAAATGGTTGAACTGGAAGATTTACCAAATGTCGGTGAAAAAACAGCTCAAAAATTAAGGGATGCTGGTTTTGCAGACATGATGAGGCTGGCCACCGCCACTGCTAAAGAACTTAGTGTTAAGGTTGAGATTGGGGAGGGTGTGGCCGAAAAAGTGATAGAAGCCGCCCGTAAAGCTGAACAAATAGATTTTGAAACTGCCCTGGATGTTATGGAAAGAAGAAAAGATGTTGGGAGGATAACAACTGGGAGTAGTGGATTGGATGAACTTATTGGCGGAGGGATTGAAACTCAAGCCATCACCGAAGTTTTTGGAGAGTTCGGATCAGGAAAGAGCCAGATATCCCATGAAATAGCGGTTTCAGTTCAGCTTCCCCCAGAAAAAGGGGGATTAGAAGGGGAATGCGTATTCTTAGATACTGAAAATACTTTCCGTCCCGAAAGAATTCGGCAGATCGCTGAGGGATTTGACATGGATGTGGAAGAGGTTTTACAGAAGATACATATTGCCCGGGCCTTTAACTCCAGCCACCAGATACTGATGGCTGACAAGATTAATGAACTCATTCAGCGTGGAGTGAACATACGATTGGTAATAGTGGATTCACTCACCGCCCACTTCCGGGCGGAATATGTGGGACGAGAATCTCTGGCCACCCGCCAGCAAAAATTGAATCAACATCTGCACACCCTGCAAAACATCGCTAACACCTACAATGCTGCTGTATTCGTGACTAACCAGGTGCAAGCCCGGCCTGATGCCTTCTTCGGAAGTCCAACTAAGGCCATCGGGGGCCATGTCCTGGGACACGCTGCAACCTACCGGATCTGGCTTAAAAAAGGCCTAGCTGGTAAAAGAATAGCCCGATTAGTGGACAGTCCCCACTTACCAGAAGGAGAAGCTGTTTTTAAAATCGTTACCGAGGGAATCACGGATTAAATTCCCACACCTATTTTTTTAATGGACGTCACATGCTTGATAATCAATAATTTTGATTGTCATCTATCTAAAGAGTGCTGTTGTAGTTTTTTATTAAATCTTAACCTCACCCCCAGTTTCTAGTATATAAACCTTGTTCTCTATTTTCAATAGAAAGCTTTATTTAACAATGTGATAGACACAACACTACCTAACATATAACCTTCACAAGCATGGAATTAGGTGATATAATTGGCAGAAGAAAAAAAGCAAGAAACGACCGAAGAACCTAAAATAGGAGTCTACACGTGTCATTGCGGGATCAACATTGGAGGTGTGGTAGACATCCAGGAAGTGGTGGACTACGCAGCATCCCTGCCCAACGTGATAGTATCCGAGGAGTACAAGTACTTCTGTTCTGACCCTGGACAAGAAATGATTCAGAAAGATATCAAAGAAAAAGGAGTTAACAGAGTAGTAGTGGCCGCGTGTTCACCCCGGCTTCACGAACCCACCTTCCGAAGATGTATCCGGGAAGCTGGACTTAACCCATTCTTATTTGAATTCGCTAACATCCGGGAGCACGATTCCTGGGTGCACATGGCAGAACCAGAAGCTGCTACCGAAAAAGCTAAGGACCTGGTCCGCATGGCAGTGGCTAAGGCCCGTTTGTTAGAAGCTCTGGAAGCCTCCAAGGTACCAGTGGACAACAAGGCCCTGGTAATTGGTGGAGGAGTTGCAGGTATTCAATCTGCACTTGATCTGGCTGATATGGGATTCAAAACTTACCTAGTTGAAAAACAGCCCACAATTGGTGGTCGAATGGCACAACTGGACAAAACTTTCCCTACCCTGGACTGTTCCATGTGTATTCTAGCCCCTAAGACTGTGGATGTTGGTAAACACGAAAACATCGAGTTAATCTCCTACGCTGAAGTGAAAGAAGTTAATGGTTACATTGGTAACTTCCAAGTGGTAATTGAGAAAAAACCAAGATACGTACTTGAAGACATCTGTACCGGGTGTGGAAGTTGTACCGAGGTTTGTCCAATAGAAATGCCCAACTACTTCGATGAAGGTATGGGTATGGTCAAAGCGACCTTCATACCGTTCCCTCAGGCAGTGCCACTGGTGGCCACCATTAACAAGGATTACTGTATCGACTGTAAATTGTGTGATCAGGCCTGTGGAAATGGTGCCATCTTCCATGAACAGGAAGCAGAAGAGATCGAAATTGAAGTGGGTACCATAATTGTAGCCACTGGTTACGACCCCTACGACCCCACAGAGAAGAAAGAATGGAGCTACGCTGATGCCGAAAACGTGATAACTGGTCTCGAACTGGAAAGACTTATCAACGCATCTGGACCGACCATGGGTAAAGTTTTAAAACCTTCTGATGGTGAAAAACCCAAGAGTGTGGCTTTCATCCAGTGTGTGGGTAGTCGTGATGCGCAGATCGACAAACCATATTGTTCCCGTGTGTGCTGTATGTACGCCATGAAAAATGCCCAGTTGATCAAGGATAAAATGCCTGACACTGACGTGGCCATTTACTACATGGATATTCGGGCCTTTGGTAAAGGATTCGAAGAGTTCTACCAAAGATCTCAGGAAAAATATGGAATTAAATTCATCCGCGGCCGACCCGCAACCGTATTGGTCAACCCAGATGACACCCTCACCATCCGCTCTGAGGACAGCATGCTGGGCAAAATCACCGAGTACAACTACGACATGGTAGTGCTGTCAGTGGGTCTACAGCCCCCAGAAGGATCAGAAGAACTCCGACAAACTATTGGTCTCTCCAAAAGTGCTGATGGTTTCCTGATGGAAGCTCACCCCAAACTGCGACCTGTTGATACCTTAACTGACGGAGTATACCTTGCTGGTGTATCTCAAGGTCCTAAAGACATTCCAGACGCAGTGGCCCAGGCTTCAGGTGCCGCCGCACGTGCTGCCATCCCCATGGTTAAAGGTGAAGTGGAAATCGAACCCATCATCGCTGCTGTGGACAGTGAAGTCTGTGGTGGATGTGAAATCTGCTTGGAGCTATGTCCCTTCGGAGCTATTGATCGAGTTGATGACCAGGCACAAGTCAACGTTGCACTTTGTAAAGGTTGTGGAACCTGTGTGGCTGCCTGTCCATCAGGAGCAATGGATCAGCAGCACTTCCGAACCTCTCAAATAATGGCTCAGATTGAAGCTGCCTTAAACGCAGGTAAATAAGGGTTTAATCCCTTATTTTTTTATTTTCTTTTAATTAGACCCCTAAAACAATCCATAAGTATCATATATTTTAAACTAATTCTATTTCCCCAAGTATTGATGGATTAATTCAGATTCTTAAGCTGGAATTTGAAAAAGTAATGGTTGATATCCTATCTGCGAAGTGGAGGATATAGTCGCTAATATTCAGAAAATAAAGACTAATCCTCATTCGAAGGACCATGTGAGTCTTTGAATTATTATTTGAATCTGCATGGAGGGACTTGCAAAGTATTTATAACTCCAATTTTTATAGTTAATTTCACTATGAATTTAACAATTGATAATTCAATTTTTTCAGCTTTATCGGAGGAATCAGATGGTCAAAAACGAAGAATATGCCCAAAAAATAAAGGAAATTACTAAAAAACATCACGAATGGATGAAAAATAGTATAAATCTAATTGCCAGTGAAAACATAACAAGTACCAGTGTGAGAGAGGCATTGTCAAGTGACTTATCCCATCGTTACGCCGAAGGACTTCCTGGGAAGCGTTTCTATGAAGGTTGTCAGTACATCGACCAGATAGAGGAAATGACCATTGCATTATCTAAAAAATTATTCCAGGCCGAACATGCCAACGTACAGCCCATATCTGGAGTGGTTGCTAATTTAGCGTCCTTTTTTGCAGTATCAGGTCAGGGTGATGCTATCATGGCATTGGATGTTCCTGTGGGAGGGCATATAAGTCATGCTCCTGTGAGTGCAGCTGGAATAAGGTGTCTTGACGTGCACCCCCACCCCTTTGACCCCGATAATATGAACATCGACGCCGATGCCATGAAGAAGAGTATCTTGGAAGAAAAGCCAAAAATTGTCCTCTTAGGAGGTAGTCTATTTCTATTCCCCCATCCTGTTGAAACTGCCAGGGAAGCAGCTGATGAGGTGGGGGCTAAAGTTATGTACGATGGAGCACATGTAATGGGTCTTATAGCTGGAGGTCACTTCCAAGATCCACTGAAAGAGGGTGCGGACCTTCTAGTAGGAAGCACCCATAAAACTTTCCCCGGTCCACAGGGCGGCATTATACTCTGTAAAAAGGATATAGCGGAGGTTGTTGACGATGCAGTGTTCCCAGGGGTTGTTAGCAACCATCATCTCCATCATCTTGCTGCACTGGGCATAGCCACCGCAGAGATGCTGGAATTTGGAGCAGACTACGCCCATCAAACCATTAAAAATGCCCAAAAACTAGGTGAAAGCTTGTATGAACTCGGCTTCAATGTATTATGTGAAGATCAGGGATTTACCAAATCCCATCAAGTAGCGATGGATGTTTCCAACATCAGTCATGCCTCAATACTGGCTAAAACCTTGGAGAAAAATAATATCATACTCAACAAGAATTTACTTCCCTGGGATGATGTCAACCGTACCGATGACCCCTCTGGAATTCGTATGGGAACCCAGGAAATTACTCGCCGGGGAATGAAAGAATCTGAAATGGTGGAAGTGGCTGAATACATAAAACGTGTAGTGATGGACGGTGAAACTGTGGAAGATGAAGTCACAGAATTCATGGGCCAGTACACCCAGGTGCACTATGCGTTCCAGCCAGATGATGCCTATCGCTACTTAGAATTTTAAAAAAAATCTGGAGAAAGTTGTATGAAAATTGCTTGGGGTATCACCGGAGCAGGACATTTACTCCTGGAGAGTGTTGAAATAGTAGAAAATCTTTCCAGGGAGCATGAGGTAACAGTGCTACTATCTGGTGCGGGTGAAGAGGTTCTTAAAATGTACGGGCTTTATAACCGGGTTGAATCTATAACTGGGGGTTATTACCGGGAATTGGTTCTGGAAAAGGATCAGAAGTTCAGTTACCCCCTTGCTGGCCGGTTCTCCCTGGGCCGTTATGACCTCCTGGTAGTCTCTCCCACCACATCCAACACCATTGCCAAGGTAGTGAGTGGCATTGCAGATAACCTTATTACCAACGCCATTGCCCAAGCAGGTAAGGGCAAGATTCCAACCTTGATAGTGCCGGTTGATCTGGAAGCCGGCGATGTGCAGACCGTGCTGCCCTCTAAACTGGAACTTGAATTATGTCAGCACTGCTCAACTTGTCATGCGGCGGCTGCCTGTCCACAAGATGCCATAACTCCTGGAGTGGAAATTAACCTGTTAAAATGCCAGGGATGTGGTGCATGTCAAATGGCATGTCCCTTCGGAGCAATTTCAGGTGGGAAGAAGATTTTCATCCGGATGCGGGAGATCGATATTTCAAACACCAAAAAATTGGCAGCCCTGGAGGATGTGGATGTGGTTGAAACTCCAGAACAACTTTTAAAAATCATTTCTTCATTTTAGATCTACATGCTGGAGAAATGCACTAACCCCTCCCCCTATTATCTAAATAAATTTTGAAAAGGAATGGATTCTTATTAGATTAGGAACCTGAATTGGATTTATGGGTTTAACAACGTCACTATGAAGAATTAGGCACGGAAGGATATTCATATGCATAATCTAATTATCTTCCAGTAGATCCAGTATATAGGCCGTCATTTCGATTTCTTCACGTGCAATGTAGTCTTCCATCCGGGCCTGTGCATCAGCACTGTGGAAGGGATAGTATTCCTCATCAAAGAAGGTGGTGAGATACAATTCATCACACTTCACCACCAGGGGATCCTCCAGCTTGATCTGTACTTGGGATATTTCATGGGGATTGAGTCCTTTAACCAGGTAAGTGATATAATACTTCCCAAATTCCTTCGAAACACCATAGTCCACGATTTTTACTTCCATATTCAGGCCTCCCAAATAATTGAACTTCAAACCATTTCACAGTTAAATTCCAGTTCATCACCTATTTCCGTTGCTGAATTGGTTAAAACCCCTGTTTTGAATTCTATAACGAATCTAGCAGGTGCTCTTGGGGTGTAAGTCTGCCATGGCTTTAGGGTGACGGTGTCCACTACGGTTTTGGCTTCATCCAGGAATACTAAATCCAGTGGTATGCGCATAAAAAACATGTGAATAGCTGAGCCCCTCCTCCCCCTGCCTGCTGGAATCTTCAAAATCAGCCCTCTTTCCAGATTTTTTTTCAGCATCAGTCCCCGAAAACGGGAAAAAAAACTGTCGGCCATTTCAGCTCCGTCTAAATATGTTCCTTTTGTTTTGTTTACGATCTTTAAGTGGCTATTTTTCTTGTAATCCATATAAATTACCTTTTAATCACCAATGAATATTTCCTGGATTATCTATCCTCTGGATATGTTTTTATAACACACAGTTTAATAGGGGGCCATAAATTATCTGTCCTTCAAGTTAATTATATATAGTGCCATGGTTTCTGGTTTTTTTTAACTATAATGTATAGCCTATTATGGAAATGACCATTAGGACCAGGAATGTGTTTGCAACAGGATCTGTCATACTTGTTGTCAGTGGGATGACTACGTTATCCGGATCAAGACCCTGTTTATAGGTTACGATGCTAAGATAAAAGGCGATCATCAACATGAACGGCGTGAGGAGCAACCCAGCTAGGGTGCTTATTACTACCATGTTTTCAATGCCCACTGTTTCCAGCCCCAAAATGGTAGAAGCAAGGTAGGCTAACAGGCCTATGGTTGGATAGATTATGATGGCGAGGATGATAATTATCCCAAAATTTCTTACAGCTTCTTCTGAGGGCCGGAGAGAAGGTTTAATTAATCCAATATGTAATCCGGAAGATAATCTAGCACCCAGTATACTCACCAAGTCGCCGCTTTCACCAGAGAACAAAGGTATCAGAGCAAGGATGCTGGGATTGTTTAAAATAACCGAAAAAGTGCTGTTCAGGATGGTACCAGCAGAGGCACCCAGGATTGAGGATAAAAACAGGGTGGGTGTGCTGTGTTTTATGATCTTTTTTAGGTTACCTTCACCCCGGATCCCAACCATGAATGCAACAATACCAATGGCCATGAATGCCATGAATAATATGGTGTCTAAAAATCCATTTCTAATCCATAAGAGTATTTGTACCGCCAGTAAGATGGACGGAAGGGTGAAAAGATCTCCTGATGCTGCTATTAATGGCGTGGTTACGTTATCCGGGTCCCAACCATTCTCATAACTTTTAATGGTGATTAAAATGGTGGCTGGTAAGAGCAGTGCCCCGGAGAATATTCCCCCCAACACAGATATAATGGTAAAATCCACCAAGCTAATACTTTCATAGCCCCAAAACATGGAAAAACCCTTGGCCATAAATGCCAGGAAAATTGACATTATTAAGGTTAATATCATGGCTGAGATGATATTCTGAGATAATATCGTTGATTTTTTTAGTTCAGGTGATAGAATTCCAATATGAAGATTGGAGCCTAACCTTGATCCTAATGCACCAAAAATATTTCCCCTCATCCCTATTGCACCAGGGATTAGGATAAGTAGCCCCGGAAGAATGGTCAGTGTTTCTGTCATGCTACTTAAAAAAAGACCCGCAACTAGGTCACCGATGGCGCAAATAAAAAGGGCAACAAATCCTTCACCTAAGGTTCTTGAAACGTCACGGAAAAAATGAACAACTTTACCGAAAAGGACAGAGGGTGTGTAAAGGATCTTCAGAGACCTTTTTGAAACTATGATAACAATTCTGGCTAGGAAGTTCAATAAAAGTAGTATTAAGTCTCCAATCCTCTTCACTGGATCCGTCCATTTCACCTAACCACCTGAACATGGTGCCTGCTGATTTGCAGTGCACCCTAATTAAATTGCCTAAATAGCTGTTGCCATCGATTTTAATCATCGCCATATCCATCTTATTCCTTTAAAGTGCCGGAATATCATCTTTAACACGTTCCAAGACAATCATTTCAGTTAAATCCTCAACGCCATCAATTGAACGAATTTTAGTATCTATTAGGTCGTTTAGTTCCTCTATACTCTTCACCCATACTTTAATGAGTATATCGTATTCCCCTGATACGCTGTAAACTTCTGATACTTCTTCCAATCGGGATAACATCTCTTTAACAAATCCATGTTTATCAGATTCAGTTTGGATGATTATTATGGAAGTTATTTCCAGACCAGTTTTCTGCCAGTCCAGGATTATGGTATAGCGATGGATTATTTGGGATTCCAATTTCTTGAGGCGATTGGATATGGTGGCATCAGGTACATCAATTTCCTTTGACATCTGAGAAAGTGTAATCCTTGAATTCTTAATCAAGGAACGCAGTATAGCCAGATCAATATCGTCCATTTCAATCAACATTTAGGGAGTGAGTAGTAATAGGTGATGTCCCCTTATAAAGGTTGGGAATATTACTAATTTAGTATGAAAAATTGAGTATTTTTCTTATTTTTATTCATTTAATTAGAAAGTTCAGCTAAATTTTTAGAATTTTCGGGAAAGATCGGGAAAGGTGCAAAGAGGGTGTACCGGGTGCGGGAGAAATAATAATTAGGAAAAAAATCAGCCATTCAAGGGAGTAGCTCAGATAATATGAACTATTTTTCAGCAATTTCATCATATTCAAGATCTTCAAGTTTAATTTCCCCACTGGCAAGTTTGACCAGTATATTTGCACCTGTTTCATTTCCCTTGGCAATTAAGGTGTCGTTGGCATTAAGAATAGTGTTTTTATCCGGGCCATAAATCCAGGATTCATTTCTCCTGATGGCAATAACCCTCATCCCCGTCCTGGTGGCTAGTAAAAGTTCTCCTAAGGAATTATAAGCCAACTCTGATGGTTCACATATTTTAACCCTGATGATCATCTCATCCGATTCTTCCATGACCATTTTAAATACGGGATGCGGTTTTATTCCTTTCAATACCAGATCAGCTATGTCTTTAGCGGAATCTGCGATGTTTTCTGTGGCCTCTCCCACTTCCAGTAGGGCAGTCAATTTCTCCGCATCTTCCACGGTTCTTGCAGCCAGGAGAGATTCTTTCTTAATCTCATAGTTGAGCCTGTTTATTTTATTTTCAAGTTTTTTAACTTCCTCTGCCGCGTCTTTACTGTTAAAAAGTAGGGCTGAGTATGCTAAATCCACCATTAACTCTGACATGTTCTTCATTTCAATTAAAATATCCTTGATATTTTTTGGCACCTTTCATCCTCCGGATTATATATGTATTAGCTGAATGTTGTTAAACTTTTTTATTGAACTACAAATCCATTACAAAAGAGTTTTATCTTTTATTAAATGTATCCTTTCCTTGTAAATCTCAACAATTTAATGCAACTAGTATCATCGATCATTTTTTATATAATCCAGCACAAACGGCATAAAGGAAAAGTTTCATGGGTTATGTTTAAACATCCTAAACTGGGATTTATAAACCATAATTCAAGGAGATAAATTTAGCTATTGATTACCAAGGTTGGAGGTTTGAATTCATGCGCAATATCATAGTGGAGAAGCTCATCCAGAAGCCCATCGAGGAACAGGAAATTGAGATAGTGGAAAGGAAGGGTATCGGGCATCCGGACAGCATAAGTGATGGAATAGCCGAATCAGTAAGCCGAGCCCTTTGTAACGCTTATTTAGATTATTTTGGTGGAGTTTTGCACCATAACACCGATGAAGTGCAAATTACTGCCGGGGAATCCTATCCTGAATTCGGAGGGGGAGACATCATAAAACCCATGGACATCCTCCTCACTGGGCGTGGCGTTTCAGAGTACAAGGGGCGTAAGATAGGGGTAGACCGCATTGCCATCAGTGCTGCCAAAGAGTACCTCCATGAAAACCTGATCAACTTGGATATTGAGACTTGCACCGTGGTGGAGTGCAAAATCGGCCATGGATCCGGTGATTTAGTGGATGTTTTCGCCAGAAAAGGAATGCCTTCAGCAAATGACACCTCTTTCGGAGTGGGTTACGCTCCTTTATCAGAAACAGAGCAAATAGTTATGGCCAGTGAGGAACTTCTCAATTCCCGTGACTTTAAGAAAAAGCATCCCCAGATCGGAGAAGACATAAAGATTATGGGTCTCAGGGAAAAGGATAAAATCACACTCACCGTGGCCGTGGCCATGATATCCGGGCACACAAACAGTGTAGAAGAGTATCAGGAAGCCAAGGACATGGTAAAAGACACCGTGACCCAGTTGGCCCAGAAGTACACCAACCGCGATGTAAGGACCTTGGTGAACACTGGAGACGACCCTACTTGCCAGAGTGAAAAGGGCTACTATCTCACCGTAACCGGTACTTCCGCAGAGATGGGGGATGATGGCTCTGTAGGCAGAGGAAACCGCGCAAATGGACTTATAACCCCTAATAGGCCCATGTCCATGGAAGCTACTTCTGGTAAGAACCCCATAAACCATGTGGGAAAAATATATAACTTACTATCTAACGAAATGGCCAACAACATAGTTGCTGAAGTGGATGGAGTAAAACAGGTGCAAATTATGATTCTTAGTCAGATTGGTTCTCCCATCGACCAGCCAAAAGCAGCCAGTGCCCAACTAATCTTGGAGGACAATTACCAAATAGAAACAGTTCGAAAGGATGTAAATGAAGTTATAAACTCTTGTTTATCTGAAATTAATGATATAACTGAGTTATTAATTAAAGGAAAGCTTAGAACCTTCTAAAAAGGCTTTTAAGCCACTCCTTTTATGTATTTAATAATCTTATTTTTTTTATTTTAACGGTCACCCCTACTTGGGGTAGTTTCCATCAAAATTATATAAAAGAGCGGGGACAAAGCTAGTTTTGTATAAATCATCCAAGATCATTAACGAGGAGAATAATTATGGCGACTGAGGAAGCCCAACGTTCTTATAATCCACAAATCATAGAAAAAAGAGCACAGGAGTTCTGGGAGGCTAGGAAAACCTACCAGATGAGCCAGAAAAATCGGGAGGACGGACCCCGTTACTCCTTCCTGGACGGACCACCCTACTGCAGTGGCCGAATACACCTAGGAACTGCCTGGAATAAGATTATAAAAGATACATATCTCCGTTATAAGACCATGGCCGGGTGTAACGTGCGCAGACAGGCTGGATGGGATGCCCATGGCCTCCCCATCGAACATAAAGTAGAAGGTCTCTTGGGACTCAAAAGCAAAAAGGAAATCGAAACTAAGATTGGTATCGAAAATTTCGTGGAAAAGTGTCGGGAATTCGCCATAGAAAATCAGGGAATTATGACCCAGCAATTCAAGATGCTGGGAGTGTGGATGGATTGGGATCAACCCTACATCACCTTTGACCCGAAGTACATGGAATCCTGTTGGTGGACCCTGAAAAGAGCCCATGAAAAGGATCTGCTGGTACAGGACCTCCGGGTCATTACCTGGTGCCCTCGCTGTGAAACTGCCCTGGCCCTGGCGGAGATCGATTACGAAGACAAAGAAGACCCCTCCATCTACGTTAAATTTTCTCTGAAAGAAGTTCAACCCGGGTTATCAGAAAATACCTACATCCTGGTTTGGACCACCACACCCTGGACCCTTCCTGCCAACATGGCCATATGTGTTCATCCCGATTATGATTACGCCTACGTAAAGGTTGGTGAGGAAACATATCTGCTGGCAGAGGCCATGGTAGACTCCATTTTTGGGGAACTTGAATATGAAATAATCAGAGTAGTGAAAGGGTCTCAAATTGAGGGCCTGGAATACCAGCACCCCCTGAGCCAGGAAATACCCGTTCAGAATGATTTCAAACACGTAATACTGCCCGGTGAACATGTGACCCTGACTGAAGGTACTGGTTGCGTGCACACTGCTCCAGGGCATGGGCCCGACGATTTTGAGATTGGTAAAGCTTATGGGCTGCCTATATTCTGTCCCGTGGATGAGGCTGGATTGTTCAAAGAAGAAGCTGGTAAGTACCATGGTCAGTTTGTTAAGGATGCAGATCCTTACATCATCACCGACCTGGATACCCATGGTCTACTATTTAAAGAAGGCACAATTAAACACCGTTATGGATTCTGCTGGAGATGTAAAACTCCCATCATCTACTTGGCCACGGAGCAGTGGTTTTTGAAGATCACCCAGATCAAGAACCAGCTCCTCAGTGAACTGGATAAGGTGGAATGGGTTCCTTCCTGGGCTGGTGAGAGCCGCTTCCGAAACTGGGTCGAGAACGCCCGGGATTGGACCATTAGTCGCCAGCGCTACTGGGGCATACCCATACCCATCTGGACTTGTAGTGACTGTGACGAGATTACTGTGGTGGGATCCCTTGAGGAACTGGTCCAATTATCCCAGGAGAAACTGGAGGGCGATGTACTGCACCGGCCCTACGTGGATCAGGTGAAGATACCTTGCCACTGTGGAGGCCAGATGCAACGTACACCCGATGTACTGGATGTGTGGATAGACTCTGGTGTGGCTGGATGGGCTGCTCTTTACTATCCTAAGGAACAGAAGCTATTTGAAGAGTGGTACCCCTATGATTTCATTACTGAAGGCCACGACCAAACCAGGGGATGGTTTTACTCCCAGTTGGGCTGTGGAGTGATCGCCCTGGACAGTGTCCCCTACCGTAAGGTCCTTATGCACGGATTCACCCTGGATGAAGAGGGTAAAAAGATGAGCAAATCCCTGGGTAATGTGGTGGAACCCGATGAAGTGGTGGCTAAGTATGGGGCTGATGTGCTGCGTTTCTATTTGCTCTGGGCCAACAAACCCTGGGAGGATCTGAAGTTCAACTGGGATGAGGTGAAAAACATCAACAAGATGTTCAACATCCTCTGGAATGTTTTCATATTCGCATCCACCTACATGGGGCTGGATAACTTCCAACCCACCAAATACGGAGCCGAGAATGTTAAATTCCGGGTTGAAGATCGTTGGATTACTTCCCGGGTACAGTCGGTGGCCCAAGAAGTCACGAAATCCCTTGAAGCTCTGCATCTGCACCAGGCCACTCGCAGCTTGCAGGACTTTATACTGGAGGATCTCAGCCGCTGGTACGTTCGCCTTATTCGTGGTCGGACCTGGATCGAGAAAGATGACCCGGACAAACTTGGGGCCTACCAAACCCTTTACACCACACTTAAGAGCGTGGTAACCCTCATGGCACCCCTATCCCCCCACATCTGTGAGGAAATCTACCAGCACCTTATCAGGCCCCTGGAAACATATCTCCCCGAGAGTGTGCATCTTTTAGACTGGGAAGTAGATGAAACTCTCCGAGACCAGAAGTTAGAGGCTGATATGAACGTGGCACGGGATATTATAGAGGCCTGTGCCCGGGCCCGGGACTCCGCAAGGTACAAACTACGCTGGCCAGTGCAAGAGATTGTGATCGTGTCCGAAGACCAGGGAATTCTGGAAGCCTCCCAAAATTTAGAGGATGTGTTGCTGGAACAGGCCAACACTAAGAAGATCACTCCATCTCAGGAATTCCAGGACCTTAAGATAAGGGTCTTGCCAAATATGAAGACCCTGGGGCCCCGTCTGCGGGAAGATGTTCCCCGGGTAGCAGCCAAACTGTCCGAGGTAGATGGTCATGAATTAATGGAAAAAATGGATGCTGAAGGGATTTTTGTTGTAAAACTGGATGATGTAAATGTGGAGCTAAGGCCAGACGATGTGGTGCTGGAAACTGAACTGCCGGATAACGTCACCAACTCCGAATTTCCAGGGGGTAACGTTTTTGTAGATACCCAGATCACCCCTGAAATTTTATCAGAAGCCATGAGCCGGGAATTGGTGCGGAGGATACAGGATATGAGGAAGGATCTGGACTTGGAGGTGGAGGCCCATATCCAAGTAAATGTGGATTGCAGTGCCGAGTTCCAGGGCCTGGTTAAACCATTCCTAGAATATATCTCACACGAGGTGCGGGCCACTGAAATTTTATTCCAGGCCCAGGATGGAGATTACCATAAAAAATGGAAAATTGAGGATCATGAACTTACTGTGGGCATAAAACATTCTGTTTAGTGTTTAGGAGGGTGAAAAATTGACTTTAACCGTAGAGGAAATGGAGTACATAAAAAATGAGTTGGGGCGGGACCCTAATCCCCTGGAATATGGTATGCTGGATATTATGTTCTCAGAACATTGCTCATATAAAAGTAGCCGGCCGGTGCTGGCCCTGTTCCCCACCAAAGGGGAAAAGGTGATTATAGGACCTGGTGATGATGCGGGTATTGTTGATCTAACAGAAGACTTGGCCCTGGTGATGGGCATGGAGAGCCACAACCACCCCTCAGCCATAGAACCTTATGGTGGGGCTGGTACGGGTATTGGTGGCATTATACGGGATATAATATCAATGGGGGCTATGCCAGTTGCACTTCTAGATTCACTACGTTTCGGGCCCCTAGAAGATCAGCGCAGCCGTTATCTTTTTGAATACGCAGTTAAAGGAATTTCTGATTATGGTAACCAGGTGGGTGTACCCACCGTAGGGGGTGAAGTGGAGTTCCATGAAAATTATCGGCTGAATCCACTGGTAAATGTGGTGTGCGCGGGGTTGGTCCGGAAAGATAGTATAATCCGGGGGATAGCCCCTAATGTTGGTGACGTCTTTGTCCTGATGGGAGGACGCACCGGACGCGACGGGATCCATGGTGTGACCTTTGCCTCTGAGGAACTCACATCATCGTCAGAGCTAGAAAGTCGGCCTGCTGTCCAGGTAGCTGATCCATTCACCAAGAAACAGGTGATGGAAGCTACACTGGAAGCTCTGGAGGAAATTGACATACAGGGACTTAAAGATCTGGGAGGTGGCGGCCTTACCTGTTGCATATCCGAAATGGCAGCCAAGGGGGGTAATGGCGCGCTGATGGAGTTGAGCAAGGTACCTCTCAGGGAGGAGGGAATGACTCCCTACGAGATTATGCTATCCGAATCCCAGGAAAGAATGGTTTTCGTAGTTAAACCGGGGGATGTGGAAATTTTGCTGTCCATATTCCAAAAATATGAGTTGTCCTACGCTGTTATTGGTGAGGTGACTGATGATGGACTTATGGTGGTTACACGGGAAGGAGAAGTTATGGCGGAACTCCCCTGCGAATTACTGGCTGATCCTCCGCTGGTTGAGAGAGAAGCCCGTGAACCAGTACGTGATGATGAGTATGTTGAGTTAGTGGATTCATCAGCTGATGAAGCTCTTTTAGCACTTTTATCATCCCTGAACATTGCCAGTAAGAAGTGGGTGTATCGCCAGTTCGATCATGAAGTCCAAATCCGTACCGTGGTCAAACCCGGAGACGATGCTGCCGTGCTGCGAGTGGACCAGGAGAGGGGTTTCACCCTCACCACAGACTGCAACAACATACACTGCTATCTGGACCCCTATCATGGTGGTGCTGGTGCTGTGGCCGAGGCCATCAGAAATGTGGTGGCCATGGGGTCTGAACCACTTTGCATGGTGGATTGCCTTAACTTTGGAAACCCTGAAAAACCAGAAGTATTCTGGCAGTTCAAGGAGTGTGTGCAGGGTATGTCAGATTTGGCCCATCGATTCAATTTACCAGTTATAAGTGGAAACGTTAGTTTTTACAACGAAACCGAGGGGGTGACAGTTAATCCCTCACCAGTCGTTGGTGTGGCCGGGGTCATGGATCTTAAAGACATCCGCACCACACCCTTCAAGAACGAGGGTGACGTGATCATTTTAATAGGTCACACCCATCCTGAACTGGATGGTTCCGCATATCATAAAACCATGCACGGGGTGATGCAGGGGAAAGCACCCCAGGTAGATATTGAAGCAGAATATCAATCTGCCCAGGCCGTGCTAGATTTGGTGAAAAATGATGATCAGGGGAGCATTACCGCCTTGCACGACCTCTCTAACGGAGGTTTAGGCGTCGCCCTGGCTGAAATGGCCCTGGAGGGAGGTTTAGGGGCGGTGGTGGATCTTTCCAGTGTCCCTGGTAACTTGGATATGACTCCCATACAGGTTCTGTTCTCGGAGTCCCACTCCCGATACTTGCTAACAGTGCAGGAAGGTTCTGCCCATGAAGTCATCACCCACCTTACAGGTAACGGTGTGCCAACCGCGTCCATCGGGCGAGTGGAGGGAAAAATGCTGGTCATTGACCAGGCAGGATTGACTATAAACGTGGAAGAGCTTAAAAACGCCTATCAGGGAGCTGTTGAGAAATTTATGTCCTGATACTATGAGCAGGGAACACCTGAGGCAGTTGTTGCATGCCTCAGGCGTCTTCGTAGTAGTATTGAGCTACTTAATACCAGTGAAAGTTGTTATTATCATTTGTCTTGTTCTTTTAGTTTTTCTGGTGCTGATATTCCGCTGGGATCGTTACCTTCACATACCAATTTTCTCCCCTATTTTGCGATACTGCAAAAGAAGCGAGGACGAAGTGGGATCTATCTATTTCTTCCTAGGAATTATAATCACCCTTTTCTTCTTTCAATCCCACTTGGATGTGGCCAACGCCGCCATTTTAATACTGCTTTTCGGTGATTCCGCATCTACACTGGTGGGTGAAAGATGGGGAAACATCAAGTTACCATTTCGGAAGGATAAAACATTTGAGGGGAGCCTAGCCTTCCTTGCAGTTGGTTTTATCGTGGCATCAACCCAACTTCCCCTGATACCCGCCATTTCAGGGGCCTTTTTTGGGGCATTGACCGAAGCGTACAGTCCCATTGATGATAATCTCACCATACCCCTGGTAACTGGACTGATGATGAGTCTGGTGGTTTATTTTATGTGAATGATGGTAAACTTGTGTCATTCATTAATTTTTTCCCCGAATCTTTTTTTCATCTACAGACGAATAGCTCTTTCATGACGGAAGGATCGGACCGTGCCCAGGAATATCAGAATAGATATCAAAATTGTGGGCAGTAAGTAAACCACTACTTCAGGATTTACCACAGGACTGGAAGCAATTTTAACCATTAAAACTGTGGGTATGAAGCTAAACAGCACTTGAAACATGCCCGATTTAATGAATAGAGGGACAAAGAGTATGAAAGTGGTGAAGACCAGGATCAGGGTAATGGCTGAGTTCGCCTCCTTAGTACTGTCCACCAGGACAGATATGAGTATTCCCACTCCAATAAACCCTAATCCCACAGAGAAAAGTATTAAGAGCAGGAGCAGGGTGTTGAAGATTGGCACCTGTAACAGGTCCAGCAATAAAATCCACGCCAGACTCTGCAACAAGGAAAAAGTCAATATGGGGATAATCTTACCAATAACCACCATACTACTAGGCAGAGGAGACATAAGGAGTACTTCAAAGGTTTTTCGTTCCTTCTCCCCCACTATGCTATCTGTTACCAAGTTACTAGCCATGAAAAATGGTAATAAGAGTATGAAGGGCACTATAAAGCCATACATTACCTCGACAAAGTAGGGGCTGTCCAGGGCGATCTTAACCGCTTCTTCCTCTTTTAAGTTGATAATTCGCAGTTTAACAGGTTCCTGGATAACTTTAATTTGTTCTTCACTTAATTCTCTTGATTGGAGGTTTTTCCGGAGCTGAAAAGTGTCAACTGCTTTACTTACCTTGGTAGAGGCCACTGGATAAAAAACATTGGAAGTGTCAAATTCAACCTGAATCTCCCCCTCAGAAGATATGCTGATAACCGCCGCCAAGTCAGTTCCCAAAAGTCTTTTAGCCTCCTGGGTAGTGTTGAAATATTCTATTTGAAGTTTTTGAGCTTCTAAATCATCTACGAGTGTTGATTGATTTAAATCCTCCGATAATCCCACTTTGATGGCAGAGTTAACCCCATAACTATCTAGAACCGCGGGGTCATTAACCAGAGCAGTTGATAAAGCCAGTCCGAATGTTCCCAGGATTATCAGTAACTGAACCACAACCACCAGTAAAAAGATCCGGTTCCCCAGTATATCCCGGGCTTCTTTTTTTACGAGGGCCCATAATTTCAATTGCGGATTCTCCTTTTATGGGATCTAGTTTTTTTGTCCTTGTTAAGACCCATTAACTCCATGGTTAGCCTAATAATACTCGGTCTTGGCCCAAAAATTACTTTATCCCTTTGAAATAGTGTTATACTAGTTCCATAGGATATTAAACTTATTATAACTATGAAAGTGAGGGATAACAGGATTTCACCCATAACAATGGTTTCTCCCGAGGATAATCGCATGACCATTGTCATTGGAGAAAGGTTGGCTAAGGTGGATTGGTTAATTATGTACCCCAAAAGGGGCAGAATTAAAAGGCCTGATATGAAGATATAGGCAAAGGTAAGACCAATGCCCGCTTCTTTGTAGTTTTTGGAGTAGGTGGCGATGATGGTGGTCAGCCCCACCAGGGGGATGGTGGTGAGGAACACGATAACGTACACCATTAATGCATTTTTCAACTGGAACCCTGCTCCCAGAATGATTATCATCCACATAGCTACCTGCAGTGCCATGACCATCACCACTGCTAGACTTTTACCGATGATAATGTCAGCAGAAGTCAGTGGAAGGGCCCTGAGCATCTCCACGGTTTTACGTTCCTTTTCACCCACCACACTGTCAATGATGAGGTTTCCGAAAAGAAAAAGTGGTAAAAAGAGAAGCACCGATAACATCACCTTCCGTATTAACTGCAAGGGTACTGATTCTCCAGAGGTTGTTTCAGTTACTCCAGGTTGCTTAGTGATATTCCTGGGCCTGTATGACTCCAAATAAGAAGTGGTGAGGGCCGTGGATAGTGTTTTAGTGGTGGAATTCACTTCTTCACGCACCACGCTTCGCTTAGGATCCCGGTAGTCCAAGTAGAGGATGGTTTCCACTTGATCTCCATCCTGGATCAGGGTCACCGACTCAGGGGGTACGGTGTAATATCCAACAGTTAGTCCGCGTTCTAAACGGTTTCGAGCTTGTTGATACGAGGAATTTTTAAGAGTGAGAACTTCCGAATTCAAATGTCTTGTGAACAGACCTCCCTGGTCATCCACATCCACGTTGGCAAAGCCTGAAAGGGAAGGGGTTATAGACAGGGCCTCATTACTCTCCAGGTTCTCGGCTAAGGAATTGAAAACCATGACAAATAGAAACAGAGCTGCTATTTGGAGAAAAAAAATTACAAGAAATTTACGGCTTTTTATGGTGTTTTTAAACTCCCAACGAGCGATGGTCATGAAGTTCATCATATTCTCCTATTTTCAAGAGTGCTTATGAATACATCCTCCAGGGTGGGTTCCTTGGTATTTACTGCCAGGGCCCGGCTTCCAAGGACATTCAAGATCTGGGATATCTCTTCCCGAGAGTTTAAAGATATGATGTACTGTTCATCCTCTGTTTCCAGGTTTTCTACTGATCTGAATCCAGATATAACTTCCTGATCAGATTCGAGTGGATTTGTCACCCGCACCAGGAGGATTAGGTCACCGTGAATTTTGGATTTGAGGTCCTGTGGGGTTCCCATGTCCCTTATTCGTCCCTGATCCAGTAAGGCCACACGGTCACAGAGCTGGTCAGCTTCATCCATGTAATGGGTGCATAGTATGATGGTTTTATCACCTTTAAGCTGGTTTATGAAGTGTCGGATGGTCTGGCTGGTGGCGGGGTCCAGTCCCATGGTTGGTTCATCAAATATTATGATCTCGGGATCGTGAACTAGAGCCCGAGCTATACTAATTCGCTGGCGCAGCCCCTTGGAGAAGGTGTTAATTCTATCCTCCGCCCGGTGGGTCATACCCACCAATTCCAGGAGTTCTTCAACGCGTTGATTTATATCTGCCCCGGGAACACCGTAAAGTTCAGAAAAGTATTTTAACAAGTCCCGGGCCTTGAATCTCTCGTAAAGATTAGGTTCCTCGGGCAAGTAACCGATGAGGGACTTGATCTTCAAGGGATCTTTGTGGATGCTGTATCCATCAACTAACACATCGCCCTGGTCGGGTTTCATGATGCAGCAGGTGATGCGGATTGCGGTTGTCTTACCCGCCCCGTTGGGGCCGATGACCCCCAATAGCTCCCCTTTTTTAACATCTAAGTTGAGATTATCCAGGGCTTTAATGTTTCCAAAGGATTTTGAAAGACTGTCCATGCTGATCATAATTTGGGAAGAGGTCACCTTATTCACATCCAGTTCTTGTTTCAAAATATTGATTGTGTAACATTAAAGATGTTATCAAAAAGTGAAGCACACCCACTCAACATCAAGATCATGTTATGATGGGTCTGGTGGAACTGTGGGTGTGCATGTATAGGTCATTCTTTACTGCATCATAGACATCTCTCGAGAATATTAAAGATATCTCATCTTAAACCAGTAGTGTTAGTTGAAACTTCTTTATTTCTTTAAGGAATTTTTAAATTATATGGTGGGTGTTGTCTAGTGAATTAACTGTTGTGTCTGAAAAAAATGAGTAGACCTATCCTTGCCCTATTAACATATAAAGGGGAGGGTGGCCAAAAAACTAAATATTCTAAACTTCCAATCACAGTCATCAAAGAGAAGATTTGTATGTTTTTATACGAGCTTATGCCAGTGGAAGATGCGAAAAAATTACTTAAAAGTAATTTAAGAACTGTAGGCGTGGAAATGGCAGATCTAGAAGAGGTTCACCGCCGAGTTCTGGCCCAGGATTTGTTTTCCCTATTGGATTCACCCCCATTTGATAGGTCAGCCATGGACGGATATGCTCTCCAGGCGGAGGAGACCTTTGGACATTCCGTGGACAATCCTGTCCAACTGGATATTGTGGACCGCCTCGGAGCGGGGAATGTTTCAAATGTAGATCTGAAGGAGGGAGAAGCCATACAAATTGCAACAGGAGCCCCTTTACCCTCCGGAGCCAATGCAGTGGTGATGGAGGAGTTCACCCAGAGCCACCAAGATCATCTGCAAGTGGAAACCGCTGTTATTCCAGGAGAGAACGTATCCCCTGCTGGTGAAGACTTTAAGACAGGAGATATGATCTTGAGGCAGGGAAGTGTTCTGAATCCACCAGAAGTAGGTATTGTTGCCTCAGCTGGCTATAGGGAAGTGAAAGTTTATAAAAAGCCTGCAGTGGGGGTGATGGTTACTGGAAGTGAGTTGGTGATGCCCAAGTCTCAACTTGAAGGAGCGGAGATCATAAATTCCAACCATTTCTCTGTGAAGTTCATGGTTGAAAGTGCCCTGGCAGTTCCGGACATGACTCACTGTGTTGATGACTATGACTTGGTGCGAAGAGAATTTTTAAGGTTACTCAAAAATAACGATTGTTTAATAACCACTGGTGGAACAGCCATCAGTAAAGGAGATGTGGTGGTGGATGTGGCCGCCGAACTAGGGGAAGTGCTGATCCATGGAGTGACCCTCAGACCAGGTAAACCTTTTGCCTTCGCAGTGGTGGAGGAAAAACCCGTTTTTATGCTTTCCGGCTTTCCAGTGGCAGCTATGGTCCAATTTGATGTGTTCGTAAGGGAAATTCTACTGGGAATGCAGGGTTTTAAAAGAGAGCTTCATTTCATCACCAAAAATTCGACAAGGAAGATTCCATCTACACTGGGGCGTACTGATTATATTAGAGCCCGCATCGAGGGTGATGCAGTTCGGCCATTGAAGATAAAAGGATCGGGTATCATAAAGTCCATGGTAGACTCTGACTGTTACATTGTCATGGATGAAAATCTGGAAGGAGTTGGCTCAGGTGAAAAATGCCAGGTACTTCCCTACCACTCCCTGCAGGTTTAGATTGTTTTAAGATAAAAGGTGATTATTTGAACGCGTTATGGTATTATGCCATTGCATTTGTTGTGATTTGGGTTTTAGCTTTCTTATTTAAGGATAAATTGAAGATTGAAATGGAAGGACCCATAATTCTAAGGAAAACTACCCGTATGAGGGGCTTCATTGACTCCGTTGCCCAGGTAAATCCTAAACTCTGGCGGTGGGTCATGAATGGGGGTATCGTGGTGGCTGTTTTTTTGATGGCCTTCATCGTGTACTACTTGGTGGCATCCCTGGAAACCGTGGCTGTGAACCCCCAAGTATCCATCGTGCTACCTGGAGTGAAGATACCCGGCTCTCCCATTTATTTACCCTTTGGTTACGGATTAATTGGCCTGATCACCGTCATCGTAGTCCATGAATTTGGCCATGGAATCCTGGCCAGGGTGGAGAAGGTAAATATCAAGTCCTTGGGAGTGGGGTTATTGGCCATTTTACCCATTGCCTTTGTGGAGCCAGATGAAGAAGAGGTGAATAAACTGGGCAGTCTTTCCAAGCTGCGCATCTTCGCTGCAGGATCCATCTTCAACATGATGCTGGCGGCCTTGACCATTGCCATCTACCTTGTTTTGACTCTGTTCTTAATACCCTACGCTTTACCAGCGGAAGGTTTGGAAATTGTGAACGTGGTGCCTGGTAGTCCGGCTGATGGAGTATTACAGGAGGGTATGGTGATTCAGGCCATTAATGGCTACCCAGTCACTGACCGTGACAGTTTTTCACGGGTGATCCAAGAACTTAAGGTAGGAGAACAGGTTATCATAGGCACAGATAGAGGCACTTACAGTGTTACTACCAGTCCCAATCCCAACAGTACCAGTAGTGCCTTCATCGGGATTAAAAGCCAGGAAAAGCATGTGGTCAGTGAAGATCTGTCCATAATCCTGGGTGATGCTCCCTGGGTGCTGGTGTATCTGGCCGAACTTTTCATGTGGATATTCACCCTTAATTTTGGTATTGGACTGTTCAACCTATTGCCCCTAAAACCCTTTGACGGAGGGCTGATCTTTGAAGAGATCATAGGTAACTGGACCTCTGAAAGAGTTACCAGGGCATGCACCTACGCAGTGTCAATCTTTTGCCTAAGCTTGGTCCTGATAAATATAGGTTACGGATTTTTAACCGCAATTTTTTATTAAAAACAGGCCTTTATCCGGCGAAAACTAGGGACGACATTTAAAACAATGGTCAACTTGGCGGTTGGTCCGGAAAAACTTCCCACAATCAGGACACTGCACTGAACGCAGGATAGATGGGGGTCTCTCCACGGCAGGGGGCTGGCACTGGCAAGTAACCGGTGTATAACTTCTAATTCTTTTTTTCTTCATTTTTCCCCCTATTTTTTCTAAAAACTCAACATCTGGTCCATTTCTTCCATTATTGCCACCACCAGATCCTGGTAGCTGTCCAGGATTTTTGTGCCAGGGAAGGTACGTTCCGGGGTTATGGCCCGGGCCTGAAGATCCTCTAAAAGGGCGTAAAGCCGACCATTTTCGATGATCCTGATGATTTCATCGGACTTTTGATGACCTTTACGTGCACAGTACACTCCATCTCCAACAAGATACACATAAACATCTTTTTTCCCCAGATATATTTTTATAAACTGTAAAAATGTTTTAAACCCATATTCAGCCGGGGTTTTGGTTACAATAAATCCTATGCGCATTTACACCATCCTTTGCAGTTCATTTTATTGGGTCTTCCATCCCAGGGCAGCCATAAGAGGTTCCCCCAGTAAGTTTTCCAGGCATCTCAGTTTTTCTTTATGTTCTGATTCTTTTAAAGGAGTGCAGCAGTCAAGGGTGGTGTCTCCAGAGAGGAGTTTCATGGCAAAAGCGGTGCAGGTAGCCTCTCCACATTCTCCACAGCCAGTCTGGGGTAAACAGTGGTAGAGGTCCAGGGGTCCTAGGTTCGAAAGTCTTTCCTGGGCATCCTGCAGATCAGAAGTACCGGTGGTGGACTCCTGGAGATGGGCCTGGTTTATATCAACCATGATCTTGGTTATGGTCTCCAGGGCATCCTCTTCATCTAGTGTTTTGTTCATACTGACCTTTCCAGAAGGATAAATGGTTATAAGTCGATTGTGGAGTGATAGGGTGAGGATGTTTTTATTTTTTATGTAATTAACCTTTCCCGGAGGATAAATGGTCATTAATGAAGGAATTACTGCGTCTAGGGAATTATCCAGTTGCATTAGTACTCTAACCATTCCTTCGGCCACTATGCAGGGGCGGATCTCCTTGATGCTAACCTCTTTTACCAGTGCACCATCAGCAAGGATCAGGTGCCTATTTTGCTCATCAGTCATTCTTCACCTCTAAAAGTTGATAAAGGCTATTTTTCCCATTTTCGACTCCAAAATCTTAAATAACTCCTCATCATCAATAATTTGTGCTGATTCAACCAATTCTTCCCCGAATATCCCTCTTTTTTCCATTGAATCCTTATGAACAAATATTGATCCTTCCGGGAATACTAGGTAGGCTAATTCCCCCACGTTGGGGAATTTGAGGGTTTCCTGTGATTTTTGATTTTCCAGAGCAGAATACACTCCATCCCCAACTAGAAATACATCAGCATCAAATTCACGGTTCAGACATGCAATAGCCACATAGTAAGCACTGAATGCATCTTCCCATCCATATGGTGCTTTATCTATTATTATCAGGGCTGAATCCATCTTATCCTCCTAGGCTAATTACTTGGTGGCTGTTTTTGATCCACTGTGGAATGTCGTAGACACTGGTGATTCTAACCCCATTTATATAAGGATTGGGAGTGCAGGTATGGCCCCTGGCGGTGGCACAGCGAATACAAGCCCTTATATCCGCCCCGGCTGTAACCAGTTTTCGGAATTTGTTGGCCACGTTAGGGAAAGATTGTGGATTCTGCTCTTTTTTTGGAATATGTGTGCCATCCATGTACAGAAAGATCTGTACGCCATATCCCAATTCCAAGGCACTTAAAGCCAGTCGATAGGCAATGTTAGCATGTTGTGACCGGTAGGGACCTTCGTTAAGGATCAGGGTTAGGATCTTTTCTGGAGCAGGCTTTGATTCCATGTACCTTACTATATGATTTCACCAGAATAAATAATTGTCCATGATAAATAATGATAGTTATCCTGTTTTCTACATCCAATCTTTTACTAAGAATTAGTTCCAAAAAATATTCATAACCAGCAGAGGTTGTATAAATGAAAGTAATTATAATTGGAGGGGGAGCCGGTGGACTTTCCACCGCATCAAATATTAGAAAATACGATGCAAAAGCAAAAATTACAGTAATTACTCGGGATAAACACGTAGCCTATTCTCCATGCGCTATTCCCTATGTTTTAAGTGGTGATGTTAAAAATTTCAATGATATAATAATGCACCAGCCGGAAGAATATCTTGATCGGAATATAACAGTGCTGACTGAAGCAGAAGTATTGGAGGTAGAAAAGGAGCAAAATAAAATAAAGTACATTTTAATGAATGATAAAAAGCGCCATGAAAGAGAACTAGAATATGATCGCCTGGTTATCGCTACTGGTGGAGCTCCCTTCATCCCTCCAGTGAAAGGTGCTAATTTAAAGGGTGTTTTCACTATTCACACCATTGACGATGGATTTAAGATCAAAAAATGGGCAAATAAGAGTCAAACAGCAGTTGTGGTGGGAGCTGGTTTGATCGGCTTGGAAACTGCTTATGGGCTTAAAAAAATGGGCTTAGAGGTAGTTGTTGGTGAATTGGTTTCTCAAATAGTTCCCAGATTACTGGACCCAGATATGGCCCGTTTAGTTCAGAATTACCTGGAAAAGGAGGGTATAAGAGTTATCCTGGGAAATTCCATCGAACAGGTAATGGGCACCCATAAAGTGGAGGGAGTTCAGATAGGGAATGAGATAATAAAGGCTGATTTAGTGATAATGGCCACTGGGATCCGTCCTGAAACTCATCTTGCTGAGTATATTGGTTGTGAACTGGGTAAATGGGCCATCAAAGTCAATGAAAAGATGGAAACATCCATTCCAGGCATATATGCCGTGGGAGACTGTGTAGAAGTAACAGACGCCATCACCGGCCATCCCACCCAATCCCCACTTGGTTCAACTGCCGTAAGACAGGCGAAAATAGCGGCTAAAAACATAGCTGGCCAATTTGCCCAAGCTAAACCAGTTTTAAATGCTACCGTGGCCAAAATTGGGGAGCTAGAATTTGGAGCAGTTGGTTTAACCAAAACTGTCGCCATTTATAATGGTATTTTCGTTATATCTGGAAAAAAGAGGGCCCTTACCAAGGCCAGGTACTATCCTGGTGCTAAAAGGATAGATGTTAAGATGGTGTGTAACCTCCAGGGAAGGATCATTGGATGTCAGATAGTGGCAGAGGAGCGGGTGGCTGAAAGAGTGGATACCATGGCCCTGGCCATAGCAAAAAAGGTAACCTGTAATGAACTGGTTAACATGGAGTTCTCCTACGCCCCACCTGTATCCATGGTTATTGATCCCATAATATTAGCAGCGGAAAACGCATGTGAGAAACTAAAAGAAATAGGAGAGTAGGGGTAAGGTTTTTCATCTCATCAATGTATTAATGAGTAATTTAAAGTGTACTAGATTCTTGATTGATTTATAATCATGCCAGAGCCAGATAGGGGGAAATTTTCATCATTACAAGGTTTGATTTTTTTTGATTCCAGCCCTGGCTATGATGGGGACAGAGATAGGTCTCTCCTAGAAGTACCCCTTTTATTCATTCAATCCCAATGGGTCGGGGCTTTATTACCAGTACTATCCATTGAAGCTTTTTGTACCAGTTTTTCCAATTCAACTTCTTTACTTGTTTCACCAAATCTCGTTGTTATAATGTTTTTATCTCCTGGGCCAGTTTTTTACCCACTTCGAAGCATTTTTCTAGCTCATCCTGGTCTGGTATGAAGGTTATCTCATACTCTTCTTTAACGTTGAATCCGTATTGAGTAAGTTCTTCAGCCAATTTATGGGGTGATCCTCCCCTTCCACCCATGGAACCGAATGTAACGGCCAACCTTTCCCTGCCAGTGCGGTTGAATAACAATCCTCGGAGGTAGTATAGAATGTCCCCTGCACTGGGGTAAGGTACGTCGTTAATGGTTGGCACTCCCAGGGCTATGGCTTTACTGTCCAGGACCTCTTTAACGATTTCGCTGCGTTCATCTTCGTGGAGATAGTACATCTTAACATCCACCCCTTCACTGATTACACCCTCAGCCATAGCATGGGCCATTTTTTGGGTGGAATGATGCATGGTGTCGTAGATGATGGTAATTTTATCTTCACATTCACCAGTTGCCCAGGAATTGTAGGCACCAATAACTTTCATAGGATCGGTCCATATCTGTCCATGGGCTGGTGCAATGATTTTGATCTGTTCAAGTAGACCAAGATCAGTGACTTCCTGTAACTTCTTCAAAACCAGTTTAGACAGGGGGGTCAGTAGATTAGCGTAAAACTTCTGGGTGGCCTCCATCAAGATGTATTCTGGAACATCATTGTCATAACGTTGTGCAAAGCACAGGTGTTGACTGAAAGCATCGTTTGGGAATAAAACTCCATCTTCAGATAGGAATGTAAACATACTGTCTGGCCAGTGCAGTAGAAAGGCTTCTAAGAAGGTTAAGGTCTTACCACCCAGTTCCAGGGTTTCACCAGTCCCTACTTCCACAAAGTTAGCCCCTTTCAGTGCAGGATAGTGCTTTAACAGTCCTTTAACTGCTATTTTTGTGCAGTATATTGGGGCTTCTGGGAAATTACGGTGTAATTCAGTTAAAAGGCCACTGTGGTCCATTTCGACATGGTTTTGTATGATTACATCGATGTGGACCTCTTTACCTTCCCTATGGAATGCGTCCCCTACCCTGGCCATGAGCTCTTGATAGTTGCCATGGTATGCGTTATCTATCAAGGCTACTTTCTCCTCTCCAAATACTAGATATGCATTGTAAGTGGTTCCTTTTAGAGTGTAGCCATGATATTGTCGGATGTCCCAGTCCAGGACTCCTACCCAGTAAACTTTTTCTGCTATCTTCTCTGCGGTTGCTTTCATGATCTTGCGACCTCCTCACCAAGAATAAGTTCGTTAAGATACAAACGTTATATGATGGTAGGGACCCACCCTATATAAATGTTCGGATAGTGACGAACGTATCGGTTGGTACGAACCATTAAATGGTGCGGGGTACAGATCAACAACTAATGATGGGATCAAAAAAAACTAGGGACCTGGCCAAGATATATTCATCACCCCAGGGTGCAAGGGTGGTTCAAAGTCCGGTGAAGAAGGAAATATTATCTTTACTTAAAAACAAGGATATGAGTGGTTCGGAAATTGTTTCCGCTACTGGTAAATCCAAATCAACAGTATCTGTTCATCTCCAGGATTTGATGAAGGCAAATATCATCAGTTGGAAGCCCCATCCCCAGGATCGCCGGAAAAAAATTTTTTATTTACATTCCAGACATCTGGGAGACATTTCACCTCAAAGGGAGATTGAATCTGACATGGACCTATACCTTGATCAGCACGTGGTGCAGTCCAATGACCCCTTCAAATTCTTTCGCTTCATGTTCCGCACCATAAGGATGGCTCTCCTAGATGAAGGGGTAAACATCGACCCCATTCTTCACAGGGCAGGATTTAAGGTAGGTGAAGCATTTTACCATAAACTACAGGCATCCACATTGGATCAGCTGGTTAAAAACCTGTCTGATTTCTGGGCAGAAAACCATTTAGGCCGGTTAGAAGTCAACAGTTTAGATCCTCCTATAATACTGGCCTACGATTGTTTTGAATGTGAAGATCTGCCACTCCTAGGAAGACCTGCATGTTCCTTTGATAGCGGCATATTAAGAGCGATTTTTTCAGCTCACATGGGGGAAAATGTCTCTGTGGAAGAGACTAAATGTTTTGCCCAGGGTGATGAGTGCTGCCAATTTCACGTTAATCCTGGATGAAAGGAGTACCTAATACATTTTATTACTCTCTAAAAACGAGAGTATGGCATCTGCTGCCTGTTCCAAATCCCTCACACATCCATAGTGGCCGAATATAGAGGGATAAAGAAAGATCTCCGCATCTTCAATGGACTCAGCCAGTGGGATTGTACTGATACTGGGAGGAAAAATCTGATCATCTTCAATACCAATTACCAGGGTTTTCGCCCTTATTCTTGATGAGTTTCCATCTGAAATATCAACTTCCATGTTGAAGTTCAGCATGGCCTGATTACGCCAGATGATGTCGTTGGCATCGAGTGCAGCCACCTCCTGATTGCGCTCATCCATGGCCTCCCAGAAATCTTCATCAGTTTCAAACTCCTGTTCAAAGTATTCTGGAGTCATGGACCAGAGAAATCCAATGGTAGATCCGCGTTCTAATGCACCAATCGGGTTATCATCATAATTTCCCCCCTGATAAGCCGGATCTTCCTGGATGATCCTGCTCATTAGCCCATAGGCACCGTTCATCTGCCTTCCTGATTTCAGGCCAGTGGCTATGGGGATCAGGAAGTCCATAAAATCCGGGTAATCAGTCGCCCACTGCAGGGCTTGAAAACCACCCATGGAAGTCCCTATCACTCCCTTAAGATGTTTTATACCCAGAGACTCCAGGAGCTTCATGTGGAAATTAACCATATCCCTAACCGTGTAAAAAGGGAATGCAGGACCTAATTCTGTGGTACAGGGGCTGGCTGAACCTGATGAACCCAGGGCAGTGGGTGATATTATGAAAAAGCGGTTGGTATCCACTGCTTTCCCCGGGCCAATCACCGCGTCTAGATTCCCCACCGAACTGTAACTGCCCGACCAACCATGAAGATACAAGACGCCGTTGGTAAGATTTCCTGCCTTATCTGTGACTTTACGTCCGAATGTGGCGTATTCTATCTTCAGATCCTGCAGTACTTCTCCGGATTCGAGCCTAAAAGACTTCAGATTAAGATATTGTGGCTGGATTTCCATAACTTGGCCCCTTCATTGGTCCTTGAACTTGATTATGGTGGTGGAGAGATATTTTTTATCCCGGGAAAAACCTTTAACTATCTTTTCATCAGACATGCCACAGTTTTGCACAGAAATAATCTCCTTTCTCCGGGGATCCTTCCCTACAATGTCCTGCAGTTCTTTACTGTGGCGGCTGGTCTTCATAATCACTGCAGTGTCAGCGTGTTCCAGAATGGGAGTTAACCTTTCATCCACCTTGGGCACGATGACTATGATCTCGTCTTTCTCCCCCAGGGTAATGTGTGCCGATGCTGCGCATCCAGTGAAGGATGTTATTCCAGGAATGGTTTCCACCTCAAAGCCTGTGCTCCGGATCTTTTTCTCCAGGTAAGCGAATGTACTGTAGACAGTGGGATCTCCCAGTGTAATGAAGGCCACATCCAGGCCCTGTTGTAGGCGTTCTTTAACCTGCCTGGCGGCTTCTTCCCAGTAGATATGCAGGGCTTCTTCATCCTCTATCATGGGAAAAACTGGATCCAGTACTTCATATTCGTCGTCCCGGGATTCAAGTATAAATTTTACTATTGATAATGCTAAACTAGGCCTTGATTCAGCCGAACGAGGGGAACATATGACTGGTACTTCTTTAAGAATATTTGCTGCCTTTAAAGTCAGCAGATCTGGGTTTCCCGGCCCAACACCGACTCCTATAAGTTTTCCTGATGACATGTGTTAACTCCTATCTTAATGATTATTTGAAATCGTTTATAACCTTGATAGTGAGGGATAATATGAATAAAGCCGTTATTTAAGGTTTGATCTGGGGCTTCCACCTATTTATATCACCAGCACAATATAGGTAATCCATGGATAATGGCTTTTTCTGCAGTAAGTGTGGTATGATACTGACTAACTGCAAATGTACCCACCTGAAAAACAGGCCACAACCATCTCCAGTTAAGGGGGCTGTTGATTTACAACCAGGATCATCCCGGGAAAAACCTAACTTAAGTAGGTATAAGCATAGTTCATCGGTGAACAAGCCCCTAGCAAGAAAGGAAACCCGCATATCTCCTTCACGTGTTAAGGAGCTGAAAGGTATGTATCCCCATGTTGATGAGGAGATCCTGGAAGAATTTCCATTCCCCTCCCCCCGGGAAGGCCAGCTGAATATTATTAGGTGCTTAAGCGAGGCCATTGAACAGGGTTATCCCTACCTGATCTTGGAGGCAGGCACTGGCACCGGTAAATCAGCGGTAGCCACTACCCTGGCACGCATGTATCAGCCTGCCTACATCCTCACCATGACCAAACAGTTACAGGCCCAGTACGCCTCTGAATTTGGATATCCCCTGGTTAAGGGTCGGGGAAATTTTGCCTGCCTGGACAGTAATCTGGATCTGAACTGTGATATGGGAACTTGTCAAACCACCCCCAACTCCCAGGAGTTCAGCTGCGATTATGGGGTGACTAAATCACCATTTGAGGGAGGATATGCCTTCCAGGACGCCTTTGGGGCACCCATATACTTCCGGTCACAGGATCACTGTCCCTACTGGGAACAGAAGGCCGAATCAGCTGAGAGCAGCATCACCCTCATGAACTACGACTACGCCCTCTTAGAGCTTAACTACGTGAAGCACTTCGGTAAAAGGCAGTTGATGGTCCTGGACGAGGCCCATAACCTGGAAGATAAGCTGATGCGGCGTTTAGAAGTTAACCTCTCCAGGCAGCGACTGGAAAAAGATGTGAAAAAAACCATCCCCCGATCCATGATGGATTATCGGGACCCAGAGGAATGGATACTCTTTTTAGAGGCATTGTACGATTCCTATGCAGAGTTAAGCGTGAAGGAGATGCCTAAAAACCAGGCCGACCGGGTGAACAGCACTAAATTACGGCTTTCAGAGCTTTTAAACAACCTGGAGGACCAGCCCGAGAACTGGGTGGTGGATACTGATACGGCGGGGGTGTCCTTCAAGCCATTGAGGGTGGATGGTTACACCAAAAACCGGCTCTTCCAGTATGCTGATGCCTGTCTGTTCATGAGTGCCACTATACTGGATAAAGAACTTTTCAGCAAATGGCTGGGCCTGGAACCAGACGAGGTATACTACCTGGAGGTTCCCAGCCCATTCCCTGCTGGCAACCGGCCGGTGCATATGAATCTGGCTGGGAAGATGTCCCAGCGTCTCATCAAGCGCACCGCCCCTAAAACCATTCCCATACTGGAGAAGATCATAAAGCACCATAAGTACGAGAAGGGACTGATTCACACCCACAACTACAAATGCCAACAGTACGTCATGAACCAGTTGAACAACTCACGACTCATTGGGCATAACAGCCAGAACCGGGAGTATGCCCTTTACCAGTTTGAGAAAACACGTGAACCCCGGATTCTGGTGAGTCCATCCATGAGTGAAGGGGTGGATCTGCCCTATGAGCAGTGTCAGTTCCAGGTAATATATAAGATACCCTTCCCCTACCTGGGCGACCCCCAGGTAAACGAGCGCCGCAAACAGGACCCTCGATGGTATGCCTATAAAACAGTTATAACTTTGCTCCAGGCCTATGGACGGGGCATGCGGGCCGAGGATGATTACTGTGAAACCTACATCTTAGATGGCAATATACGTATGATTTTAACCGGGAAGATGTACCGCCACCTCATTCCCCGCTACTTCAAAGAGGCCATTGTGAGGAATGAGTAAATAATCAAAATCAGAAAACTATAGCCGATAAATATTCATTCTAATCCTGATCAAGAACCGATGCAGCCCATAGCCACCGATTTTGAAATTTAAGAATACAATGAAAATCAGAATTGAAGATTAATAAAAATTAGCGGACCTGGAGGGATTTGAACCCTCGACCTTGGGATCCGAAGTCCCACGTCATATTCCAGGCTAGACTACAGGCCCATAAAGTGCCTAACAAATCATAGGCAAATCACTTGTAGGTGTTTTTCACTTATAAAACTATCCGTTTCCTATTATAAATAGCATTTAACTCCATTTAGGTATGGAAAAAAAAATAAAAAAAATGAAAATTAATTATAAAGGATTATTATTTAGCTAAGTAATTATAATTAGATAAAGGATATGTTAATCCAATAAATTGTTCCAAAAATTATTGTTGTTATTCTTGCACGCCTTCACTATATATGAATCCCCGGAAGCGGCCCCCAACAAGAATTAAATAGGAATTTAACAATAATAAGAGCAATAATATACAAGTCCATAAAATGTTCCTATATAAATTTTTAAGTAGGGACTGGTTAAAAGGAAAGCCAAACTCAAAATTTCCACAATAAAACTATAAATAACAAATATGAAAGGTATCTAGTCCATCCAATATTTTTTTATAAAAATCAAAGATTCTTTTGATATCAAAAGCCGCCTTGAATTTCTCTTCATAAGCCATGTTACCCCCAGCAGGGATGAATACTATACTGATAAAAAATGCTACCATGGCAATGGTAATCTGGGATGAGGAGCTGGCAAAGCTTAAATCAAACTTCCCCAAGGCCGATATGATGAAAATGGCAGAAACAATATACAAGGGAATGTTGTAAATGATGCCTACTGCAATCAAATTCAGACCATCAGCAATCAAATCACCATATTCATCTAAATCAGGCAGGCATCTCATCAAACCCAAGGATTGTGCTTTTTATAACTCGCAAGGAATAGCCCCCAACCATTATCCCAGGAATTTATTAGAAAAGACCCCAGTGATAGGAGAATGACTTTTAAAAACTTATTAGAATCCGTGAAAGGATAGTGAAACACATCTACAAAAACATGACCAATACCCACATAATGACTCCCATTATTACATAAATTATTATTACCCCCCCCTAAGTTTAATATTATTTGTGCATGGGTATTATTACGATTTAATATTGTTAATATATGATGCTATTTTTCTGTAAAAACTGTGGAATAAACTAAAACTTATACAAAACGCTTGAATAGAATTTAAAAGATAAAAAGGTGTAGTATTCTTCATTTTTAAATTAACTCACTATTATGCATGCTTACGTGTGGAGAAATTATCATGAATTTTTAATTTAAATCCAAATTAATTTCTAAAATCCCACAAGTCCAAATAACCTCTTCAAATTAGATTATCTTGGTACAATAAGCCCGTTTGTCGACCTTAAAAGCTGAATAAATATGCGTAAGCCAGCAAAGTTACAGCCACAAGAATTGGAATCCATCCCAGAGCTGGTAGATCCAGGACCAGAGGAATCAATTCAATTAATAAGTTGATTAATCCACCGAACAAAGTCATGAATACTATTAACGTCAGATATTTCATCCACCCCCACATCTTTGAAAAAGCTAAAAACCTCTTTAAACTCGAATGTGGCTTTAAAACTTTTTTCATCAGCCATATGGGTCAGACACATCACAAAAAGAGCGTTGAAAAGAGAAGTGTAGATGGCAGCCACAGTAACTGAGGCCAGATTCAGGTCCACCTCTTTTATTAGAAAGGACTCTAAAATCCACACAAGACCATAAAAAATAATTCCAAATATCAAAATCATTCCAGGAATATTAAACCCTCCCGGAACACGTTCTTCCAATCATTAAATCCTGGATGCCCATCTTCACCTTTAATGGTATTAGATACTATTTTTAATAGGTAATCCAAGGCCAGAATTCCAGGAACATTTAGAATCTGGTTGAAAAAAGGATTAACAATCCCAGATAACTTTTTATTTCTAACAGGTAAGTTAAAGAATCCAAAACGATTTTATCTAGTTTATTATTTATGGTCTTCAAAAAATATTCCCCAATTTTTTGCCTATTAATTATTAGATCTTCCGGTTTTAAAATATAAAGCCTAATATAGTGCTTTAAAAAATTAAAATATCAAGAATTGTTTGATCTTATATTAATTAAATTCCTGAGAAAAAGATAAGGAGCCACATGTTAGCCAAAAGAATCATACCCTGTTTGGACTGTGATCTGCAGGTTCCCCATGGACGGGTCGTGAAGGGAGTGGAGTTTAAACAGATCCGCTACGCAGGGGACCCAGTGGAACTGGCCACCAAGTATTACGAAGATGGGGCGGATGAAATCGTGTTCCTGGATATTACCGCCTCCCACGAGCGCAGGGAGACCATGGCCGAAGTGATCAAGGCCACCACTGAAAACGTGTTCGTGCCCATCTGCGTGGGGGGTGGCATTCGCAAACCAGAGGACTATGTGACTATGCTCAAAGCGGGTGCCGACAAGTGCTCCATCAACACCGCCGCCATCCATAACCCAGCTCTGATAAAGCAGGCCTCCGAAATTGTGGGCAGCCAGGCCTGCGTGGTTGGGATCGATGCCAAACGAAGGTACGTGGACAACCCTAAAGAAGATGATAACCGAATAATCATAGAAACAGAGAACGGATATTGCTGGTATGATTGCAGCATCTATGGTGGGCGTGACTTTACAGGGAAAGATGCCATTAAATGGGCTGTGGAGTGCCAGGAAACGGGGGCTGGTGAAATATTACTGACCTCCATGGACCGGGACGGGACCAAAGACGGCTACGACCTTCCCCTGATCCGTGTCATGAGTGAGATGCTGGACATTCCCATCATCGCATCTGGTGGTGGAGGGAACCCAGAACACATATACCGTGTATTTAAAGATGGTAAAGCAGATGCCGCATTGGCAGCCAGTATCTTCCATTTCAACGAATACCCTGTGACAGTAGTAAAGGAGTATCTGCAAAATAAAGGAGTGGAAGTAAGGATCCAGGATTAGGGAGGAGATGAAATGTCACTGGTAATCAACAGCACTACACCAGAGGGAATTATCTTAGCCGCCGACAGCCGCCAATCTTATAGAAATATGAAGGGAATGGCCCGGGTAGGTAGTGATACTGCCTCTAAACTATTCCAGATAAATTGCAGGATAGGAGTGGGCACTGCTGGATTGGCTTTCCTCCCTGAAGGAGGGGTGGTTAAGAATGTCAGCCGGTTCATCGAGGAATATAAACGCGACCCGGATGTAGAGGACTTGGAGGTAGAAGAAGCAGCCCAGGGATTGTACGACCTCTTCAACCAGAGGTACAACTGGAAGGCCCAGCTCAACGAACTGGAAGGTAAAATCTCACAGGATCTGCACATGAAGGGTCTGCGTATCCTGGAGGTCCAAAAAACAGATAATCAAATCAAATTCACTTACCAGAATCCCCAGGGAATGATGGAGGATGTTACCGCTGCATTAGACCCCCTGGAACTCCTAGTGGCTGGTTACAATAGAGATGGCTCCCACCAGGTCTTCAGTTGCCGCATCCCAGGATCGGTGCAGAAACTGCGTGACAGTTACCAGCTGGATATACAGTATGGCAGTTCCTGGATCGGACAGGGTGACGTGGTAACCCGCGTCGTACTGGGCTTTGATGGGCGCATCGCAAACTTGGACTTCATGAAAGAGATTTTCCAGAGCAAAGGGGAATCTGAAGTCAAAAGACAACTTCAGGGCCTGGAATATGCCATACAATGGGGGGTTATGAGTCTCCAGGACGCCATTGACTTCTCCACCCTGATGATCCAGACCACCAGCGCCATGCAACGCTTTTCCGATGGCATAAACGCCGACCCGGGGGATATGCCTGGTGTGGGCGGCCCCATAGATGTGGCTGTCATCACCCCTGACCAGGGTTTTGTGTGGGTTAAAAAGAAGCGTCTCAGATACGGGGATAGTGAAGTGGATCTGGACTAATATGACCTTTAAACTAGTAACACATTAAAAAAACAGTTATCAGGCGAGGGATTTGAACAGAAGAAAACACATATTCCTGGACGAAAAGACAAAGATCCAACGAATGGAAAATAAAATCAAAAAATACGAGAAATACAAGCCATATCATGAAAAAACAGCTGAGGATGATTTTCGTTTGCAGGAAAAGGTGGCCATGCTGAGCATAGTGGCCAGCAATTTCATGATGACGGGACACAGCCCCACCCTGGTTTTAACAAAAAGAGAAGATGGGGATGAGGTCATGTTACCAGTGGGTGGAGGCCAAAAGGATCGGGCCCGGGAGATAATTTCCAAAATCGATTTCAGAAAACTCTACCGTGGAGGTAAAGGTAGACCAACCGACCCCCTGATGATCATAACCGCCATCTGTATGTACGTTATGAGGCAAGATAACCCACGACGGGGAGATATAAGATATTCCAACAAATTTATTAGGAAAGTTGGTGTGAACAAGGAGATTTATCAACATATAAGTCAAAAACTGGATTCTTACCAGAAATCCTAGGTTTTGATATGTGGCTCTATATAGTGATGGGTAAAAAAGACCTACTTTTTTTCTAAGAAATTTCCAATTTCATTTGCAGCGCTATAAACCCATCCCCCGACCCTAGTAGTAGGTGTTGTTAGGGACACCAAAGCAGTTATACCCCTTGATCATCTAGGAATAAATGTATGGAAACTGAATTGGAAATAAATTCAGCCGAATTTAACGGTCCCCTTAACATTCCATTAACTATCCACAGCGGCCAAACATCTCAACCTGCTTGGAAAGAAGAAAATAGCTTCTTCAAGGAACTAGTTTCTATAGATGGCATTCCATGCCTCATTGAAGTGGCCCACCACGCCAACACCAACACCCCGGTTATGGTGAAGGCGACATCTCCTGGTGATATCTCCATTGAAGAGGTAATAGTTAACGTGAAGGATATATTCGACTTAAACTTCGATTTAAATCTCTTCTATGAATTTTTAATGGATGACCCCCTGCTAGCACCCACCATCGACTTCTGTCGTGGTCTGCGGCTTTTCAAAGCCCATGACCCATTTGAATGTATTATTTCATCCATATCCTCAGCTAACTGTTCCATCATACGCTGGACCCGTTCCATCCAGGATATGAAGTGTAAATGGGGACAATCTTACCATTTTAGTTCTGGAAACTTTTACACCTTCCCTGCACCTGAAATTCTGGCCCATGTCCCTGAACATGACTTGGAAGAAATGCAGAGACAGGAGGAGGAATTACCAAAGGATTTTTTATTCCAGAACAACCTACAAGCTTGTGGAGTGGGTTACCGGGCTAAATATATCATCCGAACTGCGCGGGCAGTGCAGGATTGGTTGAATCTGGATGAACTAGCCAGAATGAGGTATGATGATGCTTTCCACACCATCCTGGACCTTCCGGGAGTGGGTCCTAAGGTGGCGGACTGCATTCTGCTATATGGATTTGGCATGGGAGAAGCTTTCCCAGTGGACGTGTGGATCAAACGTATCATGGAGCATCTTTACTTCCCGGGGGAGGAATTAAAGCCCCATGAAGTACGTGAATTTGGAAGGGAAAGGTATGGAAAGTATGCTGGCTACGTGCAACTATACCTGTTTCATTACGCGCGTAAGTCCGGGCTTCTTGAGTCATTACGGCCCCAAAAGTGATTACAATGGGAGAGTTTTCAAAGACCCTGGAAGATTTTCAGATATCTGCTGGAAGAGCTTACAGGAAATTAATGGACAGCCTGGAAGAGGATTACTGCTGGAAGTGTCCCATGCACTCCACCAGTAAACATGCTAACTGTAAAGAGTTGCACGCATGGATCAAGATACAGAAAGCCCTGGAAGAGGGGGTTTGGGAAAAAATCAGGGAAGAACGTTCTGACACGGAGTTAGAGGTCATCACCGCCAGATTCCTGGAAAAAAGGTTTAAAAAGGAAAAAAGACGGGTAAGTGATGCACTTGTACTAATCAAAGTTGATGATGACCTACACCCCGATGTTCCAATAAGCAGTGCACTGCTTATTAAACCCCACCCCAAAAAGGTTAAAAAGGGTGATCTGGTCTTAGTACCAAAAGAATTGCCCTGTCCGGTTTCATGGTTTTATAAAGCTGGTTTGTCAGTGGGGGTGCCATTTCAAATCACCCGTGTCAGTAAAGTATACCACCACGGCTCAGTGTGGTACTTGAAAACTGTGCAAAATCTGGATATTCCTATTCCCTTGGTATTGGGCGTGATTTTGAAGGTGCTGGATAAGGAGAGCTCTATATATAATTTTATATAACATAATATCTCTGGAAGTATAAATTAAAAACCATGATGAATTGAAAATAATAACCCGGGGGATTTATCATGAAAAAGAGGATGGAAAAGGAAAAAAATAGGAAATTCGAAGTTCAGGAGAAACTTAATTATCTAAAACAACAAGTTGAAGGTTTAAGTCCTGAGTCATCATTAAAGGAAGTTTCAGATCTTTTCCTGGACGTGGTTACCCAGTTAACCAGCAGCCTCCATGGCTATATGGCCTATGTAGACCCAGAAAATGGTGATAGTGTGGGAATATCTTTTTCACACTTAACAAGTTCCTGTGCAATGTACGAAGAAATGGGAGAGGCCAGATTCAAAGTGTTGGAGGATGGTAGCTATGGCGGTCTACTGGGATATTCCCTGGATACTGGGCGATCCATTTACTCCAATGATCCAGCTAACCATCCAGCTGCCCATGGATTGCCACCACAACATGAACCAGTGGAACGGTTCCTATCGGTTCCAGTTCTAGATGGGAAAGAAGTACTGGGCCAGATAGTTCTGGGAAACTCGGAAGTGGATTACGATGAATCACAGTTACTGATTGCAGTACAAGTAGCAGAAATATACGCCCAGGTTCTTAAAAGGTTGCTTTAGATCACTATATATTCTTGAATGAATACTTATTTTAAAAAAAAGAACCAAAAGATGGTGATTATTACCAGGCCCATTAAGATGAGGAGTATAATATTCCGGAGCATCTTACTCTTTTTAGGATCCACCAGGGACTGGCGGAATATGTCAAATAGAACTAACAAGCACATGATAATGATTATTACTTGGGGGGTGTTACCGGACCAGGCATTGAAAAGATTAGCCACCATCACGGTGCCCATTATAAATATCACGTAGATTATGATGTTGCCATAACTTTCCAGATAATTAATGGCTTCCTTTTTCATTACACTACCCTATATCCCGATTCCTATATGTATATTTTTCCATAGTGGAGTATTCACTTAATCCTGGTTCCAATTGAATTCTATCAGGAGCAAGGTATGGTGGTAATGTAAATTCACAAGGTGTTCTTTTGTGATCCTGCCCCGTGATAGGCCTGTGAATCATTACTGTGCCTATGAAATCGAAATAAAAAAAGAAATTTGTGTATCCTTGATTTTTTTTAACCACCATTCCTTTGGTTTACTATTCATCGAACACGGTAACTTTACGCATCACATCGTTTGCATTGATGGCGTTAACCACATCCATCCCCTTTATTACCTTTCCAAATACGGTGTGCACGCCATCCAGGTGGGGTTGGGGACTGTGGGTGATGAAGAACTGGCTGCCACCGGTGTCTTTACCTGCGTGGGCCATGGACAAAGCTCCAGTGCCGTGTTTATGTGGATTTATTTCACATTTGATAGTATAACCTGGCCCTCCAGTTCCATCACCCTTAGGACATCCTCCCTGGATTACGAAATTAGGTATTACCCTGTGAAAGGTTAATCCATCATAATATCCAGATTTTGCCAGTTTCTCAAAGTTAGCAACGGTGTTTGGTGCTTCTTTTTCAAAAAGAGTTAATTCAATAACTCCCTTATCAGTTTCAATCCTTGCTTTTTTCATGATATTCACCATCCTTATCTTATAAATCCAGACTTAATTAAAGGATCTAGATCAAAAATTTGATCCTGCAGAACAAATCGTAGTACACCTATATACTGAAATCATTCCTTAGGGTTGATTGAAGTCATGAAAACCCTTCACCATTAAGACAAGGAGCAAAGCCAGAACACCAGCCACCAGCCAGGATGCTCCAATGAGTATCTCTCCCTGAAAGAAGCTGTATAAACCCAGTGCGAAAAGGGCCAGGGCACAGGCCATTATAATAAATTTACGTTGACGAACCCCCTTCATTGGTCTTCTCACTTGTTTGAAGATGGCTAAAAAGAAGACTGCCACTACGATCCAGGTTACGCCCATGGAATAGAGGCCTATGAAAGCAGTGTAGATTCCCATTATAAACAAGAAGGTTACTCCAGCGTAGATGATCGTTTCTTTGGGGTCCATGGCCATCCATGGGTTTCTCCACTATTTAATGGTTTCTAGACCCGTTGCTGGTGAGTTGATCACTAGAGTTTGGGGTTCTCTCCATGATAGGATAGTTTATAGACTGCAAGTAGGGGTTTGATGTTTATTCCACCATAGATTTTTGGTGTCTAGTTTGAAAATTATTATAAAGTACACGGTTTAATAAGAAATATAGAAGATTTTAGATTTATTTAAGGTGAAGAAAATGAACACTAATGAAATCATTGGCCTGGATAAAGAATACGTCATGCAGACCTACGGGCGGCAACCAATAGCTCTGAAAAAAGGCAGAGGGGCTGTGGTCTGGGACGTGGAAGGTCGTTCTTACATTGACTGTGTGGCTGGTATTGCCGTGAACAACTTGGGCCATGCCCATCCCCGCCTAGTGGAGGCCATAACCCAGCAGGCTGGAAAGCTAATCCACACCTCCAACCTTTACTACACCGAAAATCAGGTTAAGCTAGCCCAGCTTCTGGCTCAAATTTCACCCCATGCTAAATCTTTCTTCTGCAACAGTGGAGCTGAGGCCAACGAGGGCGCCATAAAGTTGGCCCGGAAATACACTGGTAAGGGTGAGATTATAGCTATGGATAACAGTTTTCACGGACGGACCATCACCACCATCACCGCTACTGGTCAGAAAAAGTACCAAAAAGGTTTTGGACCTTTAACTCCTGGTTTTGTACATGTTCCTTATGCTGATGTTAATGCTGTGGCAGATGCCATCACCGACAACACCGCCGCCGTGCTGGTGGAACCAGTCCAGGGTGAGGGTGGGGTTATAATTCCACCTGCAGGTTATCTGGAGGATTTAAAAAAGTTATGCCATGAAAGGAAGGTTTTATTAATATTTGATGAAGTACAAACTGGTTTTGGACGTACCGGAGAGATGTTCGCCAGCCAGACCTTCAAAGTTGCTCCTGACATCACCACCCTGGCTAAAGCCATCGCCGGAGGGTTCCCCATGGGAGCCGTCCTGGCAAGTGACGAGGTGGGCAGCGCCTTTCAACCAGGAGACCATGCAGCTACCTTTGGAGGAGGTCCACTGGCTTGTGCAGCTGCATTGGCATCTGTTGAGACCATTGAATGTGAAGGATTACTTCGAAAGTCCAGAGAAGATGGCAAATACTTCCTTGATGGACTCAACCAGTTATGGGAAGAACATGGTATCGTGGAGGATGTTCGGGGTGTGGGTATGATGCTGGGAATGGAGTTAAGTATCCCCTGCGCCAAGATCGTTAATGAAATGCGGGAAAAGGGTGTGCTGGTGAACTGCGCCGCCGATGTGGTGTTAAGGTTCGTTCCTCCACTGGTTATCACAAGAAAAGAAATTGATACCGTTATAAATGTGCTGGATGATATCTTGGCTCGTATATCAGATTAACTTCCAGCTGGCTCATTTCTCTTTTTACCACCCATTTTTTTGTGGACCAGTACCCCGCTCCAAGTACCCCCCAGTAACAGATGTATAATGTCCAGATCTCTGAATATCTCAGAGCCGCATCAAGAAGTACAGGATCTTCAGCGCCCTAATATGTTCAGGTTTACATTGTTAAGGATAAGCTGACAGGAATACGGGTTTAGGGCCAAGTCCGTAATATGTATCTTTTTATATTAAACAGGACAAATCCAATACATTATAGTATTTTATATTTCTTCAATGGAGGATTTATCATGAACCTGCACTATCAAACCAATGACAAAGGACACTTGGCCATTGGCGGAGCAGATGCTCTGGATCTGGCCCGGGAATACGGTACACCCCTGTATGTAGTGGATGAGATGAGGGTTAGAGAGAATTACCGTCGCGTATACCAGGCCTTCACCCAGGAGTACGAAAAATTTGAGATATACTACGCTGCCAAGGCCAACACCAACTTGGCTGTTATGAGAATTTTAGAGGAAGAAGGCAGCGGAATTGATGCCGTGTCCACTGGTGAAATATACACTTCACTACTGGCAGGGTTTGAACCGGAAAGAATACTGTACACAGGGAATAATGTTACCACATCCGAACTAGAATTTGCTTTAAAATCTGGGGTTAAGATCAACCTGGACAGTGTCTCCCAGTTGCAGAGGTTGGCGGAGCTTCCTGGAAGTGATGGGCATAAAATATCCTTCCGGGTGAATCCCCTGGTAGGAGCTGGTCACCATGATCACTGCATAACGGGAGGAGAACTATCCAAATTCGGTGTAATGGAATATGAAGCTGTTGATGTGTATAACATGGCCCTGGATTTAGGATTCCGCCCAGTTGGTATTCACACCCATATTGGTAGTGGAATATTGGATCCGGAGCCATTCAAACTAGCTGTTCAAGTATTGATGGATGTAGCAGGCCGAGTTCATGGTGAAACAGGTGTTAACTTCGAATTCATAGACTTCGGAGGTGGTTTGGGAATTCCTTACACCCCTGATGAACCTAGGCTGGATATTAAGACCTTTGCCCAGGAAATCATCGGATTGTTCAAGGACAAAATCTACGAATATTCTTTGGACAATCCCACTCTGTGCATCGAACCAGGTCGATACATAGTCGGAGATGCATCATATTTGTTAACGAGAGTTAACACTGTTAAACAAAGTTACAGGAAGTTTGTAGGTGTAGATGCAGGTTTCAATACCTTACTACGGCCCACAATGTACGGTAGCTACCATCATATTCTGGTGGCCGATAAACCAGGAGCTCCCTCACAGGAAAATCTAGATGTGGCAGGTAACATCTGCGAATCAGGAGATCTATTTGCTCGTGACCGTGCGTTGCCTGAAATTAAGGAAGGAGATGTTCTAGCCATAATGAACGCTGGTGCATATGCATTCTCCATGGCCAGCCAGTACAACAGCAGGCCACGACCTGCTGAAGTCCTGGTGAGAAAGGGAGAAGTGGATATTATCAGGGAAAGGGAAACCTTCGCAGACCTTTTATCCAAACAAAACCTGCCAGTGAGGCTTCTAAAATGACCACCCTACGATTTTCCAAGATGCATGGTCTGGGCAACGACTACGTAGTCATCGATGAATCAGAAGGAACTGTGATTCCCGAAGATAAAAAATCCGGGGTTGTTGAACAGCTCTGCAGAAGAGGTTTTTCTATTGGGGCTGATGGAGTAATCTTCGTATCCCCATCTGATCTTGCACCAATAAAATTTCGTATATTCAACTCTGATGGCAGTGAGGCAGAGATGTGTGGTAACGGGATACGCTGTTTTGCCAAATTCATCTACGAGAACAAGGTGGTGGAGGAGGAAACCCTGGAGGTGGAAACCCTGGGCGGAATTAAAACCCTGGAGTTAAATGTGGTTGAGGGTAAGGTGGTTTCCACTAGGGTGGATATGGGTCCAGCCAGTTTTTTTGCCAGGGAAATACCTATGAACACTGATAAAGAGGAATTTCTTGATGGAGAGTTGGATGTTGGTGGAATGAAGTTCACCCTTACCACAGTGAATGTGGGCAACCCCCATGCTGTGATATTCACAGATGATTTGGAAGAGGTGGACTTGGGAGAGGTTGGGCCGCTTATTGAATGTCACCCTGCATTCCCAGAACGTATAAATGTGCATTTTGTGCGCATCATCAGCCCAGGTGAGGTGGAAATGATAACTTGGGAGAGGGGGGCTGGTTTCACCCTGGCCTGTGGCACAGGAGCTACTTCAGTGGCTCTGGCAGGATATAGGTTGGGACATCTGGACCGGGATGTGCAGGTGCATTTACCAGGTGGAGACCTGAAAATTAGTGTTTATCATGGAGAAGGTAAGTTAGGGGCATTTATGGAAGGCGGGGCCACCATGGTATTTGATGGAATAATGGAGATCGACTTAGGCCCCTGAACTCTTTTATTCAAGATAACCCCCTAAACACAAACCCCTAATCGGTGTCTTTCCTTTAAGCATGCCTTTATTATCTGGTTGAGAAGACGCATTCCCTTCGTAATTTTAGTAGCTCTTTCTTACGATCCTCAAGGTCCCCTATGTTGTGCAATATCTGATCCAGTTTGGCCCGTATGCACTGCACAACATCGTCTTGGTGAATCCACTGACATCCTTCACAACTCCAAACTTGCTTTTCCTTTATCCACTGCCCACCTGTACTGGAGTCACCGCATGGATAAAAGGGACAGTAACAGAAGGTGCAATTTTGGGGGTGCTGGTGGCAGGGATAGTACTCACAGGATAGGTTGGGTCCTTCCACCCCCTCTCCAGCCAGGTATTTTTCATAAAAATCTGAAGCCAGAGGATGAGTGGTATGTGGTGAGAGGTAGCCGCGGGGAGTTACCATTTTACCATCCTGAAGATAGGTGAAGGTGTTACCCACCAAGAGGGTGGTGGACATGTCCACATTCTCCAATGAAAGATCTTCCAGGGTAGTAACTGTGACTTCCGGACCATCATCACCGGTTTTAACCATTCCAACCAGGGTTGTGGCCTTTCTGACTTCCTTCAAAATCTGATAAGCCTCTTTAAGGGGAATTTTTCTGCGTTTACTGCGGGGGTTGTAGAAAACTATGATTAAATCTGCTTCTGCTGCTTTTTTAACCTTTCTTTTTATCTCAGAAAGGGGAGTTAGAATGTCACTTAGACTTATAACTGCAAAATCATGTAATGGAGCACCTAAGAGTGCTGAGGTGTAGGTTGCAGCTGTGACCCCTGGAACCACCTCCACCTTCACATCCTCATATTTGCCCAGAACCTGGTAGAGCACGTTGGCCATACCATAAACCCCCGGATCTCCACTACTAACTAGGGCTACCTTTTTTCCCTGACGCGAATGGAAAATAGCTAGTTCTGCACGTTCAACTTCCTGGCCCATTCCCCTGGCTATTACTTCTTTATCTTCAGTAAGATCACGGATCTGCCTCAGATAGCCACCATAGCCAACAACCACATCTGCGTCCTGGAGAACTTTAAAAGCCCTAATGGTCATGTCATCACGGCGAGGGCCTATTCCAACCACGTATATCATGATATAGTCTCTCTTAAGATAGTGTTAACAATAAATTTAATAGTACATTGGTATTAACTGGTTTTATTGGTATTGTAGAGCTTTCTAGTACTTGTAACCTGGATGCTGTCCACATCAACTGTGATTCCGGTGTTTTTCTTGGTTGCGATGGCTGTGGCGGTTACACTATAGGTTTCCTGGGGTGAAATAACAATCTGTCCCCTAGTGCTGTTTTTTGAGCCACCACCGATCTGCACATCTTTATAAAGCATGGCAGTAATATTAACAAGGATGGTGTTATTATCGTTGTTCTGGACGTGGTAGGCCACCAGGGTGTTGGTATTAATACCATCCATCCCTGCCTTGGTTTTAAGAGCTTCCACAACCTCTTCTTTGTTCAGGATCACCAGGGCTTTTTTATTGTCCAGGGAGTTACCACCAAAATTAAAAATGGATGATATGGCGTCAATCTGCATTCCAATGAGTTTATCCATGTCTGGTGCATTTCCAGTTACTATAGTGTAGGAACTGAGAAGTCCTGCCTCAAAGAACAGGAAAAAGAATCCTAGGAAGAGTAATACTTTAACTAGCCGGGACAATATATCACCTAAATAGAAATATGTTTAACTAGTTCTTTTATTCCCTCCCTTTATATAAAGAGGTGCATAACCATGTTCATGATTTCATCCAGGGACTCCATAGGCAATGGATCCTGCAGTGGCCAAATTCCAAAAAATGTATATCTTTTCTTCTCCAATTCTAATCTAACATATAATATTCCCTTTTTTAGGTTAACCCATGACAACTGATCTAATCCTTAAATTTGCTGATGCAGATATTCTGCTGGACGATGCTGCTTACCATAAAATAACCAGCCAAGATAATAGTAAAGAACTGGCAGACTCTCTTCTCAAGGATTTAATAAAAAATGAGAATTCCGTATATCTCTTGACCGAAGAAATGGTGGATGAATTCCTGGAAGACAAGGTGGAGTTGAGGGAACCCATAATCCAGAGTAAACTCTTGCCCCAGGAATTTGATTTTCAAATAATACATGATGCCAGTAAGAAGTCCTACACCAACGGGGAAATTAAAGACTTTTCTTCCTACTTTGCCAACCGTTATCATAAACTCTGGCAGATGCTCACCAAAAAAAAAGAGCTGCAAAATGTCCAGCCCATAAAAAATGCCCAGAGAAGTGAAGATGTGGTGGAAGTGGTGGGGATGGTTAATAACATCCGTAACACCAAGAAAAACCACAAATTAATGGAAATTGAGGATGAAACTGGAAACATTCCTCTTCTGGTCCATAACGATAACCATCAACTCTATGAGGATGCTGAGCGCATTGTTAAGGACCAGGTGGTAGGGGTGGTTGGTAGTAGAAAGGGAAGTTTATTGATGGCCAGTCAGATATTAAACCCGGGAATACCCAGAATTGATGAAAAAGAAATGAACTTTTCGGCTGTGTTTCTATCAGACACCCACATAGGCAGTTCAACTTTCCTGGAAGAAGCCTTCCAAAGGTTTTTGAAGTGGATGAGGGGGGACTATGGAGATGAAGTGCAACGTGAAATTGCCAACGATGTAAAGTACTTGGTAATTGCAGGTGACATCGTAGATGGAATTGGAGTTTATCCTGGTCAGGATAAGGAACTGAAGATCAAAGATATTTACCAGCAGTACGAAGAAGCCGCCCGCCTCTTTGGAGAGTTGAGCAACGTTAAAATTATTATTGCTCCTGGGAATCACGATGCCTGCCGATTAGCTGAACCTCAACCCGCTCTGCCAGAAGAGTATGCACCAGACTTGTACCAGATGAAAAACGTGGAATTTGTAAGCAACCCCTCCCTGGTTAGTATGGATGGAATGAAAACATTGATTTATCATGGTAGAAGCTTCGATGATTTGGCAATGACGGTAAAAGGACTTAGCCATCAGAACTCCGATATAATCATGAAGGAATTACTTGAAAAACGACACCTAGCACCTATATATGGTGAAAGAACACCTCTAGCTTCTGAAATTGAAGACCACCTGGTTATAGAGGATGTGCCCGACGTGTTTCACACCGGCCATGTGCACATAAACAGTTACAAGAAATACAAGGGAATTCACCTCATCAACAGTGGAACCTTCCAATCCCAAACAGAATTTCAGAAGATATACAACATCGTACCTACTTGTGCCCAAGTACCCGTGCTAAATCGGGGATCCATGAAGCTTCTCAAGTTCAGTTAGGGGATTAAATAACTTGATAAAGGATCTTGACTGTTAATTTAGAAAAAAATACCAATAAATAAAAATCATCACTAGATTTTTTGTTACTAATAACCGGTTGTAGTGTGGTTGTACCATGTATCAAACCAAAAAAAAAGTGGCAATGGCTTCCCAGTACATCTATAAGCAAGGACTGGCACCTGGAAAATCAAGTAACCTGAGTATCAGAAAGGATGATATAGTGGCTATAACTCCCACCTTAACTTCTTTAAGAGATGTAGAAAGTGAATCAGTGGTGCTAGTAAGAGTTGATGGTGAAATTATCAGTGAAGGGCTTAGTCCCTCATCAGAGTTGGAACTGCATCTTCTGATCTACCAAGAACGTAGTGATGTGCAAGGAATAGTCCACACCCACTCCCCTTATGCTACTGGATTTGCATTGGCGGGAGAGAAGATAAATCTTTTAGAAGGTTTTGGGCCAGTTAACAAGTCACACTTGAAGATGGTGGATTATGCCCATCCTGGAAGTTCAAAACTAGCCCAACTAGTAAGGGATAGTGTGAGAAAAGAGGACGTTCTCATCATGGAATCTCATGGTGTACTGGCAGTGGGGTCCTCCATTGATGAAGCTGTTCTGCTGGCAGATTGGGTTGAAAAAACTGCAAAAACGTTGTTTGTAGCCCGTGCTTTAAAAAAGTAGTTTGGAGAAAAGAAAAAATAATTTGATGGACTTTGATAAATTATTATATGCTGCTATAAAATGTATTAATCTAGGTATATGAACATTTTTAATGCCTTATAGATTCAAGTTCACTTAAAACTTCCCATATAAGGGTCCGCGCATGAATGGGGATGTTAGGGTCGTTGCTAATTTCATCCAGTATTGAAATAACAGTACTGGCCCTTATACTTGGTTCATCATCAGTAGCCATAAGTAAATCTCTTGATTCCTCAGCAGCTCTCCTGATGTTACGAGGTACACTGGTATCCTCCATTATATGTTGTAAAATCTGATTACAACGTTCAAAAGCTTCGGTAGTCATAAATTTAGCCTCCTTTTAATTAGTGTAAGAATTAGATAAAAAGCTGTTCAATGAAATTTATGTCTTCTATTTTAAAAAGGTTTTGGTAAGTGCAAGGTGAAAAAGGATAAATAAAAAGCTACCATTACTTAAAAGATTTACTAGAAGCTTATTTGCCCTATTACTTTTTATATAATCTTCCAGATATTGCAATCGCAACAGAAACTCCTTTTCTACTTGTTTTAGCCAGTATCAGTCTGGACGAATCACCAGCAGTTATAAGGGCAGATGGTTCTGCCACACCCACAACTCCGAACTTTTTCTCAACCAACAGAGAAGGCTTAAGATCAGGGTGTCTGTATCTTTCAAGGGCCTCCAAAGAAACAACTTCAACTGGTATTCCCAGGGACCAGGCCGCCTCCATAATACCTTCTTCATCCTTTTTCATCTCCCCCGTTGCAATCACGTCTAAGCGATCCACAGGGATGTTTAAAATAGCAGTGGCCTCCTCTAGACAGTTTCGAACTTGTTCCTCAGAAACTCCCCTTCGACTTCCCACACCCGCCACCAAAGTTAATGGATTTAAATTAAGGCTAATCTCTTCAAAATCAACACGTATATGGTTATCATCCCAGTAATGGAATTTATAAGTATCCCTGGCAATTTTATCATCCTCTACGAAATCGTAACGAGTGGGTAGATATAGATCCAGGATTTCCCCATCAGCGATGGCTCTATTAAGGGCTTTAACTATATTAAGATTATCAAGTGAAAGCCAGTGCCTGCGGGCCAGTGTATCCACACCCATCTTCTTTGAAACATCCGTGGAAGTGGTTATCACTGGATTAGCGTTTAAAACTTGGGAAACCTTCAAGGTATATTCATTAGCCCCCCCCAGATGGCCTGATAAAAGACTTACAACATTTTCACCATTCTCATCAACGACCAGAATTGCTGGATCAGTTCCTTTATTTTTTATTAAACTGCAGATAGTCCTTACCACTATTCCAGTGGCCATAATGGCAATTATACAATCATAATCAGGATAGATCTTCATAAAAGTGTTTTTCACATCACCCACATAAGCATCAACTTGTATGACGGTGGGATCCTCGGATAAAGCTTGAAGTAAATTATCGGCCAGGACAACACCCTTTTTGGTAATGCTGATGATGGCAAATCTCATAGATGACCTCCCTATAGACTTGATTTATTCATGTTTTATTTAATCAATATCGATAACACTAATTCCAAGCAGTTGTGTTATCTATTTGAATTTAGATGTTTATTATCCCAATCCCTTTATACCCTTGTAACTATGAGATATAAGATAAAGTACATGGTGAAGCTTAGGATTAAGAACAAAATGATGGTGATTTTAGTAAGTAAAATTGCTTTTTTTATAATGTAACCATCCAAATCATAGCCAAACTTTCCCAATTTATAGGCACTTGGCTTTTCCAATTGTACATTTAATGCACCGGCTGCAGCTGCCATTGTGAAACCAGAATTAGGACTAGACGTTTTACTGGCCTCTTTCCTCATGGTCTTCCAGGAGTTTCTCCAATCAAGACCATTAATTGCAGCGGCTATTACCACCAGAACGCCAGTGAACCTTGCAGGTAAAAAATTAAGGACATCGTCTAACTTAGCAGGGAAGTATCCAATCATTCTGTATTCAGATGTTTTATACCCAACCATAGCGTCTAGGGTGTTAACCACGCGATAGAAAACTCCAGCTAGGATGGGGAGTGTTAGTAGCGTGAATGAATACTTTGAAATGGTTAAAGGATTTTTAATTTCCCAGAGCCACTTGACATTATGGGGGGAGTATTGGGGATTAATGTTGAAGTAAGCACATAGGAGCATGACCAGGGTTCCAATTAATAAAACGTAGAATATGGGTGCGGTGACTGAATCGTTAATATTTTCTGTGAGGCTTTCCACAGTAGCTGAGGCTAATTCATTCTTTGATAAATTTTCGGTTTCCCTACTAACTAATAATGATACTAATACACGTGCTTCCTCCACATTATCCTCCAGCACATTCTGCACCTGACAAGCACTTTGATAAAGGCTTTTTATGGCAAATGTGGCTGATAATAATAGGGTTGATACTAAAATAAATAAGATAACAGAAGAACTTGCTATAAGGAGAGTTAAATATGATGTTACTATGAATATGGTGATAATGATAATGGTTAGTACTAGGCCTGATAACTTGCTATTCCATGTTATTAAAGGAACTTTAAAGAAGCTGATGGCTTTCCCCATCCAAACAACTGGATGTATGGAGGTGGGAAGTTCCCCCCATAGAATATCCATCAAAATTGATAGTATCAGGATAAATAGATTAACCATAGTTTTATAGTGTATAAACAATTCTATTTAAGTATCCTTTAATAATTCTGATTCACACGATGATGGGTCCATTTCCATTGAAAAAAGTTAATTTTTATAGATTTTATCCAATCCTCAGGCTGATCATAGGGGTTGTGTCTGTATTTTTTCAGAAAAAAAATCTACACAAAACACTGTCACAGGAAAGGTGGAAAGATATATTTCCAGTGTATAACTCACTTCATCATCAGGACAATCTGACTATGAGAGGTATATTTCCAGTGTATAACTCACTTCATCATCAGGACAATCTGACTATGAGAGGTATATTTCCAGTGTATAACTCACTTCATCATCAGGACAATCTGACTATGAGAGGTATATTTCCAGTGTATAACTCAC